>Ga0326597_10003907_pt1 | contig 21165 bp, 20 predicted proteins | sample RVTome_12_FD_203789 | JGI IMG/M metagenome (GOLD analysis project Ga0326597, IMG submission 203789) | Soil microbial communities from uranium-contaminated site in the Upper Colorado River Basin, Wyoming, United States - RVT100D185 | ecosystem: Environmental > Terrestrial > Soil > Contaminated >...
GACCACGGTGTCCCGCATCTACCACCTGGATCGGGGCTACGAGGCCATCGAGCAGAAGCTGTCGGCGCTGGGCGCGGACATTCAACGCGTCCGGGCCTGACGCCCGGCCGTGGCAACGCGTCCGGGCGTAATCGCTGGCCGGGGCAATGCGTCCGGGCGTAACGCCCGGCGGGGGGACGGGGCAAGGCAAGGGATGATGGTCGCCAGTCTCACTGCCAGCCATACTGAAGGGTGGCTCCTCGCATGGTGACTGACCTGATCGCGGTGGCGCTCCCGACGGGAAGGCTGTTCCCTGAGGCCGTGGACCTGTTCGTGGCGCTAGGGTCCGCCGGAGTCAAGGCGCTTCGGGATTCGCGGCGTCTGACGGTCGAGGACCGGGCCGCTGGCCTGCGGTTCCTGGCCCTCAAGCCCGTGGACATCCCCGTCTACGTGGAGCACGGCGCCGCGGACATGGGTATCGTGGGCAAGGACCTGCTCTTGGAGCAGGGCCGGGACGTGTACGAGCCCCTGGACCTCGGCTTCGGTACCTGCCGGCTGGTGGTGGCGGAGCCGGCGTCTTTGCGGATGCACGAGGTCCCGCAGGCGGTGTCGTGCCTGCGGGTGGCCACCAAGTATCCGAGGCTCACGGAACGACACTTCAGCCAGAAGGGGATCCAGGTGGAGATCGTGCAGCTATCCGGCTCCGTCGAACTGGCCCCCACCATGGGTCTGGCCGAGCGGGTCGTGGATCTGGTGGACACGGGTCGCACCCTTCGGGAGAACGGCCTGGTCGAGGTGGAGGAGATCCTGAGGGCGTCGGCGCGGCTCATTGTCAACCGGGCCAGCCTGAAGACCGGGTACCAGGCCATCCGGAAGGTGATCGATGGCCTACAGGTACGGGTTCTGGCCCGGCGGGGAGGCATCCGGTGAGAATCCTCCGGGCAGGTTCTCCCGATGCGGCGGCGTTCCTGGACGCCCTCCGGGATCGGGGACGGACGCCCGCGCCGGAGGTGGAGGCGGCCGTTCGCACCATCCTGGAGGACGTCCGGCAACAGGGGGATGCCGCCCTCTTTGCCTACACCGAGAAATTCGACGGGATCCGCCTGGACGCGGAGACGCTGCGGGTGCCCGAGGCCGAGGTGGCCGCGGCCCTGGAATCCCTGGACCCGCAGGTGCGCCAGGCCCTGGCCCTCGCCGCCGGCCGGATCCAGGCCTTCCATCGCCGCCAGAGGCGGGAGTCCTGGTTCTACCACGAGGAGGGCACCGGGCTCCTGGGGCAGCTCGTCCGCCCGCTCGCGCGGGTGGGTCTGTATGTGCCGGGTGGATCGGCGGCCTATCCGTCCACGGTCCTGATGAACGCCATCCCGGCCCGCGTGGCCGGTGTGGACGAGTTGGTCATCTGCACCCCGCCTGGGCGGGGGGACCACTCCATTCCGCCCGCAGTCCTGGCGGCGGCGAGCCTCGTGGGGGTCCGGGAGATCTACCGGGCCGGCGGCGCGCAGGCGGTGGCGGCCCTCGCCTATGGAACAGAGAGCATTCGTCCCGTGGACAAGATCGTGGGCCCCGGAAATATCTATGTGGCGACCGCCAAGCGCCTGCTCTTCGGCGTGGTCGGGATCGACATGGTGGCGGGACCCAGCGAGATCCTGGTGATCACCGACGGGAGCGTGGCGGCAAGCTGGGTGGCCGCGGACCTCCTGGCCCAGGCGGAGCATGACGCGCTGGCCTCGGCCGTCTGCCTGACGCCGTCCCCGGACGTTGCCGAGGCGGTCCAGGCCGAGGTGGAACGACAGCTCGCGATCCTCCCCCGGGGCACTGTGGCACGGGAGGCCCTGGAGGCCTTCGGGGCGGTGATCGTCGTCACCGACCTGCAAGCCGCACTGACCCTGGCCAACGCCATCGGGCCGGAACACCTGGAACTCCTGGTGGGCGACCCCTGGGCGCTGGTGCCAGGGGTGAAGCATGCCGGTGCCGTCTTCCTGGGTGCCCACACGCCGGAGGTGGCCGGGGACTACCTGGCGGGTCCGAACCACGTGCTCCCCACGACCGGGACGGCGCGCTGGAGTTCGCCCCTGTCGGTCGAGGACTTCCAGAAGCGGTCCTCGCTCCTGTCCCTGACGCCGGAGGCGCTCTCCCGCTGGCGCGAGCCCATCACCTGGCTGGCGGGTCTGGAGGGGCTGGACGGCCACGCCCACTCCCTCAGGATCCGGACGGACGCGCCATGAGTTTCGACCCGGCCAAGGTGGTCCGCCCCGAGGTGCGGGCCCTGCGGGCCTACCAGCTGGATATTCCTCCCGGCGCTCCCCCGCGGGTGAAGCTGGACGCCAACGAGAGCCCCTTTGCCCTGGGGGACACCGTACGGAAGGAGGTGGCGGCGGAGCTGGCCAAGGCGCTGGCGGACGTGGAGCTGCATCGCTATCCCGATTCCGAGGCGCGTGAGCTGCGGCGCCTGCTGGCGCAGGAGCTGGGGGTGGCCCCGGAGCAGATCCTGGCGAGCAACGGCTCCGACGAAGGTATTCAGATGCTGCTCATGGCCGTGGCCGGGCCGGCCGTGGCCATCGTCGCCCCGGTGCCGACCTTCGTCATGTACGAGATCGGGAGCCGGGTGCTGGGCCTGCGCTTCGTGGGGGTCCCATTGGATGACCGCTTCGATCTCGACGTCGAGGCCTTCTGTCGAGTCGTCACGGCGGAGAGGCCGCGCCTGATCTTCCTGGCCTGGCCCAATAACCCCACGGGCCGTCTGTACGGCTCCCCGGTGGTCGAGGAGATCCTTCGCACCTGCAACGGCCGAGACTGCGAGGCGCTGGTCGTGGTGGACGAGGCGTACATGCACTATTCGGGTGAGACCTTCCTCCCGAAACTCGGCCAGTACCCGAACTTGGTCATCCTCCGGACCCTCTCCAAAATCGGCCTGGCCGGGATCCGCCTGGGGATGCTGATCGGGAGCCGGGCCGTGGTGCAGGAGATCAACAAGGTGCGGATGCCCTACAACGTGAACGCCCTCAGCCAGGCGGCCGCGCGGGTGGTCCTGCGGCATCCGGACGTGGTGCGGCGCCACGCGTTGGCGATCATCCAGGAACGAGAGCGGGTGCTGGCGAGGCTGCGGGAGCTCTCCGGGATCACGATCTTTTCCAGCCGGGCGAACTTCGTCCTGATCCGGACCGACCGGCCGGGGGACGAGGTGTTCCGAGGACTCTGTGAGCGGGACATCCTGGTCCGCAACTTCTCCGGGGCGCCGTATCTCGCCAATTGTCTGCGCGTGACAGTCGGGACGCCAGAGGAGAACGACACCTTCCTCTCGGCCCTCAACGCCGTTCTCAGCCACGGGGGGTGACATGGGCCGGCGGGCGACGATCCAGCGCAAGACGTCCGAGACGGACATCCGGATGACCCTGGACCTGGATGGCAGCGGGGAACACCGGATCGAGACGGGGATTCCCTTCCTGAACCACATGCTGGCCCAGGTGGCACGACACGGCCGCTTCGATCTCACGGTCCAGGCCACGGGCGACCTTCCCGTGGATCTGCATCACACCGTGGAGGACGTGGGGATCGTGCTGGGCGATGCCGTCTCGCAGGCCCTCGGGGAAAAGGTGGGGATCGTTCGGTACGGCGCGGCCCGGGTCCCCATGGACGAGGCGCTGGCCTCGGTGGTGATCGATCTTTCCGGCCGGCCGTTCTGCGTCTTTCAGGCCCCACAGCTCACGGGCAGGATCGGGGAGTTCGACGCCGACCTGGTCCGGGAGTTCTTCCAGGGTTTGACGAACCACCTCCGGGCCAACGTGCACGTCCACGTGGAGTATGGCCAGAACCTCCACCACATGGCCGAGGCGGCCTTCAAGGCGACCGGCCGGGCGCTGGATCTGGCGACTCGCCTGGACCCGCGGCTGCAAGGGAGTGTTCCCTCCACCAAGGGAAGCCTCTGAGGCATCCTCCATGATCGCCATTATCGATTCGGGCATCGCCAACCTGCGGAGCGTGGAGAAGGGCTTCGCCCGGGTGGGGTGCGAGGCGAAGATCATCGAGGATCCACGGCTGCTCACGGAGGCGGCGGGGATCGTGCTTCCCGGGGTGGGGGCCTTCGCCGACGGCATCGCCAAGCTGACGACCCACGGTTTCATCGAGCCGCTCCGGCGGGCGATCGAGCAGGGCAAGCCCGTCCTGGGGATCTGCCTGGGCCTGCACTTCCTGTTCTCGGAGAGCGAGGAGTTCGGCCGGCACAAGGGGTTGGACCTCTTGCCCGGGCGGGTCCGGCGGTTCGCGGACGACGTGCCGGATCCCGCGGCGCCCGGTGCGCGGTTGAAGGTGCCCCACATGGGGTGGAACCGCGTCCGCGTGGAGTGCCCGGCTCCCATCCTGGCAGGCCTGCCCGAGACCCCGTACTTCTACTTCGTCCACTCCTACTTCGTGGAGCCGGCCGACCCGGGTGTTGTGGCCGGGACGACCGAGTACGGGATCCGGTTCACCTCCGTGATCTGGCGCCACAACCTCTTCGCCACCCAGTTCCACCCGGAGAAGAGCCAGGCGGCTGGCCTTCAGCTCCTGAAGAACTTCGCCGCCCTCGCGCGATGAGGGCCGGATCCACCCGGTTCTCGTGCGCCATCCGAATGGCCGGTTGGGTGGCGAATCGCAGGACCTGCTGATGGAGATCATCCCCGCCATTGACCTGCGCGGCGGACGGGTCGTCCGCTGGATCCAGGGGGATCCGTCCCGCGAGACGCGGTACGGCCACGATCCCACGGCCGTGGCCCGGGAGTGGGAGCGACGCGGGGCGCCGCGCCTGCACCTCGTGGATCTCGACGGGGCCCTGGCAGGTGCGCCAGGCAACCTGCCGGCCCTCCGGGAGATCCTCCGCGCGATCCACATCCCGGCGCAGGTGGGAGGGGGGTTGCGCAGCCTGGAGGCGGTGCGGGCAGTCCTGGAGCTCGGCGCCGCCGTGGCAGTCCTGGGGACCGCGGCCATCCGGGAACCGGGATTCCTGGAGGAGGCCTGCCGGGCGTTCCCCGGACGGGTGGCCCTGGGCCTGGACGCGCGGGCAGGGGTGCTCGCGACCTCCGGCTGGACCGAGGCGACGTCGGTGCGGGCGACGGACCTGGCCCGCCAGACGAGTCACCTCCCCCTGGCCGCGATCATCTACACGGACATCCAGCGGGATGGGATGCTTCTGGGACCCGACCTCGAGGGGCTGGCCGCCGTGGCGGCCTCGACCCGGATCCCGGCGATCGCCTCCGGCGGAATCGCCTCGGCGCGGGACATTCACGCCCTCCGGGCCCTGGTCCCCGGGCGAATCGTGGGGGCGATCGTCGGCAAGGCCCTGTACGACGGCCGGCTGACCCTCGAGGCGGCCCTCGCCGCCGCGGGTGCGTGATGCTGACCAAGCGGATCATCCCCTGCCTCGACGTGACCGAGGGGCGCGTCGTCAAGGGGACGCGGTTCGTCAACCTCCGGGACGCCGGCGATCCTGTAGGGGTGGCCGCCGTCTACGACCGGGAGGGTGCCGACGAGCTGGTCTTCCTGGACATCACGGCGTCCCACGAGCGGCGCCGCATCATGATCGACGTGGTGGCGCGGACGGCCGATCAGGTCTTCATGCCGTTGACGGTGGGGGGCGGCATCCGGACCCTGGAGGACATCCGGGGGCTGCTCAGGGCCGGTGCCGACAAGGTGTCCCTGAACACCGCGGCCGTGCAGGAGCCGAGCCTGATCCAGCGCGCCGCCGAGCGGTTCGGCAGCCAGTGCATCGTTCTGGCGATCGACGCCAAACGAAGAGCCAAGAGCCTAGAGCCTAGAGCCGAGAACTATACATTGGGAACTGTGACCGATCCCTCTCGGCTCGCGGCTCTCGACTCTCGGCTCTCGTGGGAGGTGTACATCCACGGAGGGCGGACGCCGACCGGGAAGGACGCCGTGGCCTGGGCGGGGGAAGGCCAGAAACTGGGGGCCGGGGAGATCCTGCTCACCAGCATGGACCGGGACGGAACTAAGGATGGCTATGACCTCGAACTCACTCGCGCCATCGCGGACGCCGTGGGCATTCCCGTCATCGCCTCGGGGGGCGCCGGGACGCTGGACCATCTGTACCAGGGGCTCGTGGTGGGCAGGGCCGACGCGGTCCTGGCAGCCTCCATCTTCCACTACCGGGAGTTCACGATCCCCGAGGCCAAACGCCACCTGGCAATGCGCGGCGTCCCCGTCCGGCTCTAGGAGCACCTGACATCAGGAGGCCAGCATGGAATTCCAGGCGGTGAAGATCGAGACCCCCGAAGGCGCCAATGTCGTCCTGGGGCAAAGCCACTTCATCAAGACGGTCGAGGACCTGTACGAGATCATGGTCTCCTCTGTGCCGGGAGCGAAGTTCGGGATTGCCTTCTGCGAATCCTCTGGCCCGTGCCTGATCCGGTCCGTCGGGAACGACGAGGGCCTGCGGGGCGCGGCCGTCCGGAATGCGCAGGCCGTCGCCGCCGGTCATGTCTTTGTCCTGATCCTCAAGGACGCGTATCCCATCAACGTCCTGAACGCCGTCAAGCAGTGTCCCGAGGTCTGCACCATCTACTGTGCCTCGGCAAACCCGATCGAAGTGATCGTCGCCGTCACGCCGCAGGGGCGCGGCGTGATGGGCGTGGTGGACGGCCTGCCCCCCACGGGGGTGGAGGCGGAGAGCGACGTGGCCGCCCGGAAGGCCTTCCTCCGCAAGATCGGGTACAAGCTGTGATGTCGAGCCTCCAGGAGGGAGCCAGCGGTGGTCATCACATCCCCGGGTGATCTGCGCTTCGATACCAGCGGGCTGATCCCCGCCATCGCCCAGGACGCCGACAACGGGCAAGTCCTCATGCTGGCCTACATGAATGCGGAGGCCGTGTCCCGCACTCTGGAGACCGGCCTCGCCCACTACTACAGCCGTTCGCGCCAGCGACTCTGGAGGAAGGGCGAGGAATCGGGGCACGTGCAGCGCGTCCGGGCTATCCTGTACGACTGCGACGAAGACGCCCTGCTCCTCCGGGTGGACCAGATCGTGGCGGCCTGCCATACGGGGAACCGCTCCTGCTTCTACCGGGAACTCTCCGCGCGCGGCCACGTCCCAGCCGAGTCCGCGGAACGCCGGTTCGATCCAGCCACGGTGTATTCCGGCCTGGGGATCCTGGCGGACGTGTACGGCGCCATCCTGGACCGGCAGGCGCGCCGGCCGGAAGGCTCCTACGTCGCCTCCCTGTTCGCGGACGGAGTGGACCGGATCCGCAAGAAGATCGAGGAGGAAGCGACCGAGGTCCTGACGGCGTCCAAGAACGCCGATCGGGCCCAGGTCATCTACGAGACGGCCGACCTGTGGTTCCATACCCTGGTCCTCCTGGCCCAGCATGCGATCCGGCCTGAGGAGATCGCCCAGGAGCTGGGCCGCCGGATCGGGAAGCGGAAGGCAGATTACGCGTCCTGACCCCGCCCCAGCACGGGGAGGGACCCCGCCGGTCCCGACGAAGTCGTGTAAGGGCGGGATGGGGCCCCGGAGATGAATGCCGAGGGACCCGAATGAATTTTCGATTGTTGATTTTCGATCTTCGAATTTGATCAATCCACAATCCACAATCCCAAATCCCAAATCCCCCGGGGGAAGGGCCCGCCGATTGATGTCCAGCAAAGGGTTTGACAACTCGGGGTAGCCAAAATACAATAATTATCTATGTTTCCAAGGTTTTCGGCCCATCCCATGAGGTGCAATCGCCCAGATTGCCGCGGCGCAAGGGGGGTGTGAGTGAATGTCAAGCGTGACGGTGAAGGAGGACGAGTCCTTCGAAAGCGCGCTACGCCGCTTCAAGAAGCAGTGTGAGAAGGCCGGGGTGCTCTCCGAACTCCGCAAGCGGGAGCATTACGAGAAGCCGAGTGTCCGCCGGAAGAAGAAGATGCTGGCAGCGCGCAAGAAGGCCCAGAAGCGGATACGGCTGATGACGGAGTAGGTCGGTGGACCTCAAAACACACCTGGGTGAGGACCTTAAAGCGGCGCTCCGGTCGGGTGACAAACTCCGAGCATCGGTCATCCGCTTGCTCACCGCTCTCATCAAGAATCGCGAGGTGGAGAAGCGCGGGCCCCTGACGGATGCCGAGGGACTCCAGGCGATCATGACCTCGTGCAAGCAGCGGCAGGAGGCCATGGACCAGTTCCGCCAGGGGGGGCGGCAGGACCTGGTGGACAAGGAGGCGGCGGAGCTGTCCATCCTGCAATCCTATATGCCCAAACCGCTGACGTCCGAAGAGCTGCAGGTCTTGGTCCTGGAGGCGATTCGCGAGGTCCAAGCCACTTCCCCCAAGGAAATGGGAAAGGTGATGGCCATCCTCATGCCCAGGGTCACGGGACGGGCGGACGGGAAGGTCGTGAATACGCTGGTGCGCGAGGCGCTCTCCAAGAGTTGATGTGTTGAGGACGTGACGGAAGTTGGTGTTTCCTGCCTGGCCAGTCTGGGACCGGGAGGGGACAGGCTTCGCAAGGGACTCGGGAACGAGTCCCTTGCTTTTTTCTTGGGATAACTCGACGGGCCGTGACCATGGCGTGAATGGGATGGACGCACACTCGCTTCGGGTCCTCGAGTACGCGGAGATCCTGGATCTCCTGGCGGCCGAGGCATCGTCGGTGCTGGGGCGCCAGCGGATTCCAGTCCTGGCCCCTTCGTCCGATCTGCACCTGGTTTCCCGCCGGTTGGCCGAGACGCGTGAGGGCCGCGACCTGCTCCGACAGGGCCCGATGCCGGCCCTGGAGCGGGCCGCGGACATCCGGGGCGCCGTTGGGCGCGCGGTCATCCCGGGGTCGCGGCTGATCCCCCAGGAGCTGGTCGCCATTGCCGACACCTTGGAGGCGGCGCACCATCTCCGCCGACACCTGCAGGCGGTCGCCCTCTCCCTTCCGGAACTCCGCCGGATCGCCACCGGCCTCACACCGCCGCTAGAACTCGTCGGAGAGATCCGCCGCTGCATCGGCCCCGACGGAGCCGTGACGGACGCCGCCAGTCCCGCCCTCTTCCGTCTTCGGGCGGAGATCCGTCGCAGCCGGGAGGCAGCGCGCGAAAGCTTGCAGGCCATGCTGCAGTCTCTGCAACTCCAGCCGGTCCTCGCGGAGCCGGTCATTACCCTGCGGAACGATCGCTACGTCATCCCGGTCACGCCGAACTACCGGGCGGTCCTCCAGGGCATCGTCCAGGATCAATCCGCCAGCGGGCAGACCCTGTTCCTCGAACCCCTGCCGGTGGTGGAGCTGAACAACGCGATCCGACGTCTGGAGCGCGAGGCGGAAGCCGAGGTGGATCGCCTCCTGGGGGAGCTGACCGCCAGGATCCGCACCGCCGGGGATGGGATCAAATCCACGGTAGAGGCGCTCGCCGATCTGGACCTGATTCTCGCCAAAGCGAGACTGGCCGAACGATGGCGCTATGCGGAGCCGCGGATCGTCGAGGGCGGGGCGCTGCATCTCATCCAGGTGCGGCACCCGCTGCTCCTCAGCGCGCGAGGCGACCGGGGTGGGGGGACCGTCGTTCCCATTGATGTGACCGTGGCCCCTGAGGCCAGCGTCCTGGTGATCACGGGACCCAATACCGGCGGCAAGACAGTCGCTTTGAAGACGGTAGGCGTAGCCGTCCTCATGACCCAAGCTGGCCTTCACATCCCGGCCTCCCCCGACAGCCAGGTGCCGGTCTACGAGTCCGTGTACGCCGACATCGGCGACGAGCAGAGCATCGCCCAGAACCTCAGTACCTTCTCCGCCCACGTGTCCCGGCTGAGGACGATCCTGTCCCAGGCGGGCCCCAAGAGCCTGGTCCTGCTGGACGAAATCGGCGCGGGAACCGATCCCGGGGAGGGGTCCGCCCTGGGAAACGCGGTTTTGGAGGCGCTGGCGCACCGCGGGTGTCACGTCCTGGCCACGACGCATCTTGACGCCATTAAAGCATTTGCGGCCCAGGACCCCCGGCTGGTCAATGCCGCCGTCGAGTTCGACCTTGACAGCCTTCAGCCCCTGTATACATTACATATCGGGCTTCCTGGTCGAAGCTTTGCCATTGACATCGCCTGCCGCTTGGGCATCCCGCCGACGATTATCCAGCGCTCCCGGGAACTTCTTGGCGACTCTGGCGCCGAGGTCGCAGCCCTGTTGAACCGGTTGTACGCCCAGGAACAACGCCGTCTTGCAGATGCCGCCGATGCTGCCCGAGAGCGGGTGGCTGCGGCCGCGGCGCACCGGGACGCCGAGCAGCTCACCGCCACGCTACGCGACCAGGTGGGGGCCATCCGATCGCAGGCGAGGCGGCTGGTGGCCGACATCGAACGCGAGGCCCGGCGGCGAGCTGAGGCGGCGGTGGCCGGCATAGCCCGCGGCGGCTCCATTCGGGAGGCGCGGGAGGCCATCCGGGAGCTGTCACCGCTCGCCGAGGCACGACTGGCCGAGCTACCGGGGGCCGAGCTCGCCCCGGACAGCCAGGCCGTCCTCTCATCGGTGGAGACGGGACAGCGCGTCTTTGTCCGGCACCTGGGTCAGACCGGCACCGTTGTCTCCGGGGCCGTCGGTCAGGGACTCGTCGAGGTCCAGCTCCCCGTGGGAAAGACGCGCGTTCCCCTCAGCGCCCTGTCGCCCGCTGCACCCGGATTAGGATCCCGCCAGGCTGGGCTCCGCCCCGGCTCCACCCCGGAGGGCGGCGTCACCTGGAGGGCCGGGGCCGGGGATCAGCTGGGGGCCGAGATCAACGTGATCGGCTGCACCGTGGAAGAGGCGACCGGGCGCGTGCAGCGCTATCTGGAGGATGCGGCGCTGGGCGGTCTCGATCGGGTCCGGATCATCCACGGCAAGGGAACGGGGAGGCTGCGGCGGGGCCTCTCGGAGTTCTTGAAGACACATCCGCTGGTGGCGGGCTTTCACCTGGCATCCTTCGAGGAAGGCGGGGCGGGCGCCACCATCGTGGACCTGGGAACGCAGGAGGCCGGGGACGCTGCTCGGGGCGGACCCTCCCCGGGTGAGGTGAGGACCGGATGATCCCCGAGGCGGTCATTGCCGAGATCCTGCGGCGCACGGACATCGTGGAGCTGATCGGGGGGCACCTCCCGCTCAAGGCGGCCGGCCGGACCCACAAGGCGCTCTGCCCGTTCCACACGGAGAAGACGCCGTCCTTCATCGTGAATCCAGAGCGGCAGATCTTCCACTGCTTCGGTTGCGGGGAAGGGGGGGACGCCATCACCTTCCTCATGAAGCATGAGCGCCTGACGTTCCCTGAGGCGGCGCGATACCTGGCGGAGCGGGCGGGGGTCTCGCTTCCCACTCCGCGTTCCGCGGGGGCGGGGACGAGCGAGACGGACGGGCGCCTGGTCCTGGTCGAGGTCCATCGGCAGGCGCTGGAGCATTTCCGAGAAAACCTGCGCGGGCCGGAGGGATCGGGCGCCCGCGACTACTTGGCCGGCCGGGGCCTCACCCCGGCGCTGATCGAGCGGTTCCAGTTGGGATGCGCGCTCCCCCGCTGGGATGCGCTGTTGCGCGCCCTGAAGAGGCGGGGCCACCCGGACCGGCTGCTGGAGGCATCCGGCCTGATCGTCGCGCGACAGGAAGGGAGCGGTTATTACGATCGCTTTCGGCATCGCCTCATGATCCCGATCTGGGATGTGAGCGGGAAGGTGGTCGGTTTCGGCGGCCGGGCACTCGACCACGCCGACGGCGTGGTGAAGTACCTCAACTCGCCGGAGACGGCCCTGTACCGCAAGGGGATGCACCTGTTCGGATTGAACCTGGCGGCGCGCGCCGTCCGCGAGCAGGGCCGCGCCCTCGTGGTTGAAGGGTACTTTGACGCGATCATGCTCCATGCTCACGGATTCGAGAATACCGTGGCGGCCCTGGGTACGGCCCTGACCACGGAGCAGGCGGGGTTGCTTTCCCGCTACGCCCGGACCGTGGTGCTTCTTTTCGACCCGGATGCGCCGGGCATCGGTGCGGCGCGGCGGAACCTGGAGCATCTGATCAACGTGGACCTGGACTGGCGCATCGTCCTCTTGCCCGAGGGGCTGGATCCGGACGCCTACGTGCGGACCCATGGGACGGCGGCCTTTGCCGCGGCCCTGGAAGGGGCGCAGGACCTGGTGGAGTTCTTCTTGGATCGCCGGGTCTCCGGCCTGGACCTCACGGATCCGGTCCAGCGCGCGCGCGCGGCGGACGCCCTGATCGAGGTGCTGGCCACGCTGGACAATCCGATTCGTCGCGAGGGGTACATCCAGCGGGTCGCCCAGCGGACGGGCATCACGGACCGCTCCTTGTTGGAGGCGGTGGCGCGACAGCGCGGACGCGGGCAGCGCCGGGACGCCACGGTGACGTCCGCTCCACCTCCGGCGTCACCGCCCAGCGCCGAGGAGCAACTGATCTACATCGGGCTCAACTACCCGGCGTGGCGGCAGCGGATCGCATCGGCGTTGGCACCGCAGGATGTGCGCGACCCGACCCTGCGGCAGATCTTCACCGAATTCATTGCCGGGGAGGCGGCCGCGGCACCGCAGGGGACCTCACGCCCCATGAGCCTTCACCCGCCGGAGATCCAGCGGCGACTCTCCTCGCTGTGGGCCCGGGACCCGTGGTCCCCCAACGCCCAGGAGGAGGGCGAGCGTCTGCCCGGGGAGGCGGATCACGAGACGCTTCAGCGGACAGTGGACGATTGCCTGGCCCGGATTACCCAGAGCCGGGGCGCCGCCCTCCGCCAGGCCCAGCGCCAGGCCCTGGAAGCCGCCGAGCGCGGCGGCGACCTGGACCAGGTTCTGCGTCTGCTATCAGAGCATCCCTCGGTCAAACGCGGCCGAGAGCGGAATGAGGAGGAGAGCACTGCATGACCAAGCCAGCTACATCCAAGAAAGGGGCCAGGCGGCGCCGGTCGGTGGCATCCGTTCGCGCCGCTCGCCCGTCCACGTCCTCGCCACGCAAGGGGGCGCGTCTGAGTCCAGAACGGGGAGCAAAGCGGGCCAAGGAGGAGCGGGCGTTGCGGCGTTCCACAAGGGCGCAGGCGACGGCGCGACGCGTCCCAGCCAAGGTGGAACCCAGGCGGGCCCCGGTCGTTCGGCCCCGCATAAGCGGGGCGGCCAAGATGGCACCAGCGCCCGGTCCGGTTGTCCCGAAGGTGGGGAAGGGCGCCCAGCCGAAGGGGGCTGCCGCCACGGGTCCCGTGAAACCGGAGGTCACACCGCAGGCGCGCGTCGAGGAGATCAAGACCCTGATTGCCCTGGGCAAGAAGAAGGGCTACCTCACCTACGACGAGATCATGGCCCACCTGCCGGAGGACGAGACCTCTGCGGAGCGGTTCGACGAGATCTTCCGGGCCCTGGGGGAGATGGACATCGAGGTCGTGGACGCCCCCGAGCGTGCCAAGGCGGCGGAGGCAGGGGAGGCGCAGGGGGAGGAGGCCTCCCCCGAAATGGAGCTGGACCTGACGCCGGCGCCGGTCGGCCGGACCGACGACCCGGTGCGCATGTACCTCCGCGAGATGGGACGAACGCCGCTGCTCACCCGCGAGGGCGAGATCCGCATCGCCAAGCGCATCGAGGAGGGTCGGAAGGAGGTCGCGGACGCCGTCTGCCGGGCGGGGGTGGCCGTGCGCGAGGTCCTCTACCTCGGCGAGCGGCTGGAGCAGGAGCGCCTTCGGATCGGTGACCTGCTGGCGCTCAGCGAGTTCGAGGAGATCTCCGAGCAGAAGGAGCGCGAGCTCCTCACCGACGCCCGTCCGGTGCTCCGGGGGCTCCGGACCGAGCAAGGGAAGCTGGACGATCTCCATCGCCGCCTGGCCAAGGCCCGCCCCCGGCTGGGCGCCCGGGGCCTGGCACGGTTCCAGGCCGAGATCGGCCAGCGGAAGGCCAAGCAGGCCGAACTCCTCCGCCGGCTCACCCTGAACCAGCGGGTGGTGGACCGCATCGTGGCGCGCATGCGGAGCTTCCTGGAGCGGATCGAGGCCGGCGAGCGGGAGCTGCAGGAGCTGGCCAGGACCGCCCGCATGACTCAGGCGGACGCGAAGCGCCTGGCGAGCGGCGACGGCTTGAGCCCGAATGTCCTGCGGGCCATGCTGCGCCGGGCGCGTGTGGCCAAGGGTGACGGGGACATCTTGCGGCAGCGCTTCCTGACCGGGCTAGAGAAGATCAGGAAGGTGGAACAGGAAGCGGATGCCCCCGCCAAGGAACTGCGCGGCCTCCTCAGCGCCATCAGTGAGGGAGAGCGGAAGGCTCTCCAGGCCAAGAAGGAGATGGTGGAGGCGAACCTGCGCCTGGTCATCAGCATCGCCAAGAAGTACACCAACCGCGGCCTGCAGTTCCTGGACCTGATCCAGGAGGGAAACATCGGGCTCATGCGGGCGGTGGACAAGTTCGAGTACCAGCGGGGGTATAAATTCAGCACCTATGCCACCTGGTGGATCCGCCAGGCCATCACGCGGGCCATCGCCGACCAGGCGCGGACCATCCGGATCCCGGTCCACATGATCGAGACGATCAACAAGCTCATCCGGGCCTCGCGGCACCTGGTCCAGGAGTACGGCCGCGAGCCCACCCCCGAGGAGATCGCCCAGAAGATCGACCTCCCCGTGGACAAGGTGCGCAAGGTCCTCAAGATCGCCCAGGAGCCCATCTCCCTGGAAACACCCATCGGGGAGGAGGAAGACTCGCACTTGGGCGACTTCATCGAGGACAAGGCGGCCGTCTCCCCGGTGGAGGCGGTAATCGCGATGAACCTGGAGGGCCAGACCGAGGAGGTGTTGAAGACCCTGACCCCCCGTGAGGAACGGGTGTTACGCCTCCGCTTCGGGATCGGGGACGGCTGCGATCACACCCTCGAGGAGGTCGGGCAGCAGTTCGACGTCACCCGGGAGCGCATCCGTCAGATCGAGGCCAAGGCGCTGCGGAAGCTCCGTCACCCGACCCGCAGCAAGAAGCTGAAGAGCTTCGTAGAGGCGTAGCGGAAGGCGGCGATTGGGCGACTAGGCAATCAGGCAATTGGGCAGTCAGGCGATTCGGCAATTCGGTAGGAGGAGCGCCCTTCCCAGTTGCCCGGTTGCCAAGTCGCCAATTTGCCCTCGCACGACGGGCCCATAGCTCAGCTGGTCAGAGCCACCGGCTCATAACCGGACGGTCGCAGGTTCGAGTCCTGCTGGGCCCACCATCCCCTGGTCGTATTTACGTGCAAAGCACGCTTGGTCAGAGCCATCCCGTTTCTTAAGCGGGTAATTTCTCCGGCCCCTTCGCGATGCGGGAATGGCGGGCGTCCGATGCATCGCCGCGCGCGGGGCTCGAGGTTCAGCCACGCATGACGACCGTGACTCGATTGGTGCTGGTGGGACTCATCGCCGCCTCGGGGGCCGGCTGCGGCCTGGTCTACACCGATGTCCGCGTGCCCCGCGCCTACCGCTCCGCGACGCCGAGCGATGTCAGGCCCGACCCATCGGACAGGAGCGTCTCCGGGGAGGCGTGCTACCAGAGTCTGCTCCACCTCGTGGCATGGGGGGACGCGAGCTATGCGGCGGCGACCAGCCAGGCGCTGGGTGCGGACCAGGACGCCACGCTCTACGATGTCAAGGCTGACGTACAGGCCACCAGCCTGCTCTTCGGCCTCTACAGTCGGGTCTGCACCGTGGTGACGGGGAGGCTGGGACGCCCGTGAGCCGTCGGGTGCTCCAGGCCTGCCTCCTGGCCGCCGCGCTATCCGGATCGGCGACCTTCGCCCAGGGCGAATCCTATGAGGCTGACCCCGGTCTCATCCAGGTGCGAGGTCTCATCGTGTTCTTCCACGCCGGGGGTCCCTTGTCCTACCTCACGCTGACCCCGAAGGACCTGCCGCCCGGCGCGGTCCTTACCGGACCGGTGAAGGGGCGCGGGTGCCAGTATGGAGTCTCCACGCCGATCGTCGGCCTCTCCTCCGTCCCGCGGATGTCGGTCGCCGGAGGGGAAGGCGGCTATGAGAAGGCACTGCAGGACATTCGTGATCGGCATCCCGACCTCAAAGGAATCTATGACGTGAAGATCGACGACCATGTGGTGAACATCCTGACCATTTATCAGCGGCAGTGCACGGAGGTCACAGCCAAGGGATTCAAGTAGTTCTGGTCGCCACGCGGCGTGCATTCCCTTCGGCAAGGCGTGGCGCTGGCCGCCGCGTGTGGGATCCAGCGAGGATGACGAGGTGGGCTGGACATCGGCAGTCTGAGGATCCCCCCCGGACCGGGACCCGGGCTCCCAGTGCCCGAGGGGCCTTCCTGATCAGGCCGCACTCGGTTTCCCGCGAGTCCGGGAAGAGATGGGTCGCGTCGGGAACGGCGTACCGACGGAGGTAGTCGATATGCCGGCCGAGAGCCTTTCATGTTCGAGCCTGCAGGGCGATCCGTGCCGTCGCGGCGCGCCGGGCGCTCCCCGTGTAGAGATAGCGGCCCGCTGGGAAGTGAAGCGCCCTAGAGCGCCGATGCGGATCCTTTTCGGTCGGGGCAGGGTGAAGCAGAGGGTGTAGACCCAGCCGCGAATTCCTCAGCAGCCGCCTGCGATCTCTCTCCTCCAGGGTCTAGTCTGAGGCGGCGGACAAGCCCACAACCACTTCTACAGCCACCGAGGTTGAAGGCCGTTCAGAATGCCTCAAAAGTCTTGGGCGCAGGCGTACAGACCATCAGGCTCATCTCCCCGCCGGACGCGGGGTTCGAGTCCTCCTGGGTCCACCATAGAAAAACCGAAAAGATAGCCCGCGTGGCGGACAGTTACGCGGGTCTTTCTTTTGTCTGGTGACTGTGGTGGAGTATGCTGATTTTCAACCTTGTATGATAACCAACAGCCATCAGAACAGCCATTAGAGGGGCGCGGTATGCGTGAGGCCGTACGAGACGCGGGGCAATAGCTCCCTCTCTCCTTGCGGGTGAGGACGACCCCGCCTAGGGGGTGGGGGGTCTCGCGCCAATCGTCTGATCTCGCGTGGGTCCCATAAGATCACGTACACAAAGTTGAAATATCGAAAGGTGACTAATTTCGTCACCTAAGGATGATACAAGCGTTCTCTAAATTGGCCCGCAGTGGATTCCTTGACAACCGCCTTCGCTTCGCTTACGTTTCTGCGTGAGCATTCCTGGCGAGCCGAAAGAAGAGGGGTGCTCACCCATCACCCACCACAATAGCAGTCCCCTCTCTCGGCTCCTCCTCCGAGGTTGCGCATTTCAGGGGCTCCCCCTTGCCCCTAGTTATCTTATCCAAGACTCTCACCCACCCTCGGTATCGGGGACCGCGATGAAGCGCTTCCTCTTACTTCAGGCAGTCCTGATGTTCCCCTTGCAGGAGATGCGACGGGGCACGAGGGCCGTCATGTTTCGGCGTCTTCATCGCACGGCGCTAGTCATTATGGCATGTCTGGTTGGGCTCGCGGTCATTCCCGAGGGGAATGGCGAAGCGGCACGGGACCCCCTTTCCCCCGCCTGCCTCGAATACAGTCATGAGAAGTCACGCTCGGATACGCGAACTGCCTGGCGCTTGTACCAGGGGTGCGCCCGCTTCCTTGCGGCAGGAATCAAGAAGGGTGTGGCCGCAAACGACCAGTGGGACGTTCAAGCGCTGCTAGATTGGGCTCGCGCTTTACAAGCGTGCGGCAAGACGGACGATCCGCTTCTTTGTGCAGCGAAGCTGGATAGGGTTGCTGCCTTGAAGTTAGAGGAGCCTCACAGAGCCGCACCAACCCCGCAAGCCCCAAAAACCGCGCGCCCTAGGGCACAGTCCTTGGCGGAGGTCTCGCCTAGCATGCCATATCGGCGGAAACAAGATGACGGACACCCCACTGTACCCTTGGTCGATCGGCTCCCTCGCTCGCGCACTACTTTTTTACGGGCAGGCCCAGGGACACGCGGACCGGCGTGTGCTGGAAGCCGTCGCGATATACTATTCTTTGTTTCACCTGGGCATGTTCCTGGTCTTCGCTTGCCCCAAACATCACACTAGCGATCTTCTGAAGTCGAAGATTCAGACACGCGTCGGGAGCGGGGATGATCCCAGTCGAAAGGTGAAGCACAGCGCCCTTGGCGAGTTCCTGGGAACTTGCGTTCAGCGTGGTCTCCCACGTGCGCTCTTTGACGCCTTTGTGAGGGCACAGGATCTTAGAGTTTTCATCAATTATGGCCCGCGCGTGTACTGGAGAGGCTCGGGCGACATTTCGGTAGATACGTGTGAGCACCATAGCTCGGAACTGGCGGCGGTGCGGATTCAGCTTTCTGAAATATTTCACGATGCGGTCAGATGGGCGTGCACGGAAGGTGCCAACGGTGGCATCTGGGTGCCACACGCCATCCGCGAAGCCCGGGGCTTTTTTGCTCACAGCGCACGACGATACTATGCCGACTGGTGCACGGACGAAGAGGCTCAGGTAGCAGAGTCTCTTAGGGCTTCCCTGGAAGAGGAGGCTCGACGTAGAGTCTTCGGTAACACAACATGAGGACCAAGCAGGCCAACAACAGCATTCAGCCGACGCGGAAGAGGGCGCCCGAGGCTGATGCCTGGCATCTAGTTGGGGCATGAGGCAAGCGCGACTCCCAGCTATGTGCGGTCCTTCAATGTTTGTCCGCCACAGTGCTTTTGCCGCTGCCGTCAGCTTTCTTGTACTCCTTCTCAGCTCCGCCCACGCCACTACCCCCCACCCCCTCGCCGCCACCGTGGAGCGTCTTGCCGATGGTGACACCCTCGAGGCTCTCACCTCTAAGGGGACCAAGCTCCGAAGCCGGCTCACGGAGATTGACCCCCCGGGTCGCCTGGGCTAGGCTTCCGTCAACTTGGCGCCTTCGCCGGGGCTCCGGCCGGCCGGCGACGGCCCGTGGGGTCCGGCAGCCCCAAAAGCAAATTGATATCACCCCACCCACCTGAGCCTGGGGCATCCTAACCGGCCACGGCTGAGGAGAGTGGCGTTCGGAATCCAAATCGAAGGGAGGATTAGGAGATGGCAACAGGTCGGCGGGGCTATCGCACAGTCAAGGTTCAACTCCCCACCACTGAACTTATGCTTTACGGCAGTGCCCGACTGGTTGAGGCCGTCCAAGACCTCGTCAACAAGATGCGTCTTTACGAGGGCGTCAAACTCGCTCAGATTATGGAGACAGTCTATCTTCAAGGGAAGAAGGACGGAGCCCGCGAGGCTTTCGAGAACGTGGACAAGAGCCTGACGCAGGCGAAGAAAACCATTCCTCACAACCGCCCAGGACGCCCCAAGGGAACATAACACGAGGAGGATTCTCCGTGAATCCTGGAGAAGCTAACGAGCCGAAAACGACACGTGACAAGAAATGCCCGGAGTGCGGCAGCGAGAAGATGACCTACCTCGGTGGCGTTGGGGTGGCTGCCACCGAGAGGCCACCTGATCCGACGCGTCGCCTGTTCCAATGCCAGCACTGCGAGAAGCAGTTCTGGTACGTGGGGTCGATCTCTTGAAAGCGCAAGCGACGGGAAGAGGCCATACCGAGACCCTGGGTGTGGCTGGCCGGCGTGCATCCGCGGCCTTGCTGTTTTCCCTCAGTGATCAGGGCCGGCCAGTGGGCGGTGAGCGATTTCGAGGAAGGCCCGTTCAGTTTCAGCGAGGACAGGCCGCCACAAATCGGAGTCCTCACGGCAGGGGGTGTGGAACTGATCCGCCAGGAGCCGGATAATCGCTTCCAGGGACACTCTGCCAGTGGGGAAATGAATCCGCTCCATGGGGATGCTATCAGGCAAACAATCCTCCGTGAGGTCGCCCCGGATCTGTACGTGTGCCGCCGGGTGCGGATCAGGCGGAGTGCGGAGGTAGTCGTACCGGAAGACCCAGCGATCCCCCTCCCGATCTACTTGGTACTGGTAGCTGGAGGACTCAACTTTGAGCCGGTGGTGCTCTGTGGGGGTGCCGACGTAGAGTTGAAGCGTCAGCCTGAGAAAGCGGCCATCCGTGAGCGGCAGAGGATCGTCTGGCCCACCCCATCCGCCAATGACAGGGTGTGTTCGTCCTCGTGGCCCATAGCTCAGTCGGACCCCACCTTCCGGCGCAAGAATGGTGAGATGCAGAAGGAGACTGGTAAGGTTCCGGAAGGCATCAGCGGATTCCAGACCGCCAGCTTTGTAGGCTTCAGTGAGCCTGCGGGCCTCCGCAAGGATGGCGCGCGTTCAGGCAGGGACAAAGAGAGGGTCGCTCTCAGCGAGGAGGCTGGCGAGGGCGATGAGATCCGCCACCAATCCGGGGTCCTCAAGACGCCCCGAGCGATATGCCTGGACCAGTTCGCGGGCGGACATGTGCAGCCGACGCTGGGCGCCGCGCTCGATGCGCCGAACAATCTCGTCGCGGGTCAGTTCGAGGATACCATCGGTTGTCATTTCGGTCACTCTGTGGCGGCCCCTGCGCGCCGCTGGCTTCCAGCCAGCTTCTATCAGGCGTCCGTTAGCGGACCTTCCGTAGGACTTACCCGCCGTACTGTACGATGTCGTACAATAATGTGCCTTCGTGTACCTGTCAAGGTTTCCGCGAGGAAGGGATGCATCCCAAAGTCTGTGATAAGGAGCTTGCCTCACAGCGCACCGCTCGCCGGTGCTCTCGCCCGCCGCCCTTCCCGCGCCACACCGTCGGGCGCGCGGCTCGGGGCGGCGGGCTCACCCTCAGCCTGCTTGCCGGGTGAAGATCAGGGGGACATTCACAAAATCAAAATCGAAAGCCCGCGTAGCGGACAGCTAGGCGGGCTTTTGTTTGAACAGGGATTGTGTAGGCAGCCGACCCCGCTTCAGCGGGGTTCATCCTCCCTTGGCCGCTCCGCGACGATTCGTCTGGGGTCCAGGACCTCTAAGGGGATCTCGGGCCGAGCCTCGCCCGGTGCGGGCGTCATTGCGATTGCCTCGCGGGCGGTTTCGCCAGCGACTTCACCTTCTATGGCAGTCTGTTCCCCCGGAGTGAGCTTGGCCCCTCTCAGGTCGGCCTTCTGGAGGTTCGCCCCCCGCAGGTCGGCCATCCACAGATCCGCCTCAGAGAGGTCGGCCCCCTGCAGCGTGGCGCCCTGGAGCTTTGCCCCCGTGAGTCGTGCCCACGCGAGCCGGGCCCCGGTGAGATCCGCCCCCTGGAGGTTCGCCCCCCGCAGGTCGGCCATCCACAGATCCGCCTCAGAGAGGTCGGCCCCCTGCAGCGTGGCGCCCTGGAGCTTTGCCCCCGTGAGTCGTGCCCACGCGAGCCGGGCCCCGGTGAGA
>Ga0326597_10003908_pt1 | contig 21153 bp, 21 predicted proteins | sample RVTome_12_FD_203789 | JGI IMG/M metagenome (GOLD analysis project Ga0326597, IMG submission 203789) | Soil microbial communities from uranium-contaminated site in the Upper Colorado River Basin, Wyoming, United States - RVT100D185 | ecosystem: Environmental > Terrestrial > Soil > Contaminated >...
CCTGCCCCTCGCCTACCAGGGTCGCGCGAAGATGCGTCTGCGCGAGTTGATCGGCCGTGACCTTACGGACAATCCGATCGCGGTCGCGGATCACTGCTATGGCTGCACCGCGGGCCAGGGCTCGAGCTGCGGCGGCGCACTCGCCGCCTGATCGTGCGTTAACTGGCAGGGGAACTCATGCTTGCGACAGCCCTTCTTTTTCTAGCGACACTGTTTGTCGCCTATGCCAACGGCGCAAACGATAACTTCAAGGGTGTCGCTACCCTGTATGGCAGCGATACGGCCAGCTACCGGAGCGCGATTGCGCTGGCTACTATCACGACGTTCGCAGGCGCGCTCTGTTCGGTATACTTCGCCGAGGCGCTGGTGCAGGCGTTTTCCGGCAAGGGCCTGGTGCCGGCCGCAGTGGCGGCGTCTCCCGACTTCCTGCTCTCCGTCGCTGGCGGCGCCGGTGCGACGGTTTTTCTGGCGGCGTTGCTGGGATTTCCCATCTCCACGACCCATGCATTGATAGGCGCGCTGGCCGGAACCGGTTTGCTCGCGGCCGGATCGCAGTTGAATCTTACCCATCTGGGCTCGGGTTTTTTCGCGCCTCTTCTGATAAGCCCTGCGCTCGCGGTATTGGTGACCATCCCGTGCTACCGGGGGCTGCGCGCTCTTGCCGGCAGGCTCGGCATCAGGCGGGAAAGCTGCATCTGCGTGGGCGCGCAACAATTCGTACCGGTCAGGCAACTGCAGTACAACGCAGCGCTGCAACATTACACCCTGTGCGCCCCTGGAACGGCGGGTGTCGACATGACCGTCGGCACCCGCATGGACTGCGTGGAAAAATACGGCGGCAGGCTGCTCGGCATCACCGGCCAATCGCTGGTCAGCGGGCTTCACTATCTCAGCGCCGGCACCGTCAGTTTCGCGAGGGGCCTCAACGACACGCCGAAGATCGTCGGCCTCCTGCTGATCGTCGAAGCATTGCACATCGAGCTTGGCGTGCTGGCGATCGCGACGGCCATGGCACTTGGCGGGCTGCTCAACGGCAGGAAAGTCGCCGTCACGCTGAGCAGGAAAATCGCCCGCATGAACGACGGGCAGGCACTCGCGGCGAATGTGGTTACCGGATTGCTGGTCATTGTCGCGAGCCGCTTCGGTCTGCCGGTCTCGACCACCCACGTAGCCGTGGGTGCGATCAGCGGTATCGGCCTCGCGAACGGCTCCGCAGACAAAAGCGTCATGGGCGGCATTCTGGCTTCCTGGCTGCTGACATTGCCGGTTGCGGCAGCAGCCGGCGCATTGATTTACGTCTTGCACGGATTTTTTTTCATCACTTGATGTGGAGCGAACATGGATACCTCCTACCTGTCTACCACGCGTGACGTCTACAAGGAAGCCGCCCTCAATCCGCAACAGGGCCTGTGCTGCACCACCACGCCCGTCTGGCAATTGCCCGAGCTGGCGATCCCGAAGCCGATGCTCGCCATGAACTATGGCTGCGGCAGTACGGTTAACCCGCGGGACCTCGTCAACAACCCGGCCATACTCTATGTCGGTGTCGGCGGCGGAATGGAAGTGCTGCAGTTCGCCTATTTCTCGCGCCGCAAGGGCGGCGTGATCGGTCTGGACGTCGTCGATGAAATGCTTGCTGCCTGTCGTGAAAACCTCCACGAGGCTGAGCTGCAGAACCCGTGGTTCAAGTCCACCTTCGTCGATCTGCGCAAGGGCGATGCGCTGGCTCTTCCGGTCGCCGATTCCTCGGTTGACGTCGCAGCACAGAACTGCCTGTTCAATATCTTTCACGACCGCGATCTGGAGCGCGCGCTGTCGGAAATGTATCGGGTGTTGAAGCCGCACGGCCGGCTGATCCTTTCCGACCCGGTGTGCGAATCGCCCATGCCTGAGCACCTGAAAAACGATGCGCGGCTGCGCGCGCTCTGCCTGACCGGAGCCATGCCGCTTGAGCGCTATATCAAGCGTCTGACCGGCGTGGGCTTCGGTACCATAGAAGTGCGCGCCAGGCGGCCGTACCGCGTGCTCTCGCCGCGCCATTACCCGACCGGCGAGCTGATCGTCATCGAAAGCGTCGAGATCTGCGCCATCAAGGACCCCATGCCGTCCGATGGACCCTGCGTCTTTACCGGGAAGGCCGCGATTTACTTCGGCGATGACGATTACTTCGACGACAACAAAGGCCACTTCCTGACCCGCAACCAGCCGCTTGCCGTGTGCGACAAAACCGCCGCCGCGCTCGCCGCATTGGGCCGCAATGATATCTACCTATCGGCATCCACCTGGTTCTACGATGGCGGCGGGTGCTGCTGACGTGACCAAAGCTCGTGTACTGATGCTGGCGGCGATCGTTGCGCTGATCGCGGCATTCTTCGCCTTCGACCTCGGGCGCTATTTCAGCCTCGACTATTTCAAGTCGCAGCAGGCGGCAATCGACGGGTTTTATCAGGCAAACCCGCTCAAAACCGCGGCACTGTTTTTCGCGGCCTACGTCGCGGTCACCGGCCTATCGCTGCCGGGCGCGGCGATCATGACGCTTGCTGCGGGCGCAATCTTCGGTTTGCTGTGGGGTACGGTCATCGTGTCGTTCGCGTCTTCGCTCGGCGCGACGCTCGCGTTTCTCGCTTCGCGCTTCGTGCTGCGCGATTCGATCCAAACCCGGTTCGGCGACAAACTCGCTGCCATCAACGCCGGCATCGCGAAGGACGGCCCGTTCTATCTGTTCACGCTGCGGCTGGTGCCGGCGTTTCCGTTTTTCGTGATCAATCTCGTGATGGGCCTCACGCCGCTCAGAACCTGGACGTTCTACTGGGTGAGCCAGATCGGCATGCTCGCGGGTACCATCGTTTACGTCAATGCCGGCACCGAGATTGCGAAGATCGAGTCGCTGCGAGGCATCCTGTCGCCGGGGCTGATCGTCTCGTTCACGCTGCTCGGCGTTTTTCCATTGCTCGCGAAATGGATCGTCAACTCCATCAAAGCACGCAAGGTCTACGCGAAATGGAGCAAGCCGGCGCGCTTCGACCGCAACGTGGTCGTCATCGGCGCCGGCTCCGCGGGACTCGTCACTGCGTACATCGCTGCCGCAGTCAAGGCCAAGGTGACGCTGATCGAGAAACACCAGATGGGAGGCGACTGCCTGAATACCGGCTGCGTGCCGTCGAAAGCGCTGATCCGCACGGCGAAGCTGCTGTCGCACATCAAGCGCGCGCCGGAATTCGGCATCAAGTCAGCGCACGCCGAGTTCGACTTCGCCGATGTAATGGAGCGCGTCCAGCGCATTATCAAGACGGTTGAGCCGCACGACTCGATCGAGCGCTACCGCCAGCTCGGCGTCGAGTGCATCACGGGTGACGCGAAAATCACCTCACCGTGGACGGTTGCGGTCAACGGCAAAGCGATCGCGACGCGCAACATCGTGATCGCCGCCGGCGCGCGGCCATTCATCCCGCCCATCCCGGGTCTGCAGGAAATCAATCCGCTGACTTCCGACACTCTATGGTCGCTGCGCAGGCTGCCGCGTCGGCTCGCGGTGCTGGGCGGCGGACCGATCGGCTCGGAACTTGCGCAGTGCTTCGCGCGCTTCGGCAGCGAGGTTACACAAGTCGAGATGCTGCCGCGCCTGCTGATCCGCGAGGATCCCGAGATATCGCAAATGGTGATGCGGCGCTTCGAAGCCGAGGGCATCAAGGTATTGGTGAACCACAAGGCCAGGCAAGTGCTGATCGAGAACGGTGAGAAGTTCCTGGTGCTCGAAAACGAAGGCCACGAATCGCGCATCGCGTTCGACGAACTGCTGTGCGCGGTCGGCCGCGTCGCCAATACCAGCGGCTACGGGCTCGAAGAACTGGGCATCCCGGTGTCGAAAACCCGCACCGTCGAAACCAACGAATTCCTGCAGACGGTTTACCCCAACATTTACGCGTGTGGCGACGTCGCCGGCCCGTTCCAGTTCACCCACACCGCCGCGCACCAAGCGTGGTATGCGGCGGTCAACGCACTGTTCGGCGGCATCAGGAGATTCAAGGCCGACTACGCGGTGATTCCGTGGGCAACGTTCACCGACCCGGAAGTGGCGCGCGTCGGCCTGAACGAACAGGACGCCAGGCAGCAAGGCGTGGCTTACGAAGTCACAACCTACGGCATCGACGATCTCGACCGCGCGATCGCCGATGAAGAGGCGCACGGCGTGGTCAAAGTGCTGACCGTTCCGGGCAAGGACAAAATCCTCGGCGCAACCATCGTCGGCGAGCATGCCGGTGACCTGATCGCCGAATATGTAGCTGCGATGCGCCATGGCCTGGGGTTGAACAAGATACTCGGCACCATCCACATCTATCCGACGCTCGCGGAAGCCAATAAATACGCGGCCGGCGCGTGGAAGCGCGCGCATCAACCCGAGAAACTGTTGCGATGGGCCAAGCGCTACCACGCGTGGCTGCGGGGGTAAGACGGTGAATGGGTGATTGGTGATTGGTGATTGGTGATTGGTGATTGGTGATTGGTAAAAGAGCGAGCGCTTCGCGCTCGGCGGTACAGCTTTCGATCGTGATGCCGTGCCTTAACGAGGCCGGCGGCATCGTCGCGGCGCTCGAGCGCCTGCAGCCGCTACGCCGGCGCGGCATCGAGGTGATCGTCGTCGACGGCGGCAGCAGCGACGGCAGCGTTGCGCTGGCCGCAGCGCTGGCCGATCGGGTGCTGGCCGCACCACGCGGACGCGCGTCACAGATGAACGCCGGCGCCACTGTCGCGCGCGGTCCGGTGCTGCTGTTCCTGCATGCGGACTGCGCGCTGCCCGCTGATGCTGAACGGCTGATCGTCGACGGACTCGCCGCCAGCGACAAGCGCTGGGGGCGCTTCGATGTGGATCTTGACGGCGCCCACCCGCTGCTCCGGCTGATTGCATTCATGATGAACTGGCGTTCGCGACTGACCGGCATCGCCACCGGCGATCAGGGTCTGTTCATGACACGCGGACTGTTTGCCGACTCCGGCGGATTCCCCGCGATCCCGCTGATGGAAGACATCGCGCTCTCCAAGAGCCTCAAAACATTCGGCGCGCCACTTTGCCTGCGCGCGCGCATCACCGCTTCCGGCCGGCGCTGGGAGCGGCATGGCGTCGCGCGCACGATGCTGCTGATGTGGCGGCTGCGGTTTGCCTATTTCCGCGGCGCCGAGCCCGCCGATCTTGCCGTGCGTTATGGCCGCGCCCACTGCCGTGACTGACACCCGCATCATTGTGTTCGCCCGCGCGCCCGAACCGGGAGCGGTCAAAACGCGTCTGATCCCGTTGCTCGGCGCCGAGCGCGCCGCCGCGTTGCAGCGCATACTGATCGATCGCGCAATCTCGACTGCGCTTGGGGCCGGGATCGGCCCGGTCGAATTATGGTGTGCGCCTTCGGCACTGCACCCGCTGCTTACCGGCCTCGCCGAACATCACGGCATCGGCGCGGCGAGCCAATGCGATGGCGACCTCGGCGCGCGCATGCTGCATGCGGCGGTAACGGCGCTCGCTGCAACTGCCCGCGTCATTATCATCGGAGCCGACTGTCCGGTTTTGACTGCCGGTGATTTACAGCGCGCCGCCGCCGCGCTCGCCGCCGGCGACGACGCGGTGCTAACCCCGGCCGAGGACGGCGGCTATGTGTTGATCGGGCTCAAGTGGTGGGATGCGCGGCTGTTCACGGACATTGCGTGGGGTACCGATCAGGTGATGGCCGCGACGCGCGAGCGGCTTGCGGCACTTGACTGGCGTTGGCACGAGTTGCCGCCCGCGTGGGACATCGACCGCCCTGCCGATTTTGAGCGCCTCGCGGCGAGCGGGCTGATTCCCGATCTCGAGGCCAACCTTGATTCACGATAGGGAAAAACAGTCTGCCATATTCCCGCTCCCCGCGACGGGAAAAGACTTCTACCTTGTTCGCCGAGCCGCACGGCACGCGGCTGGCGGCGGCGGGGCTTACCCTCGGATCGCTGTCACTGGCGGTGTGGTTCGCCTGGCTGTCGCAATAACAGCCGGAGAGGCATGCGGCAAACGCAGGGCGCCCTACGCGAGCCAGTATTGATCCGCGCCGTGCGGCTCGCGCACGTGGTAGCCATTCCTGCCCGCGGCTTTGGCGCGATACATTGCCGTGTCGGCGCATTTCAGCAACGATTCTGCATCGCCCGCATCGGCCGGATACAAACTGATGCCGACGCTCAGCGTCACCTCCCGCTCGCTTCCACCCAGTTCGTAGCAGCCGCTGCACTCCGCAAGCAGTTTTTCGACCGCCCCCACCGCAACGCGCGCATCGGCGACATGTTCGAGAACGGCGACGAACTCATCTCCGCCCAGACGCGCCACGGTATCGCTTTCGCGCAGGCTTTGCTTGAGGCGGGACGCCAGCTGGCGCAGCAATTCATCTCCAGCGTCATGCCCCAGCGTGTCGTTGACGCGCTTAAAGTGATCGATATCGATGTACAACAGCGCGAAACCGCTGCGGCTGCGCAGTGCCGTGGCCATGGCCCGGGCTAATCTGTCGTTGAACAGATAGCGGTTCGGCAGCCCGGTCAGACTGTCGTAGAACGCCAGGCCGCTCAACATTTCTGTGTATTTGAGCGCGACGATATCCTGCAGGACGTGGATGAAGTGGGTCATTGTTCCCGTTTCGTCGTACAGGGGATAGACCGACTCCAGAACAGGGCGTGCCTCCCCCTTTTCCGTTCGGAACTGAGTCTCTCCCTGCCAGGATAGCCCGGCAAGCAGCGACTGCCTGACCTCCTCGCGCGGGGGGACGGTCTCGGCCACTCTGAACTGCGCCAAATCGACTTTTGACGATTGCGCGTTTAAACCGAGCAGCCGGCGCAAGCAGGGATTGGCATATTCGATCGTGCCATCCGGCAGGGCGACCGCCACACCGATCGGGATTTGCTCGATCACTTTGACAAGACTATGTTTTTGCCAGGTCATGGAATGGGTAACTGGGCCGTCAGTTGACTTGCCCCGACCATGCAAACGTCGTATCGGGATGCTACTATCGGTTACCATAACAAGCAACCATCGGTAACCGCTTGCCGCCCTGCTTGGTGGTACTTTTCCGGGCATGACTCTCGCGGATGAAAAGCAGGGTTTCAGCAAGCGGCTCAAAGAAGCCATGCGCAGGGCCGGCGTGGATGCCGGCAGCCCGACCCGCATCGCCCGGGAATTCAACCTGCGCTATCACGGCGATCCGGTGACGACCCAGGCGGTCAGAAAGTGGCTCGCCGGCAACTCGCTCCCCTCGCAGGACAAAATCCGCGCCTTGGCGCAGTGGCTGGATGTGCCCCCGCAATGGCTGAGGTTCGGGGAGACCGAGCGCAAGGAAGACCGGGCGCACATGACGACCAAGCAGGATGCCGCGCCTTACAAAATAGAGCCCGGTTGGGTGACGAGAAAATTCGAGTTACTGAACGACCCACATAAAAAAATGGTGCTGGAAATAGTGCGCGCGCTGCTGCGGCTGGAAGGCAAGCAATAACACGGTGTGTGAGAAAATCGCGCGATGGCGCAGTCGAGACCAGAATCGCAACAACATGTCCCGGCGCCCTTACCGTCTAGCACCTGGATGCCGGATCAAGCCTGTCCTGAGCATGTCGAAGGGTCCGGCATGACGAATTCTTGGAAGTTCGCCTAAATCATCCGCGTTGCCTTTTGCGGGGATTAAAGGGACAATAGCGCTTCCCCGAAGTGGTTGTTTTTAAAGACCATGCCGCATGTCAGACCTCGCCAGCCTCCGCGCGCTCAGCAACACCTCCCCGCAGCTTCCCGTTCACTGGTACTTCGATCCGCAGATTTATGCGCTCGAGCAGCGGTTGCTGTTCGAGCGTGGCCCGGGTTACAGCGGACACGAGTTGATGACGCCGAACCGCGGCGACTTTTACGCGCTCGAGTGGAACGGCAATGCCCACGCGCTGGTGCACAATGAGCACGGCGTGGAACTCATCAGCAACGTCTGCCGCCACCGCCAGGCGATCATCCTCAAGGGGCGCGGCAACACCAGGAACAGCATCGTCTGCCCGGTGCACCGCTGGACCTACGGCCTCGACGGCAAGCTGCTCGGCGCGCCTTACTTCCCCGGCAATCCGTGCCTCGACCTCGCGCGCACGCCGCTGCAGAACTGGAACGGTCTGCTGTTCAAAGGCAAACGCGATGTCGCACGCGACCTTGCCGGCCTTGGCGTAACACGCGATCTCGACTTCTCCGGCTTCATGCTCGATCACGTGCAAATCGACGCATACGCGTGCAACTGGAAGACGTTCATCGAGGTCTATCTCGAGGACTATCACGTCGTGCCGTTCCACCCGGGGCTGGGCAATTTCGTGTCGGTCGACGACCTGCACTGGGAGTTCGGCGACTGGTACAGCGTCCAGACCTGCGGCGTGAAAAAAGGACTCACGCGCCCGGGCACGCCGGTATACAAGAAGTGGCACGAAGTGCTGCTGCGCTACAACGAAGGCCGCGAGCCACCGCACGGCGCGATCTGGCTTACTTATTATCCCAACATCATGGTCGAATGGTACCCGCACGTGCTGGTGATCAGTACCATCGCGCCGCAGGGCGCCGAAGCCTGCACCAACGTGATCGAGTTCTACTACCCCGAGGACATCGCGCTCTTCGAGCGCGAGTTCGTCGCGGCGGAACAGGCGGCCTACGCGGAAACCGCGCTCGAAGACGCCGAGATCTGCGCGCGCATGACCGAAGGCCGCCGCGCATTGTACCGGCAGGGCATCGATGAAACCGGGCCCTATCAATCGCCGATGGAAGACGGCATGCTGCACTTCCACGAATTCGTGCGGCGTGAATTGGTGATTGGTGATTACTAATCACCAATCACTAATCACCAATTACTAGGATTGCCTCTTGAAAATCCTGATCGTTGACGACCATCCGCTGATACGTGAAGCGCTGCGTCACGTGCTGACAGCGCTCGACGACAAGTTCAATTTGATCGAAGCGGAGAACGGCGCGGCAGCGCTTGCGGCCGTGGCTGGCAATCCTGATCTGGATCTGGTGCTGCTCGATCTCGCGCTGCCGGATGTCGACGGCTTTGACGCCCTTGCGCAGTTGCGCGAGCGGCATCCGGGCGTGCCGATCGTAGTACTGTCGGCTTCCGATCAGGCTGATACCGTGATGCGCGCAATCGACGCCGGCGCGATGGGCTTCATTCCAAAGACCTCGTCGAACCAGCTGCTGCTCAACGCGCTAAGGCAGGTGCTGTCGGGACGCGTGTACCTGCCGGCCGACGTATTGCAGCGGCATCAGGGCACGCCCGAGCAGGCGTTGCAGCGCGCAGCCGCCGCGCAGAAGAGCGGCGAGGCGCTCGCGCCGCGCGATATCGGACTGACCGCACGCCAGGCCGACGTTCTGGCGCTGCTGGTGCAGGGCAAGCCCAACAAGCTGATTTGCCGCGGACTCGATCTCGCCGAAGGCACGGTGAAAATACATGTCACCGCGATATTGAAGGCGCTCAACGTATCGAACCGCACCCAGGCCGTCATCGCGGTCGGGAAACTGGGCTTGAAGCTGCCGCAGGTCTAGCGGGGCTGCCTGCAGGCGCCGATCTTCCCCAGCCAGGAACCGCCATGATGCAGGCCCAAACGGCACAGCCGTCATCGCGGAAACCTTCGGATCCAAATTTCGACGCGCTGATCCACGCCGAACGAATCGACATGCTGCACCGTCAGTCGCCGATCTCCATTATCGGCAACATGGCGGGCGCGCTGGTCCTCGCCGGCGTGTTCATCGGCGAGCGGCCATTTTGGCTGATCGCCGGATGGGTGGCCTGCATGACCATCCTCCAGGCGTCGCGCTTGGTACTCTACACACGATACCGCGAGCACGGCTCCGTTCAGCGCAACGTAAGGCGTGCTACCGTCATGTGGGTCACCGGCGCCGGCGTTACCGGCGCGCTGTGGGGCGCGACGGCGCTGCTGTTCTTCATTTCAGGCCATCATCTCTATCAGGCCGTCCTGACGGTACTCGTATTCGGCATCACGGCGAGTGCGATACCGCTGATCGGATCCTACATCCCATCGTTTTACATGTTCGTGTTTCCCGCACTGCTGCCGTTCATTGCGCGCAACGTATTCGAAAGCACCGCGCCGCATCTCGTGCTGGGCCTGGTTGAAGCCGCGGTCATGGTGGGGTTTGCGTCATTCGCACACAACTACAACCGCATGTTGGTCGAATCGCTGCGCAACCGCCTCGAGAAGCAGCTCTTGGCGGACCGGCTTGCGGCGCAAAACGTCGATCTCGAGCAAGCGCGCGTCGCCGCGGAACAGGCTAACGGCTCGAAGACGCAGTTTTTCGCGGCGGCGAGCCACGATTTGCGCCAGCCGCTGCACGCCATGGGCCTGTTCGTCGCGGCGCTCGCACAGAAGGTTCGCGACCCGGAGGTGACGGGCGTGATATCGAGCATCAACGCCTCGGTCCAGGCACTCGAAGCGTTATTCAATGAGCTGCTTGACATATCCAAGATCGACGCGGGCGCGATCAAACCCGATTTGACCCATTTCGCGCTGGAGAAAGTGTTCGCCCGCCTGCACAGCGAATTTGCCGCGGAGGCTGCCACCAAGGGGCTGCGGCTGACGGTGGGCGGCGGGCAGCACGTCGTAGCCAGCGACCCCGTGCTGCTGGAACGGATCATACGCAACCTGGTCAGCAACGCGATCCGCTATACGCCTGCCGGCGAAGTCGCGGTGACAGCCGCGCCCGCCGACGGCGCGGTGCGAATCGAGGTGCGCGACACCGGAATCGGCATCCGCGAGGAAGACCAACGGCGGATATTCGAAGAATTCTTTCAGCTCGCAAACCCGGGACGCACCAGCAGGAAGGGATTGGGGCTCGGTCTTTCCATCGTCCAGCGCCTGTGCGGGCTGCTCGGCTATGCGGTCCGCCTGACTTCCGAAACCGGCAAAGGCTCGGTGTTCAGCTTCGATGTGCCGCCGGGCGCAGCACGGGCGGAGCGCCGCGATGCCGCTGACGCCACAGTGCCGGTTGAGTCCGGCCTTGGCGGAAAGCTGATCGTGATCATCGACGATGAAGCCGCGATCGTGGCAGGCATGAAAGCGCTTTTGTCCGGCTGGGGGGCGGATGTCCTCGGCTCGGCCACTGGAGACGACGTGGTCGCCGCCGTGCACGAGGCAGGCAGAATGCCCGATCTGCTGATCGTGGACCACCGGCTCGGCGCCGGCGAAAACGGCATCGAAGTTGCGCAACGCATCAGGCACGCGCTCGACCCGGAGATCCCGGCGATACTCGTCACCGGAAGCATCTCGCCCGACCTGGCCGAACGAGCGCGCGCGATGGGCCTTGAATTTCTGCTCAAGCCGGTGACGGCTGACGACTTGCGCCGGCACATCGGCGCGGTCCTAAAGCTTGATCCAGGCTGCCGATGAACGCCGACCAAAAAACCGCTGAGGTCAGGTCCCCCGCTTCAACCCCACCATGAGCTGGCTCGCTGATCTCATATTGATCGCGCACTTCGTATACGTGCTGTTCGTCGTCGGCGGGCTCGCGCTGATCTGGATCGGCGCCGCCGCGAGCTGGCACTGGGTGCGCAACTGGTGGTTTCGTATCGCGCACCTCGGGGCGATTTTCCTGGTGGCTGCGGAAGCACTGCTCGGCATGGTATGCCCGCTGACCGAGTGGGAAGATGCACTGCGCGGCGCGCCAACCGAAACAAGCTTTGTCGCGCGCTGGCTGCACCGCGTGTTGTTCTACAGCTTTCCCGAGTGGGTGTTCACCATTGCATACGTGCTGTTTGCGCTGGCTGTCGCGGTCACGTTCTGGCTGGTGCCGCCGCAGCGGCGAAGGAACCGGCGTTGAAAACCGAGTAAAATCCGCCGGGGCTATCGGCATCAAACCCGCAACACCTCAGGCAAAGGAGCAACATGAACAAGGATCGCAGCAAGCGCTTTAAACGCGGTTATGCCGTTCTGAAAAAGATGGGGCGGGAAACACTCATGCTCGATCAAAAGGCCATGTATCCCGACATGTACGAAATGTCGGTCGCCAACCTGTTCGGCGACGTGTGGGCGCGTTCAGGCCTGAGCCTGCGCGACCGGCAGCTGGTCACGCTGGCGGCGAACATCGCGCTGGCCCGCCCGCGCGGCAACTACTCGCACTACCGCAGTGCGATGCACCTCGGCATCACCAAGAAGGAGATCTGCGAACTGATCATCCAGGTTGCGCATTACGCGGGCTGGCCGACACTGTCACTCGCCAACCATCAGTTCGGCGAGGTGCTCAAACAGGACGCTGACCGAAAAAAGGGCAAGAACCTCGACCAGCCGCTGCTGGTGTGAACCTGTAGCCGGCGGCCAGCCCCCTCGTCGATCAAAACCTTTCAACCGACCCTCACCCTCGGTCCCTCAGCAGAGAAACCATGAAGAAATATATTGGCAACCCAAGGGAGAAGCTTACGTGAGACTGCCCGTCTATCTCGATTACAACGCAACCACGCCGGTTGCGCCGGAAGTCGCCGATGCGATTATGCCGTTCCTGCGTGAGCAGTTCGGCAACCCCTCGTCATCCCACATCTATGGGCAGCGGGCAATGGAGGCGGTCGCAATGGCGCGCCGACAGGTGGCCATGCTTCTCGGCGCGACGCCCGACGAAATCGTCTTCACGGGCTCTGCCACCGAGGCGAACAATTTGGCGCTGGCCGGCGTGGCGCGCGCGCTGTGCGGTAAGAAACGGCATCTCGTGACGTCCGCCATCGAGCATCCGGCGGTGGAGCAGCCACTGCGCCGATTGCAGGAAGAGGGCTGGGAGTTGACGGTTGTGCCAGTCGATGGCACCGGCCGCGTCGATCCCGATACGATCCGTCGGGCGCTTCGGCCCGATACGGCGCTGGTGTCCATCATGCACGCCAACAATGAAATCGGCACCATTCAGCCGGTGGCGGAAATCTCAAGCGTCACGCGTCAAGCTGGCGTCCTCCTGCACACTGACGCGGCGCAATCGGCGGGCAAGATCGCCGTCGACGTGAATCAATTGGGAGTAGATCTGCTGACACTCGCCGGCCACAAGTTCTACGCGACCAAGGGCGTTGGTGTCCTTTATGTGCGTCGCGAAACGCCAATTTTGGGAGTCCTCTCGGGCGCCGAGCAGGAACACGGACTGCGCCCGGGTACCGAGTGTGTGCCTTTGGTCGTCGGATTGGGGATCGCGGCGGAACTGGCGCGGAAACGGTTGCCGGAAGCGCAAGTTCACCTGCTTCGTATGCGGAACCGATTGCACGCACTTCTGCAACGGTACATTCCTGATATGCGCCTGAACGGCCACCCATCTGAACGACTGCCCAATACGCTGCACGTGTCATTTCCTTCGGTAAGCGGAGAAGAGCTGTTGCAGAGTGCGGCGGCTGATGTTGCCGCATCGGTCGGCTCAGCCTGTCATGCCGGCAGCCACGCATTGAGCGGTGTGCTTGCCGCGATAGGGGTGGAACCGACCGTCGCGGCCGGAGCTGTGCGCCTGTCGGTCGGGTTGCCCACCACCGAAGACGAGATTGAGCACGCTGCCGCTGCACTCTCCGCGGCCTGGCTGCGCCATACCCGTAAGGGATGACAAGCACTTCGCGGCATGCCTGCGCTCGCGCAGATTGTGGAGCGCGGCTATCAACCGCGCGTGCGCCCTCGCCCCGGGTAGCGGCAATCAGCGTTTGTAGGCGAGGAAGTTCACGCCGTTCGAAATCACCACATCCACGCTATCGTCCGCGAGTGGCAAGCGGGTCATTTCCGCCTTTTCGAAGCGTACGTTGACCAGTCCCGCCGCGCGCGCCGCACCGCCCGAGCGCTCGAGCATGGCATCAGTCATGTCAATGCCGATGACCGTCCCGTTCGGGCCGACCTGCTTGGCGGCGAGCAGGCAATCCATGCCACCTCCGGAGCCGATGTCGATCACCGTGGCGCCGTTTTCCAGCGCACCCATTCGGAACGGGTTTCCCATTCTGCAGAACACTTCAGTGGCGGCTAGCGGCAGAACCTTTAGTGCAGCGAGATCGTAGCCGAGATGTCTTGCGGCATACTCGGCGCCACGGTGGAAATGGTAGTCCCCGGCCGGATCCTCGGCGACCTGGGTATAGGTCCGTCGCACCTCGGACCTGAGCTTGTCTTTGTCGAAGTTCATCGGGCAGACGAGCGCCATGGTTCTCTCCGTGCAAAGCCTTCAAGTGAGCATGTCGGACCAGAGGTTTTCGGCCCAGGACTGGGTGTATACAACCTCCAGCGCGTTGCGCTCTTTCGAAATCCCACCCGCGCCCTTGACGGGTAGCAAAGTTTTCTGGGCTTTGTCGTACTTGTGCACTGAAGCGACGTGTATGGCCTCCTTGTCGGAAACCAGACTGTAGCAGGTGTTGGCGATAATCGGTTCTTCGTTGACCGGCCGCCCAGTCAGCAGCGCGATGACCGCGTCCGCGCAGATCTTGCCGTGCTGGTTGGCCATGTGTCCGGATTTCGGCATCGCCGGCGCCGCCATTGTCGCGTCGCCGAGAACATGGATGTTTTTTTGCACGACCGATTCCATGGTCCTCCAGTCGATGCCGCACCACCGGTTGTTCACATTGACGAGCCCTGCGCGATGGGCGATTTCGCCGGCCTTCTGCGGCGGCACCACGTTAAGGACATTGGCCTTGACATCCCCTCCGAGCAGCTTGACCGTCATGGTCTTCGCATCCACATCCAGCAACTCGCTGTTGGGGCGGTACTCGATCATGCCGGGATAGAGCTCGTTCCATGCCTTGGTGAAGAGCGCCTTCTTGGACTGTATGTCCTCGTTCGCGTCCAAGATCAGAATCTTGGACTTGGGTTTCGCGGCCTTGAAGTAATGGGCTACCAAGGATGCTCGCTCGTAAGGACCCGGGGGGCAGCGGTACGGAGACACTGGAATCCAGATCGCGAACACGCCGCCGTCGCGCATTGCCTCGAGTTGTTTCCGGAAAGCGAGGGTCTGCGGCCCCGCCTTCCAGGCGTGTGGCACTCTTTCCTGGGCGGCGGGAGCCTTAAGTCCCGGGATGTTGTCATACATGAAATCGATACCGGGGGAGACGATCAGACGATCGTAGGCGAGCGTGCTGCCGCCTGCCAGTTGGACTTGGCGCTTCGCGGGATCCACGCTGGCGACCTCGTCGCGCACCATCCTGACGCCCCACCGGCGCGCAAGGTTGTCGTAGGTGAACGTGACGTCGCTCATGACCTTGATGCCGCCGATCACCCAATTGGAAATCGGGCAGGAGATGAAAGTCGGGTTGCGCTCCACTACCGTGACTTCGATCTCCGGCGCCCACATGCGGATGTACTTGGCCGCAGTGCAGCCACCCCAGCCACCGCCTACCACCACTACCTTCGCACGCACGCCGCCTCCCGTGGTGGCGCACCCGGTGAGCGAAGATGCCCCGGCCATTGCACCGGCCGCGGCGGCCCATTTCATGAATTCGCGTCTGCTGAGGGAGGACATATGCGATCTCCTCTTTCGATGTGGCGTGAATGAAAAGATGGAACCCCGCTAGCGGGATACCTTGGAAAAATACTCCGCGATGCGCTCGAGCTCCTGATCGGTGTAGCCCTTGGCGTGCTGGTGCATGATAGTTGCCGCCCTCTTGTCAGTCTTGAAATCCAACAGTGCTTTTAGAAGGTCCCCTTTGGGCCTTCCGGCAAGCGGCGGCATCGCGCCCGCACCGCGCCCTTCGGTGCCATGGCAGGCGGCGCAGCTTGCCGCCCACGCGCGTGCGTGCACGTCCTGCGCAGCACTATTGCCGGACCACGTCCACAGCGCGATCAGCGCAGCGGCTGCGAACCACGCGTCACTTGCTTTTGGTTTCATGGAATCCTCCTTTTCGCTCGTGTGAAATTACGGCGCCGGGCGCCGGTCAGACAACGCTCGCCTCTTCCTCGGCGAATTCCAGCCGCACCTGTTGGTCGGCGCCGAGATCAACGGTAACCTTGCCGCCATGGGTGAGCCGGCCGAACAGCAACTCGTCGGCGAGTGCCGTGCGCACCGTATCCTGAATCAGGCGCGCCATCGGCCGCGCGCCCATCTGCGGGTCGAAGCCTTTCACGGCGAGATAATCCTTGAGCGCAGTGGTAAAGGTCGCTTCGACCTTCTTCTCGTGCAGCTGCTCTTCGAGCTGCATCAGGAATTTTTCGACCACGCGCATGATGATGTCGCGGCCAAGCGCCGCAAACGAAATGATCGCATCGAGCCGGTTGCGGAATTCGGGCGAGAACATGCGCTTGATTTCAGCCATCTCGTCGCCCACCTGCCTGGTTTCCGTAAAGCCGATCGAGGTTTTCGACAGCTCCGAGGCCCCGGCGTTGGTGGTCATGATGATCATCACGTTGCGGAAATCCGCCTTGCGTCCGTTGTTGTCGGTCAGCGTGCCGTGATCCATCACCTGCAGCAGGATGTTGTAGACATCCGGATGCGCCTTCTCGATCTCGTCTAGCAGCAGCACCGAATACGGATGCTTGGTGACCGCTTCGGTCAGCAGCCCGCCCTGGTCGAAACCGACGTAGCCGGGCGGCGCGCCGATCAGCCGCGAGACGGCGTGGCGTTCCATGTATTCCGACATGTCGAAGCGGATCAGCTCGACGCCCATGATGTAGGCGAGCTGACGCGCGACCTCGGTCTTGCCGACGCCGGTCGGACCGCTGAACAGGAAGCACCCGGTCGGCTTCTGCGGGTTGCCAAGGCCGCTGCGCGCCATCTTGATCGCCGCCGACAATGCGTCGATCGCCTGCTCCTGACCGAACACCACCGCCTTCAGGTTGCGGTCGAGATTCTTCAGCTGCGAGCGATCGTCGGAGGACACGCTCTGCGGCGGAATGCGCGCGATCTTGGCGACGATCTCCTCGATCTCATGCTTAGTGATGACTTTTTTCTGCCTGGATTTCGGCAGGATGCGCTGCGCCGCGCCCGCCTCGTCGATCACGTCGATCGCCTTGTCGGGCAGATGGCGGTCGTTGATATAGCGCGCCGCCAGTTCGGCCGCCGAGGTCAGTGCCGAAGCCGCGTATTTAATGCCATGGTGTACTTCAAAGCGGGTCTTGAGACCGCGCAGGATCGACACGGTTTCCTCGATCGACGGCTCCACGACATCGATTTTCTGGAAACGGCGCGATAACGCATGGTCCTTCTCGAAAATCCCGCGGAATTCGTTGTAAGTGGTAGCGCCGATGCACTTAAGCTGTCCGGTCGACAGCGCGGGCTTCAGCAGGTTCGACGCATCCAGCGTGCCGCCCGAAGCAGCACCGGCGCCGATCAGCGTGTGGATTTCGTCAATGAACAGGATCGATTGCGGATTGTCGAGCAGCTGCTTCAGCACCGCTTTCAGGCGCTGCTCGAAGTCCCCGCGATACTTGGTGCCGGCAAGGAGCGCGCCCATGTCGAGCGCGTAGACCTGGCATTTGGCGAGTATCTCGGGCACTACACCCTCGACGATGCGCCGCGCCAGGCCCTCTGCGATCGCGGTCTTGCCGACGCCGGCCTCGCCGACCAGCAGCGGATTGTTCTTGCGGCGGCGGCACAGCGTCTGCACCACGCGCACGAGTTCGCGCTCGCGTCCGATCAGCGGATCGATCTTGCCCGCCAGCGCAAGCGCGTTGAGATTCAGCGTGTAGTTCTCGAGCGCGCCGCCAGGCGACGATTCCTGCTCGGACTCGGATTCGCCCTCGGCCTTGCCGGGCGCCACCTGCGGCACTTTGCTGATACCGTGCGAAATGAAATTGACGACGTCGAGCCGCGTCACCCCCTTCTGGTGCAGAAAATACACCGCATGCGAATCCTTCTCACCGAAAATCGCGACCAGCACGTTGGCGCCGGTCACCTCCTTCTTGCCGGAGGATTGCACGTGCAGGATCGCGCGCTGGATCACGCGCTGAAATCCGAGCGTCGGCTGAGTGTCGGTGTCGTCGGCGGCAAGAATCGGCGTGTGCTCGGTGACGAACTCTGCCAGGAGCTTGCGCAGATCGTCGATCTCGGCCGCGCACGCCTTGAGCACCGCGGCGGCCGACGGATTATCGAGCAGCGCCAGCAGCAGGTGCTCCACGGTGATGAATTCGTGCCGTTTCTGGCGCGCCTCCATGAACGCCATGTGCAGGCTGACTTCGAGTTCCTGGGCAATCATCAGTTTTCCTCCATCACACAGCGCAGCGGGTGTTGATACTGGTGGGCGAACGCGGTCACCTGCTCGACTTTGGTCGCCGCAACGTCGCGCGGATAAACCCCGCAGACTCCGGCACCTTCGCGATGAACCTTCAGCATAACCTGAGTCGCCTTCTCGCGGCTGAGTAAGAAAAACTTCTGCAACACCAGGACCACGAAATCCATTGGAGTGTAATCGTCATTTAACAACAAAACCTTGAACATGGGGGGCGATTTGACCTTGGCCTTTTTCGCCTCCAGAACCGAGCCTTCGCGAACCCGTGTCGCCATGCTTCGCACCGCCATCGCCTACCTGCTTCCAACTGCCATTTTGACCATAATGCCAGATTTTTCAAGTGGTAGGAGTAGCATTTTTTAACAAAAACTTGACTTCCTAGGGCAAATAGCCTAGAAAGCGAAAGGGTGTTTGGCTTCAAGCTCGATCGCAGCACCGGTTTTGCCGTATGCGTCCTTGAAACTCAAACAGTCTCCGGAAATTTTTTCCGGTAATTTTTTAGTTAATTAAGGAACTGCAATATGGCAACAGGTACTGTGAAATGGTTCAACGATGCGAAGGGTTATGGCTTCATTACGCCGGATGACGGCAGTGAAGATCTATTCGCGCATTTCTCGGCGATCCAGATGGGTGGTTTCAAGACCCTCAAGGAAGGACAGAAAGTTACGTTCGAAGTAACTCAAGGCCCCAAAGGCAAGCAGGCATCCAATATTCAGGCTGCCTAGCACGGCGCATCCCAGAATAAGATAAGAAGCCCGTCCGGATTCCACGGACGGGCTTTTTTTTGGCTGCAAGCGCCGCCCGCCACGGCGCCCACACCTGCGTTATTTCATGCGACGCTTGGGTTCGGTGTCGATCGCGCCCATCAACCACTGCCATCCTCGCGGCCATGCGTACATCGAGGCAATCGGGTTGGTCGAGAACCGAATAAATGAGATAATCGCGCCACGGACCGACATGGGAAGGGCAGCGAGCGCGGCCGTTGCGAATCCGCTCGAAGAGCCCTTCGGGACGCCCCAACAGATCGCCGCAACACGCCGATCATTTGACCGACCACATTCGAACGGAGACTGAGAATCATGGCTGAAAAACTCGACCTGCTGAAAATCGCACAGGAGGAACAGAGCGGCGATCTGTTCAAGCTGCTGGACAGCATTTACATGCGATCCAAGTTCAAGCCGCGGGGCATTTCCGACGCGATCATCTGGGAAGGCGGAAACCAGTACGGCAACGTGAAGCCGGTTGCGCACGCGTTTACCGACATGTTTGCGCTCAACGGCACGCTGATGGCGCTCGACGTCCTGGGCTTGCCGTTTCTCGGCGTGCCCATGATGGCGCAGTTTCGGCACGACACCAAGCTCGCATCGCTCGAATGGTTCGGCAAGCTCGATTACACGTCGCTCAAGTGGTCCACCGCCGGCGACTTCATGGTCAACGAGAAAGGCAAGAAGGTGGTCGTTGCCGGCAAGTCTGCCAATGCGCCATTGCGCACCGCGGCTGGCGTCTACTGCAACGTCCGGCCCTACGGGACGATCACCAGCGTGCGTTTCATGCCCGGCCTGCCCTACTCGCAGGACAAGAAGAAGTTCCGTGTCGATACGGACAGCGGCAACATTCACTCCGAGATGAATACCCCGGGGGTCAGGATGGCATACGCCGCCCGCTTGTTCCTGAAGATGGTGCATGAGACCGGCCAGATCGGGCGTGTCGCCACGAAACCGACCCAGGCCCAGGAGGACACCGTCAACGCGGGGATCATACGGTGGCTGTTGCAGGGAACGAAATTCGAACTCAAGCGGCGCTACTCCGTCGACGCCTACGAAGAAGAAAAAGCGAACGTCGATGCGATCGTCGCGCTACTGCCCAAGGACTTCAAGGCCGGCATGGAAAACTGGAGCGGCGAAATCAACGAACACATCTCCGATACCAACTTCGGTCTGCTGCTGCATGACATGATGCGGCAGCGCAGGGTGATCGTTTATGCGACGGACCTCGACGGTGACCGGCTGACCGATCTTATGGCGGATGCGCCCGATGTACTGCGGGACTGGGGACAGATGGTCCTCGACCATGCCAAGGCCGGTGCGGACATGAAAAAGGTCTGGGCCGAAATGGGCTTCACTATGAAAAACGGCAAGGACATGACCAGTGTCATGTACCGCATGCAGGGCGAACCGATCTTTGAGCAAACGCTGGGATCCGCTGATGCGATGCTCCTGCGCCTGCTGGCCGGGGATGAGACGGTCGGCGGCGAGAAGCAGCCCTACGATCCGAGGATCCACTTCGTCCTGATCAACGAGGCTTACAAGGCGGCAAATCCAGGCAACACCGAACTCGCTCGCTGGCTGGACGCGCAGCTTGAGACCTTCGACAAGATCTATGGCGGCAAACGGCCTCGCTATATCGAGGGGTACAACAAGCTCAAGCACGCGATCAAGCCCTGGGGCAAGTAGGCGGTTTTCCCCCGCGGTGCGGCGGGGCGGATACTAAAGTAGGCTGCACAGTCAACGCATTACGCAACCGCGCGTTATTGGGAGGGAGATGCTCAGCACGTGTCTCGATAAAATCAACCTACTTTGCAAAGGAAGGGAAGCAAACATGACCAAACTGCTGGCCACTTTGATTGCCGCCGTATTCTTGTCGGTTTCGATGGGTTCGGTCGCCGTTGCCGCTGCAGCGGAAGGTGACGCGCCGAAGGCGGAAGCCAAGAAGAAAAGCGCAGCCAAAAAACCCGCTAAAGCCAAGAAACAAGCCAAGGCCAAGAAACAAGCCAAGGCCAAGAAACAAGCCAAGGCCAAGAAACAAGCCAAGGCCAAGAAATCCGACAAGAAGTAAAGTAACCGCTTACCCTTCAAAACGGCAGGGTCGCCCCCAAGCCGCTAACAAAAAGTGTTGATTGATATAGCGGCCCGCAATTGCCGGCCGCGTTCCGTCTCTGCCGCACTCTCAAAGCTGGTGAACTCACCAGCGGTTCATC
>Ga0326597_10003909_pt1 | contig 21149 bp, 34 predicted proteins | sample RVTome_12_FD_203789 | JGI IMG/M metagenome (GOLD analysis project Ga0326597, IMG submission 203789) | Soil microbial communities from uranium-contaminated site in the Upper Colorado River Basin, Wyoming, United States - RVT100D185 | ecosystem: Environmental > Terrestrial > Soil > Contaminated >...
ACATTCACGAAAAAGATTCTATCACTCACCACGTAGAGGAACGTGGCCGCTGGAAAAGGGGATAGTTGAGGGGGGTGTAGTGGTGGTGGCCGAAGAATACCAGTGGTGTGTAAGTGGAGGGTTAAAGACACACTGCCATAGATAGTTACCTCAAAGGCCATTGCCAACCGTACCCATTAAGTCGTTAGGGTGTAAGTTTGAGAGGTGCTCAACTCGTAATTTAGGGGTTTAGCCACCACCCAGTAGGGTAGGGGGGATGGGACTTCTTTACTCAAAGGCTGATAAATAGCATTAGAGGTGTGGTTTTGATTTTTTTTTAAAAGCTAGTAAAAAGCTGGCTAAATTGTGTTTTGACATGCTAAAAGTCTCGTGAGTAAATCACACTATATTCACACTATATTAGGATTAGGGAATAAAACAGGAAGACTAAATATGAGTGCTGCCATGATATGCCGCTAAGTCCAGGGCGGTGACTGGAAAGAAGCACCTAAACCCCATCAAGGCATGGTTAGATGGGGGGCGGCATGGGTACCACCAAAATATAACGGGCCCACTTTTAAAAAACTTTGTGAAGGGGTGTGGGGAGTGACTAATGAAACTAAAGAAAGGCGCACATAAGCCACCGCTTTGCCCGGACATGGATTGTAGTAATCTGCACCCGATTGTGGCGGTTAAGATGGGTGTTTTAAGTAGGGACGCCATGACCAGTAAAAAAATGAGAGCTTGGCTATGTGAGTCGTGCTCGACGATGTTTTTATGGGAAAAAGATTTTGAACAGGCTCGGGAACAAAAGGAGATAAGCATATATGGTAAAGCATATATGGGTGCGGGAAGTGGAGATGGGCAGCAAAGAAGAAAAAGAAAAACACAACGAAAGAACTAGGAAGTGGTATGCAAACAATAAAGAACGAGATAACAAAAGACGTACAGAGTGGGCGCGTGAAAATCGTGAACGACAAAATGCCAGACAGCGGGCTTATTACGCCAAACACCGAGCCGATTACCTTGAAAAAGAACGAGCCAGGAGGGACCGCAGAAACCCTGCCAGAGTTATCAGGCGCTTGTGTGAAAAACTTAGAACGGGAGAGCTTGGACTCAATGAGTTTGTTAAACAAGTCGGCAAACAAGTTGATGCGGCTAATGGACGAGTGCGTGAAAGAAGATGATCTGGAACAAAGCCGAGAAGGGATCAAAAGAGTGGAAGGTCACAAGATTGAAAGCGCAATCAGTTGTGCAAACGCAATTGCAATGACCATACAGACACAAGTGAATTTAGTTAAATCGTTGAGTGGGTATATTAGAAAATAAGGAGATGATGAAATGAGTAATAAAACTAAGGAGAAAATAAATGAATGAATTGATTGGTAAAAGAGTTTTACTTATGTGCGCAGGCTATTTCTACGAAGGAGTGCTTGTCGGCATGACTGAAACTTTCGTTAAATTACAAGATGCAGCGATTGTTTATTCCACAGGCGCTTGGTCTGATAAAAATTATGCAGACATTCAAAAATTTCATAAAGATGAGTGGTATGTTTGCACTGGGTTAATTGAATCATTCGGTGAATCTAAAAATGATTAGTCCGAGGAGTTTTAGAAATCGGGCGCTATCAGGGTCAGGGTCAGGGTCAGGGTCGCGGGCAGGATCATGGTCACGGTCATGGTCATGGTCATGGTCAGGGTCAGGGGCATGGTTATGGTCATGGTCACGGTCATGGTATGGGCAAGGAGTGGGGAATGATTAGTCCGAGGAGTTTTAGAAATCGGTCACGGTCAGGGTCAGGGGCATGGTTATGGTCATGGTCATGGTCATGGTCACGGTCACGGTCATGGTCAGGGTCAGGGTCAGGGGCATGGTTATGGTCACGGTCAGGGTCATGGTCAGGGTCATGGTCACGGTCAGGGTCACGGTCAGGGTAAGGTCATGGTATGGGCAAGGAGTGGGGAATGATTGTCTCATGGTTTAGCGGGGGAGTAACAAGCGCAGTAGCTACAAAAATCGCACTGCAAAGATATAAAAATGTAACTCCTGTTTTTATTGAAACAGGCGGGCATCATCGAGACATGCCCAGGTTTATTAAAGATTGTGAAGATTGGTTTGGGACTACAATTAAAATTATTCAAGACATTAGGTTTAAAGATCATATTGATTTGTGCGAGAAGCTCAGGGTTGTAAATTTTGTCGGCGGGGCCGAGTGTTCCAGAACATTAAAGAAAAAACAAAGACAAAAGTTTGAAAAACAACATCAAATAGATGCGCAAGTGTTTGGCTTTGAATATGAAAAAAAAGAAATTAACAGGGCACTAAGGTTTGCAGAGCAAAATCCGCAAATCAACTTGCTGTGTCCACTAATAGAAAGAAAGCTTAACAAGGCTGGCTGTATGAGTGTTCTTGAAAAGGCGGGCATTGAACTACCTGCGATGTATAAGCTCGGCTATTCAAACAATAATTGTGTGGGTTGTGTTAAGGGAGGGATGGGATACTGGAATAAAATACGAGAAGATTTTCCCGGACAGTTCGACCGCATGAAAATTGTTGAACGAAAGGTCGGGCACTCCTGCATTAAGGGAGTTTTTTTAGACGAGCTAGACCCGCGAGCAGGACGGCACAAGTTGCCGCCTTTGCCGGAGTGTGACCTCTTTTGTGAGATCGAAGCCGCTGATATTGAGCACCCTAGGCTCAACGCAGTGATGGAGGGGGAATGAGCATTGAAGAAAAGCTAAACGAGATTGAGAGAGACTGGGAAAGTGATGTGGGAGGGCCAGGGCATGAAGATGTAACCCGCCTTGTGAAAGCGTTGAGGGTAGCTATAGAGCGATTGCGCCGAATTGACGCGCACAAGTCTGGTAGGTTTAACTCTAGAAAAGCTCTTAGTAAAATAGAGCAAATCATTTGCAAGGAGATAACTAAATGACTAACAAGAAACAGTGGCGGAGGTGCTTCGGTATATTTCATAAAACCAACCCACACTTTATCAAGCCCATGCATAGTTATGACTGCGACTATTTGAGGTCGATAGCGTCCGATAAAGATGACTTTGTTGAGTATATCGAACTCGCCGCACTCACCGAAGCCAAAGAAGAAATCGAACGACTCCGTAAACAGATAGACGATGCTATTTTTGAATTAGAAGAACTAAGTAGTGCAGTATTGGGTGACTGCATAATTTGTGACGTAGACGGCGTTCAACTTGGGGGGGGTTGGGCTTTTAAAGATGAAGCAGAAAACGCCCAAGCCTTTCTAAAGCGCATGGAGGGGGAGTGAGAAAATCAATGACTGAGTTTGAGAAACGACACAGAAAAGAAACATTGCTTAAATTTTACGCTGCCGAAAACATAATCATTGAAAAGGGATGGACAAGACCAAAAGCCTGTGGGGTTGTTAAAATCAGTCTGCGCCTCTTTAATCACATGCTCAACGAACGAAAAATGATAGAGCACTACGATAACCTCTTGGCCACGCGAGCCAAAGAAAAATAATTTATCTTGATAGACACTTGTCTGGTGGTTAATGTTTTGGTGAATCGACTAGACATAAATCATCTAAGGGGGCAAGGGTGGCGAATCTTCCGTCAGCGAGTGAGCACAAACAACTTGCAGAATATGCAAAAAGAGTGGCCGCATCCGGTTATTACTCAATGACTTTTAAAAATGCCGACCAGATCTTTGCAGTGATGCTTCTAGGCTATGAGCATGGCTTCGGTCCCATCGCATCTCTTAGGGCCATTAACGCCATTCAAGGACAACTTTCTCTCGGCTCTGAGGCCGAACTCGCCAGAGTGTATGCCCGCTACCCCGATGCTCCAATTGATTTTGTAGAGATGACAAGTGAAGTGTGTGTGATCAGCGCAGCAAGGCCAGGAAGAAAGCAACAAAGATTTTCTTTTAGCATGGCCGATGCGAGCACCGCAGGACTTTTAAAGATCTGGGATAAAAAAAAAGAAGGGTGGAAAGATAATCCTAATTGGAAAAAAAATCCGAGAGCCCTACTAAGAGCGCGGTGTATTGGCGAAGTTGTCGGCACACTTTTTCCTGAACTAACCACAGGGCTTGCGCTTGACGATAAGCCCCCCCGCAACGACGAGGTTAAGATTGAAGTTGAGGCCGACGATGCTTCGGAGAATAAAAAAAATCTCCGCGCCGAAGTGGTCTCGCTTATAAAAGAAAAAATGATTGATTCAGGAAAACTAAAAACCTACTGCGCACAAGTTTTTAATAAAAACTCTTTGGCAGATATGGAAGTGGTTGAATTAGAAACTTTAATTAAAGATTTAAATGGAGATTACTGCCACGAAACGGTGGCAAAAAGAGTGGCCGAAGACCCATCTCCTGATAACTCCCCGCCGCCGTCAAGAGTAATGGAAGCTTTTGAAAGAGCTAAGCGAGGGGAACCAGTGGTGTTCTCGGAGCCAGGAAAAGATATAACCGCACCCAAGAGTGATGAAGAAGAAGAAGAAAAAGAGCTTATTAATTATGCCCAAAAAGCAATCAACAAGGAGATGTAGTAATGTATACACCAACCGGGGCGACAAAGCCTGAGACACCCTGTAGTTCCGCCGTTTTCACCGAAGGGGCGAGCGTCACAGTCAATCAAGAAAAAGACCATGAGTATTGGCGCACAACCGAGCTCACCAGGCAAAAAGATCGCATCCTTTTTGAGCTAGATGAAAGCACTTGTGAACAACAAATTTTAAGAGCTAAGCACGCAAAGCTTACAAAACATCTTGCAAGAATTAATAAAGAACTAAGCACTCTTACAATGAAGGGCTTTGAAGAAAATGCGGGACTTCAGCAAAACTAAACTAAAGTTATTCGGCACTACAAAGCTGGTGCCGATTGTTACTTACACCAATGCTAAGCTCGATAAGCCACCGCGCAGGCCGTGGACTAAAGTTTTTTTCGCCGAGCGTTGGATGGATTTAAACACATGGATAGACTCTATGATAAGCCCAGAACAAACAGTTCTTGTGGTGACTAGAGATGATTGGCAAGAGGCCGAGGTTATAGATGACACAGATTCAAACAATTAAACATGAAACAATTAAACATCACACAAGCCGATTAGCGCCTAAGCTATCTTCTTTTTTGAAAGAAGCTGAACTAACTCCCCATGAAATCTGCGTGGTGTATGTAGTTCTAAATGGGCGAAGGCATAAACAGTCAGCCGAAGTGCTCGGGTGTACAGAGAAAAATGTGAAATTTCATTTAACTAAAATTTATGAAAAATTAAATGTTAAATCTAAATCAGAAATGATTGTTTTACTTAGAGATGTGAAAGAAGCCGGGGAGTTTTAAATTGAAAGCAAAAGAAGAACAACTAAACCCAATTCTTTTAAAGCTTAATCACTTACTTGATAATGGCATCTCTCGAGAAAAGGTGTGCGCTGCCAGCGACATTAGATTTAATACCCTCAAACAATGCTTTCACCGAAACAGAGTGAGTGAGCGGGTGAGACTTAAACTATTAAGAGCTAACATTATTTCCGAAGAGGAACACAATGATTATGAACGATGGTTTAGAGAACAGAATAAGAGTAAACTTACAAAACGTGGAAAACGCGCTTAGTGATCTTGAAGGGGCCGCCACGTTTAGAACCTATGAAGATTGGCACTCATTTGTTAGGCACCAAGAGCAAGTCAATTCACACATGCACAGGCTTATCAGAAAAATTAAACTCACCTTGGAGGCCCTAAGTGAAAACACAAACGATGATACGCAAAGATGACTTTATTAAATACTACACCCCAACCCCTGGCTTTGCTCTTGTTGAAAAAGATAAGTCAGGGGAAAAAATTGGCTCTTTGTGGATACCTAAAAACATTCAAGATCGAAGCGTTAAGTTTGCAGGTACAGGGGTGGTTAAAAAACTATCCCCATTTGTAGCCGACCGCGAACCTTATGACGCTTGTCTAAGAGAGATTTTCAAGGTGGGCCAGCGCGTGGCGTTTTCAAACACCACTCCATTTGACATTAACCTTCCGGCCTTTTGTACTATGTCGGAAGAAGACAAGGGGAGTTTACTGGTGTTATTACACACGGCTGATATTTTAGGCATAATAGATTTACCGGAAGATATAAATGGCTAAGGTTGATTCAACTGTAGAACAAGTTCATAGCGACATAAACTCCGACGGGGTTGAATCGTTCAGATTAAAATGTCCTGGTGGCTGGCTTTTTTGGTTACTCGACACATCAACTAGCGTTCCCACATCCCCTTGCTTTGTGCCAGATCCGGGGCATGAGTGGGAACCCTCAACCACGGACGACGATTAGTATGCTAATGTTAAATAAGAATCTTTACAGAGGTAAAAGACCAAACGATTTAGAGTGGTTAAAAAACCATGGGTTTAAATATGTTATTAGCTTACAAGCTAGAGTGAATGAGACAAGTCATGAGCGCCAAAGCATTCCCGGCATTACGCAAGTAGAAATTTCTTGCCCTAAGTTTCGCCCCCCCACAATTTTACAGGCTGATTACTTTTTATCTGTAGTGCGCAGGAATGAAAAAACTTTGGTTCACTGTTTATCAGGAGTAAACCGCACGGGTTTTATGTGCGCAGTCTATCGGATGCGAGTGCAGGGGTGGAGTTTTAAAGAAGCCCATGACGAATGGGTTAGGCTTGGCCGTAGCTGGTGGTGTTACTGGTGGAAAAATGATTTAAAATTATGGAGCAACGAAAGATGATATGAAACTTAAAGGCGAAAAAGATACCACTTCTTTTTTTATGCCCTTTGGCCTTTTTGATCAAATGGTTAAGGCCATAATCAGGCAATCTAACTTTAAAAAACAAGACATATCTAATTCAGAATTCGTTAGAGAGTGTGTGTACCGATACCTCGATTATCTTTCTGAATTAAAAGAAGAAGATATGATTGAACTTTTACTTAATGAAGATCTTCCTTTTAAAAAAGATTCTAGACAACCAGTAAAGCCAGTGCTTAACCCTGGCATTATCCGTGGTGTGGGGGAGATCATGGGGCGCATTAAAAAAATTGCAGGCACCGAGCACACCAACAAAAGGCATTCGAGAAGTTTGTTTTATAATAAGGCGGTGAGCTATTGGCTTGATCACTGCGATAAACTTCGAGAAGATCGAGTAATGAATAAAGCCATCAAGGTGGCCAAGGAGAAGGGCTATGAAAAAAGCGAAGGCTAGTCGCATGGACCGCGACGAGGATAAGTGGCGCCGCGTTCGTGAGGCGGTGGTCATGGACATGACTAGAAGCTGGGATTTAAAAGAGGCGCAAAAAGAATTCACATGTAATGATTGTGATGTGTCTACTAGCTGCCCATTTGCTTGGGACCTTTATAACTTAAATGGCGACTGTCTGGCGGAGAAATAATATGAGGATATTAAATTCAGGTTTGCAAAGAGATAAAGTGATTGGGGTAAATATGTTTAGGGCCAACCAAACAGTGGCCCTTGTTGTGCCCACGAACTCGGTTAAAAAAGATATGGTAGAGCTTTACGACTTGCCGGGCTTTGATGCTGAACACATTTACACCTTTGAAGAAGTGATTGGGCAAGAGGCCCTCAAAGACTACACCTCGGTGGTGTGTTTCGGGGCCGATATACTTTTATCCATTATTCTAAATTCTAAAGAAATAAAAGCTATTGTGATTTAATTAATAAAGCATCGTCGCCTGTGCGGTCGTACTCTTCAAAAAGCTCACAGGGTAAGTAGTGTTTATCTTTTACCCTCACTGCGTAGGTGTCGGGGCAGTGAACAACTGAACACTCCCACCCCACACAAGGCTTTTTAAATTCATGTACTAAAAAATTACCGGCTAAATATGTAGCCCAGTAAACCCAAAAGGTTCGCCATAAAAGTGTGCTCATCACTCATCGCCTTTGCCATTGACGATGCGGTAAATCGTGGTGCGCGAGGTCTTTAATTTTTTAGCTATCTGGTATTGAGTCAGGCCGCTATTATGAAGTGATAAGACTTTTGCCCTGTCTATTTTTCTCGGGCGGCCCCACTTAACTCCCCTGGCCTGCCTTGCGGCGATGGCATCCCTGGCGCGTTCCCTAATAATGTCTGATTCAAATTCAGCAAAGGCCGATATCACATGGAATAAAAGCTTTCCAGAACTTGTCGTGACATCGAGGTTTTCTTTAAAAGAAATAAACTCCACGCCTAATTCTTCGAGCTCATTTGCGGTTGTAACAATATCTTTTAGATTACGAAAAAACCTATCAAGCTTGAAAAACACAATGACATCTATCTTTCTTTTTCTGGCATCCCCTAGAAGCCTTTGTAATTGAGGCCTATCAAGCGTGGTGCCAGATTTTAATACATCTGTGTAGTGTTCAACTTGCGTCCAGCCACGGGCCTTACAGAAGGCTTCAAGGGCTTGCTTTTGATCTTCTATACTTTCTGAGCCCTCGGCTCTGGCCTTTGGCTTTGGCGATACTCGCGTGTAAATAGCTACTCGTTTCATGGTTTCACTCCTTAGTTTAGATTAACTATATGAAACTATAGCATGGTTTAAGTAACTAATCAATGGATTTTAATATTATGTTAATAATTAATTATTAACTCTTTGATATCGTTTGGGGTTTCAATGTATGGACGGGGGATCTGGGACTGAGAATTGGCATCTCTCACGGCCTGGAAAGTTTCTTCAAACCACAAGACAAACCTCACCCATCCTTCGGGGTCAAAGCCCACAAGGTTATCACAATATTCTAGTGCGTGGTCCGTGGGTTCATCAACCCTTCCCACAAATTCAGGGCTTACCCGATAGGTATGACACCTACACTTATTAAATTTTACCGAGATTATACAGCGGCGCTCATCTGATTTAATGGGAAGCTCAATGTTTGCACAAGATAGATTAAGGCAAATCGTCAACTGAAGCATCCCAATCTTTTTCAGTCTGCGCATCTTTAACCGCCTTTGCTTTTTTTTTATATATTGGCCTTTTGACTTCCGTCTCAGCTTTTCTTATCGCTTTTTTATAGGCAGGCACAACCCACTTCTTCCAAGCAATATCAAATATAAAAGTAAAAAGCCACCCTAAGACACCACCAATGGCAGTGCCCAGAATTTTTTTTATTAACCAATCTAAAACCCACTTGCGAAGCCAAGCTAAAACTTGGTTTCTAAAAAAATCACCAATTTGTTTAGTGAATTTTTTAGCCTTAGACATCTGGTATATCATCCTTGCCGTCAATCAAATCGATGTAGTTGGCTTTTATCTTTTCTTTAAAGCCTTCACCAACTAGGTTTTTTAATTCACCTGCGATCTTCTTACCGATCTCTTCAAACAAACTGTCTTGCTCACCAAGAAGCTTATCCACGGCGTCGTTAAGATATTCTTCGATAAACCCGCCAACTTTTTCTCTCATTTCAATTCTCCTTGATTAATGTTTTTTAACTATTTTTGTCTTTCCATTTCGCGCAAACGGTCTTCATGATCCACAATTGACTTATCTCTATTTTTGGCCTCGGATAATATGACGCCAATCTTAACATTTATTTCAACCACCGCCGTAGAAATGGTGTTCACCTGAAAAACCACGTATCCAAAGATCGAAGTAATTACAAATGCAAAGGCTGAAAGTAGAGCCAAAAAATATTTTTCCGATGTTCTAGTCATTTTATACACTCCCCTAGTATCCGTCTCTGCCACGGCCCCTACTTGTTTTCTTTTTTCTTTTTTTAGAAGTAAATTGAATGTCTTCAAGTAGCGTGGTTTTATTTTTTATCTTACTTTTTGTTTTCACTGGGCCGGTCCAAACCTTTTCAAAATCAAATAAATTGCCGCCAGTTTTTTTGTATGCCCTTATCCACGTAACAATGCTATCGGGGTTGTTACTTAACTCCCCGTACTTAACTAAACTATGGGCATCTTCAGCAACGGAGTAAGCCCCTTTGCCCGCCGTTAAAAGATCCATTCCAGACATTCCAGACATTGAGGCCTGCGGAGTGAAGCCCCGCAGGTCAACCTCGCGACCAAGCACTTCATTTAGTGACATCTCAAGGGCGGCCACTCCACCCACGCCATAAGCTATGCGAGCGGCAAGCGGGCCAGGTTTTCCTTTGGCCGCTTGTTCTAAATTTTGAAAGTGGCGCATCCACTGGTTAGCCCCCCAATGAATAAAAGGAATATACCTCGCAGCACCCTCGCTAAAAAATTGTGACTTCTCGGCTAATGAATAAGCAAAGTTAGCTCGCTTTGCCCGGATCAAACCATAAGTATCCATTGCCTCCTGCGAACCATGCTTTTGCCAAGCGCCCAGGACCCTGTTTTTTTCCGAAGGCAAAAGATCATCCATTATACTATTTAATTTTTTGCCACCTTTTTTTGCAGCATTTTCAAATTGGCGCACCGAAGCAAGGAACATAACTTCACGGTTTTTCTTATCTAAGGAAGTAAAGGCTTTCATCCCAGGCTTGCCAGCAAGGTTTGATGCCTTAACTAAATACTTAAGCCATCTTCTTTGCACCTCACCCAGCATGTCGTAGTCAAAACTTTCTGGGTAAAGACGGTCTCTAACCCGTGCTAAAATTTCATTTGTTTTTTTTCTAAAAGCTGGCGAATAAGCTTTCTGGTAACCGTGCCTTACATTATTGACCCCCACTTCGGCGGCACCCACAAGTAAGGGCTGTAAAAATTGTTTGGGTAAAACAAATTGAGATAGCCCAATATAAGAGTTATACATCATTTCGTTTGTGGCCGCAGCAACGTCAGAGATTATAGAGCGGTCGGCACCGGAAGCGATGACCAGTTTTTCCATAAGTGGTTTATTTTTTTTAACAAGGTCCATAGATAATACTTCTATGGTTTCTCCTTTAGTTCTTCCCATAGCGCGAGCGGCGTATTCAATGAGGTCATCTGACTCATGCTTTAACCCTGCGTTTCTAAGCATCCAACCAGCGACATTAACCTTATCTATTGATGCAGAAAACGCAGCGGTGTTTACTTGATCGCGCAAAGCTAGTGGGGCGAGCTCGTAAAGATCAGTGTGGTAAATAAGCCTTTCTTCTTCGGGAATGACGCCTGTCTTTCTTTTCTTTAATAGGCCTGACTTGTGCATTTCTTTTGATTTGTTAGCAAAACTAGAGGTAAAAAAGCCCACCTTTGCTTTAATAGGCACATACCCAGGAGTGTAGCCAACTTTTTGCCCAGACTGGGCTATATTATAATAAGACCAATCAAGGGCCTTTCTTATGCCTGCGAGTTGATTTTGCACATCCGGCACGGGTGCGGCGCCCTCAAAAGCTGGCACCGTGTAGGATTTCGTTTTATACTCGGATGGGTCCCATTTTATTTGTCCGGTTTTTTTATCGGTTCTTATATAATGCATCCACTCCCAAGCATCTTCTCCCTGAACACCCATCTTTCTTAATGCTTTTAAATTGTCATTAACCTTAAACGACTCAAGTGCTTTCATTAGGTGAGTTCTTTTCCAATCACCTTCGATTAAATCCATTGTAACTTGCCCGACTGGTATCCCGGTTTTGGCCTCAAGCAAAGCGTGCCTGTCTGAGTAGTTTAGAATCTTTTTAAACTTGTAGATCCAAGGCATATCTACAGCCTTAATATCAATGCCAGCGTTTAAGGCTTTTGTTTCAAACTTTGTGGCCGCCAGAATATCTTTAGTGCTTTCTAAAATTTTTGGATCGGCGGCCTCGTCAAACAAAGAATTTTTTTGTATCGTAGCTTTTTTAACTTGCAAGTTGTGTTCTTTTTTATCTAGTTGAGCCAACCTTTTTTCAATCCGTTTAAGATCCCCTGATTTTATCCGTGCGTATTCTTTGCCCGCCGCAGTAACTTTTCTTGTAATTGGATTTTGTACCGTTAAGCTTCGATTAACTAAAGCGGCTTGCTCTTGAGAAAACCCCGCCCTTATAAGAACAGAGATGTAATCCCCGCCCGCATCACTCGCGGCAGCGTGCAAGCCGTTAAGATCTCCAAACTTATCCTCTAATAATTCACGACCTATATATGAAAGCTCTTTATCGCCGAAGGGGAGTTTTATTTCGTCAATACTTTGAGGAAGCTTTGTGTAAGAAACTTGCACGTTTTCTTTTTTAGAAATTGAATTTGCAAGTTTATCCCTTGCCTTGGAATATTTTTCTTTGGCTTTGGAAATTCTAGCTAAATCTTTTGTAGCCTTGTCATAAGTTTTTTTAACCTTAGCCTGAGCCCATGCCCGACTTGTTTCATGAGCGGAAGATATTTTAAAACCCTCCATTAGTCTTAAGCGCCGGTAAGTCTCGGCGTCCAAGCCATCTGGCAAAGAGTTTCCCAGCCCCCAAAGTGGCCGCACCTCATGTATGTTATCTTCTGTTTTCTTTAAAGCCTTGGCTACTTTTGGGTCTAAATCAGAAACTATTTTTTTTATAGACTTTTTTACTTGATCACCAAGAACATTGTCTACTTTTTTTGCCCCGGCACTAACAAACCCAGCACCTGCTAGTAGGGCTTTTTTCGCCTGCGGTGTGGCGGCAATAGAACCCAATAGCGGCCCACCAACACCAAAGGCAAAGGCCCCTTGTAATGTTCTCTCCGTGTCGCCACCAGAAGCAATCGCCTCCCATGCGGCACCCTCGAGCGCCATGGTCGGTGCGTTTTTTATAAACTTACCGGCAAAGCCACCGACTAAGGCTTTCGCCGTGTCAGTGGGGATGTGTTTGCCTGCTAGATTTCCCACATACTTAGTGGCCGCTTTTTGCGCAGCAAAAATTGCTTCGCTCTTGCCAGTGGCATTAAGGCCCATTTTCACCATGCCTTTGGTGCCCTTGTGAATGACAGACCCAGGCCCTGCAAAGCCAATTGCAGTGCCTACAGAATAGGCCGCTTTTTGCGCAGCACTTAAATCACCAAAGGGGACTTTTGGCTTGTGGGGATCATCGACTAATTCAAGATACTTCTCTGCGTTTTGTGCCCATTCGGGAGTTTCAAGACCCAATACTTGTGAAATGTCGTCAGTCACTTTTCCGGCTATCGAAATAGAGCCAAAAAGTAATCCTGTAGTTGGACTATGTAGGGCCTCTATTGATTGATCCCAAGCATTGGTTTGTTCTTGCACGCTTTTTTTATAACGCTCGTTTTCTCTTTCTCTGAAATACTTACTCATTTCAGCTTCAGAACCCTTATGCTCCCCCATCTGCGGCGGCTTAGGCCTAACAAATTCTTGTACACCATCAAGCCCCGAACCAACAACAATTTGAAAACCAGTGTCAATGCCCTTTGACTCATATGAATCAATTAATTCTTTAGCATCTTTAATGTCTAATTTATAAAGTTCTTCTTCGTTTATTCGAGTCTGTTTTAATTGCTCGGGCTTTAACTCTTTTGCCACGCTTATCGCATCTTTCGGATCGCGCAACGAACCTGGCTGTATCGAGGGCGCCAGCTCTGCCTTTGCGCTGGTGCCGTGCTTAGCTAAGAATGAATCGTAATCAAAGCCTGAGCCTGTTTTCTCTGGCGCGCTCTCCGGCTTTTTTACCTTAGTGCCGTGCTTAGCTAAGAATGAATCGTAATCAAAGTCTTCGGCCATTTATATTTTCCCTAAGTCTTTTAAGGTTTTAATTGTTTTTTCCGCTTTTTTTCTACGCTCTGGGTCTTTGCTGTTTCTATCCTTCACGGCAGATTCATAAGCTTTTTTAAACTCCCCAGTTAATTTGGGCTGTTCAGTCTTTTTCTTTTTATCGGCGTCGCGAGAGACAATGCCCGTGCGCTGTTTGCCGCCAATGTTTTTTACTCCCGTAGTAAAAGACGTTGTCACATCAAGAGGGAAACTGTCATCATTCTCTAGAGTTAAGAATGGGTCGTCTTTTTTGCGTGAAAGGTGGTTATCAATGGCGAAGTTGGTTCTCTTTATATACATGTCTATGCCGGGCGAATCAATCTCTGGCATGACAGTCGTTACGTAGTTTCTTAATTCTAAATTCATTTCTTCTCTTAGGGCTTCGCGCTTTTTTTCTACGTCTACTTGAGATCTAAGCCCAGAGTCGTAGCCTATAAAATCAGACACCTGCGCACCCACGGACTCCACAAGACCTGGGCTTTTTGGGTATTCCCCTAAGAATTTTTTTACAGGGTCAAGGCCAATAGGTAGCTTTTTGGCCACGGTGCCGAGATGTCCTGGGATATTACCTTCAGCATCGCCGTAGGTTTTTACCATTTTTTCAGTGAAGCTTTTTTTCCAATCCCCAAACACTTTATAGTGTTTAGTAAAGTCATCAAATTCTTCCATCTTTGCTGCGCGAACTTTGGGGTCTTTTGCCCTTAACCCCTCAAACATAATCTTTTCACCAATTTTAACTGGGTTTATTTCAGGTTTATTTTTTTCTCGCATTTCGGCGCCGATCTTCGCCGCCTTATACTCCCCCTCGGCACCAGCGGTAATAGCGCCGCGCAAGCTCTCGCCGAATCTTTGCATTTGATCGCCGATACCCATAACTAATCTCCTTTTTTGCTGCTATTATAAGCGTCGGCACCGGCTCGCAGTGCGCCTGCGGAAGCAACGCCTGCAAACCCACCCGTTACGATTGAGGCTAAGCCTAATCCAATTTCTGCGTCACTCGGGCCGGATTGTGTTGTCGTAGTGGGCGCGCCCATACCGCGCATTTGCGCAGCTAAGCCTTGTTGTTGGAATGCCATTTGGTTAGTCCCACCAAGGTTTGCAATTCGTTGCTGGCTTATAGCGTCCACCAAACTTTGAGATTGTCCCATCATGCTCCCGCCACCAGTGAGTGAACCTGTACGCATGTTTCTAACTTGATCTTCAATTCCAACATTGGCCGTGCCCTTAGCTTCAGCTAGTCCCAGGCGGCGGTTAAATATATCTTGTTGGTGGCGCTCGCCGCGCAATAGCTGTTCGCGCTCTAATTCTAGCCCGCCCCGCTTTGCTTCCTTAGAAACCATTTGCCCGATTTGTGCCTGGAAATCCGGGTCTGCCGGGTCGCGCCCCATAGAGGCGGCCTGGTTTAAAACCTGCATTGTTGCTTGGGTGCTGTAGTCTTCAATGCCTTGCTCGAATAATTGTCTTTGAACAGAGTCAAATTTTTCCATTTGCTCCGTCATTTTTTCATCAAACTTATCTATCTCTGTTCCCACTTCTTCATACATGCGGCCAACCGCTTCTCTAGTGGGTGCGTAAAATTCTGCCATTGAAGCTTTTTCTTCGTCGTTCATAGCAAAATCGCCGCTAAGAAATTTCATCGTGTTTTCTTGAAACTTAGTAATCATCTCTTGATTTGTTTCTTTTTTCTCATACTCAGCTTGCTCGAACTCTTTAACCGCCGCCTTGTATTCTTCAGAGTCGGCACCGTGTTCTCTAAAAATTTCTTCCGTCGCGGGGGAGTAGACACGTCTTAAAGACTGGGTGGTAATATCTGAAAGCGGAGAGCTAATCACTTCATGACCAGTGTACCCGGCAGAAGCTATTTTTATATCAATTTCTCTGTAGCGTTCTCTTATCTTATCGGCTTCTTCTTTGCCATATCTTTCCTGTGTAGCAGGCCCTCGCACACCACCTCGGTGGAGGCCTCCTTGTAGGGTCATCATCGCGTGACCACCGCCGCTTAAAGCATAAGGTCGGTATTGCCTGTAAAATTCGTAATCTTCTTCGCTAAGTAAAGGAGTGGCTTCAATTGCGTAGCCCGCTTGTGCGAAAGTTTCAGGCAAGATGGCTTGCTCGAATAGTCGCGACATTTCGGCTTCAAGCCCCGTGGGTACAGGGATGTTTGGAACTGTGGTTTGTGTTGGCATTTTTTAAAAACCTCCCCTTAAAACCTTAAACTTGTTACTTCTTGATACCCAGGCACTACACCTAAGTTTACATCCCCTTGCGAGGTTTGAACGGTCCAGTAATCTTCGCCGCCACCGTTGCCGGTGTCATCAAAATTTGCGTTAACCCAGCCGATGTTTAAAACATTCGCGGTGCCGCTTAATGCACTAGCCATTAAAACTTTACTTCTCGTCGTGACACTTGTTGCTACCGTTTCGTCGTCGGATGTGCCGATTGTCTGCCGCCCGCCTTCCGCTCCCACTCCAAGTCGCAGAGTGCCCGAATCGTCAGCAAGTATAATCCATAAGGGAACGTCGTTAAAATCTCCGAGCGTGCCTAGCCCCCAGTGCGCACCCGTTAAGGTCACAGATTGCGTGGCTGAAAGTGTATACACCTTAATCTGCCCACCACTAGAGCTATCGTTAATTGCCACCTGCGCGGTGTTTGAAGATGATAGGGCCGTGCCATCGCCTGCGGTGAGAGAAATTGTCCCGGCCACAGAAAGATCTAATCCTAAATTAGATATACCAATTAAAGATGCGCTTTCTAAAACATCAATGCGAGCAATGACATTATTAGATTGTGTGGCCTTGCCGACATTATTAAAATCATAAGTCGCACCACCCATGTCTAAACCAATTTGTTTTAAGTTAGCTAAGGTCTCGGTGGCAAAAGCGCCGAACTTATTTACTAGCTCGTCCCAATGTTCAGGCTCAACGTAGTTATTTCTAAACCATGACTTTACAATTCTAACCGGATTAAGTGGCATTAGATCTTCTCCCCTTGCATGTAAATAGGATGATCAGAGTCGGCCAAAACCTTTATCGTCGTGTTGGTGCTTGTAGTGATGTAGTATTGAAGCTTCACCGTTTGTAGTGATGCAGGCCAAGCATCAAAGGTGTGCTCTATAATCACCGGCACCGTGTTGGTCGTGGCCGTGACCCCCGTTACAAGATGCACCTTCGGGATAACCGTAGAATTTTCAGATGAATCGGTTAGCCGAAACTTTACATTCGTTGCGTTCGTTGCATTTGAACTGACACTTTCTAAATTAAATTGAAAGGTCACTTTAAAATTACCGGCTAATTCTGGTGTTATCGCAAGTGCCGCGTTGGTGGTGTCAACATCGGTCCAGGCACCAGTGGTTGATATCGTAATGTCGCCGCCTGTGTAGCTATCCTCGGCCTTAAGCTTATCGTACAAAGAATTGGTGTATTGTGCTACCCCGTCAGAATCAAAAGCATAAGCCGCAGGGAATGCATCTAAAGCTAATTGAACTAGGTTATCTTTTACCGAAGCGTTAATGTAGGTTTGAATCGAATCAATAGCCGTTTCAAGATCAGTTAGAACCGGCTGTTTGCCGCTATCAAGGTTATTCGTCCATGCCAGATCACTTATACTTGCCATCTTTAATCTCCCGCTCTAAACGGCCTTGTTGTTTTCGTCGTCTTCATTATATTCATATTCAAATACTAAACCATAAATTTCAATTTTTGTATCATTCTCCCCTGAAGGGCTGGCTATGAATTCAAATTCAATGGCCGAACCAGAAGCATTTAACTCAAAGGGCAAACGATGAAACCGCTTTTTATTCCCTTGTATGGTTACATTTGTTGCTCCAATTCGAGTGACACCAATCTGTGCCCCAGTGCCCCCGCCCGCCGGGTCAAGTGTGGCCGTGCCCGCAAGCTCGTCGTCCACATACCAACGCACCAATAGATCAAAACTATTAGTCATCGGCTTAACGTAAAGCCAAGCCTTAGTAAAATTAAGCTGCGCCTCTTTTTCATCCACCGGAAAGATCGGGCCTGTTTTAATCTCAACATCAAACTCATTCCCAAACCTAGTGCTAATTGTTTCGTCAACAAAGCCTAAGCCCTTTTCGTTAGCACCGATTAAGGCCCGCTGCCTACCAACATCAAAATATGTAGCCAGCACTGGATACTCTAAGTCTTCCCATGTGTAGAACTCATTGGTGAGTAAATTAAAAGCAATAATTATATTCGGCACGCTCGAACCAAGAGTGGGAAAAGAAAGCATATAAGAATTAGATTGCTTGTCATACACCGCCACCATGTACTTGTAAGCCGCCCAGTTTACATTTTCTTGAAACCACTCGTAAATTGGATAACTAATCGTAGCCTCTTCAGCCGCACCGTATTTGTCCGTGGCTGAAAGTGAATGAATGCCCTCGTTAGAAACAAAGTAAATTTCATTTTTTAAAGTGACAATCGTGTTGTGGTGTACACAACCCACACCTTCAGCAAATTGCTCCCTGCCATATCCATAGTTTGATAAATATAACCTGTGGATAGAGTTCCATTTAAATGCAAATAAATCCCCACGAAAGGTTTGCGATAAACCAGTTAAACCCACCGGATCACCGTCGCCCTCGTCAATCCTATACTGCGAACCCCCCGAAGTGAGTGAGTAATTAGCGATGTTATCAACCGCAGATTTTGTTAGCCTGTGAGGGAAATTGCCCCGACCCGCATACCACAAGGCCGAATGGTGCTTAACCGAAAATGTCGGGGGCACGTCCATGTGCCCCGACAAAATACCAACATCTGACAAGCTAGTGCCGCCAGCCTGGTAAAGCTTTGGACTTGTGTTCTCAAAATGAATGATTAACCTATTGGAAAACCGAGTAAACGTAACAGTGTCTGTAGGACTTACCTCAAGACCTAAGTCCACAGCTTGCCCGTTTCTTATGACCTCAACCCGGCCCTTTCTCACCTGCAACACTTCTGAAAATTGAGCACCACCACTGGTGCCGAAAAATTGTATCGCCGCCTGAAGCCCGTCCCTCGGACCCGCGTACTCAAGTGATCTAATCCCAGGTGCCTTTCTTAATGTGCCCCTGTTTCTAATGACAATGTTCTTAGCTCTTGTAAGTGAACGGGGATCTTGACCCCCAGGAATAGAAGATAAATCAAGACCCTTTGATAAAGGAAAAAGTTTTAGTTTTTTCGTTCGTCTCATTACCAGTTCCTTGAATCATCACTGCTCGCCCAACGATTAGTAAAACGGTTATTCTCCCGGCTGACCTGAAAAATTGTGTCCTCGTCAGTGTTCTCAATGTCTGATAACATTTCCTTGTGAAGCGCGTCATACTCGCGCTCCCACTCCCGCTTTGTCGCAACATCGCGGTTTTGTAAGAACTGCTCTTTTAATACCTTTAACATTAAAATCCTGCGCCACTCCACAGGGATAAGTGGTTCTTCCGCATCCTCACTCATAGCCGGAGGTACCCGCGTGTAACGAAGAATCGCGTTTCTGTCCTCGTTAAAAATGGCAGGATAAATTACTAACATCTTATTTCTTGGGTAATCCGTAGTAACCAGATCCTCCCAGAAATCCGTGCCTAAAAGAAATGTTGCCCAGGTCTTTTGGTGATACACACCCTTACCATGACGAGAATACATGTGAGGTAAACCACCCAAAAAAGGACGCTGAGCTCTGTGGTCATCCACATAGTCAATCCCGCGAGGGTAAATCACACGCCTGTATGAAGGAATCTGAAATTTTCTTAACTCATGACAGTCCGGGTATAAACCATACTCGTCCTTGTAAAGCGTGTAACTTACACCGCTTGCCGTGTCCCCCTCAAACGCTGGGTCAATATTAATTGAAGTGTTACTCGCTACATATTTCACAGTGTAAGGAGATGCCTGTGAACCAATTTTAATCTTCCAATTAAGATGAGCTAATTCAGTCCATACAGTAGACGTGCCAGTGATCGTGTGCGAACCATTCGTTACAGCAATAGTGCCAGTCGCGTACTTCGCCTTTAATACCAAAGGGCGTGACTCCCCTGACCATGAATATGGCTTCTCACAAGCTAATGCCTTTTGTGCCTCGTTTATCTTTTGCTTTAATTCATTACGTAATGATGTGTCGTCTTTAAGCTTTGCCCTTGTTATTATCGCATCTTGAATGTCTTTAAATGTTTTAATTTGTTGAATGGACATTAAGGTGTCCCGTCAGGCTTTGGATACTTCGACTTGATCTCGGCTCGCCTTATAATAAGAGCATCAATCTTTTCGCTATTACCTTCCATGGTTTCTAAAATCGCCTCCACAGCCTCAGTAAGAGAAGGATATTCTTCGCGCCTTTTTTCGGCATATGTGCGAGTGTCGGGAGGGGGTGGGGGGGCAATAAACTTCTTGCCCCTATACTCCTGGCCGGGCCCCAAACAGCCCTCAGTAGCTAAAACAATTTCATCAAATTGATCTTTATTTTGTTCCTTAAAAAGAGTGATAAAATTTGAATCAGCTACAATTACTTTTAATACTTTATTGTCTTTAATGATTGCGTAGTTCGCCATTTAAAACTCCCAGACAATGCAATAGCCATCGCCGCCCGCGCCGCCCGCGCGGTCTGTGGCTGAAGCAACGACACAGCCGCCGCTGCCGCCGCCGCCGTTAACGCCTGCGGTACCGTCGCTGTTCAAGGAGGCGGCGCGGCCAGCGCCGCCTCCATACCCAGATGCGCCGCCGGCGCCGGATGCGGCAGAGGGCACCGAGCCGAGTATGGTTAAGGCCGGGCTCGGGCAGCCACGGCTTCTTATAGTGCCCGTGTCGGCTGTGCCGCCGAGGACGCCGATGACAAGCACGTCGCTAGTCTGTGGTGCCGCATCGCCGTTGCCACCGTTGCCGCCGCCTGCCGTGAGGAGTGAGCCAAATGTTGTATCTGTGCCGTTGCCGCCGGTGCCGCCGCCGCTCGCATCGCCGCCTGCACCGCCCGCGCCTATGGTCACTGATCGGTTTGCGGTGATTGGGTCAAAAAATCCTGCCACGTAGCCGCCGCCCCCGCCGCCCCTGCCTGCGCCAGCGCCTGTTCCGCCGCCGCCGTCAGCACCGCCGCCGCCGCCTCCACCGCCCACCGCTTCGACAAAAAGTGAGCCGTAATGAGTAACCCATGTGGCAGAAGTTGTAAAAACAGTAACGTGAGGTGGGATTATTTCAGGATTTAAAACAACGCCAACGTCGCCGCTTGAACCGACCCATAATATTTCTGCCGCGCCGCCTGTGTAATCTAAAGTTAGCAAACCCAATACACCGGCATGGGTGAAGGCCAGATGCCACAGTTGTATTAGTTAATAATTCATGGTCCTCATTTATATCTCCGGGTGTGGCTGAAGTATATGTGTGCTCGATGCCCTTAATCACGCCCTTTACCCCGACTCCCCAAACTAAAGCGCCATCAACATTTATTGCGTAAACATAAAGCGGTTTGGCTGACACATCGTCGGTGTAGCTCCACGCCGCACCTGTAAGATTAATTGTCACATCGGATGTAATCCTAAGAACATCCACGCTGCCGCCTGCTGGCGACGATGGCAACGAGATATACCCCGGATTTTCAGGAGAAAGTGCCACGCCGCCATGACCAGTTATTTG
>Ga0326597_10003910_pt1 | contig 21148 bp, 18 predicted proteins | sample RVTome_12_FD_203789 | JGI IMG/M metagenome (GOLD analysis project Ga0326597, IMG submission 203789) | Soil microbial communities from uranium-contaminated site in the Upper Colorado River Basin, Wyoming, United States - RVT100D185 | ecosystem: Environmental > Terrestrial > Soil > Contaminated >...
GGGTGGCGGCGGCGGGGGGGGCGGCGGAGGAGGCGGCGGCTGCGTGATCGGCGGCGTTGGCGCGGTGGGCGTGCTGTCGCACGCCAGAGCGGCGAGCAGCAGTCCGACGAGCACCGGCCAGCCGACGACGACACGCCGCACGAGACGCACAGCCGCACAGTGTGCCGGAACGGCGCACCGGAGAGCAAGGCGTGGCTGCTAGAATGGCGGCGGCTGGTCAACTGCCGTCTCCCGTGACATGAACGCCGCGCCCCACCCCGACCGACCGCTGCACATTCTCCACGTCTGCGATCACCTGGGCTGGGAGGGGTCGCGGATGCACGGGGTGAAGCGGCTGTTCGCGTGGATGATCCCGAGGTTCGATCCGGCGCGGTTCAAGGTCTCGCTCGTCAGCCTGCGCAAGCGCGACCTGTCGGAGGAGACGCTCGACGCGCTGGGCATCGACATCTCCTACCTCGAGCAAGCCAGGTTCGATCCCCGCACGTGGCCCGCGCTCCAGCGCATCGCGAGCGAGAAGCAGATCGACGTGCTCCACCTGCACGGCTACGGGGCGACGACGTTCGGGCGGCTGGTGGGCGCGTGGAAACGGATCCCGGTGGTCCTGCACGAGCACGCGAACCTGACGTCGACGCCGTGGTTCCAGAAGGTGGCGGATCGCGTGCTCGAGCCGTTCACGGACATCGCGATCGCCGTGTCGGAGAGCACGGCGGAGTTCGTCCGCGATGCGAGACTCGTCCGGCCGTCGCGGGTGAAAGTCGTCTATCTGGGCGCGCCGCTCGAGGAGTTCAGCGCGCCGCGCAGCGCCGACGAGATCGCGCGGACACGAGAGGGGCTCGGCGTCGGTTTGTCGGATGTCGTCATCGGCTCGGTAACGCGCCTGCACGATTCCAAGGGCAACGAGTACCTGATCGAGGCGGCCGCCGAGGTCGTCCGCGAGCGGCCGCAGGCGAAGTTCCTCCTGTTCGGCGAGGGTCCGCTGCGGCCGGCGCTCGAGGCCCGCGCGGCGGCGCTGGGGCTCGGCGACCGATTCGTGTTCGGCGGATTCGTCAAGGACGTGGCCGGCGTGCTCTGGGCGTTCGACATGTCCGTGTTCCCGTCGCTCTGGGAGGGCACGCCGCTGACGGTGTTCGAAGCGATGGCCGCCCGGCGGCCGATCGTCGCGACCGACGCGGACGGGCTCGTGGACGTCCTCACCAACGGGCGGGACGCGCTCATCGTGCCGAAGCGCGACGGGCCGGCGCTGGCCCGGCGCATCATCCAGCTCATCGACGACCCGGCCGAACGGGCGCGGCTGGCGGGCGAGGCTGCGCGCACGGCGGTCGAGTACGACATTGCGAGCTTCGTGCGAAAGATGGAGCGCCTCTACGTGATGCTGCACCGCGAGGCGGAGGCCGGCCGGCGCCGCGGGGCGGAGGCGCTGGACCTGTCGTTTCTGGCCCGGAGGCCGAGCCCGTGATCGCCGCTCGAGACGCCGGGCGGCGCTGGGTGAGCCCGGTGGCGACGCTCGCGGTCGCGCTGACCTACACGGTCGTCGCGCTCACGGTGAACGTGCCTGAGGCTGGCGACGGCTTCTTCAGCGACGAGGCGACGTACTACCTGATGGGGCGCTCCATCGCCGTGGACGGCGATCTGCAGTACCGCCGCGAGGACATCGAGCGCGCGCGGCGAGAGTTCCCGAAAGGGCCAACGGGCGTGTTCCTCAAACGTGGCGTGGACGTCACGGGCGTCCGCCTGACCACGGCGTCGCCCTACCTCGTTTTCGGCGAGCCGGACCCGGATCCGACACGCCTGTACTTCGGCAAGTCATTCGTTTACCCGTTGGCGGCCTCACCGTTCGTGTATCTGTTTGGCACGAACGGGTTCCTGGTCTTCAACGCCCTGCTGCTGGCGGCCGCCTTCTGGATGGCTTTCACGGTCCTGACGAGGCTCTCGGGCACGCAGAACGGCCTGCTCCTGGCCCTCGGGTTCGTCTTCGCGACCGTGGTGCCGGTCTACGCCGCCTGGATCACGCCGGAGTTGTTCAATTTCACGCTGGGGCTGCTGGCGTACTACCTGTGGCTGCGCCGGCACCTGGACGGGCCGGCTGAAGCCGGCCCGTCCGCCGGTCGCGCCGGCGCGACGGCCGCCGCCGTCGTCATCGGCGTCGCGACCTTCTCAAAGGTCACAAGCGTGCTGCTGCTCGCGCCGATCGTCGCGTGGCAGCTCTGGCGGCGGGAGAGGAAGGCAGCGGTCCGCTCGGTGCTGGCCTGCGGCCTCACGGGCGCGATCCTGTTCGGCGCCAACGTCTACAGCAGTGGGGAGTGGAACTACCAGGGCGGCGACCGGACGACGTGCTACGACCGGTACCCGTTCGAGGGTGGCAGCCTCGGGCTTGAGGTGTGCGACGAGCGTGGCCGCAACGAGGCGCTCACGGACGTAATCTTCGATCCCGAGGTGTTCTGGACGAACCTCGGTGCCAACGTCGTGTACTTTATCGCCGGGCGCAACTCCGGACTGGCGTTGTACTACTTCCCGGTGCTGTTCGGCGTGCTCGCGATGGTGTGGGTCGGCACACGCGGGGAGGCGTGGCGCTGGTTCGTCCTCGGGGGCGTCCTGCTGCAGGCGGCCCTCTTCATCGTGTCGCTGCCGTATACGTACTTCGGCAGCGGCGGGTCCGTCGGCAACCGGTATTTCATGGGGGTGTACGGCATCTGCCTGTTCCTGATTCCGGCCGTGCGCTCGACGATGACGGCCGCGGCACCGCTCGTCATCGGATCGGTTTTCATGGCCGGTCTCGTCCTCCATCCGTTCGACACGTCGGTACGGCCGTACCAGCACGCGAAGTCGGATCTGTTCCGGGCGTTTCCGGTCGAGCTGACCAACGTCAACGACCTGCCCGCGATGAATCAGCAGGAGCGCGTCCGCATCTGGTACGGCGACAACCCCGCGCTCGGGCATCCCGGCTTCCAGATCTACTACCTCGACGACAATTCCTACCTGCAGGAGGCCGACAAGCTCAGCCTGTGGGTGCGCGGCGAGAGCCGGGCTGAGTGGCTCGTCAAGACGGAGCGCCCCGTCCGCCGGCTCCGGATGCTTGTGCGCGCGGGGCCCGTGGCGACGGCGGTCACGGTGACGGCCGGTGGGCGCCGGCAGGAGCTCGACCTGGCGGCCGGCACGTCGGGCGAGATGGTGATCGAACTGCCGCGCGGCTTCCCGTACAAGAACGCTCGCCCGGTCGAAAGCCCCGGACCGGCGTGGGTCTGGGTCGTGTCCGTCGCGAGCAGCGCGGGCTTCTACCCGCGCGACTTCGAACCGGAGTCGCCGGACGTGCGTTTTCTCGGCGTGCTCGTGACGCCGTACGTGATTCCGTGAAGCGGGAAGGTCTCGTCGCGCTGTTCGTGGGCGCCGCGCTCGCGGTGTGGCTCACGTGGCCGACCATCGCGCATCCGGGCTCGATGGCGCGCGTGGACACGGGCGACGGCCGGTTCAGCGTCTGGAACGTCGCCTGGGTGGCGCACGCGTTGACGTCCGATCCGGCGCACCTCTTCGACGCGAACATTTTCTACCCCCACAAAGGCACGCTGGCCTGGTCCGAGGCGAATCTGGTTGCCGGCGTGATGGCGGCACCGGTGTACGCCATCACCGGCAATCCCGTTGCCGCGCACAACGTCGTCGTGTACGCCGCCTTCGTGCTCTCGTTCGTCGCGGTGTGGGCGCTCGTCCGGCGCCTCGCGGGTGACGGCCTCGTGGCGCTCGTGCCCGCGACGGCCTTTGCCTTCGCGCCGTTCGTCGCCGCTCGCACGGCGCACATTCAGTTGCTGATGGTGTTCGTCTTCCCGGTGGTGCTGCTGGCGTTCCACCGGTACCTCGAACGCCCAACCGTGTGGCGCGGTGCCGTTCTCGGCCTCTCGCTAGCGCTCGCCGCGCTCGCCTGCGGCTACTACGGGATCTTCGCCGGGCTCGCGGTCGCGTGGGGCAGTGTGTGGTTCGGCGCGTCGCGACTCCGCTCGGGCCGGTACTGGCTCGGGCTCATCGTGGCGATGGTCGTGGCCGGCGCGGTCGTGGCACCCGTGCTGCGACCCTATCTCGAACTGCGGTCGGCGACGGGCGCCCGCGGCGCGATCACGGCCGACGAGCTGCGGACGTACTCCGCGGACTGGCGGGCCTGGGTGACGTCCCCGTCTCGGGCCCATCAGTGGCTCATCGATCTGCTGGGCCAGGGCAGGGAGGTGCTCTTTCCGGGGTTCGTCGCGATCGCGGGAGCGCTCATGGCGGTGCGCCGGCACCGGGATGAGCCGGGCGCCTCGCAGCAGGCCCCTCCAGCGTGGCCAGGCCCCACACGGGCGCGCATCATGGGCTTCTATGGATCGCTCGGCGCCCTGGCCTTCTGGGCGGCCTTCGGCCCCGACGCCGGCTTGTACCTCTGGCTTTCCGACTCGTTGCCGTTCATGTCGTTCCTCCGGGCACCGGCGCGCCTGGGCATCGTCGTGGTCTTCGCCCTCGCCGTGCTGGCCGGCTTCGGCCTGGCGGCCGCGCTCCCGGCCCGGCGGCGCGGCGTCTGGGTCGGTGCGCTGGTGCTGCTGACGGCCGCGGAGGTGTCGGCGGCGCCGTGGCCGCTCCGCGAAGTGCCGCCGCTCGCGCCGGCGTACCGGATGCTCGCGGAGCTGCCGCCGGCGCCGGTGGTCGAGTTTCATTTCCCCTATCAGCCGACCGACCTGCACCGGCACACACGCTACATGTTCCGGTCGATGTGGCACTGGCGGCCGCTCGTCAATGGCTACAGCGACTACATCCCGCCGGACTTCCGCGACATGATGGTGCCGATCAACGGCTTCCCCGACCCGGCGTCGTTCCGCATCCTGCGCGCGCGCGGCGTCCGCTACGTGACGTTCGACATGGAGACGTACGGCCCCGAGGCGCAGGCCGTGCTGCTGGCCCGGTTTCCGCCGTACCGCGCCTATCTGCGGCCGCTCATCGAATCCGGAGAGGTCTGGCTGTACGAGATCGTCGAGTATCCGCCCGAATCCCGGTGATCGGGGCGGGCTTCAGCCCCTACACACGGGCCGGCCGAAGCCGGCCCCTCCGTGGGTCAATCAGGCGCGCGGCTTCGCGTCACGTACACGAACGCGCCGCTCGTCGAGAACAGCATGATCAACACGGCCCCTATGAAGGACAGGGCCAGGGCGGACTCGAGGCTGAGGTTGAGCTGCGTGAAGTAGAAGCCGAACGTGGCCTCGCGCACGCCGAGGCCGTTCACGGAGATGGGCAGCATCTGGATCACGAACGACAGCGGTACGACGATGCCGAGGTGCGCGAACGAGACGTCGATGTGCAGCGCGCGGGCGATGGCGGCGTAGAACACGACGAGCAGCCCCTGGACGAGGACGGCGCCAAGCAGGCAGCCGGCGAGCTTCCCGGGGGCCGCGCGGAACCGCGCCAGCGCGGCGACGAGGCGCTCGACCCGCTCCTCGATCCACGCGGACCTGGCGACTCGCAGCGGCGCGAGCAGCCTCCGGACGACCCCCGGCTTGAGGATCGCGAAGCCGGCGACGGCCGTCGCGCCGCCGAGCATCGCCCAGAGCAGGCTCGGGCCGAGCGGTCCGACCGTCTGGCTGCCCCGGGCGGCTCCCGTCGCGCCGACGGCGGCGACGAACAGGAGGCCCAGCAGGCCGATGCCGCGGTCGAGCAGGACAATCGTCGTCGCGAGCGTCTTCGAGCCGGCGGCCCGGGCCGTGTCCGTGACGCGCACGACGTCGCCGCCGATGTTCGACGGGAGGAAGTTGTTGAAGAACGTGGCCACGAGAAACGAGCTCGTGAGCGTGCGGAACGACAGCAGCACGTGCTGCGCGCGCAGCAGCAGGTCCCACCGCCACGCGCTCAGCAGGATCATGGCGAGGTACCAGCCGAGCGCGGCGGCGAGCCAGCCGACCGAAGCGGCGCGAGCGGTCCGCCACAGCAGCACGAGATCGACGCGCGCGAGGAGGACGTAGAGCAGGCCGCCGCTGATGACGATCTTCAGCGTCCAGATGAGAAACGGGCGCGAGGGCCGGCCCGGGGCCGCGGCCGGAGGTGGTTCCATGGTCAGGGCGCCAGGCCACAGTCGCCCGGGCGGCGTAGTGTAGCATGTAGCCTTCGCGACACTGCCCGCGCGATCGGGCCGTCTGCATGCACATCCTGATGATCGCGCCCGAGCCGTTCTTCGAGCCGCGGGGCACGCCGTTTTCCCAGTTCCACCGCATCCGGGCGCTCACGACCCTCGGACACACGGTGGACCTCGTCACGTACCCGTTCGGCCGGGACGTCAGCCTGGAGGGCCTGCGAATCTTCCGCTGCGCGCGGCCGCCGTTCGTGCGCCGCGTCGGCATTGGTCCCTCGTGGGCCAAAGTCCCGCTCGACCTGGCACTCACCTGGACGACGCTCCGGCGCGCGTGGCGGACGCGGTACGACGCGGTGCACTCGCACGAGGAAGGCGGCGTGATTGGCGCGCTCGTCGCGCGCTGGCTCGGCGTGCCGCACCTCTACGATATGCACTCGAGCCTGCCGCAGCAGGTGACCAACTTCAACTACTCCCGCGGCGGGTGGTTGGCGCGCCTCCTGGCGTGGGGCGAGCGGCTGATGATCCGCCGCTCGACCGTCGTCATCGTCATCTGTCCCGACCTGGAGCTGACCGTCCGGGAAATCGATCGCCACGTGCCGGTCGTCCTGATCGAGAATGCGCCGGGCAGCGGACACCCGCCGGAGGCCGGCAGCGGCGCGCGGGTTCGGCAGTCCCTCGGCCTGGGCGCGGCAGCGCCGGTTGTCGTCTACACGGGAACGTTCGAGCACTACCAGGGACTCGACCTGCTGTTCGACGCGTTCGGCCTCGTCGCGGCCAGCCGTCCGGACGCCCGGCTCGTGGTCGTCGGTGGCGAGCCGAAACAGGTAGAGGCCGCGCGGCGCGGGATTGCGGCACGGAGGCTGGAGGCGTCGGTCACCTTCACCGGGCAGCAGCCCGCCGATGACGTGCCGGCCTACCTCGACGCCGCGACGGTGCTGGCGTCGCCGCGATCGATCGGCACGAACACGCCCCTCAAGATCTACCAGTACCTCCGGTCCGGCCGGCCGATTGTCGCCACGCGCCTGCCGACGCACACGCAGGTCCTGTCGGACGAGGTCGCCTTCCTGGCCGAGGCCAACCCGAAGGCCTTCGCGGACGCCATCCTGCGTGCGCTTTCCAATCCGGAGGAAGCCGAGGCAGTCGGCGAGCGCGCGAAGGCGCTCGCGAACACCAAGTACACCGAGGAAGCGTTCATGGCGAAGACGGCGCGCGCCGTTGAGCTGCTCGCTCGTCGCGGACCCGTGCCGGCCGCTGAGGGCGCGTCGTGACGACCGGGCCTGGAGCCGGTCCTGAGGACCGGGACCACTACAGCTACAGCCACTATGCCAGCCGGCACGTCGCGGAGAGCTTCGACACGCTGCGGTTTGGCGGACCGATTGGCCAGCACCTCGCGGCGTGCCAGGCCGCCATCCTGCGCGAGGCCTTCGAGCCGCTGGCGGACCGGTCGATTCTCGACGTCGGCACGGGGACCGGGCGTGCCGCAGTCGAGCTGGCGCAGGCCGGCGCGCGCGTCCGCGGCGTGGACGCCTCCGCCGAGATGCTTGCCGTGGCCAGGGCCCGGGCCCGCGACGCCGGCGTCTCGATCGCGCTCGGTCAGGCGGATGCGCATCATCTGCCATTCGGGGATCGCAGCGTGGACGGCGCGGTCAGCCTTCGCGTGCTGATGCACGCGGTTGACTGGCGGCGCTGTGTCGGCGAGCTCTGCCGCGCGGCCCGCTGGCGTGTCGTCGTGGATTTCCCGTCGGCCCTGAGTTTCGCGGCGCTGGAGAGCGGCGCGCGGCACGCGGCCGGCGGGCTCGGCCGTCCGGTCGAGGCCTACCGCGTCATGCGCGAGGCCGAGGTGGCCGCGGCGTTCGCCGCGGCCGGGTACCGCGTCGTCCTCGTGCGCCGGCAGTTCGTCCTTCCGATCGCCCTGCACAAGAAGATCGGCCGTCTGCCCGTCACGCTCGCCGCCGAGCGCGGGCTCCGCGCGATCGGACTGCTGCGCGCCCTCGGCTCTCCCGTGACGATGGTGGCTGAGCGATGACCGTGCTGGTGACCGGTGCCGGCGGCTTTACCGGGAGCCATCTCGCCCGGCACCTCGCGGAGCGCGGCGACCGGGTTCGAGCCATGGTCAGGACGCCGGCCTCGGCGGCAGAGCGGCTGCGGTCGGCGAACATCGAGGTGGTGCAGGGCGACCTTACCGATCGCGACAGTCTCCGGCGCGCGCTCGACGGCGTCGAGGTTGTCTACAACATTGCCGCGCTCTATCGAGAAGCCGGTCTGCCGGTCCCGACCTATCGCGCGGTGAACGCCGAGGCCGTGGGCGAGATCGTGCGGCTCGCGCGCGAGGCGGGCGCCCGGCGGATCGTCCATTGCAGCACGGTCGGCGTGCACGGCGACATCGACGGCCCACCGGCGAACGAGGACGCGCCGATCCGGCCGGGCGACGTGTACCAGCAGACGAAGGTTGAAGGCGAGCGGGTGGGGCTCGCTGCGGCCGGCCAGACGGGCATGGCCCTCGTGATCGCGCGGCCGAGCGGCATCTACGGGCCTGGCGACCGGCGTCTCTTTAAAGTGTTTGGAAAGATCGCGCAGCGGCGATTCATCATGCTCGGGTCCGGCGTGAACTTCTATCACCTCACCTACATCGAGGATCTCTGCGAGGGCTTTCGCCTCTGCGGCACGGTCCCGGCAGCCGCGGGACGCACGTACATCCTGGCCGGCGGGGAAGTGACGACGCTCCGGGAGCTGATTGCCCTCACGGCGGAGGTGGCCGGGGTGCCGCCGCCGCGGCTGCGCCTGCCCGTGTGGCCGTTCTGGCTGGCCGGCGCGGTCTGCGAAGTCGCGTGCGGGCCGCTCGGGGTGGCGCCGCCGATTTACCGGCGGCGTGTAGACTTCTTCCGGAAGAGCCGGGCCTTCGACACGAGCCGCGCCAGACGCGAGCTGGGGTTCGACCCGCAGGTCGGCCTGCGCGAGGGGATCGGCCGGACATTGGAGTGGTACCGTGAGCACGGGTGGATCTGAACCGCCGCGCCGCGAGATTCCCGGGGCGCAGGCGCAGCTGTTCGCCGCGGGCGGGGCGCGTGCGAAATACGCCGCGCTCGTCGTCGGGCGCCCGGGCCTGGCGGCCCTCGTCAAGCACGAGCTGATCGTCCTGCTGACGCAGGCCGTGCCGGGCGCGCTGGGCCTGGCGCTTCGCAAGGCCGCGTACCCGTGGCTGCTTGGCGCGTGCGGCCGCAACGTCGTGTTCGGCCAGAACGTCGTGCTGCGCCACCCCCACAAGATCCGCATCGGCGACAACGTCGTCATCGACGACCACTGCCTGCTCGACGCCAAGGGCGACACCAACACGGGCATCACGATCGGCGGCGGCGTGTTCATCGGCCGCAACACGATCGTCTCGTGCAAGAACGGCGATGTCGAGATCGCCGACGGCGCGAATATCGGCTTCAATTGCGAGGTCTTCTCGGCCAGCCGGGTTCGCATCGGGCCCCGGACGCTGATCGCCGCCTACACGTATCTCGTCGGCGGCGACCATGACTTCGCCGACCGGGGGCGGGCGGTGCTCGAGCAGTCGCGCACGTCGGCCGGCATCACGGTGGGCGAGGGCGCGTGGCTGGGCTCGGGTGTGACCGTGCTCGACGGCGTGAGCATCGGCGACCGCGCCGTGATCGGCGCAGGCGCCGTGGTTCGCACGAGCGTGCCGGCCGGCGCGACGGCGGCGGGCGTGCCGGCGCGACTCATCGACGGCGGGGCGGCTTCCTAGCCCGGATGCCGACGATCGCCGTCGTTACCTCGGCGCCTCCGCTGACCGCAGGCGGGCACCTGGTCGTGGCGCGCGCGCTCGAGCAGGCGCTCACCGCCGCCGGCCACCGGGCCGGGATCATCACCACACCCTCGAATCGCTTCGGCCGGCAGGGCCGCGCCTACGTCTCGACGTGGCTCACCGACGTGAGCGTGACCGGTCAGGGCGACCGCGTGGACCAGGTCATCAGCCTCCGCTTTCCGAGCTATGCCGTCCGCCACCGAAAGCACGTGTGCTGGCTGAACCACACGATGCGCGAGTACTACGACCTGTGGGAGTCGTTCGCCGCGCGGCTGTCGCCGCAGGGCCGGATCAAGGAGCGGCTGAGGCGCCGGGCGATGCACACCGCGGATTCCTTTCTGCTGCGGAGGCTGGACCGGGTGTTCGCACAATCGAACACCGTCCGGGAGCGGCTGCGGCGGTGGAACGGAGTCGATGCGGACGTCGTGTATCCGCCGCCCCCGCACCGGCCGTACCGATGCGACGGCTACGGCGACGAGCTGCTGTTCATGTCGCGTCTCGCACCGCTCAAGCGCGCCGACCTCGTGCTTCGCGCGCTCGCCCAGCCGGCGGCCTCGAACGTCCGCTGCGCGATTGCCGGCGAGGGCGAGGAACGCCCGCGCCTGGAGGCTCTGGCTGCCGAGCTCGGTCTGGGTGGCCGCGTGCGTTTCGCCGGCTACCTCAGCGAGCAGGGCCTCGTGGACGCGCTGGCCGCGTGCCGCGCTGTGGTCTTTCCGCCCTACGGCGAGGATTACGGCTTCGTGACGGTCGAGGCGTTCGCCTCCTCCAAGCCCGTCATCACCTGTACGGACAGCGGCGGACCGGCCGAGCTGGTGGCAGACGGCGTGAACGGCCTGGTGACGGCGCCCGAGCCTGCGGCGCTCGCCGTGGCGCTGGCTCGGCTGGCGTCGTCGCCTGCCGAGGCCGAGCGGCTGGGCCAGCGCGCCCGCGCCACGGTGAGCGCGATGACGTGGGCGCGAGTGGTCGAGAAGCTGGTGATCGTGTGATTCGGTGTGCAGGCGGGGCCGGTCCAGCCGGGCCGCGCGTGGGCGGGCTGAAGCCCGCCCCTCCTGCAATGCCCCTACTGCAATGCCGCATAATCTACCGGAGGCAGGTGCACTGTGAGTTACCGCTCGCCGCTCGAAGCGCGGCTGGCCAAGCGCGTCACGCAGGCCATCACGACGTTCGGCCTGATCGAAGACGGCGACCGCATCATGGTGGGGCTGTCGGGCGGCAAGGACAGCTGGGCGCTGATGCAGATCCTCGACGAGCTGCGGCGCCGCGCGCCGATTCAGTTTTCGCTCGTGGCGGTGAACGTCAACTCGGGCTACCAGAACTTCCGCCACGACCTGGTGACCGGTGCCTGCGCCGCGCGCGGATGGGAGCTGCGCGTCGAGCACACGACCATCGGCGCCGTGATCGACGACGTACTGGACGACGGCGAGACGCCGTGTTCGCTCTGCGCGCGGCTGCGGCGCGGGGTGTTGTACCGGCTGGCGAAGGCCGTCGGGGCCACGAAGATCGCGCTGGGACATCACCTGGACGACTTCGTCGAGACCGTGCTCCTCAACCTGTTCTTCCAGGGCTCGCTCAAGGCGATGCCGGCTCGGCTGGTCTCGGACAACCGGCAGCACGTGGTCATCAGGCCGCTCGTGTACGTGACGGAGGCCGAAGCGAGGGCCTACACGCACGAAGTCGGCCTGCCCGTTATCGGCTGCTGCTGTCCCGCCTGCGGCGATCTCAGCCTCAAGCGCCAGCGGATCAAGCGCCTGATCGCGGAGCTCGAGGTCGAGCACCCCGACATCAAGAACTCGATGATTACCGCGCTCGGCCGGGTCGTCCCCTCGCACCTGCTCGATACCCGGCTGCAGCCGGTCGCCGAGCTGGCCGACGCGGTGCCGGTGGTACGGTAGGCGCGTGCGGGCGGTCGTCCAGCGGGTGTCGAGTGCGTCGGTCACCGTCGAGGGCTCGATTGTCACGCGGATCGAGTTGGGACTGGCCGTGCTCGTCGGCGTGGCGCGCGGCGACGGCCCGGCCGACGTGACGTATACGGCGTCAAAGATTCATGGCCTGCGAGTGTTCGCGGACGAGCAGGGCAAGATGAACCGTTCGGTGTCCGACGTCGGCGGCTCGGCACTCGTGGTCTCGCAGTTCACGCTGCTCGGAGACGTCCGGCGGGGTCGGAGGCCGTCGTTCATCGACGCGGCAGATCCGCCGCAGGCGCGCGCGCTCTACGAGGCGCTCGGCGCCGAGTTGCGATCGCTCGGGACGCCGGTCGAGATGGGCGTCTTTCAGGCGGACATGAAGGTCGCGCTCGTCAACGACGGGCCGGTCACGATACTGATTGACAGTCGGAAGCAGTTCTAGCATCAGGAGGCCGGATGAAGACGTTGTCGGTGGGAGTACTGGGTGCTGTGCTGGCGTGCTGGACCGCGCCCGTGATGGCGCAATCGCGGCCGCTCGTGACGGAAGATCCGGAAACGGTGCCGGCTGGCTTCATCCTCTTCGAAGGTGGCGTGGACTTCGCAAAGGACGCGCGCTTTCCGGCAGCCGGCCTGGAAGGCAAGCTCTGGCGCGTCGGCACCTTCGGGCTCAGCCTCGGCATCAGCTCGATCGCCGAAGTCCAGATCGACGGAAGCCTGCGCAACCAGCTGACGGTGACGTCCGCCGACCCGCTGGCGCCGCTCAGCGGACTGCTCAGCTTCACCGGCGCGTCCACGAGCTCCTTCGGCGACCTGTCGGTCGGCACGAAGGTGCGGCTCGTCTCCGAGACCGATTCACGCCCCGCCGTCGCCCTGCGCGTCGTGACCCGGCTGCCCAACGCCTCGACCACCAGCGGCCTGGGCACCGGCACGATGGACTTCGCCTACGGCATCGGCATCGCCAAGACGGTGCAATCCGTACGGGTGGCCGCCAACGGCGGCTTCGGCATCCTGGGCAGCGCCGTCGATGCGAACGACCAGAGCCACGTGACGACCTATGGCTTCTCGGTCGCCCGCGCCGTGGCGCAAGGCGTCGAGATCGTGGGTGAGCTCAACGGCCGCTTCGCGCTCGGATCGGGCGCGCCCCCGGCTGGCAACGAAGACCGCTCGCTCGTTCGCGTCGGGTCGCGCTTCACACGCGGGCCGGTGCGTCTCGACGGCGCGTTCGTCTTCGGCATCACCGACAACGATCCGGCCTGGGGCTTCACCGCAGGCCTGACCTGGGTCTTCCGGGCGTTTACGGTTCAGTAGGCGCGCCGGCCGGCTGGCGGCCCCGCTGAAAGGCGCCGTCAATCGCCGCGATCTCCGTTGCGATCTCCGCGGCGGACCAGCCGACGGCGGGTTGGAGCACCGCGGCCGCCCGGCGCAGCACCGCGGCGCCCGGATGTCCCGCCGCGGCCAGCGGTGTGCGGCGCAGGACGACGTCGGAGAGCCGGCAGGCGCCGCCGTGCGACGTCGCGTAGCTCAGCTCGCCGCAGAGCACAGGACTGCCGGGGCTCAGCCGCTCGAGGCCCCCTGCGCCCGCGGCGTGCGAGGCGACCGCAGGCGCCTCGGTCCCGTACCACCCGGTCAGATGCGTCTGGACGTCCGGGTCGAGATCCACCCCGAGCTCGCGGAGTCTCTCGACCAGCCGGCCCTCGGCGTCGGCAATGCCCGCGTGCGGCAGCGCCTCGGTCGCCGTCCGGCTGGGTCCGAGCCGGGCGCCCAGCTCGGCGGCCGCAGCCTCGACCGCCTGCCGCGCGGCCAGGCGCGCCGTGGTGTATTTCACCCCGATGAGCGACACGAGGCCCGGGACACCTTTCGCGCCATGCCGAATGACCTGAGGTTCCGGCATCAGGTCGGCCCGGCCGGACCGGACGACCGCCGGTGTCAGACCGTGGTGGACGAGGAGGACGTCGCGTCGGCTCGCGGCAAGGGCCGGGAACGCGGAGTTCGCGTCGGCCAGGAGCTCGGCGACCGCCGCGTCGGGTGCCTCGGTTTCCGACGAACGGGCGGGCTCGGGCGACTGGTAGGTGCCGACGAGCAGCTTGCCTGCCCAGGGCACCGCCGTGAGCATACGGCCCGAGGCAGAGGTGGCCGCGAGCGCGATGTCGCGCGCCGGCCGGTCGATCAGCACGTTCACCGCGTGCAGAACCGGTGGCGCGCCGCCGGCGCCGAAGATCGCCTGCACGGACTCGAGCCGGCCGCCGGCGGCGAGCAGCGTGACCGTGGCCTCGACGTCGCGCTCGGTGCCCGTGAGGCGATCGCGCACCCGGCAGCCGATCACGCGTCCATTCGCGCGGAGCGGCGCCACGGCCTCGGCGTGGTTGACCACCGTCGCGCCGGCGCCGGACGCGGCGAGCGCGACGCACAGCGTGAGCCGTTCCGGGTGGCGCGTCTGGTAGTCGTACCAGACGGCACCGCCGGTGAGTCCCTCGTCGCGAATGCCGGGAAAGAACGCGCGCGTGGTCGCGCGCGACTCGAGCCGGGCGCGCGGCAGGTGCAGCTCGGGGGACACGCCCGCGTTGCGCCGGCGCCCCAGCCGATCGTACAGGGCGAACCCGGCGCGCAGCACGACGCGGGAGCGTCTGGAGAGCCGGTAGGTCCCGACCAGAAAGGGCAGGGGCCGCACCAAGTGAGGCGCGATGATCGCCCACGTGCGGCGCTCGCCGATCTGGCGCCGGGTCTTGATGAGATTGCCGGACTGCAGCGCGCGCATGCCGCCGTGCAGCGTCCGCTGATGGTTGAACGTCGCGCCGCTGCCGAAGTCCGACGCCTCGACGAGCGCGACCGAGAGCCCGCGGCTCGCCGCTTCGTAGGCGGCGAACAGGCCGTGGATGCCGCCGCCCACGACGAGCAGGTCGAAGCGGCGGCCGGTCAGTTCCTCAAGGTCTCTCCGCATGGCGTCCCGGGTCACCTATAGTATTCGCCGGATGGGATCTCCGAACGCGCGCGTCCGCGAATACTGGAACGCGCATATCCACGACCTCGCCATCACGAGTCAACCGGTCGGAAGCCCGGCGTTCTTCGCCGACCTCGACGCGTACCATTTCGAGAAGCTGCACCACCTGCTGCGGCTCGTCGATTTCGACGCCTGGCGCGGTCGTCCGGTATTGGACGTGGGCTGCGGGGCCGGCGTTGAGGCCGTCCGCTTCGCCCGTGGCGGCGCCGCCGTCGTGGGCGTCGAGTTGTCGGACCGGACGGCCGCCCTCGCGCGGGACAACGTTCGCCAGCAGGGCCTCTCGGCCGGCGTCGTCACGGCTGACGGGGAGGCCTTGCCGTTCCCTGACGCGTCCTTCGACTTCGTGTACGCCCACGGCGTCATGCAGTACACGGCCGACGACCGACGCCTGGTCGCCGAGTGCCATCGAGTCCTCCGGCCCGGAGGCCTCGCGATGTTCCAGGCCTACAACCGCGTGTCCTGGCTGCAGCTGTTGTCGAAAGCCATGAAGGTGCCGCTCGAGCACGACGACGCGCCCGTGCTCCGGCGCTATTCGATTGCCGAGCTGCGCGAGCGTTTGCGCGTCTTCGGCACGGTCGAGATCGTCCCCGAGCGCTTTCCGGTGAAGAGCCGGCTGCACAAGGGGTGGAAGGCAGTGCTGTTCAACACGATGTTCGTCGGGGTCTTCAACGCGCTGCCCCGCTCGTGGGTCCGGCGGTTCGGCTGGCACTTGCTCGCGTTCTGCCGTAGGCCGGAAGCGGTGAGGTGATGCAGACGCCGCTCCCGCTGGTCAAAGCGCACGCCTACGGCAACGACTTCCTGATCGTCGAGGAGGCTGCCGTGGCCTCTGGAGCCGATCGGACGGGGCTGGCGCGCGCGGTCTGCGATCGCCATCGCGGCGTCGGAGCCGACGGGCTCATGGCCGTGCGGCAGACGCGCGACGGCGCCGCGATGCGCCTGTGGAACGCCGACGGCAGCCGCTCGGAGCTCTCCGGCAACGGCGTGCGGTGCGTCGCCGCGTGGCTGGCCGGCGTCCGGGGCCTCGAGGCCGGCGCCGAACTGGTGATCGACACCGAGGCCGGGCCGAAGGCGCTTCGCCTGATTGGGCGCGCGGGCGGCCGATGGACTTTTCGAGCTGCGATGGGGCAGCCTGCCGAGCTCCGCCAGGAGCGGCTTCGCGTTGGCGGCGCCGACGTGGATCTGGTTGTCCTCCGGGTCGGGAATCCGCAGTGCGTCGTGCTGGGGCCAGCCACACCCGAGCGCCTGCACGCGCTGGCGTCCGCGCTGGCGGTGCATCCGTTCTTTCCCGAGGGCACGAACGTCGAGCTCGCCGAGGTCGAAACGCCCGACCGCGTACGGATCCTCATCTGGGAACGAGGCGTCGGTCCGACCGAGGCCTCCGGGACCGGGGCCTGCGCCGCGGCCGTTGCCGCCGCGGCCTTCGGCGGTGCGGCGCGGGCGATCGACGTGGTGTCGCCCGGCGGCAGCCAGCGGGTCGAGTGGACCGACGGCGGCATCTGGCTCACGGGCTGGGCCGAGGTCACCGCCGACGTCACCTGGTTGGGCGCGGAATCCGCGACGACGGACCGCGGGTGACGTCGCAGAAAGTTCACGGCTCGCCGCGGCGCCGACGACGCAGGTTCAGGTTTGCGCCGGCGAAAGATGTGCGCGCTTCTTGCAGGGCAGCGGGCTGTGGAGCGGACGGCATGACCTCGGATCCGCGCGACCGGCCTCGCGAGAAGCTCGAGCGCGGCGGCGCAAGGGCGCTCGGCGTCAACGAGCTGCTGGCGCTCGTGCTGGGGCACGGCATGGCCGGCTCGAGCGCGCTGGCCATCGCGGACGCGCTGCTCTCCGCGTCGGGCGGGCTGCACGCGCTCTCGCGCATGACGCTGGCGCACCTGTCGCGTCAGCCCGGCGTCGGCGCCGCGCAGGCGAGCCGGATCCTGGCGGCGATCGAGATCGGCCGCCGCACGCTGATGACCGAGCCTCCGGGCCGGCCGCAGTTTCTTGCCGCCCGCGACCTGGCTGCGTACCTCCTTCCGCGGTTCGGCTCGCACGCGATCGAGCGGTTCGGCATTGTGCTGCTCGACACCAAGCACCGGCTGCTGAAAGCCTCGCTGATCTCGGCCGGGTCGCTCGACGCGAGTGTCGTGCACCCGCGCGAAGTATTCCGGGAGGCGGTCATGATCGGGGCGGCGGCGATCATCGTTTTCCACAACCACCCGTCCGGCGATCCCACACCCAGTTCCGACGACCTGCGGCTGACCGTGCGGCTCTGCGAGGCGGGGGAGATCATCGGAATCCCAGTGGTGGATCACGTGATCCTCGCAGATACGCGATACTACTCGCTCAAGGAGGCGCGGAACCGCTGATGGCGCGGGTGCTGTATCTGGATTGTTTTGCCGGAGCCGCCGGCGACATGTTGCTGGGCGCGTTTCTCGACGCCGGTGTGCCCGTCGACGAGCTGCGGGCCGCCCTGGGCTCGCTGGGCGTGGACCACGAGCTGCGGGTCACGCGCGTCCTGAGGGCCGGCATCAGCGCCAACCACGTCGAGGTGGTCGATCGCCGGCGTTCGGGCGAACCCGACCATGGCCATGGGCACCATCACGGCCATGGCCGTCACGACCACCGATCGCTTGAGGAGATCGCGCACCTCGTGCATCACTCGGCCCTGTCCGAGGCGGGCAAGGCCCGGGCCGTGGCCCTCTTCGGTCGCATGGGCGAGGCCGAGGCGGCGATTCACGACGTGCCGGTCGAGCGCATCCATCTCCACGAGGTGGGCGCCCTCGATTCGATCATCGACATCGTCGGCGTCGTGTTCTGCCTCGAGCGGCTGGGCATCGGCGACATCGTGGCGTCGCCCCTCAACGTCGGGGCCGGCACGGTGTCGATGGCGCACGGGACGTTCCCGGTGCCGGCGCCGGCGACGCTGCGGCTGCTCTCCGGCGTCCCGGTGTACAGCACGGGCGTCCGGGCGGAGCTGGTGACGCCGACCGGGGCGCTGATCGTGTCCGACTACGCGAGGCAGTACGGCCCGATGCCGGCGATGCGCGTCGAGCGGGTCGGCTACGGCGCCGGCACGCGGGAGCTGGATCCGCTGCCGAACGTGGTGCGGGTCGTGATCGGCGAGCGCCTCGCTGATGAAGACGCGGCGGCCGGCCGGGAGCGTATCGTGCAGATCGAGTGCGAGATCGACGACATGAACCCGCAGTTGTTCGGGCCGCTCGTCGATCGCCTGCTCGCCGCGGGCGCGCTCGACGCGTTCCTCACGCCCGTCCAGATGAAGAAGGGCCGGCCCGGCATGCTCGTCACGGCCCTTGCGGCCGTGGCATCGCGGCAGGCCGTGAGCGACGTCGTGTTTGCCGAGACCACGACGATCGGCGTGCGCTGGAGCGTCGTGGACCGGGAGACGCTCGATCGGCGGTACGAGACGGTCGAGGTCGCGGGCGGCCGCGTCCGCATCAAGGTGTCGGGCCGGGGCGGCGACGTGCTCCGCGCCGGGCCCGAGTTCGACGACTGCCTCGCCATCGCCAACGCGACCGGCCGGCCGGTGCAGGACGTGTACGCTGACGCGGTTCACGCGTGGTCGGCGCGCGGCCTGCGATAGGATGTGGGATTGGGCGTGCCCGGAGCGCGCCAGCCATGGCCCACTATTACCTGACGACCGCCATCGACTACGTGAACAGCCGCCCGCACGTCGGTACGGCCTACGAGAAGATTGCCGCCGATGTGATCGCGCGCTACAAGCGCGCCGCGGGCTTCGACGTGCGGTTCGTCATGGGCAACGACGAGCACTCGCAGAACGTCTTCCGGCGCGCCCGCGAGCAGGGCCTCGAGCCGCTGGCCTATTGCGACCGGATGGAGCAGGAGTTCCGCTCGGTCTGGGCGGGGCTCGACATCTCCTTCGACGACTTCATCAGGACGACCGAGACGCGGCACCGGCAGGCGGTCGAGAAGCTCGTCACGGCGTCGCGTGAGGCCGGCGACATCTACGACGGCGAGTACGAAGGCTGGTATTGCGTCTCGTGCGAGGCCTTCAGGCAGGAAAAGGACCTCGTCGGCGGGCTCTGTCCCGTGCACCTGACCAAGCCGGACTGGATCAAGGAGCGCAACTACTTCTTCCGGCTGTCGGCGTATCGCGACCGCCTGCTGGCGCACTACGAGGAGCACCCGGACTTCGTGGCGCCCGAGCCACGCCGCAACGAGATGCGGCGGCTCCTCGAGTCCGGCCTGGACGACATCTCCGTGAGCCGGGCAGGGCAGGCCTGGGGCATCCCGCTGCCGTTCGACCCGACGAGCGTCGTCTACGTCTGGTACGACGCGCTCATCAACTACGCCGCGGCCGTCGGGTACGCGCACGATCCCGATCTGTTCGCGGCGTGGTGGCCGGCAAACCTGCACCTGGTCGGCAAGGACATCACGCGCTTCCACTGCGTCGTCTGGCCCGCGATGCTGATGAGCGCCGGCCTGCCCGTGCCCGGGCAGGTCTTCGGGCATGGCTGGGTGCTCACGAAGGGCCGGAAGATGAGCAAGTCGCTCGGGACGGTCCTCGACCCGCTCGAGGCCGCGGACCGGTTCGGCCCGGACCCGCTGCGGCTCTATCTCATCAAGGAGATCGTCTTCGGCTCGGACGGCGACTTCACGTGGGACCGGTTCGAGGAGAAGTACAACGTCGATCTTGCCAACAACCTCGGTAATCTGGTGAGCCGGATCGCCGCGATGAGCGACCGCTACCGGCAGGGCCATCTGCGCGGCATGCCGATGGCCGACCGGCTCGGCGGCGTGCTCGACGATCGGACGGCCCAGTACCGGAGTGCGATGGACCGCCTCGCGCTCGACGCCGGCGCCCGGGCGGCGTTCGACGTCGTGGACGCGACCAACGAGTACATCGCCTCGAGCGAGCCGTGGGTGCTCGCCCGGTCCGAGGACGGCCAGGCGCAGCTCGACCAGGTGCTGTGGTCGTCGGCCGAGGCGCTGCGCGCGGCCGCCGTCATGCTGTGGCCGGTGATGCCCGGTTCGGCGACCGAGATCCTCAAGCGCCTGGCCGTCGATCCGGCCGAAGCCGCCCGGCCCCGTCTTGCCCGCGACTTGACGTGGCGGACGTCCGGCTCGCGAAGCCTCCGCAAGGGGGACGCGCTCTGGCCGCGCCTCGAGGCCGCGACTCGACCGCCCGCGATTTCAACCAAGGAGTCCGTTGTGACCGACCGGCCCCAGCCCGATCCGAACGCCCCCGCCGCGCCTGCGCCGTCAGCCCCCGGGCCGGCCGCCGCGGGCGCCGATCGCATCTCGATTGACGACTTCATGAAGGTGGACCTGCGGGTCGCGCGCGTGACCGCCGCCGAGCGCGTGCCCAATTCGAAGAAGCTGGTGAAGATCGACATCGACCTCGGGGCCGAACAGCGCACGGTCGTCGCGGGCATCGCCGAAGCCTACGACGCCGCCGCGCTCGTCGGCCGGCACGTCGTCATCGTCGCCAACCTGAAGCCGGCGAAGCTGATGGGCATCGAGTCGAACGGCATGGTGCTGGCGGCGAGTCCCGAGGGCGGCAAGCCGGTTCTCGTGGCGTTCGACGAGCCGCCGGCGCCGGGCACGAGAGTGCGGTGATCTCCGACTCGCACTGTCATCTGGCCGACGAGGCGTTCGCGGCGGACCGGACGGACGTCGTCGCCCGCGCGCGCGCAGCCGGCGTAACCCGGGCGCTGTGCATCGTCGCCGCCGATGACGAAGCCGAGCGGGAGCGCGCCGGGGGAGACGTGCGGGCGGCCTGGCCCGAGATTGCGTTTGCCACGGCCGTCCATCCGCACGGCGCCGGCGCGTACGCGAGCGACCCGGCGCGGGCCGCCGCGATCACCCGCGCGTCGGCCGCCGCACTCGGCGCGGCCGCGCTCGGGGAGATGGGCCTGGACTACCACTACGACTTCGCACCGCAGGCGGCGCAGCACGCGGTGTTCGCCGCGCAAGTCGAGCTGGCGGCGGAGCTGGATCTCCCCATCGTGATCCACACGCGCGAGGCCACTGACGACACGCTCGCGATTCTCCGGGAAGCTGGTCAGGGCCGCGTGCGCGGCGTGATGCATTGCTTCACGGGCACTGCCGAGGAGGCCCGGCGGGCGCTCGATCTCGGCCTCTGGATCTCGGTCGCCGGCATCCTGACGTTCCCGCGCGCCGGTGACTTGCGACAGGTCGCCGCGGGCGTGCCGCTGGATCGGCTGCTCGTGGAAACCGACGCGCCTTACCTGGCGCCGGTGCCGCACCGCGGCAAGCGGAACGAGCCCTCGTGGGTGATTGAGACGCTGGCGTGCCTGGCGGGCCTCCACGGGCTGTCGGCGGAGGCGGCCGCGGCACGCCTGGCGGCGAGCTTCTCGGCCTTCCTCGGGTTCGCG
>Ga0326597_10003911_pt1 | contig 21148 bp, 18 predicted proteins | sample RVTome_12_FD_203789 | JGI IMG/M metagenome (GOLD analysis project Ga0326597, IMG submission 203789) | Soil microbial communities from uranium-contaminated site in the Upper Colorado River Basin, Wyoming, United States - RVT100D185 | ecosystem: Environmental > Terrestrial > Soil > Contaminated >...
TCTCGCAACGTCCCCATCCGACGGCGCCGGAGCAATCCGTGACCCTCGGAGTCTTCCGTGTCGGAGGACTCGAGCTCGGAGAAGACCTTCTCGAGGAACGCCTCGGTGTCTTCCTCGACGTCTGAGCCGGCCTTTGCGGCCTCGTCCGCCGCAGGCTCCTGCCACCAGGACTCATTCGGATCGACGTCGGCAGCCTCGAGATCCTCCTCTGAAGCAACGGGAATCATGTCCTCGTGGGTCTCGACCTCCTCGTGGGTCTCGACCTCCTCGTGGGTCTCGACCTCCTCGTGGGTCTCGACTTCCTCTGGCTCCTCGACCTGATCCGTCTCGTCCGACACAGGTGGGATCTCTGAGCTCGCCCATGTGTACTCATCGACAGCCTGCGGAGGGGCCATGACAGGGGTCTCATCGGCCACAACCAGCAGGTCGTACTTGACCAGCCGTGCGGTGATACTCGCCGCCCAGAACTCGGACGTGCCCAGATTGTCGCCGATCTCAACGACGGATGAGCCTGAGCCGATCGCGCTGAGGACCTTCCAGTCATCGACCTTGACGGTCACCTCGTCACGGTCGGCCAGATCCCGATTGAACGTGATCGTGTCCCTGAGGTCGGGGATCACCTCAAAGATCTTCTCCCATTCCCTCGACCGGGCGTCGGCTTCGCGCAGGATGTCATCGAGGTCGAAGGACCTCGGTGAGGCGTACGGGCTGGTGACTCCCTCACGTACCTGGAACTCCTCGCCACCTTGTGAGATCCGATATATGCTCTCGATGGTCATCTCCCTGACCAGGTCGATGGTGGCCTGATTGTCCCCGGCTACCGCAGCCAGTGTCGTCTCTCCGGTCGTGATCCTGCGCAGGGTGCTCTCAGCCACACTGCCCGAGTTCACCAGCTGACGATGCACTTCGGCGTCCTTGACGGTCGTGGCCAGATCGACACCCCGCTTGCCCACGAAGATGCGGCCGAACAGACCGCGTCCGCTGACCTCCACCGAGCTTTCTTGCCCCGAACGCGTCAATAGACGAAGCACCTCGTCGATGGGCACGAAACCCAAAGTCCCCGATAGCGGCACGTCAGCTCCTTTCCTAAAAGCCTTTCACCGAATCGGCCTGGTTTGGCCCGTGCTTTAGGGCTTTTTGAGCACTGCTGTCACCTCTCCAAAATCGAGGATGCAACCGGTCCACAAGGCGAAGGACGCCACGGCCTGCCTGACCAGGAACTCGAAGCCACCGACCCGTGGAATCCCCAGTGTCGCCGCCTCTCTCATCGTTCCCGTCGCGTCGTCGGCGTAAGGAAGATCGATGAGCCCGCCGGCTACCCCGAGCACCCGGAGAACCGGCTCACCTGCGGTGGTCCCCATCGGAGTCGCATTGATGACCAGGGCCCCCGCCACTGCCGACCCCCAGGAGACCACGCTGCCGCCGAGCCGCTCCGACAGCTGTCTGGCCTGCTCGGGTCGTCGTGATGAGATATAGACACGGCGCTCGGCGCCCACTCCGGCCACCGCTGCTGCCGCGCTGCCACCCCCACCGATCACCAGCACCGACCCGAGACCGGCGAATCTCGGGTCCGACATCAGTCGGGCAACCGTGGCGGCATCCGTCGAATCGCCAACGACTTCTTGGCCGATTCGCCACATGGTGTTGACCGACCTTGCCTTCGAGGCGAGTGGCGACAACGAGTCTGCGGCGGTCGAGGCTGCTCCTTTCAGCGGCATCGTCACATTCAGACCGTCCCAACGACCGTCTCGAAGCTCGTCGACGGCCCGGTGGACACGGCCCACGTCGGCCCTGACCGGGATGTACTCACCGTCCAGACCGGCAATGGCCAGCATCGCCTCGTGGATCTTCGGTGATCGAGTCCGGTCGACGGGGTCGCCGAGCAACCCGAATCGCATGGGCATGGCGGGCGAGTCTGGCATGCCGCTAGTGGCCACTAGTGGCCCGTCTCATAAATACTTGTGGCGTCTCTCCGGCCCTCGACGCCCCTGGCTGCGTCGAAGTGCTCGCCGCAGCTCCCGTGCGAGACGCGCGCTTCTCCTTGCCAGATGACGCCGTTGGCTCGGAGACACGCGCACACTATTTGCGCGACAGACCACTAGGGAATGACGCCGTCCTCCCGGGCCTGGTTGACGTTGGCATTGTGCTCGTCGATGGTCTCGGCGAATGCGTGATGGCCGTCGAGGTCGGTCAGCACATAGAAGAAGAAACCGGTGTCGGCCGGGCCCGCGGCCGCATCGAGTGAGGACTTGCCCGGCGAGGCGATGGGGGTGGGGGGCAGCCCCGCCACGACGTAGGTGTTGTAGGGAGAGTCGACCTCACGATCGAACTCGGCGATGTCACGGGTGTTGAGCGCGTAGAGAACGGTGGCGTCGATATCGAGCTTCATCCCTGCTGTCAGACGGTTGTGGACCACGCTGGAAACGATTGGGCGCTCCTCATCCAGCAACACCTCGGTCTCGATGAGCGACGCCAACACGATCCCCTCGTAGACGGTGTGACCGGCGGCTTCCCATGCGCTCCAGTCGATCGAGTTGACCCGCTGCTCCATTGTCGACGCCAGTCTTTGCAGGATGTCTTCGGGCCCGGCGGTCTGGGAAAACTCGTAGGTGTCCGGGAAAAGCAGCCCTTCCCAGTCACTCAGTTGTGGCGATGCCGGCATCTCGCGCAACGAGGTGCTCACACTCCCGTCGAGCAGAGCGGACTCGAAGTCTGCGTACGAGTACCCCGCACTCTGCTCGGCCAACGAGACCAGGATCTCGCTCATGCGCAGCCCCTCTATGACCGTGACGCGGTATACGGCTGGAGCCGGGCCGGACACGAGCTGGGCGACCACATCGGCTGGATCCATCAGGGTGGTGAAGTTGTAGACGCCGGCCTGCAGACGTTGCGCAGCATCGACATTCCTCACTGCCACCTCGAACTCGAGGGCCGAGCGGACGACTCCCTGCGCAGCGAGGATTGCGCCGATGTCCTGACCGGTGGACCCTGATGGGATCTCAACCGTCACGGCCAACCCGGGCTCGACGTCCAAGGGTGCGTCGCCGACCTCCTGCGGGCCGAGAGCATCGCCGACGGTGCGTCCGAGATACGACCCGCCTGCAACCACCAGAACGCCGGCGAGCACGACGGCACCGGCAACGGCCCCGACCTTCAGGACGCGCACCCAGGGGGGCTGTTCGGGTGCGGGTTCAAGCGTCATCGGATTCCGATTCTTCGACGCCGGGGACCCCATCTGAGTTCCCAGGCACCAACAACGAGTCGAGGTATGTCTGCAGGATGATGGCTGCCGCCACCTTGTCCACGGTCTCTTTCCGACCCCGTCGTCTCATCCCGGATTCGAGCAGAGCACTCTCGGCCATCCGCGAGGTGAATCGCTCGTCCACATAGACAACGGTGACTCCCACCCGGTCCGCTATCTCGGCGCCGAGCTCCCTGGCGCCGCGCGCAGAGAAGCCCTCATCGCCACCCAACCCAGTAGGCAGACCAACGACCACGGTATCGACACCGTATTCGCTCACGACACGGCTCAGAGTCGTTAACAGCTCCTTCCGACCGACCACGTCGAGAGGCCTGGCCGTCAACCCCAGACCGTCCGAGATCGCCAGGCCAATTCGCCTGGTGCCGTAGTCGACGCCAACGTATCGGGTCACAGACCAGCCAGAGCTCGCTCGGCCTCGGCCCGGGCGGTGTCGAGAGCGTTGGAGAGCCCTGAGCCGTTGGGCCCGCCTGCCTGCGCCAGCTCGGGGTCACGTGACCCTCCGCCTCCGAGCTCATGGGCGGCCTCGGCGATCAGGTCACCGGCTGAGACCCCCTTGGCCTGCAGATCCTTGGATACCACCGCGACCAGCGAGCCCTTGCCCTCAGCCCTCGAACCGAGGACGATCACGGACGGGCCGCCGATTCGATCACGAACACCCAGTGCCACCTGACGCAGCTCCGGTCCGACGACATCGCCGGCGTCGGCGACCACCAGATACACCTCACCAACCGTTGAGTGAACCGCCGCAAGCTCCTCGGCCAGAGAGCCCCTCCTCTGAGTGGCGATGCGCTCCAGTTGGGTCTCGAGACCGCTCACCTTGTCGAGAAGCTGGGTAACCCTCTGCGGCACCTGGTCCGGCGTGGTGCGAAGCAGGTCGCCGGTCCGGTCGAGGGTGGAGCGCATGGACACGAGGTGGTCGTATGCCGCCATGCCGGTGAGCGCCTCGACACGTCTCAGATTGGACCCTATGGAGCCCTCGGAGACGATTGTCAGCGGCCCCACCTGGCCGGACGCCGAGGTATGGGTGCCGCCACAGAACTCGGTGGAGTAGCTGCCCACCTGCACCACTCGGACGACCTCGCCGTACTTGTCCCCGAAGAAGGCGAGAGCACCCATCCTCTGTGCCTCCTCCTTGCTGGTGACGGTCGTCCTGACCGAGTTGTTGGCGACAACCCGCCGGTTGACCTCTGCCTCGATGTCGGCCAGCTCTCGAGGCGCCACCTGGGCGAAATGGGAGAAGTCGAAGCGGATACGACCAGGCTCGACCAGAGAGCCGGCCTGACCGGCGTGATCACCGAGGACGTCGCGGATAGCCCAGTGGAGGACGTGGGTGCCGGTGTGGCTCTTGCGAATCGCATCGCGTCTGGGGCTGTCGACCGACGACCTCACAGGTTGGCCGGTCTCCAGATGGCCCTTCGTGACCTTGGCCTTGTGCCCATGGAGCCCCTGGATGACATGCAGGGTGTCGGTGACGGCGGCAGCTCCGGTCTCGGTCTCGATGACGCCGGTGTCCCCGACCTGGCCACCGGACTCGGCATAGAACGGTGTCTTGTCCAAGAACAGCTCGACTACCTGCCCTTTCTCTGCGCGCTGGATCGTCTCCCCGTCTCCCACCATCGAGAGGAGGATGCCGTCGGAGGTCTCGTAGTCGTAGCCGACGAAGTCGGTCAGCCCACTTGTGTCGAGCACCGACCGGTACATCTCGGCCCCCTCCAGGGCCTCGGATCCCTTCCAGGCGGCTCGGGCCCTCGACCTCTGCTCGGCCATCTCCGCCTCGAATCCCGCGATGTCCACCTCGACGCCGCGCTCGGATGCGATCTCCTTGACCAGATCGATTGGGAAGCCGTAGGTGTCATGGAGCTTGAATGCGACGGCACCACCCAGCATCTCGGATTCGCCCCCGAGCTCCTCATCCAAGAGCCGGCTGCCCGACTCCAGGGTCTTGCGGAACTTCTCCTCCTCCCGGGTCACCACGTCCAGGATGAAGTCCTTTCTCTCCGCCAGCTCGGGATAGGCATCACCCATGAGCTCGATGGTGCTCTCGGCCAGGTGGGGGACCACGAGGCCCTCCCCGCCGTATTGCCAGGCATGGCGGACCGCCCGCCGCAGCACCCTTCGCAGCACGTACCCGCGACCTTCATTGGAAGGAACCACACCATCGCCGATCAGAAACGTCACCGTCCGACCATGGTCGGCGAGGATCCGAAGCGAGACGTCGGCCTGTTCGGAGGCCCCATACTCCAGACGCGTGTAACGCTCGGCGGTGCGAAGCACCTCGCGGGTGGTGTCGATGTCGAAGACGGATGGGACACCCTGCATGACGGCCGCGATCCGGTCGAGTCCCATCCCGGTGTCGATGTTCTTGGCGGGCAGGTCTCCGATCACGTGATACGGCTCGTCCTGGACGTTTTGCATGAAGACCAGGTTCCAGATCTCGACAAACCGTTCCTCGCCCCCGCCGATTGGCCCGCCGGCAGCACCAAATTCCGGTCCCTTGTCATAGAAGATCTCCGAGCTGGGGCCACATGGCCCGGGCACGCCCATCTGCCAGAAGTTGTCCTCTTTCCCTCGCTGCACGCGACCCGCAGGGACACCGACGCCATCGATCCAGATCTCGGCGGCCTCGTCGTCGGTCTCGTGGACGGTGAACCAGAGCAGCTCGGGGTCGATCCCGAGTGCCTCCGTCACGAGCTCATACCCCCACGGGATCGCCTTCTCCTTGAAGTAGTCACCAAAGCTGAAATTGCCCAACATCTCGAAGAAGGACAGGTGCCGCTGCGTCGTCCCGATGATGTCGATGTCGATCGTCCTCACACATTTTTGGACCGAGACGGCCCGGGGCCACGGTGGTTCCTCCACGCCCAGGAAGTACGGCTTGAATGGCACCATCCCGGCATTGGTCATCAACAACGTGGGGTCAGTCGGGATCAACGACGCCGAGGCGCGGTAGACATGCTCCCGCTCGGTGAAGAAGTCGACGAAGGTCTGGCGGATCTCGTGGCTCCTCACGGCATCTGCGCCTCTTCACGACGCTGTTTGGAGGCCGGGGTGAGATCAACCCCCAGCTCTGCCAGTTGGGTGTCGTCTACCCATGTCGGTGCCCCGGTCATCGGGTCGAGCCCGGTCTGTGTCTTGGGAAACGGGATCACTTCGCGGATCGAGGACTCTCCTTGCAGGACCATCACCAGCCGATCGATCCCAAACGCGAACCCGCCATGCGGCGGAGTCCCATACTCGAGGGCTTCGAGGAACCAACCAAAGCGTCGCTCGGCTGTCTTGGCGTCGATCCCGAGGATGTCGAACACCTGACGTTGCACGGCCGGGTCATGGATCCTGATCGACCCGGAGCCCAGCTCGACACCGTTGACCACGACGTCGTAGGCATTGGAGATGGCGCTCTCGGGGTGGTCGCGCATCTCGTCGACCGAGACCGGCGAGGTGAAGGGATGATGGGAGAACGTGGTGGAGCCGTCCTCCGCCTCTTCGAAGAGAGGGAAGTCGGTCACCCACAGGAAAGCCAGCTCATCGTGGCCCTGAGGGCGACCGAGATCGTTGCGTAGCCCGCCGAGGACCTCGACGGCGGTTCGCCAACGATCGGCGGCGATGAGGAGTACGTCGCCGGGCCCGGCGCTCATCACCCGTTTGATCGAGTCCTGCTCGGACTGGCTCAGGAATTTGGCCACCGGCGAGCGAAGCGACCCGTCTTCCTCGACGAGAGCCGTGACCAGTCCCTTGGCGCCGAGCTCCATGGCGCGCACCGTCACCGAGTCGGCCCTGGCCCTCGACCACTCCTGGGCGCCGACGTTGATGCCACGCACGGTGCCCGCCGCCTCGATAGCCGATTTGAAGACACCGAACCCGGTGCTCATCAGGTGATCGGTCAAGTCGACGATCTCCATCCCGAAACGGAGATCGGGTTTGTCGACTCCGTAGACGTTCATGACGTCGTGCCAGGTGAGACGGGGAAAAGGCAATGGCACATCGACCCCGCGCAGCTCGGTGACAACGGCCGCGAGCACCCTCTCGATGGTGGACAGGACATCATCCCTCTCCCAGAAGGAACCCTCCATGTCCAGCTGGGTGAACTCGAGCTGACGGTCGGCCCTGAAGTCCTCATCGCGGTAACAGCGTGCTATCTGGAAGTACCTCTCCACACCCGAGATCATCAAGAGCTGCTTGAACAATTGCGGGGATTGGGGAAGTGCGTAGAACTCGCCCTGGCGCAAGCGTGACGGGACCAACATGTCCCGGGCGCCTTCCGGGGTCGAGTTGATCAGGGTTGGCGTCTCGACCTCGAGGAACCCCAACTCGTCGAAGGTGCGCCGGATCGCCGCCGTCGCCCGAGAGCGCGCCTTGAGGTTCGCCGCCATCCGGGGGCGGCGCAGGTCGAGGTAGCGATGCTCGAGCCTCACCCGCTCATCCACTTCGGTCCGGTCGTCGATCATGAACGGGAGCGTCCTCGCCGGGGAGAGGACGACAACCTCATCTGCGCCGATCTCGATGAGCCCGGTGGCCAGGTCGGGGTTCTCGGTGCCCTCGGGGCGCTTTCGGACCGTCCCGGTGACCTTCACGCAGTACTCCATCTTGAGGTCATCCACCGTGTGATGCTCGGCGGGGTCGGCCACCACCTGGACCAGCCCCGTGGCGTCACGGACATCGAAGAAGGTGATGCCACCGTGGTCCCGACGTCGCTGCACCCACCCCGCCACCGTCACCACGCTGTCGACGTCCGTCGTGGCCACGGTGCCGGCCCCGTGGGTCCTCATCCCTTGCTGAACCAACTCGAAACCTCCTGGAGCGGCATCTCGATGTGCTCATCTCGTGTTTGGACATCTACCAGGCGCCCATCGCCCCTCCAGACGACAACGACGGGCGCGTTCAGACGGCGCGCCGCCCGGAACTGCGCCTTCACCGATCGCCCATCGGTGTCCAGATCGACCCTCAGGCCCTGAGCCCGGAGTTGCGAGGCCACTCTGAGCCCTTCCTCGGGACCGGTCTCAGAGACCAGGTACGCGTCGAGATATGCCCGCTCGGGGTTGCCCAGGGCAAGCATCATCCGATCGATGCCCAATGCAAATCCGACGCCAGGAGTCGGTCGACCTCCCAGCGCCTCGGCCAGCCCGTCGTATCGACCGCCACCACCGACCGCGTTCTGAGCCGTGCCCAGACCCGTTGCGACGTATTCGAAGGCGGTTCGTGTGTAGTAGTCGAGGCCCCGGACCAGATTCGGCTCATCCTGATACCGGATCCCGAGACCGTCGAGACCGCCCTTCACCGCTTTGTGGTGCGCGGAGCAGTCCTCACAGAGATGATCGACCATGCGAGGGGCACCGGTCAGACTGGGCTGATCCGCCTTCGAGTCGAGCACCCTCAAGGGATTGCGGTCGATCAATCTCACCGCATCGGGGCTGAGCTCAGTCTCCCTGGCGCGCAGGTAGTCCCGCAACAGGTCGACGTAGGCCGGACGACACGTCTGGTCACCGATCGAGTTGATGAGGAGGGCGATCTCGGTCAGCCCTGCTGCGTTGATGAATCGGTAGCCCAACTCGATGACCTCCACATCGGCGAGCGGGCTTGCCGATTCCAAGAGCTCCACCCCCACCTGCCAGAACTGGCGGCGTCGGCCCGCCTGAGGGCGCTCGTAGCGGAAGAATGGGCCCGAGTATGCGCCCTTCCAAACACCTTGATGACCCGAGTTGAGGTAGGCGCGCACCACGCCGGCGGTTCCTTCGGGACGAAGGGTCATCGACCGGTCACCCTGGTCGGTGAACGTGTACATCTGCTTGGTCACCACCTCGGTCGTCTCCCCCACCCCACGCTCGAACAGCTCGGTGGTCTCGAAGACCGGGGTCGAGACCAATGGGTAGCCGTATCTGGCCGACCACTGCTCCCAGAGCGCCAGCGTCTCACGCCATGCCTGCGACCGGGGCGCGGTGATGTCGTCGGTACCTATCGGAGGCTGAAAACTCATGGATTGGGCGGCAGGTTAGGCGTGACCATGATCGATCACGGGCCGACGAGAAACGGGTTGGTGCGCCGTTCCCGGCCGATGGTCGTCTCCGGGCCGTGCCCTGGCAGCACCCGTACCCCGTCATCGAGGGTCATCACCTGATCCCGCATCGATATCAGCAAGTCATCCCAAGAGCCTCCGGGCAGATCGGTTCGGCCGACCGAGCCGGCGAAGAGCTGATCGCCAGAGAACAATGTTCCCTCGGACTCCAGGAGGAAGCAGCAGTGACCCGGGGTGTGCCCCGGGGTGTGTCGCACCTCGAAAGTGAGGCCGGCCATATCGAGGCTCTGGCCATGATGGAGACGCTCCAACTTCGCCGGCAGCTCGTATGAGCCAGGTGGCGCCACACCGAAGATCGCCTTCAGCTGCTCGGCCGGGTGGAGGGTGAGAAAGTCATCGTCGGGGTGGACATAGGTGAGAGCGCCGGTGCGGACAGCCAACTCACCCGCTCCACCGGTGTGATCGACATGGCCGTGCGTCAGCAGGATCCCCACCACGGCCACCCCCATCGAGGCGACGTGGGCCCCCACCTTCTCCGGATCGGGAGGGGCATCGACGATCACTGCCTCGCCGGTCTTCGATGCGACCACATATGCGTTGGTCTCGGCCACCCAGGCCGGTATCTGCTCTATCCGCACTATGAGGCTGCAGGGTCGTTGGCGAGACGGAACGCCGTATAGACACCGTCTACGCCACGAATGTCGGTGAGGAGCCGCGGGAGCTGGCTCGGGTCGGACAGCTCGACCTCATACTTGAGAACGGCCACCCGATCCTCCCCGGTCGCGGTTGAGGACGCCGTGATGTTGCCGCCGGTGTCGGACACCACGGAGGTCACGTCCCGAAGCAGACGGGCGCGGTCGAGCGCCTCGACCTGGATCCACACCACGAATGCTCCCGCGATATCCGTCGGCCAGCTGACCTCGACGGTTCTCTCGCGTCGTCCGGTGAGGGAAGCCACGTTGGTGCAATCGGACCGGTGCACCGACACGCCGCGACCGACGGTGACGTACCCGACGATCTGGTCACCGGGGACCGGGGAGCAGCAACGAGCCAGCTGCACCAGCATGTCGTCCTGACCCTCTACGACCACATGAGCCGACTCCGATGGCCGTCGCCGGCGCGGTGGCTGGAAGAGGTCGTCACCGGTGTCGGGGGTGAGACGCCGGTTGAGACGCATTGCGACCGAGTCGAGTGACACGTTGCCCTCGCCGATGGCGACCATCAAGGCTTCACCATTCCTTTGACCAAGTTCACCGGCGATCTCGGTGAGATGTCTCATCTGCTCGGACGAAGACAGCTCTGAGGCCTCCTTCTTGAACATCGCCTGAATCTGTTCCTTGCCCTCGGTGAAGGCATGATCGCGTCGTTCCTTTTGGAACCAATGCTTTATCTTGGTCTTGGCCCTGCCGGTTCTCACGAACTTGAGCCAGTCCCTGGAAGGTCCCGCATCCGGGGAGTTGGACGTGATTATCTCGACGATGTCACCCGAGTCGAGCGGAGTCGACAACTGCACCAGACGGCCATTGACCTTGGCGCCGACACAGCGATGACCCACCTCGGTATGCACCGTGTAGGCGAAGTCGACCGGTGTCGACTTCCTGGGCAATTCCTTCACGTCACCGCCAGGGGTCAACACGAAGACCTCGTCCTGGTAGAGGTCGAGCTTGAGGTTGGCCAGGAACTCCTCGGGATCCTCCTCGAACGAGTCGAAGTCGATGATGGGTGAGGCGGTGACCTCGCCCTCCTTGTAGCGCCAGTGGGCGGCGATCCCGGACTCGGCACGTCGGTGCATCTCCTCGGTGCGGATCTGGATCTCGAGGGGTTTGCCGTCGGGGCCGATCACGGTGGTGTGGAGTGACTGATAGAGGTTGATCTTGGGCATCGCCACGTAGTCCTTGAAACGACCTGTCACCGGGACCCAGTGACTGTGGACGAGACCGAGAGCTGCATAACAGTCGCGCGTGGACTGGGTGATGATCCGGATTCCGATCAGATCGTGGATGTCCTCGAAGGGCCGGTTCTGCTCCCTCATCTTGCGGTAGATCGAGAATTGATGCTTGGGCCGCCCGGTCACGACGGCCTCGATGCCGGCGTCCGAGAGCATGCCCCCGATCTCCGACGTCATCTTCTCGATGAAGGCTTCCCGCTCCGGGGCGGCCTCGGCGAGCTTGGCCTGGATCTCGGCGTTCGGCCCGGGGTAGAGGATGGCGAAGCAACGGTCCTCGAACTCGTGCTTTATCTCTTGGACACCGAGCCGATGCGCCAGCGGGGCATAGACGTCAAGGGTCTCACGGGCAACGCGGATCTGTTTCTCTTCCCGGAGCGCATAGACCGTTCGCAGATTGTGGAGCCGGTCGAACAGTTTGATGATCAGGACACGGACATCCTTTGCCATCGCAACCACCATCTTCCGGATGCTCGCCGCCTGCGCCTGCTCGCGATTGGAGTACCGGACACGGTCGAGCTTGGTGACACCGTCGATGAGCTGGGCGATGTCCCTGCCGAACTGGCTCTCCACCTCGACGAGGGTCAGAGGAGTGTCCTCGATCGTGTCATGGAGGAAGGCGGCTGCGATGGTGTCGGCGTCCAGCCCGTACTGGGCGAGCATGTAGGCAACCGTGGTCGGATGGGTGATATAGGGGTCGCCGGTCTTGCGTCGCTGGCCCTCATGGGCCTGTGCCGCCACGTCATAGGCCCGGCGGAGCAGGCTCACGTCACCGTCGGGGTAGTGGGCCCGAAACGCGTCGAGCACGTCGACCAAGGCGGCCGACGTCACCTGGTCAGTCGTATCGGAGAAGGGCATGGATAGGGACCCCGTCTAGCTTGTCGGCTCCACCCAGGAAGACGAGCTCGATGAACACCGAGAAACCGACGACCTCGGCACCGACATGCCTGAGCAGCCGGATCGCGGCGGCCGCCGTTCCCCCGGTGGCGATGACGTCGTCCACCAGCAAGACTTTCTCGCCCTGCAGAAGCGCGTCGGTATGGATCTCGAGAGCATCGATGCCGTATTCGAGCTCGTACTCCTCCCGCACCGTCTCATAGGGGAGTTTGCCGGGCTTGCGCAGCGGGATGAAGCCCGCCACGAGACGACTCGCCACCGGCGTCGCCAGGGTGAACCCGCGTGCTTCGATACCGGCCACCTTCGTGATGCCCATGTCGATAAAAGGCTCCGTCATGGCGTCGATCAGCTCGTGGAACGCGTGTGGGTCGCCGAGGACAGGCGTTATGTCCTTGAAGACCACCCCGTCTTCGGGGAAGTCCGGGATGTCCCGGACCAGTGACTCGAGTCGGCTCACACCGAAAGTGTACGACCCGGTCAGCGTCTTCCCGATTTCGACCGGCGCTGGACCCATTCTGCTCGCTCCACCCAGGCCGGCTCCTTCTCCTTCCAGGTGCCCAGCAGCGGTGCAGCCACGAAGATCGAAGAGTATGTCCCGGCGGCGATCCCCACGAACAGGGCCAAGGCAAAGTCGCCGAGGGTTGCTGCCCCGAGGACGAACGAACCGACGAACAAGATACTGCCAACCGGCAGGAGGGACGTGAGAGAAGTTGCCAGCGAGCGCGCCAGGACAGAGTTCATGGCCTGATTGACGATGGCCGTGAATGTCTTCTCCTCCTCCAGCACGACCAGCTCAGAGACCTTGTCGAAGACCACCACCGTGTCATAGAGGGAGTATCCGAGCACCACCAACACGGCGACCACGGTGGCCGGGCTCACTGCGAACCCGGTCAGGGCGTACACACCAACGGTTATGACGAGGTCATGGAACAAAGCGGCAAGCCCCGTCAGGGCCATCTTGAGCTCGAGACGCCAGCTGATGAACAGGGCCACGGCACCGAGGAACACCCCCAGTGCGACGAGGGCACGTCTCGCCACCAACGCGCCAAACGATGGGCCAACGGCCTCGATCGAGATTTCGGTCCTCGCCGAGCCTGTGACCCCGGCAATTGCGTCGACGGCGGCACTCTCCGCCGGTGTGTCGAGCTCGCGTGTCGTGACGCGAACCGCCTCACCGTCGTCCAGGAGCTGGATGGTGGCGTCGCCAACCGCCGCCGTTTCCAGGGCCGAGCGCACCTCACCGACCTCGGCTCCGGCCGGGTTGGGTGCCTGCAGAGTTAGTCCTCCGACGAACTCGATGCCCAAGTTGAGGTGTCTGATCCCCAGCCCGGCGAGTGAGATCAACAGGGCAATCGCCGAGATCGTGAACCAGCGTCTGCGCTTGCCGACGAAGTCGATGGTGGTCTCACCCCGATTGAGTCGGCTCAACGTGCTCATCTGGCCGCGCCTTCGATCGTGAACCATCCACCCGAGCCGAGTGAGGTGGCGGCGAGTGCCCTCACCGCACGTCGGGTATACGCCCGCGCCACGAAGATGTCGAGGATTGTCGCAAGCCCAAGGGCGATGGCGAACCCCTTGACCGCCCCCACGGCGAGGAACCACAAGAGGATGGCGGCCAGGAGCGAGACCGTGTCCGCCGTCAGGATGGTGCGGAAGGCGAGACCAAAGCCTTCCTCGGTGGCATCCTCCACGGCGAGACCCTCCCGGATCTTCTCCTTGACCCGCTCGAAGTAGACGATGTAGCTGTCCGCCGTGATCCCCACGGAGACGATGATCCCGGTGACACCTGCGAGGGTCAATGTGAGCCCTTGCCATCTGCCGAGCACCCCAAAGAGGGCAACCAGCAGGGAGCCAAAGACGGTGAGCCCGGCGATGGCCACGAGACCCATCGATCGGTACCCGACGAGGAGAACGACCACGACCAAAGCGAGGCCCAATATCCCGGCCACTATCCCCGATTGCAGTGAGTCGGTCCCGAGCGTCGCCGAGACCTTCTGCACGGCCGACACCTCGAAGGCCACCGGAAGCGATCCGTAGCGCAGGGTGAGGGCGAGATCCTGGGCCTCTTGCTGTGCCTCGGCATCGGAGCCGATGGTGATCAACGCCCGCCCGCCGCTGATACCGGTCTCCGGCCTGACGTCAGGGTTGACCGATGGGGCGGAGATGACTTCCCCGTCGAGGATGATGGCGATCTGACGACGAGGGTCTCCGACCGGGAAGCCGGCCGCTTCCGCGGTCAGTTGGGCGAATTTCTCCCCGCCATCGGGGGTCAGATCGAGCGTGACCGTCCAGATGCCGGTTGTGGTGTCGAAAAAGGGCAAGGCCTCGTCGACGTCCTCACCTTGCAGCTCGGCCGGCCCGACGTGGAGCACCTCATCCCCGAAAGAGCTGCTGTAGCCGAGGTAGGCATCCTTTGAGATGTCGTCCTCGATGCTGAGACCGGTCTCGTCATCGATTCCGGGGGTACCTGTCCCGGCCAGTGGGCTCGTCGTCCCGGGGATGACCTCCAACACCGGGCGGAACGACAGCAGACCCGTCTGTCCCACGGCCTCTATGGCCCTTTGCTCGTCTTCCACGCCGGGGAGCTGGACAACGACGGTGTCATTCCCGGAGACCGTGATCTCGGGCTCCTGAACCTCACCGAAGTCCTCGATACGCCGGGTCATGATGTCGGTGGCAACCTCCAAGAGCTCGGGGTCGGTCCCGGCTGGAGCTTCGAGAACGACCGCGGTCCCTCCTTGCAGATCGAGGCCGAGCCTCGGGCTCATGTCGAATGCGAGGACCGCAGCCAGGCCTCCCCAGGCGATGGCGAGGATGATGAAAAGGCCGACCAGCCTTCGGGTCACTTAGTGGCCCGTCTCATAAATACTTGTGGCGTATCTCCGGCCCTCGACGCCCCTGGCTGCGTCGAAGTGCTCGCCGCAGCTCCCGGCTGCGAGACGCGCGCTTCTCCTTGCCAGATGACGCCGTTGGCTCGGAGATACGCGCACACTATTTACGCGACAGACCACTTAGGTGTCGTCCCCCACACGAGCACCGATGGCGCGCTTGGAGAACCTGATCCGACCGTCCTCGACCTTGAGGACAACGCTGTCGTCATCGACAGCTATCACCGTGCCGTGGATGCCACCGATGGTGCGCACCTCGGCGCCGACCTCGAGCGACTCGGCCAGCTGTCTCTGGGCCTGGGTGCGCCTGCGCTGGGGGCGGATGATCAGAAAGTAGAAGACGCCGACCATCAGGGCCAGGAAGAGAAGAGAAGGCAGCGCGCTCGTTCCCTCCTGGGCAAGCACGACAAGAGTCACGGTTCCTCCGGGACTGGGGGGTATTACGCGGCGAGGTTAGGCAATGCGTTGGATCTAGGTCGAACTGCTGTCTGGCCGTCGTGAGCCTCGTGCGTTTCTCACCTCCGTCATGTAGTCATCGAGCCTGCCCTTCTCGATGGCCTCCCTGGCACCGGCGACGAGATCGAGGACATATCGAAGGTTGTGGATGGTGAGCAGGCGGTGTGAGCTCAGCTCTCTCATCCGGACGAGATGTCTCATATACGCCCTGCTGTAGCGGGCACATGTCAGACATGGGCACTGTGCGTCGATTGGAGCGTCGTCGTTGGCGAACGCGGCCCGGTTGAGGTTGAAGTCACCGGTCCGAGTCAATGCCCTGCCGTGTCTCGCCACCCGGGTCGGTATGACACAGTCGAAGATGTCCGCCCCCCTGGCAATGGCGTCCAACAGCCCGTCGGCGTCGCCCAGACCCATCACGTACCGAGGTTTGTCGTGAGGGAGCTCGGAGACGGCGGCCTCAAGGGCGGCGTTGCGCTCCTCCGCCGGCTCGCCAACCGACAACCCACCGATGGCGAGACCGTCGAAGCCGAGCGCCGAGGTGCCCCGGGCGCTCTCTGCCCTCAGATCGGGCTCGGCGCCACCCTGGACAATCCCAAAGAGGGCCTGATGGGGGTGAGTCCTCGCAGCCAGGCACCGCTCAGCCCACCTCAAGGTCCTGCGCATCTCCATCTCCACCCTCTCCCGCGGAGCCGGCAGGCCCACGCAGACGTCTAGTGCCATGGCGATATCGGGCCCGAGCCGCTCCTGTACCGACACGGCATCCTCCGGCGTCAACCGCACGGTTGCACCATCGAAGATCGATGCGAACGTCGCTCCTTGCTCATCGATATCCGGCTTCAACGAGAAGATCTGGAACCCGCCCGAGTCGGTGAGGATGGGGCCGTCCCAACTCATGAATTCGTGGAGGCCACCCAGCTCTGCGATGAGATCGGCGCCGGGGCGAAGCATCAGGTGGTAGGTGTTGGAGAGGATGATCTCCGCACCGACCCCGTGCAGGTCGTCGCTGTCGACCGCCTTGACCGCGGCCCTGGTTCCGACCGGCATGAATGCCGGTGTGCTCACCCTGCCGTGCGGCGTCCTCAACGTTCCGGCGCGAGCGGCTCCGTCGACGGCATTCGACTCCCAGGTGACGGAGGTGGCCATTTGCTCAGGCTAGGTCTGGTCTCTCTCGGCGTACATCGCATCGCCGAATGAGAGAAACCTGTAGGCGCGGTCGATTGCGGTCTCATACGCGCGGCGCCACCCCGGGCCCATGAATGCGGCGAGAAGCACCAGGAGCGTCGACCGCGGCTGGTGGAAGTTGGTGACCAGGGCGTCCACGACCTGGAACCGACCGCCGGGCCGAAGGAACAGGTCGGTTCGCATCTCCCCCGCCTCGACACCGCCGGTTCCGTCCGCCATCGACTCGAGGGTGCGCGCCACCGTGGTGCCCACCGCTACCACCCTGCCGCCCCGCTCCCGCGTGGCCGCGATCCGGGCGGCGGTCGAGTCGGGGACCGAGCACCATTCCGAGTGCATGACGTGGTCTTCGATCTCTTCGGTGGTGATGGGGCGAAATGTGTCGAGAGACACATGGAGGTCCACCGAAGCGATGTCGATGGCCTTGTCCTTGAGTCTTCCCACCAATTCGTCGGTGAAGTGGAGACCCGCGGTCGGCGCCGCCGCCGAGCCGACAGCGGACGCGAAGATGGTCTGATATCGACCGGGGTCGTCCAGTTCGCCGGTGAAGTAGGGCGGGAGCGGCATGGTCCCCAGCCGCTCGATGGCGGTCTCGGGATCGTCACCGTCGAGGTCCACAACCACCGCCCCACCGTTGGGCTCGGTGAGGATGGTTGCCGTGAGGTCTCCGATCTCGACCATAACTCCCGGTCTGAGACGACGCGATGGCCCGGCCAGCGCGTCCCAGCTCCCATCCTCCCGCCGATCCAGCAGCAGCAGCTCGACCTTTCCGCCGCTGGACCTCCGCCGGCCGATGAGACGGGCCGCTCTCACCCGCGTCTCATTGACCACCACCAGATCGGCCGGGTCGAGCAGGTCAGCCAGGTCGAGGAATCGATGATCGGACAGGTCGCGGGTGTCGAGAAGACGCGAGTCGTGCCGTGGCTCGATGGCGCTTTGGGCGATTGCCGACTCGGGCAGGTCGTAGTGAAAGTCGCTGACCTTCAGAGCAACGTTCCCTGGGGGTCGACAGGTGGCTCCATGCCGAGGTGGAGGTATGCGTGGCTGGTCGCCATGCGCCCACGCGGGGTTCGCCGGATCAGCCCCGACTGGAGAAGGAAGGGCTCGTACGCATCTTCGACCGTCTCTGGCTCCTCGCCAACCGCTATCGCCAGCGTCGACAACCCGACCGGTCCGCCGCCGAATTTGTGGACGATCGCATTCAGGATCGATCGATCGACTTTGTCGAGCCCGAGGTCGTCGACCTCGAAGACATGAAGGGCCATCTCGGCGACATCGATCGTGATGATGCCCGACGCACGGGCCACCGCATAGTCACGAAGCCGAGCCAGCAATCGATTGGCGATACGCGGGGTCTGTCGGCTCCGTCCCGCGATCAGGTCGGCGGCGGAGGAGTCGATCTGCACGTCGATGATCCCGGCCGAGCGCCGAATGATGCGGGCCAGGTGCAACGGCTCGTAGTAGTCGAGCCGTTCCTCGATCCCAAAGCGGTCCCGAAGCGGGGCGGTCACCTTCCCCTTGCGGGTGGTGGCGCCGACCAGGGTGAACCGGGGCAGGTCGATGCGAATGGATTGAGCCGTCGGCCCCTTGCCCAGCACCACGTCGAGCTGGAAGTCCTCCATGGCCGGATAGAGCACCTCCTCGACGGCACGGGGAAGTCGATGGATCTCGTCGATGAAGAAGACATCATGTGGCTCGAGGTTGGAGAGGATGGCGGCGAGGTCACCCGGACGCTCCAGGGCCGGACCCGAGGTGACCCGAAAGCCAACCCCCTTCTCGGCGGCGATGATCCCGGCCAGCGTGGTCTTGCCCAGACCGGGCGGGCCCGAGAAGAGAACGTGGTCGAGAGCGCGGTCCTCCTTGATGGATGCGTCGAGCGAGATCTGGAGACGCTCTTTGACCTTGTCTTGGCCGACGAAGTCGTCGAGACGTCTCGGTCGGAGCGAGATCTCCTCCTCGTCCGCGATGATCGGGCTGAGCAGGCTCTCTTCTCTGGTCATCGCTTGCCCAGACGTTGCAACGCCGTCTTCACCTGTAACTCGATGGGCGCGGCCGGGTCGAGGTCGGCCACGACCGAGTTGATCTCGGCCGTCGAGTATCCCAGCCCTTCCAGTGCCTGTCTGACACCGCCCAGAGACCGTGTGGCGACCAGCTCGATCTCCCGCCCCGACAGTTTGGGCGCCAGGTCGAGGACGATCTTCTGGGCCCCACGCTTGCCGACACCGGGTGTGATGGTCAGCGCATCCGGGTCCTCACCGGTAATGGCGCGCACGATCTCCGCCGATGTCATCGAGGCCAGCATCGCCAAAGCCACCTTGGGCCCGACCCCCGGGGCGGTGAGGAGGACACGAAAGAGCTCCCGATCAGCTTCGGCCGCGAAACCGGACAGACTGATGTCGTCGTCGCGCACGTGGGTGTGGGTGTGGACGACGATCTCCTCCCCTACTCCAGGCAATGCGGCCAGGTCACGTGTTGTCATCGCCACCTCATACCCAACCCCGGCGACATCGATCGTGATGCCGGACTCACGAGTCGAGACCAACATCCCACGCAGACGCCCGATCATCGCAGGGCCTCCAGTGGTGCCACCCTCAGATGGCAGATGGCGATGGCCAGTGCGTCGGCGGCATCTGCGGGCCGGGGAGCATCTTTGAGGTTGAGGAGCCGGGCAACCATCTGCTGCACCTGGTCCTTGTTGGCGGATCCATCCCCGGTGACCGCCGCTTTGATGGCGGTCGGGACGTACTCGAAGACCGCAACCCCTGCTTCTGCGGCCGCAAGCATCACCACACCGGAGGCTCGCCCAACCGAGATCGCCGTCTGCAGGTTCCTATTGGTGAACACGGTCTCGAGCGCGATGGAATCGGGATTGCTGTTGGCGATCACCTGAGAGAGGCCACGGTACAACTCTGCCAGCCGCTGCTCGGTCGGGAGGTCCTTGTCGGTGCGGATCACACCTGCCGCGATTGCCTTGGGCACGGGTGAGCCCTCGATCAGACCGTATCCGGTGATCGAGAGGCCAGGATCGATGCCCAGGACGAACATATGTTCTGGACGGTAATACTTGTGTGGTTGGGTTCAAGGTTCTTGTCGAGAGTTTGCGGAGGCGGGGGCATGCTGCCCCTAGGTAGGTCGTGGTGGATAGGGAGTCCAATCCGGCCTTCTGAACACGAATCGGCGGTCGGGGTCTCGGGTGATGTGCCACCGATGCTCGTGGATGAAAAGGTGATGCCACCAGCACAACAAGACCAGATTGTCCAAATCGGTCGGCCCACCACCCCCTGCCCAATGTTGGATATGGTGGACCTGAAGGAAGGCTGTCCTCCCACATCCGGGAAACTGACAATGATGGTCACGCGCCTCGACCTGACGGCGTAGCCAGCCAGGCACTTTCCGCTGCTTCCGACCGACACCGAGGACCTGGCTCTGGTTGTGGATGGCGATTTCGACGTAGGCATCGCAGGCCAGCATTCGAGCCGTCTCATTGGCGACGACGGTGCCCTTACCCAGCTCGGAAACCCCATCCCCTTCTGGTTCGGTCAACGCCGAGAGGTCGGCATGGACCGTCAGGACCGGCACCGGGGCGTTCCCGTTCTCGCTGGCGCACACCTCGACCAGGGCGTCGGCCATCCGTTTGTTCCAATCGTCGTAGGTCTCAGTTTCTGGATTCTTTGGTGTCTTCTTGGCCCCTTCGACCAGTCGGTCCTCAACCAGTTGCGCATCAAGCCCGGTGAGCTCACCGGCCATCCGCATCTTCCGGTGGTGAAGGTCCCACTGGGTCGAGAACCACTCGGCTTCACGCTCCATCCGTGACTCTTCGGCGGTCAGCCCTTTGAGACGAGACGTCGACCGGGCAATCGCGGCCAGGTCACCACCCAACGCATCCTCGATGAGCGCGAGTTCGGTTTCTGGCGTAGCCACCTCGGCCAGAAGCTCCACAGCATCGAGAGAGAGCTCGCCGGCAGCGAATCTCTTGAAGAGCTCGGGCAGGGAGTCCAACCGATGTGAGAGTCGCGTCAAGCGACGGCCAAAGCCGGCCTCGACGCCAAAACGGGCCGTCAGCCATTGCACGACATTGGGAGCACCGTCGGCCAGCCACTCCTGCGCCCGGTCCGCCTCGACCAGCAGCTCGCAGAACTCAGCCATCGCTGCATTGAGACGCCCAGCGACCATGGCCATTCTCTCCCCGGCTGGAACTTGAGAAGCATCAATCCAGCTCATGTGACCAAGTCAACATCGGGGGTGTGACAGATTTGCCTTCTTCGCGGCCAGATCGGACGATATTTCAGAAACTTCTGACGCACTGACTCGTGTCGACCGGCGGCCTGTGGCCACAGAACACCGCGGCGGCGGACAATCCTGAACTACTCGGTCACCCGCGCTACGCCGCCAGAGCCCCCATTTCAGCCCGCGGGTCGAGTGCCGCCTGCAGGCGTTGCCTTGCCGTCGGCCCAGCGGGATGACCACTCCTCCATTGCATCGATGATGGGCTGCAGGGCGTGCCCTGCCTC
>Ga0326597_10003912_pt1 | contig 21146 bp, 18 predicted proteins | sample RVTome_12_FD_203789 | JGI IMG/M metagenome (GOLD analysis project Ga0326597, IMG submission 203789) | Soil microbial communities from uranium-contaminated site in the Upper Colorado River Basin, Wyoming, United States - RVT100D185 | ecosystem: Environmental > Terrestrial > Soil > Contaminated >...
GCGCTCCGCGGCGCCGCGCACGCGCGCCCAGGTAGCGAGCGCCTCCTCGGCGACGGTCGGCCCCGGCGCCGCGCCGTGCCGCGCCGGGCGCTCGAGCCTGACGTCGGCCACCAGGCGCCCCTTGTAGGCCACGGTGATGCCCTGCCAGCCCGAGGGCTCGCCGATCACGCACCACTGCGGCGCGGGGTGGAGCGCGCGGTGCCGCGCCCCCGCGCTCGTGGGCGACTCCTCCTCGACCGCGCCGACCACCGTCACGTGCACGCCCGGCACGCGCTCCGTGGCGGATGACACGAACGCGGCCAGCGCTCCCTTGGCGTCGACGGCGCCGCGTCCCACCAGCTCGCCGTCCTCGACCCGCACCGGGATCTCGCCGGGCACGGTGTCGATGTGCCCCACCAGCGCGACGTGCACCGGGCCTTCGCCGATCTCACCCACCGCGCTGCCCGGATCGTCCACGTGCGCGACGAAGCCGCGCTCGCGCATGCGCTCGACCAGCCACTCCGCCGCGCGGCGCTCGCTGCCGGAGACGCTGGGGATCTCGACCAGCCCGCGCAGCAGCGCGAGGTCGGCGGGCGCGAGCTCCACCTAGGCCAGGGCCTGGGCCGTCGCGGCGATGACGCGGTCGACCTGCGCGGGCGTGATCACCAGCGGCGGCAGGAAGCGGACCACGGTGGGACCGGCGCCGAGCGCGAGCACGCCGCGATCCTGCAGCGCCCTGATCGTGGGGCCCGCGTTCTCCTTAAGCTCGATGCCGCAGAGCAGGCCCAGGCCGCGCACCTCGCGCACGCGCGGGCTCTCGATGCCGCGCAGGCCGTCGAGCAGCTGCGCGCCGCGCTCACGCGCCCGGCGGGCCAGCTCCAGCCGCTCCATCTCGGCGAGCGCCGCGACGGCCGCCGCGCAGGCCACGGGGTTGCCGCCGAAGGTGGTCGAGTGCGAGCGCTTGGGCAGGTCGCCCAGGGTCCGCGCGAACGCGACGGCGCCCATGGGCAGGCCGCCGGCGATGGACTTGGCCAGGCAGAGCAGGTCGGGCACGACGCCGTACTGCTCGAAGGCGAACGTCGTCCCGGTGCGGCAGAAGCCGGTCTGCACCTCGTCCAGGATCAGCAGCGCGCCGCGCTCGCGGCAGAGCCGTGCGGCGGCGCGCGCGAACGCCGGGTCCGCCGGGCGGACGCCGCCCTCGCCCTGCACCAGCTCGAGCACGAACGCGGCCGTGTCGGGGCCGATGGCCGCGTCGAGCGGGTCGATCCTGTTGAAGGGAACGTGCGACGCGCCGGGGAAGAGCGCGTCCCCGCCGAGCGGGGCGCGGTACTCGGGCCCCCACGTCGCGGCGAGCGCGCCCATGGTCTTGCCGTGGAACCCGCGCATCGTGGCCACGACGCGGCTGCGCCCCGTCGCCATGCGCGCGAACTTGAGCGCCGCCTCGACGGCCTCGGCTCCGCTGTTGCACAGGAAGAAGCGGTCGAGCTCGGCGGGTAGGACGCGCGCCAGCGCGTCGTAGAGCTCGGCGCGGCGGTCGCTGTAGAAGAGCTCGGTGCACGAGGCCAGCTCGCGCGCCTGCCGCGCGACCGCCTCGGCCACCACGGCGTTCCCGTGGCCGAGGTTGGCCGAGCCCTGCCCGCCGACGCAGTCGATGTACTCGTTGCCGCCAGCGTCCCAGACCAGAGCGCCCTCGCCGCGCACGATGGCCAGCGGCCGCTTCTGGTAGAGACCCGAGGTGTGCGCATCCTCGCGCCGCTGGATCGTCATCGCGTCGCGGCGGCCGCGCGCGCGATGGCCGTGCCCCCGCCCGCGAGCGCGCGGCGCACCGGCCGCTCGACGCAGCCCGAGGCGATGATCACGCGGGCCACTCCCGCCTCGAGCGCCTCGCGCGCGGCCATGGCCTTCTTCTTCATGCGGCCCTGGGCCAGGCTCTCGGCCTCTTCGATCGTCGCCGCGGGCACCAGGCTGCCGTGGTCGTCCGGCGCGGCGAGCAGCCCTGGGACGTTGGTCAGGATCACCAGGGCGGCGGCGCCGAGCGCGGCCGCGACCGCCGCGGCGGCGCGGTCGCCGTCGACGTTGAGCCCCTCGCCCTCGCCCGAGAGCGCCAGGGGTGGCAGGACAGGGACGGCGCCGCGGTCGAGGACCGCGCGCAGCAGGTCGGCGTCGACCCGCTCGACCCGGCCCGTGAAGTCGTCGCGCAGCAGCACGACGCGCTCGCCCTCGACGGCGCGCACGGTCTTGCGCGGACCCGCGAGCGCGCCGAACAGCCCGACGGCGGCGGCCCCCGAGCGCCGCAGCAGCTCGACGTAGGAGAACGTCTCGATCCCCAGCGCGGCCATGGCGAAGAGCTCGAGCGTCCGGCGGTCGGTGCGCCGGCTCTGCTGGCCCGACGGCGACACGACGGTCCGCGGCGGGTGGCCGAGGGCCGTCGCGAGCGCGTCGGTCTCGGCCGAGGCGCCGTGGACGAGGGTGACGCGCTCACCGCTCGCGGCTAGCTCGGCCACGTCGCGCGCCACCGCGGCGCGGTCGATCCCCGCCGAGCCCCCGACCTTGACCACGATCACGGATGCAGTCCCACGAAGCCCAGGCCGGCGTCCTCGGGGAAGCCCAGCGCCACGTTCATCGCCTGGACGGCGTTGCCGGCGGCGCCCTTCACCAGGTTGTCGATGGCGCACAGCGCGACCACTCGGTCGCCGCGCGGGTCGAGGGCGAACCCGACGTCGGCGAAGTTCGTGCCCGCCACCAGGCTCGGCTCGGGGTAGCGGAAGATGCCGCTGCGCTCCTTGACGATGCGCACGAACGGCTCCGCCGCGTAGGCCTCGCGGTAGGCGCGCCAGAGGGCCTTCTCGTCCGCGACCTCCCGCACCGGCACCTGCGCCGTCGCGAGCACGCCGCGCACGAGCTCGACGCTGGTGACGCTGAGGTGCACGCGCGGCGCGACCCCGTCGCAGGCCAGCTCCTGCTCGATCTCGGCGGTGTGCCGGTGGCCCACGGGCTTGAAGCTGCGCACGACGCCCGAGCGCTCGGGATGGTGCGAGTCGTCGCTGGCCTCGCGGCCGCCCTCGCTCGAGCCGACCTTGCACTCGATGGCGATGGGCCGCTCGGGGTCGACCAGCCGGGCGCGCACCAGCGGCAGGAGCGCGAGGATGGCCGCGGTCGCGTTGCAGCCCGCGCCGGTCACCAGGCGCGCGCCGCGGAGGCGCTCGCGGTGCAGCTCGGGGATGCCGTAGACGGCTTCGTTCAGGAGCTCGGGGTGAGGATGCGGCGCGCCGTACCAGGTCTCGTAGGCGCGCGCGTCGCGCAGGCGGTGGTCCGCCGAGAGGTCGATCACCAGCGGCGCCCGCTCGCGGAACGAGGAGTACTCGTGGCTGCCGTTGGGCAGGGACAGGAACAGCACGTCGCAGTCGCGCACGGCCTCGTACGGCACGAAGGCCAGGTCGGCGCGCTTGCGCAGGTTGGGATGCGCGCTGGCCACGGGCCTGCCCGCGAGGGACGCGCTCCCCGGCACGATCTCGCTCACCCGCGGATGCCCGAGCAGCAGGCGCAGCAGCTCGCCGCCGGCGTAGCCCGCGGCGCCGACGACGCCCGCGCGCATCAGGCGCGGTCCTGCTGGGACCTGCGCGCGACCTCGAGCGCGAAGTCGATCACCTTCGCGGGGATGTTCACACCGGTCGTGTCGATGGAGTTCCGGAACTCCATGGTGTAGTTGACCTCGTTGACCAGCGGGCCCTCGGGGCCCTCGAGCACGTCCACGGCGACGGCCCCGCCGCCCACCGCGCGCGCGGCGCGCACGCACAGCTCGTTGAGCTCGGGCGTCACCGGGCAGTTGGTGGCCCGGCCACCGCGCGCGGTGTTGGTGATCCAGTGGTCCGCCGCACGGTAGATCGCCGCGATGGTCTCGTCGCCGACGACGAACGCGCGGATGTCGCGGCCCGGCTTGGGCACGTACTCCTGGACGTAGAAGATCGAGTGCATGTAGGTCCCGAGCACGTCCTTGTGCTCGAGGATGGTCTCGGCGGCGTCGCGGTCGTTCACCTTGGAGATGAGACGGCCCCACGAGCCCACCAGCGGCTTCAGCACGGCCGGGTAGCCGAGCTCCTCGATCGCGGCCAGCGCGGACTCGGGCGTGAACGCCAGGCGCGTGCGCGGGGTCGGGACGCCGTCGCGGATGAGGCGCATGGTGGTCAGCAGCTTGTTGCCGCACACGTCGGCCACCTCGAACGAGTTGACCGTCGGCACGCCCCAGGTCTCGAGCACGCTCAGCGCGTAGAGCGCGCGGCTGTGCTGGATGCAGCGCTCGAGCACGACGTCCACGCCGAGGTCGGGCCGCCGCTCGACCGCGAGGACGAGCTCGCGGTCGTCGATGGTCTTGGCCGGGACGTGGCGACGCTCGAGATCCTCGAGCAGGAGCTTCTCTTCGACGCGGACCCTCGACAGAAGGACGCCTACGACGTAGCCGTTAGGCGCAGTAGCAGGACGGTCACGGCGTAGGCCGTGACCACCTCCGGTCGGGGCGTCACTCACCCCAGTCTTCTTCCGCCTCCGGCGCGAGAGCGAGGGCCAGCGGAGCGGTGTCCGTGACCTCCAGCTCAGCCCCGCAGTCGGGGCACGCGACGATCTCGCCTTTCACGGCGTCCGCGCCGACGCTCACGTCGGCGTCGCACTCCGGGCATTTCGGCATGGCTGACCTTCCCCTCACACCGCTTCGCAGGGCCGCGCCGCCGTGATCCGCGCCGAGGGAAGCGCTCGGCGTTCCGTGAGCCAGCAGGGATTCGAACCCTGGACCCGAGGATTAAGAGTCCTCTGCTCTACCGCTGAGCTACTGGCCCACCGCTCATTCTATTTCAACGCTCGCGCCTTCCAATCCCGATCGCCCGCTTGCTAGCCGCGGCGCGTGCGAGCCGCGGCCGCTCCTGGGCTGGCTGATCTCCTTCAGCGTCTCGCCGCTGCGCGGCGACGGCGCGGATGACGACGTCGCGATCGGTGACTAGTGCCCGTCAGCCTCGGCGGGCGAGGATCCGGCAGGCGCGCTCGCGCTCCCCGGCGCTCCGATCTTGAAGACGCGGGTCCCGCACACCGGGCAGCGGCCCTCGGTGGCCGGACGGCCGTTCTTCATCGTGATCTGGTGCGGGTCCAGGATCTCGCGAGGCGCCTTGCACTTGACGCAATAGCCGCTCGCCACGCTCACCTCCGGGGAACGCCGGGTCGGCCGACTAGGCTAAGACCACAAAACCCCGCCGTGTTCGGCGGGGCTTGTGGTGAGGAAGGGAAGGGTTGGGATCTCTTGTGTGTAGAGGGGTCCTTGTGCACTTCCCGTGCCGATCCCACGCCGACCCCCACGGAGGTCCCGGTGCGCGCTGAGATCCTCTCTATAGGTACGGAGCTCCTGCTCGGGCAGATCGTGGATACCAACGCCGCCTGGCTGGCCGGGCGCCTGTCGGACCTGGGGATCGACCTGCACTGGATATCCACGATCGGAGACAATCTGGGCCGCGCGACCGAGAGCGTGTCACGCGCCATTAGAAGGAGCGACCTGGTCGTCTGCACGGGCGGCCTGGGGCCCACCGAAGACGACTTGACGCGCGAGGCCGTGGCCGCGGCGCTGGGCCAGGAGCCGGCCGTGGACGCGGCCCTCGAGCGCGAGCTGCGCGCCTGGTTCGCCGCGCGGGGAATGGCCATGCCGGAGCGCAACCTCAAGCAGGCCTGGCTGATCCCCTCGGCCCGCCCGCTGCCGAATCCCCTGGGGACCGCCCCGGGCTGGCTGGTGCGCACGCCACCGCGCGCGGAGGGCGCGTCGCCCGGCCGGCTCGTCGCGATGCCGGGGGTGCCGCGGGAGATGACACGCATGTGGGAGGTAGAGGTCGAGCCGGAGCTGCGCGGGCGCTCGCCGCTGCGGTCGAGGAGGCCCTGGCCGAGCTCGTGCGCTCCACGCGGCCGACCGTGGCGACCTACGCCAAGGCCGACGGCGTCCACGTCCGCCTCACCGACCGCGACGAGGATGTGACCGCGCGCGACGCGCGCATCGCCGCCACGGAAGAGCAGGTGCGCGCACGCCTCGGCCAGCGCGTGTGGGGCGTCGACCGCGAGACGCTCGCGGGCGTGATCGGTCGCGCTGCCGCCGCGCGCGGCTGGCGCGTCGCGACCGCCGAGGCGCTGACGGGCGGCGAGGTCGCTCGCGCGCTCTCGGAAGACGGCGGTCCCTGGTACGCGGGCGGCGTGGTGCTCCCGCGCGCGCGGCTGCCCGAGCTGATGGCCGCGGTCGCGGCCCTCGACGCCGAGGTGCTCATCCTCACGCCGCACGCTGACGAGAACGCCGCGGTGACGGTGCGGACGCCCGGGCGCGAGGAGAGCGCTCCGCTGCGCTACGCCTCGCCCGCGGAGGCCAGGCGCCGGGGCACTCTCGCGGCGCTCGACCTCGCGCGACGCCGGATCTAGCGGTCCGGTCGCCTGCCCGTCGCGGGACCGTTCGGCGGTCCGACGAGCGCCGGTGGTCCGGCGTGCTTCGCCCGCTGGGCCGCCTGGCTCGCGCGCTCGGCCTCATCCCTGGCCCTTTCGGCCGCATGACTAGCGCCGTCGCTAGACCGAGCGGCGGCCTCGCGCCCGGGAGCCTCGCGCGGCCCCGCGCTCTGTCGCTCTTCCGCCTGCGCCAGCCGCTCGGCCACCGCGGCCGCCCGCCTGGCCACGCTCGCAGCTTCATCGGCGATCGCGCCCGCGACCCCGGAGCCGGCCTGAGTCTCCGTGCCCCCCGAAGGCGCGGCGGCGGCGGCCTGCCCCGCTGGCGCCGCGGCGCCGAGCGCGGCGACCGCGGCCTCGCTGCGGCGCTGCTGCCGCGTCATCCGCTCGGCGAGGCCGCTCAGCGCCGCCGGCGCCTCGTCCCCCGCGCGCTCGAGCAGCGCGAGAGCGGCGGCCGCTTCGGCGACGTGCGCGGCGGAGCTGGTGGCGGCGAGGGCCGCGCCGGCGTGGTCGCCCTGGGCGACGAGGCGCACGGCGTCGGCGGAACGATGCTCGGACAGCGATAGCTCGACGGCCACGCGGTCCCCGGGTTCCACGGCGAGCGCCAGGCGCAGCTGCTCGGCGCTCGACTTCACCGCGTATAGCGGCTCCTGCGGTAGCGCCTCGGCGCTCGCCACCATCGCGCCCGCGACCAGCGCCGCGACCAGCCCCAGCGAGGCCGCGGCGCGCGCGATCAGGGGAGCCGGCGCGGCCACCAGCTCGAACGCGGCGTAGACGCGGTCCGCGACCGTGCTGCGGCGCGGCGCGCGCAGGCGCCTCTCCACCCGCGCCCAGATCCGGACGCGCTGCTCCTCGGTGAGGGCCGCCGGACGCCGCCTCAGTCCCACCGCGCGGTGTAACGGCCTTCCCCCTCCGGTGTTGCGTGCCTGTCTGCCCGCCGGCCGATAGTCAGGCGCCGCGAACTGAGGCTGAGGCGGAAAGCCGAAGCCGCACCGACGGCGCGAAGATCTCAGATAGGCAGGGCGTAAGCCGAGGCCGGAGCGACGGCGGGAAAAAAGCTAGGCCCGGCACTGCAGGGGAGCAAGCAGTGCCGGGCCGGGGAGCAGGACGGGCCGGCGGGCGGGCCGACCCGGACCTGACGTAGGTGGAAGTCAGCTACACCCTGTGGTGTCTCCGCAGTTCTCGCACTTGTGGCAGGTTCCGTTGCGCACGGTCAGCCAGCCGCAGCGCGGGCAGGGTGGAGCGTCGGGGGTCGAGTTGAAACGCATGGCGCCGGGTCCTTCGCGCACCGGGATCGCGGCCTTCACGCCGCTCGACGGAGCCGTCTCGGGCGCGAGGTAGGGCCGCAGCAGCTCGAGCTGCGGCTTGGGGTCGGCGAGCTCACTGATGCGGACGAGGCCCAGCATCTCGCGCTCGGGCTCGCTCAGGAAGCGATAGCCCAGCCAGCGGAACACGTAGTCGACGATGGACTTGGCCATCCCGATCTCGCTGTTACCGGTCCAGCCCGAGGGCTCGAAGCGCATGTGCGCGAACTTCTCGACCAGATGCACCAGCGGGACGCGGTACTGGAGGAGGAGCGACACGCTCGTCCCGAACGCGTCCATCATCCCGGAGAGGGTCGAGCCCTCCTTGGCCATCGTGACGAATAGCTCCCCGGGGCGGCCGTCTTCGAAGAGCCCGACGGTGATGTAGCCCTCGTGGCCCTCGATCGAGAACTTGTGGGTGAGCGAGGCCCGCGTGTCGGGCAGGCGCTCGCGCTGCGGACGCCCGGCGGCCGCGGGCGCGGGCTCGGCCTTCTTGCTGTTGGAGGAGCTCGCGCTGGTCGAGAGCGGCTGGACCTTCTTGCTGCCGTCGCGGTAGACGGCGATGGCCTTGACGCCGTTCCGCCAGGCCTCGACGTAGGCGTCCATGACGTCGTCCACGGTCGCCGTCTCGGGCAGGTTCACGGTCTTGCTGACCGATCCGCTGATGAACGGCTGGACCGCGCCCAGCATCTTGATGTGGCCCATGTGGCCGATCGAGCGCGTGCCGTTGGCGGGCTCGAACGCGCAGTCGAACACCGGCAGGTCGGCGTCGCGCAGGCCAGGCGCGCCTTCGATGGTCCCGCTGGACTCGACGTAGGCGGTGATCGCGTCCGTCTCCGTCCGCGTGTAGCCGAGGCGGCGCAGCGCGGCCGGGACCGTCTGGTTGACGAGCTTGAGCATCCCGCCCCCGACGAGCCGCTTGTACTTCACGAGGGCGATGTCGGGCTCAACGCCCGTGGTGTCGCAGTCCATCATGAAGCTGATCGTCCCGGTCGGCGCCAGCACCGTCGCCTGCGCGTTGCGGTAGCCGTGGACGCTGCCGAGGTCCACCGCCTCATCCCATGCCCCGCGCGCCGCCGCGATGAGGTCGCCCGGCACCAGCGCCCCGTCGATGCGGTGGGCGTGGTCCCGGTGCATGCGCATGACCTTGTTGTGCGGCTCGCGGTTCTTCCCGTAGTTGTCGTAGGCGCCCATCACCGCGGCCATGCGCGCCGACTGCGCGTAGGCCTCGCCCGTCATGAGGGCGGTGATGGCCGCGCTGTAGGCGCGTCCCTCGTCCGAGTCGTAGGCCAGGCCGCGCGACATGAGCAGCGCGCCCAGGTTCGCGTAGCCGAGCCCCAGCTCGCGGTTGGCGTAGGCGTTGGCCGTGATGCGCTCCGTCGGGTAGCTCGAGTTGCCGACGATGATCTCCTGCGCGGTGATCGTGACGCGCACCGCGGCGCGGAAGCGCTCGACGTCGAGCTCGCCGTCCGGGCGCACGAAGCGCATCAGGTTCAGGCTGGCCAGGTTGCAGGCCGTGTCGTCGAGGCTCAGGAACTCCGAGCAGGGATTGCTCGCGGTGATGCGGCCCGAGAGCGGGCGGGTGTGCCAGCGCTGGATCGTCGTGTCGAACTGCATGCCCGGGTCGCCGCATTGCCAGGCGGCCTCGGCGATCTCGCGCAGCAGGGCACGCGCCGTCGTCGTCTCGAGGACCTCGCCCGTGCTCACCGCGCGCAGCTCCCACTCGCGCCCCTCCAGCGCCGCCTGCATGAACTCGTCGCTCGCGCGCACCGAGTTGTTGGCGTTCTGGAACTGGATCGAGCGCCAGGCGTCGCCGTTGAGCGACATGTCGTAGCCCTGCTCGCCAAGGGCCCAGGCCTTCTTCTCCTCGGCGGCCTTGCACCAGATGAACTCCCGGACGTCGGGGTGGTCCGAGTTCATCACGACCATCTTTGCCGCGCGGCGCGTGGTACCGCCGGACTTGATCGAGCCGGCCACCGAGTCGGCGCCGCGCATGAACGAGACGGGCCCCGACGCCAGGCCTCCGCCCGAGAGGTGCTCCCGGCTCGAGCGGATCGTCGACACGTTGACGCCGGCACCCGAGCCGCCCTTGAAGATCCGGCCCTCGGTCTTGAACCAGTCGAGGATCGACTCCATGTCGTCCTGCACCGAGAGGATGAAGCAGGCCGAGCACTGCGGCGCGCGCGCGCCGGACGCGCCCACGTTGAACCACACCGGCGAGTTGAAGGCCATGTGCTGGTTGACCAGCAGCCAGCGCAGCTCGTCCTCGAAGGTCTGGACGTCGGCCTCGCTCGCGAAGTAGCCGCCCTCGCGGCCCCACTGCCCGAGGTGGACGACGACGCGGTCGATCATCTGGCGCACGCTCTTCTCGCGCTCGGGCGAGCCGAGCTTGCCGCGGAAGTACTTGGAGGCGACGACGTTGGTCGCCGTCTGCGACCAGGCCTTGGGGACCTCGACGCCGCGCTGCTCGAAGACGTTGCCACCCTCGCCCGGGATCACGGCATCGCGCAGCTCCCACTCGATCTCGTCGTACGGCTGCACGCCCGCGCGCGTGAACGTTCGCTCGATGGCGATGCCGCGCGGCGCCTCGGAGGGGGTCCGCTCCCGAGAGATCTCTGCGATGGCCATGCTGCGCCTCCTGGTCCGTCTTGCCTGTCGCCGACGCTAGATGCGGGGCCTGCCGCCCGTCCCGGCCCAACATCTTGGGGGCGAGGACGGCGAATATCCCCCCGGCCGGGCGGAGTGTCAAGGCCTCAAATACGGTCAGCGGGCGACCGCTGCGCGCGCGCTGCCTAAATAGGTGAAGAGCGCCGGGCGAGGGTCAGGCGCTGGCGGGCTGGCGCGCCCCTGAGGCGGCCTCGACGAACGCGCGAACGCCGCGGCGGAGGTCCTCCTCGGCCACGTTCAGCGCCGGGATGAAGCGCACGACCTGGTCGTGCGTGCCGCACGTGATCAGCAGCACGTCGCGCTCGAGCGCCCCGGCCAGAGCGCCCTTGGAGGCCTTGGCGTCGTCGAACTCGACCGCCACCATCGCGCCCAGGCGGCGGATCTCGCGCACCCGCTCGTCCCCCGCCAGCGGCCGGAGCTCCTCCACGATCCACTCGCCGACGCGCTCGGCACGGTCAACGAGGCCCTCCTCGCGGATGACCTCGAGCGTCGCCAGCCCGGAGGCGCAGGAGACGGGGTTGCCGCCGAAGGTCGATCCGTGCGTCCCCGTGGGCCAGCGGTCGTGCAAAGCGCGCGGCGCGGCCAGCGCCCCCAGCGGCATGCCGCCGCCCAGGGCCTTGGCCAGCGTGAGGACGTCGGGGGTCACGCCGTAGCGCTCGGCGACCGTCCAGGCTCCGGCGCGCCCGAACGCCGTCTGGATCTCGTCGACCACCAGCAGCGCCCCGATGCGCGTCGCGATCTCGCGCAGGCCGCGCAGGAACGCGGGCGGCGCGGGCACGTAGCCGCCCTCTCCGAGCACGGGCTCCACGACCAGCGCGGCGACGTTGTCGGGCGGGATCTCGTGCTCGAGCATCACCTCGAGCTCGGCGAGCGCGTGCTCGGCGCACGCCGCGGCGTCGTGCGCGGGACGGATGGGGCAGGCCAGCGCATACGGGAAGGGCGCGATGTGCACCTCGGGCAGCAGCGCGCCGTAGCCCCGCCGGTAGGAGGCCTTGGACGTCGTGAGGGTCGCCGCGCCGGTCGTGCGCCCGTGGAAGCCGCCGCGGAACGCGATCACGCCCTCGCGCTGCGTGGCCTGCCGCGCGAGCTTGATCGCGGCCTCGATGGCCTCGGCGCCCGAGTTCTGGAAGACGAACGTGTCGAGCCCCGCGGGCAGGACGGTCTGCAGGAACTCCGCGAGCAGCACGTTGGTCTCGTACGAGGCGACGCCGCTCGAGATGTGCATGAGCTTCGCGGCCTGCTCCGAGACCGCGCGGACGACGCGCGGGTGCGCGTGCCCGATGGGCGTCACCGCGATGCCGCAGGTCAGGTCGAGGACGCGGCGGCCGTCCTTGGTGATGAGCCAGCTGCCCTCGGCGCGCTCGAGCGGCAGCCAAGTGTAGTGGCCGAGGACGGGTGAGAGGACGCGCTTGGCGCGGCGCTCGAGATCGCTCATTCGGGCCAGTGTGACGGTTCGGCACCGGTGGCGCTGCTAGCCCGCGGAACGCGCGAGCAGCTCGCCGACGCGGTCGAGCAGCGCGGAGGGCGACGCCGGCAGCTCGAGCGCGCCCTGCTCGCCGAGGGCGCTCGCGGCTTTGCGGGCCTCGTCCGGATCGTGCGTGGCGATGAGGATGGGCAGGGCGGCGGTGCGCGCGTCGCGGCGCAGGAAGGCGGCGTACGCCAGGGCGCTGCCGTCCGCCAGCTGAGCCTCGCTCACCAGGATGTCGATGCCCTCGCGCGCGGCCTCGGGGATCTCGCGCAGCGCCGCGGCCTCGACCACGCGGTAGCCGCCCAGGCGGAGGTGGATCGCCGTCGCTCTGCGGCGTTCAGCGTCGGGGTCGGCCAGCAGAACGCAGCGCCTGCGCGCCTGCGCGCCGCCGCTCGTGCTCAAGGTGTCGATCCAGTCTCCGAAGCGGACGGATGACCGCCAGACTGACCGTGCTGCGGCCTGATGAGCATCTATAGAGTGTGACGCCAGATGGCGGCCGCGGTCGATGCGCGCTGGCACGCGCTGTACACCGCAAGCCGTCCGACCCTCTATCGCGCCGCGGCGCTCCTGGTCGGCGAGGCCGAGGCCGAGGAGGTCGTGCAGGACGCGTTCGAGCGCGCGATGCGCGAGCCGGACTTCTTTGGACGCGTGCACGAGCCCGTGGCCTGGCTGCGGACGGTCTCCACGCGCGTGGCGCTGGCGCGCCTGCGGCGCCGGGCGCTGTGGGAGCGCGCCAAGGGGCTGGTGGGGCGTGGCGACAGCGAGGCGGCGCCGCCCAGCGGGGACCTCGCCGATGCGGTGCGGCGGCTGCCTCCGAAGCAGCGGGCCGCCGTGGTCATGCGCTACTACCAGGACGCGCCGTACTCCGAGATAGCCGCCGCGCTCGACATGGACGTCGCGAGCCTGGGTCCGCTGCTCTCGCGCGCGCGGGCCGCGCTGCGTGAGGCGCTGAAGTGACCCTGCACGACGAAGAGGGCAGGCTCCGCGAGCGCCTGCGCGCATCGGCCCAGCGCATACCCGTCCCCGAATGCAGGCTCGGCCTGCGGCCGTCGCGCGCGCGACGCGCCGACGCCGTCTGGCTCGCCGTGCTGCGCGAGCGCCTGGGCCACCGTCCCACCCGCGCGATCGCCGGCGTGGTGCTGCTGGCCATCGTCATCACCACGGTCCTCGGCGTCGTCACGCCCAGCCGCGCCATCGCCTCGAGCTCCCTGCTGACGGTGCTGGACGGCGCGGTCCTGGTGCAGCCGGACCCCGACGCCGCGTTCCGCGCGGGCGAGGACGGCGAGACGCTGCGCGCGGGCATGACCGTCCAGGCGGCGTCCGGCGCGCGCGCGCTGCTCACCTTCGAGGACGGCTCGACGATGGAGCTCGAGCCCGGCGCGACGGTGTCCATCGACGAGGTCGCGACGGGCACGCGCGGCGAGCTGCTCGTCCGCCTGCAGCAGTCGATCGGGCGCACCTGGTCGCACGTCCAGCCGCTGCTCAGCAGCAACTCGCGCTTCCACATCAAGACGCCGACCGCGACCGCGGTCGTGCGCGGCACCAGCTTCGAGATCGTGGTGGAGATCCAGGGACCCTCGGGACTTCCGGTCACTCGGCTGAACGTCTTCCAGGGAACGGTGGACATGGTCGCGGCCGGAGCGCTCGTGCCCGTCAAGGCCGGCAACAGCACCGAGGTGGATCAGGGCAAGCCTCCCGCAGCCCCGCGGCAGATCGTCCCGCCGGACGTGCGGCTGCGCCTGGGCGTCGCGGGTCCGAGCGCGATGATGATCGCGACCGACCCCGACGGCCGCACCGCGGGCCAGACCGAGCTCGGCACCATCAGTCAGATCCCGCAGGCGACGGTGACCGGACCCCAGGACCAGCCGCAGCTCGTCGACGTGTTCTCGCCGCGCGCGGGCGAGTGGGAGATCGCAGTGCTGCCGCGCGGCGAGGGCGGCCCCTTCCAGCTGATCCTCAACTCGATCGTCGGCAAGGACACCGACGAGAAGAAGGTGATCGTCAGCGCGATCCTGCCCGGGCAGCGCCTCGTGACGCGCATCCGCGTGTTCGACGACGGCAAGGCCGGCGACTTCTCCGCGCTCGAGCAGACCACCGAGACGCGGGCCAAGATCGCCACGAAGCAGGCCACCACCAGCGCGCCGCTGCCGCAGGCACGGCAGTTCGCGCCGCCGCTCGACCAGCTCCCGCCGCAGCAGGTCGTCGCGGCCGCGGAGGCCGGCCGCCCGCCCGCCCTGCAGTTCCTGCTCGCGCCGACCGGCGGCCGCGTGGTCCTGGCCAGCCCGGCCCCCTTCATCCTCCAGCCGACGCCCGGCCCGACGGCCCTGGCGGCGGCCGCGGCCACACCCGGCTTCGCGCTGCCCACCGTGCCCGCGCTCTTCACCGTCCCCCCGAGCCCGCCGCCGGCCGTCTCGCCCTCGCCGAGCGCTCCGCCGGTCGCCGCTCCCTCGCCGACCCCGGCGACGCCGCCGGCCACGCCGCCGGCCACGCCCACGGCCGCGCCCACGGCGACGCCGACCGCCATCGCCTCGCCCACCACCGCCGTTTCCACCGCGCGACCGACGCCGGCGGCGTCTCCGACGGCCTCGCCCACCGCATCGCCCGAGGTCACGCCGTCACCGACCCCGATCGAGACCGCCTCGCCGACGCCGGCCGAGACGGACACCGCGTCGCCGACCCCAACGGAGAAGGCCACCGCTTCTCCGACCGCCACGGCCTCACCCGAGCCGACGCCCAGCGAGAGCCCGACGGCCTCGCCGACCGCCTCGCCCACGGCGTCGCCCACCGCGACCCCGTCTCCGGCGCCCACGCCTCCGGCCGGGCGGCCGTCGATCGAGATCCGCGTGCCCGATGACGGGCATCCGGTCACCGCGGGCGTGCCACTGAACATCGTGGCCACGGTCGGATCCGGCAACGACTTCGACCGGCTGCCGCCGGTGAGCGTGACCATCCGCGGCGGCCGCCAGGATGTCGAGCGCACGCACCTCATCAACGACACGCTGACCGTGCGCATCGCCACGAGCGCGTCGCTGGCCGACGGCACGGCGAGCCTCCAGGTCTGCATCACCGACCTCGCGGGGCAGCGCGCCTGTGATGACGTCCAGCTGCGCATCCAGCACTCGCTGGTGCTCGAGACCGCGGAAGACCTCGCGCCGGAGCCCACGCCTGCGCCGCTCCCGACGCGGACCCCGGCGCCGTCGCCCACGCCTTCGCCGGCGGAGACGCCCGCTCCGACACCGACGCCCGAGCCAACGGAGGCCCCGACGCCGGAGCCGACACCGGAGCCGACCCGGGAGCCGCCGGGACCGCCCGACTCGCCGGGGCCGCCGTCGTCGCCCGGACGGCCGGGCGGGCCGCCCTAGCGCGCGGAGCGCGCGGGCGGCCGTGATAGCGTTCGGTCGCTGATGGGCCTGCGCGGGATCGCCGCTCCGCAGCGACGCCGCGGTGTGCTCGGCGGTCTCGTGGTCTTCGCGGTCGGGTTAGCGTTCGTCCTGCCGCCCCTCGGCGTGCCCAACGCCGGACCGCTCCTGTTCACCGCGCTGGGCCTGGCCTTCGCCGCCGCGTACTGGCTCGGCTACCGGCAGTTCGTCTACCTCGTGCCCGCCGCGGTGATGATCGGGCTCGGCCTCGGGCTGCTCGTGCCGGCCGCGTTCGAGCTGGGCGCCGTCGCGGGACCCGTCTTCTTCGCCTCGCTGGCCGCCTCGTTCCTCGTGATGACGCTGCTGGCCCCCGAGCAGCGCTGGCCGCTGCTGGCCGCGGCGCCGTTCGCGCTGCTGGCCTTCGCGGGCGTGATCGGCCGCGGCGACCTCGTCGCCGGCGTCCAGCCATTCGCGCTCCCGGTCGTGCTGATGGCCGTGGGCGCCTATCTCCTCGCGGAGCCCGCGCATCGCTGAGCGCGCGGCGCTCACGAGGCCAGTGACGCAGACGCTCTCCTCCGCTCCGCCGCGCCGGATCATCCGCATCGGTCGCCCGCACGTGATCGTGGTGATCGCGTCGCCGGCGCTGCGCTCGCAGGTCGTCGAGTGGCTGCGCGGGCGACGGCGCGCGCGCGTGGTGCGGGCTGTCGCGAGCGAGGCCGAGCTCGGGCCGGGCCGACCCGACTGCGACCTGGTGGTCGCCTCGGCGCTCGAGGGCACGCGCGAGCTGCGGGCGCTGGGGCGGCGGTTCGCCGGCCGGGCCGGACTGGTCGCGCTGGACCTGGGCACCGCGCCGCTGCCCACCGGCTGGAGCGGCATCCCACCCGGCGCGCCGGCCGCGCGCGCGCTCGACCGCGCGATCATGCATCCCGAGCGGGCCGTTTTCGCGACCTGGAGCGCGATCTCCGCCGTCGCGGCCGCGCTCGCCGCCGTGCTGCTCGCGCCGCTCTACGTGCCGGCGAGCGCCGTGTCGTTCGAGCGCGCCGCGCTGGCGTACGCCGCGCGCTTCCCCGAGGCCGCGGCGTGGTGGCACGTGTGGGGCGCCGGCGCGCCGCTGCTTATCGCGCCGGGCTGGCCGCTGCTGCGGCTGGCGGCGCAGCTCGGTGGCGGCGGCGAAGTGTTCGTGCTCCTGGCGGCCGCGCTCGGGGCCGCGCTCGCGGTCGCGCTGCTGCTGGTCGCGCTGCGCGCGGGCGCAGGGCGCTGGGCGCTCGCGGCCACGCTCGCGGCGCTGGCCGGCCCGGCGCTGTGGGTGTGGCCGCGCGGCGGCGACGTGACGAGCCTGGCCGGGCTGGGCGCGCTGATGCTGGTCTTCGCCACGGGCGCGTCCGGCCGGCAGCGCGTCTTGGTGACGGCCCCGCCCGTCGCGCTGGCCGCCCTGGGCGGATACGCATGGCTCGCCGCCGCGGTGGTCGCCGCGCTGGTCTCCGGCGCGCGCGCCCGACGCCTGCGCGCCGCGCTCGCGGGCGCGCTGCTGGGCGTGGCCCTCTCGAGCGCCGTCGCGCTGCCGCCGCTCCTGGTGCGCGGGCCGGGCGCGCTGCTGTCGCCGCTGGCGCGGCCGCTCGCGGCGAGCGACCTCGCGCCGCTCGTCGCGGTCGCCGCGACGCTCGCGGCCATCGCGTGGCTGACGCGCCGCCGCCGCGCGCTGGCCGCGGCCGCGCTGGCCGCGCTCGTCGCCGGGAACGCGCTCGCGCTCGCCGTCCCGCTGGCCGCTGCTGACGCGCCTCCGGTCCCTTCGACGGGAGCGTTCGGGCGGCTGGCAGTGCTGCCCGCGCAGGCCCTCGCGCTCGCGGCGCGCTCGCCGGACCTGCCGACGACCGGCGCGGACGTGCCGGCCGAGCTCATGACCGGCGGGCTCGAGCGCACGGTCAGCAACGCGCGGCTGGAGTGGGCGGGTGCGGACCGCGCCCTGCTGCCCGACCGCTCGAGCGCGGTGGTGTTCAACGAGCGCGACTGGGGCGTGATCGACCGCGAGAGGCTGCTCTTGGCCGCCCCGCGCGTTCGCCCGATCCTCACCGCCGGCATCACGCCGACCGTCCTCGTCGTCGCCGAGGCCACCGACGCGGCGGTCTTCGCCGAGGCGCTGGTGCGGCTGGGCGCCTCGAGCGACCGGCTCATCCCCGTGCGCGGGCAGGCGCTGCTCGACGAGATCGACCGCGACACGCTGCGCGAGTTCACGCTCGTGCTCGTCTACGGCCGGCCGTGGCGGGACATCGCGCGCGCCGAGGCGGTCCTCAGCGATTACCTGGCGCTCTCGGGCTTCGTGCTCATGGACGCCGCGGGTCTCGCCGGACCGCAGCCGCTGATGCCCGAGGCACGCACCGTTCCCGCCGGCCGTGACGACGTGGCCGTCGTCGGCGACGAGCGGCTGATCGCGGCGCGCGGCTTCGACGGCCGCGTGGTCGCGATGGACCGCTTCGACCTCGGCGGCGACGCGCAGTGGGAGGAGGCCGCGCTGGTGGCCGGCAACAAGCGCGTGATCCAGTTCGGCAGCACGGGCGTCGCGGGGGACGTGGGCGTCTCCGCGCACATGGTGTGGTCAGGCGCCGACCTGCCGCGGCGGGCCGCCGCGGGAGAGCCGCAGGCCATCGCACAGCTGCATAGCGCGCTGAGCTGGATGCTCACGGCGGCCGAGATCCCGCCGGCCGACGATTACGCGCGGCCCGCCGGCGGCGACGTGCTCGAGGACGCCGCGGCCACGAGCAGGTTCATCTCGCCCGAGCACTGGCGCATCGAGCTGCACCTGGCCTCGACGGGTGTCCTGTTCAAGGAGCGGCACGACGAGCGCTGGCGCGCCTACCAGATGGAGCGCTCCGCGGTGACCGGCCAGGAGTCGCGCACGCCGCTGGCCATCCGCCCTACCGCCCAGGGCTACATGTACGTGACGCTGCCGCCCAATGCGCGCATCGTTGACTTCGTGTTCGAGCCGCACCCCTTCGAGCCCGCGGCGCGGGGGATCTCGCTGCTCGCGCTCTTCGCCCTGGTGGGCCTGGCCGTGCTGGCGCGGAGGCGCGCGTGACGCTGGCCGCGCTCGAGGGCGAGCTCGCCGCGATCGCCGCGTCGGGGCGCGCCGACGCCGCGGACGACGCGCTGGCCCTGCTGGCCGACGCGTACTTCCTGCAGACCGCGGGGCTGTGGACGCTGGGGCTGGCCCTGCTGCACTACCGCGCCGGCTTCGGCGTGCCCGACGAGCGGCCCATCCCCGAGGAGGCCTGGGGACCGGAGCTGACCGAGGCCCTGCGCGCCGGCCGCGCGCTGCGCGTGGACGAGGCGCCCGCGGCCTGGCGCCAGGCGGCGCGGCCCCATCTCGTGGTGCCCGTGCTCGACGCCAGCGGCACCGCGCACGGGGCGCTCATCGCGACGACCGGGGCGGCCGACCTGCCCGAGGATCTGGTCCAGCACGCGCGCGCGCTCGCGCCGCTGCTGCGCTTCAGCGAGGGATCGCCCCGGCGCATCGCCGACGACCTCGAGCGCGAGGTCGCGAGCGCGCTGTGGGCCGCGCTGCTCGCGGTGCAGGACGAGGAGGATCCGGCCTCGCGCCGCGCCGCGGCGGCGCTGCAGGCCGCGCTGGCCGACGTGCGCGCGATGGTCACGACGCTGCGCGACCGCCTGCCGCGCGCGAGCAGCCTCGGCGAGGCCGCGGAGCGCTACGGCGAGGCCTATGGGCTCGCGGTCGAGCACGACGGCTTCCCGGGAGAGGAGGCCATTCCGCCCGACGACCGCCGCGCGCTCATCGCGGTGATCCGCGAAGCGCTGGCCAACGCCGCCGTGCACCGCCGGGCGCGGCGCGCGCGGCTGCAGGCGGGGCGCACGGACGACGGACAGCTGGTGCTCATCGTCGAGGACGACGGCACCGCCGGCGAGGCGGAAGTGGCGCCCGCGCGCGCGCGCAGCGACCCGGGCCTAGCCGCGATCGAGGGGCACGCCATCGGACGCGGTGGCGCGCTCACGCTCGGACGCGCCGAGCTCGGCGGCCTGCGCGTCGAAGTGAGGCTGCCCGGTTAGGCGCCGCCCTCGCGCGGCGCGCCCTTGCGGCGCGCCTCGCGCCGGCGCAGCAGCTCGAGCAGGCTGTCCGCGCCGCTCTCGACCGGGTGCGTGTCCAGCTGCCAGCCTTCGGGCACGCGCACGCCCTCGCGCGTGACCGCGACCAGCCGCGCGCGCACCGCGAGCGGCAGGCGGTCGGGCGAGAGCCAGGCCAGGTGGCGCGCGTCGATGAAGACCAGGCTCGGCCAGACCCGCGCGGCGCAGGCCTCGGCCACGCTGCGCATCAGCAGCGGCGCGAACCCCGCCGAGTCGAGCTGCCGCTCGATCGCGCCCGCGAGCTCGCCGTCCCAGGTGACGATGGCCACGCGCGACGTCGCGGCGGCCTCGGCCGGAGCCGCGCGCGGGGCCAGCGGGCGCGCCTGCCCCGGCTGCGCGAAGCGCGGCTGAGCCGCCGCGGCGGCCGCCGGGGCCGCGGGCGCCGCGGGCGCCGCGCGCGCCAGGACCTGGGCGATGAGCTCGGCCTGCCGCGCCAGCGACTCCTCGCTCAGCGCCGCCTCGGCCCGGGCGGGCGCGATGGCCCCGGCTAGGCGCTGGCGCAGCGCGCGCGCGGGCTCGTACACGAGGTACAGCCCCGCGAGGCCGCTGGCCACCGCAGCGAACGTCCAGCGGAACGCCAGCAGCGTGACCGGCGGCTGCAGCGCCGCGTAGGTGCGGTTCGCGACCATGTTCTCGAGCAGCCGCAGGCTGGCCGCTGCGCCCTCGCCGGGCGCGGCCTGGAGCTCGACCAGCATGTCGTTGAGCACGCGGTCGGTCAGCCACTTGGCGACGATGTCCTGGATGGCCGTGAGCGTGACCAGGGTCTGCGAGAGGCCGTCGGCGAGCACGTTCGCGGAGGGGCCCGTGCTGGCCGTGCCGACGAGCGCGAGGAACACCAGCACGCCGGCGAGGCGCAGGAAGGCCGTGCGCGCCGCGCGCCCGGCGGCCGCGAGCGCGCCGATCGCGCGGAGCTCGAGCGGGATCAGCCGCACCAGCGGGTCGACCAGCGCGATGCGGATGAGCAGCCCGATGAGCAGCGCGAACGTGAGGATCACCGCGCTCGGCAGCACCACCGCCGCGGCGAGATAGCCGCCGAGCACGACCAGCCCGGCGACGGTCTCGAGCAGCTCGAGCACGGCCGGCTATGCCCCCGAGGGCAGCCGCGCCAGCACGTCGGCCACGGCGACCTGGCCCTGCGCCACCAGGCGCAGCGCGGCCTCGCGCAGCGTGACCAGCCCGCCGCGCTGGGCGATCGCCCGCGCCTCGGCCGTCGCGGCGCCGCGCTGGATCGCCGCGCGCAGCTCCTCGCCCGGGAGCAGCAGCTCGAACGCCGCGACGCGGCCGCGCCGCCCGGTCCCGTCGCAGCGGGCGCAGCCGCGCGCGCCGTACACGCGCTCGGCCTCGAGCCCGGCCTGCCGCAGCAGCGCGGCCTCGACCATCGTCGGCTGGGCGGGCGCGCGGCAGTGCTCGCACAGCCGCGGCAGCAGCAGCTGGGCGAGCACGGCCACGGTGCCCGCGCTGACCGCGTAGCGGTCGGCATCCATGGCCACCAGCCTATGCAGCGCGCCGAGCGCGTCCGCGGCCTCGACCGACGAGAGCACCAGGCGCCCGGCGAGGGCGGCGTCGAGCGCGAGGCGGGCGATCTCGCCGTCGCCCAGCTCGCTGACGAGGACGACGTCGGGCTCCTGCACCAGCACGTCGCGCAGCGTCGCCGCAAGCGTCGCGCCCGACCTGCGGTCGACCTGCACCTGGTGGACGCCCTCGAGCGCGTGGTCGACGGGGTCCTCGACCGTGGTCACGTCCTTGGTCGCCGCGGGCAGGTCGCGCAGCGAGGCGTAGAGC
>Ga0326597_10003913_pt1 | contig 21133 bp, 13 predicted proteins | sample RVTome_12_FD_203789 | JGI IMG/M metagenome (GOLD analysis project Ga0326597, IMG submission 203789) | Soil microbial communities from uranium-contaminated site in the Upper Colorado River Basin, Wyoming, United States - RVT100D185 | ecosystem: Environmental > Terrestrial > Soil > Contaminated >...
TTGCACGTCCATGAAGCCTTTAACGTGCTTCATGACCTGTGACATGCGTGGGGCGGCGTCGCCCAGCGGCATCAACGTGCCGGTAGTGCGGTTCGCGTGCATGTCGTAGGCGATTCCGTGTACGTCATCGACGTAACCGTTGCCGTCGTAGTCCATTCCGTTGAGCTTCTCGTTGGGATTGACGAACAGCCGGTCGTTGAACAGGTCGGCGTCCGTTCCCGAGTCCCACACGGCTGCCAACACGGGCTCGAGATTGCGATCGGCGGCGAGGGTCACGGAACGCTCGGCCCAGATGTCGATCTTTGCGGTCTTGTTGGCGTCGATGATCTCCTGGAAAACGGACACGGTCTCGTTCTTGAGAGGGAGGCGCTCCCGGATCGTGTAGTGCATGCCGACAACGCTCGCGGCCATGTCCTTGTTCAGTTCGCCGGTCTTGGCGACCACGGGTTCCATCCGGGCCTGCACGACGCCCAAGAGCAGGTTTTCGCTGAGTATTTCCGACTGGCCTTTCTGCCGCTGGATGGAGTCTTCCACGACCTTCCAGGGCATTTCAGCCGTGCGCCTCGCGAGGTGCTTCTTGAAGGCGTGCTTGCACTCTGCTGATTCGGTGGCGGCGCCGGTCTCGCGTTTGGCGTCTATCAGGGCCCGCGCGGTCAAGCCGATCAGCAGCCTCTGGGCTTCCTTGTCCTCAAGCTCACGTATCCGTTCGATGCGCGCCAGCGCGGAATCGAAGTCTTCATTAAGGAGATCAACTGATAAAAGCGTTCCGTACATGCCTTGTAGTGTCGTCGCATCGCGGATGTCATACCTCGCCAGGTCGTCCTCAACGTCGCGGCGGATCATCTCGGCCAATTCCTTGATCCGTTGCTCGGACTTGATGAGTTCCGTCACCGTGCCTTCCACCGGATAGGTGTGCTGGGGAAGGTCGTCGAGCTTGGCGACCTTGATTTTTCCGGCACTCCCGGATGATCCGCCGGAGCACCCCGCCAACAGGGGCGCGCAGACGAACGCCGGAACAAACAGCCGCACAATTAATCGTGTTCGAAGCATCAGAATTCTCCTCAAGGGTTGCAAATGGCTCATGACCGCGCGGCTTCAGCTTCCTGCGCTGCGGCGCAGAGTCGACTGCGAGTACCACTCACGACGTATGCGAACGCGCCGCCGGTCACAGCCGCGGATCGTATCGGCGGCAACACGTTGTGGCAAGCGGGGCCGACAAGTGTTTACATGGTGATTCGGCCCTTGCCGGCCGTTGAACCGGCTGGGCTTGATTCAATCGTTACCTCGGGCGGCCTGAACCATGACCTCTTGAATATAGGGCAGGCTATGAACTATGCGACGCACTCGCGTGCGGGCGATCCTATGCGCAGCCGCTGTTGGCTGACATCGTGTGCGTAACGGGACTCACGCAATACGAGCCGCCCGTCTGCCGACGGGCAGGCGGGCGCGGCTCGGAAGAGGCGTTTCTCGCACACGTTCTGAAACGCGCGCCGGGGCCCCGGTTGAACTTGAAGAATCCAACGTCGGATCGTGAAGCGCTTCGCGGACCAAGTCGCCAAGATGCGGCCATGAGGCGTCGCTCAATTGGGCGGTTGCGCAGAACGTGCCGAGGGCCGCAGGGCGCGCCAGGCGGCGGCCGCCTGGGTTTTTTCCCATGCGTCGTAAAAGTCGGCGACGTCGTTGATGGATTGAAGGGTACGCCGGTGGCTGGGGCCGAGGCCCGCGGCGAGGGCGGCGTGGCCGTCGAGAAGCGCCGGCTCCGCGTCGGCGTGGCGGCCCTGAAGGGACAAGCATTGTCCGTAATAGCTAAGCGCGTTGCCCCTGGTCCAGTGTTGTCCGGGGAGCAGGCGGGTGGCGGCGTCCACGGCCTCTGCGAGGAGGGCCTCGGCCCCGGTGTAGCGGCCGAGAGTGGTGTACAACCTTCCCAGGGCGGTCAGCGACGCGATGGTGTCCGGATGTTCGGCGCCCAACACGCGGCGGCGCGTAGCGAGCGTCTCTACGCACAGAGGCTCGGCGTCTTCGACGCGGCCTTGTTCCTGATAAAGGCCGCAGAGGCCGGCCAGCGACGCCAGTGTATCGGCGTGCTCTGGACCAAAGACGCGGCGACGAATCCGCAACGACTCGGCGATCAGCGGTTCAGCCTCGGCGAAGCGCTCATTGGTGCGGTACACGACGGCGAGGTTGAACATCGACGTGAGCGTCTGCTTGTGTGATTCGCCGAGGGCCTTGCGGCGCAGGTCGAGCACGTCGGCGAAAAGAGCCTCCGCTTCATCGTAGCGGGCGCGTCGCCAGTACAAGCCGGCGAGGTTGTTCATCGATACCAGAGTGGCCGCGTGATCCTCGCCGAGCACGCGTTTGCGGATTTCGACGACTTGGGCGAGCAGCGGTTCGGCGTCGTCGAGCCGGCCGAGGCTCGAGTATAACGAGCCGAGGTTGTTCATCGCACCCAATGTGTCGGGATGCTCGGGGCCGAGGACCCGGTGCAGCAGTTCCAAAGCCTCCAAGAACGAGGTTTCCGCTTCAGCGTAGCGCCCCTGGCTGAGATACACCGTGGCGAGCGTGTTCGTAGTTGTGAGCGTGGCAGGGTGCCCGTCGCCGAGCAGACCGCGTTGAGCCTCGAGGGTGTCGATCGCGAGGGCCTCGGCATCTCCGAGGCGCCCCTGTTTTTCATAGAGCACGGCCAGATTCCCCGCCGTAACCAGCGTATGTTCGTTCTCGCGGCCCAGGATTCGGCGCCGTTTTTCAAGTGTCGTGGTGAGCAGCGACTCTGCCTCGTTGTAGCGTCCCTGGGCGTGGTACAGCTCGGCAAGGTCGTTCATTGACGCAAGCGTGTCGGGATGTTCTACGGGAAGGGCCTGACGACGAATCGCGAGCGCGGATTCGAGATGATCGGCCGCTTGGTCCAAATCGCCGAGCTCACGGTAGGTGATTCCGATGGTTCGTCTCATGCGGGCTTCGATGAGCGGCTTCGAGTCGAAGCGCTCCGCGATAGACGTTGTCGCTTGGTTGAGGACATCGCGTACCAGGACATCGCGTCCCAGCTCCTCGGGACTGGCGGAGGCAAGCATGGACTCGAGATAGGCGGTGACGGCCTCCGCTTGGTCGCGGGACCTTTCCGCATCGGCGCGAGCGGCCTGGGCCGTCGTGCGTGCCTGGACGGCTTCGCGCTCGCGGGCCTCGGCGCGCTGGCGCTGCTGCGTTGCCCTTACCAGGCCGACGGATGTCCCCATGACGCCGAGAACAAGTAGAACGAACGCGGCCGCAACGGCACCGAACATTGCCTTATGGCGTTGGGCATATTTGCGCAGTTGATAGATCGCGCTCGGCGGCCGTGCGACGATGGGCCGGCTCTGGAGATAGCGTTTAACGTCGGACGTCAGCTCGAGGGCGGATTGATAGCGCCGGGCGGGGTCTTTTTCGAGCGCCTTGGAGACGATTACGTCGAGGTCGCCGCGAAGACACCGGTTGACGGCGCCGAGCCGCGCGGGCTGATCGTCACGGATGACTCGGACGGCGCTGTGAATCATCATGCCGCGCACGTCGTAGGGAAGTCGATCGGTCAGCAGTTCGAACAGAATCGCGCCGAGCGCATGCACGTCGCTGCGGATGTCGACGTGCTCCGGCCGGCCGGCGGCCTGCTCGGGGCTCATGTAGGAAAGCGTGCCGATCACCTGGCCGGCGCCGGTGCACATGGCGGTGACGCGCTGCTGATCGCCGGTCACACGTGCGACACCGAAATCGAGCACCTTGGCACGGCCTTGGGCGTCCACGAGTATGTTGTCGGGCTTGAGGTCGCGGTGGATCACGCCCTTTTGATGGGCGTGGTGAACGGCCTCGCCGACGGCGGTGAACATTTCCAGGCGCTCGCTGATGGAGGTCCCGTGCGTCTTGGCATAGTCCGTGAGGGGGATGCCGCGTATCAGCTCCATCGCGAAGAAGGGCTGGGGGCCGCTGCCCAGGTTCGCCGTGCCCGCGTCGTACACCTGGGCTATGGCGGGATGTTGAAGGAGGCCGAGAATCTGCGACTCGTGCTCGAAGCGGTGCGTCGCGGCGGCGGAAGGGACTCCTCGGATGATTTTGAGAGCCACCGTGCGGCGCGGCCGTTGCTGCTCGGCCTCGTAGACTATGCCCATGCTCCCCTCGCCGAGCTTGCGGATTATGCGATAGTCGCCAATGCGGGCGGGAACGGCCGCGGTACGTGGAGGGCCAATCGGCCACAGTCCGCCGTCAACGGAATCGCCGAGGCCGAAAATATGGTTGAGGGCCTCGCTAGGATTGTTCGAGTGCAGCACGAGCTGTTTCGCAACGGCGCCAAGGGCGGGATCGCGGGCGCATTCCCGTTCAAGCAGGGCGTCGCGGCGGTCGGAGTCCAGATCGGCGGCCCGGAAGAACAGCGTCTTCAAGCGCCGGTACTGCATGGGAGTGAGCTTCACGCTTCAAGTCTCCACAACAGCCATGCGCGGGCCATTTTCCAGTCGAGTTCTACGGTTCGTTGGGAAAGGCGGAGAAGATCTGCGATTTCCTCGACGGTGAGGCCGCCGAAGAACCGCAGTTGTACGATCACGGAATGGCGCTCGTCGAGCGTTGAAAGTTCCGCGAGGGCGTCGTCGAGGTCGAGGAGGTCCACAATCGCGGAGGCCGGCGAGTCGGCGGCTTCGCTCAGGGTCACGCGCTGACGATTGCCCCCGCGCTTCGTCGCTTGGCGCCGGCGGGCGTGGTCTACCAGAATCTGGCGCATGGCCTGGGCGGCTATGGCCTTGAAGTGGGCACGGTCCTGCCAGCGCCGCTCGGCCTGAGCCGCCAGACGGAGATAGGCTTCGTGTACTACCGCGGTAGGCTGAAGCGTTCCGTTGCAAGGCCCCCGCGCGAACCAAGTCCGCACAAGCGCTCGAAGGTCATCGTATACCAAGGGAAATAGCTGTTCGGCCGGCTCTCCCGCGCCGAATTCGTCCGAAGTGCGCCGCGGATGTTGTTTGCGGTCTAGTATCACCCTCCGCGTCCCGAATGCGCTTACCTGTAGAAGCAGGCGACGACACCATCATACTCGAGCGAGGGACCGCCCCCAACACGGAATCGTAACTTTTTCTGAAACAAGTAGTTACAATCTAAATGCCCGTAAGCTGCCCCGGGCTTGCCGCATCGAATCCTGGAAACCGCGTCGCGCCGCGGAGCGAGATCGGCCGCGAGTTAATTGCGCCCTGCGCAGTTCGATTACGTAATCCTTAGTGAATGATTCTCTGAATACATGGGAGGAAGGACATGCAAGGTACGCGCATAGGACGGCTGTTATTTGTTAACGCGATCATCATGATGGCTCACGCGAGCGGCGCCCGGGGTGATTGCAACCACAACGGTATCGACGATGCCTGTGAATTCGACGCGGAGATCTGCTACGAGTCCGGCGCGGACGGACAGGTGTGCGGCGGCACGTTCCAGGCGGAATCGGACCAGTTTGCGCCGCTCGATTTACAATCGCACTTGTACGATCTTGGAACGGTTCCGTTTTCCGTGGGGCCCGTTTCGTTTCGAGTGGATGCGCTAAGCGATCTCGACGCGACGACCGAGTTCATCCACGTGGCCGTAAACGGCACGCTCGTCGGATCGGTGTTCGTCAACAACGGTGCGGCCTGTCCGGCGTCCGCCGCGACGGAGATCATGGCCATATCGGCCGCGAATTGGAACCAGGCCATCGACGACGGGAGCGGCGATCGTGCCGCCGACGTCGTGATCGAACTGTGTCCGGTTGGAGTGGATGAAGACGCGTGTTATCCCGCGTCCACGTTCGTAAGCGTGGTCGTTTCTTATGCTACGGCCTTCGATTGCAACGGCAACGAGGTTCCTGACTGGTGCGACATCGACAGCGGAAGCTCACCGGACTGTGCGGCCGTAGATGGCAGCGGACCGAACGGCATACCGGATGAATGCGACGTGGACGGCGACGGAGACGGCGTGCCCGACTACTGTGATTCCTGTCCGGACGACAACCCGGACGACTGCGACGGGGACGGCGTGTGCGATTCGGACGACGCCTGTCCGTGCGAGCTCGTCAACGACGAGGACGGCGACGGGGTCTGTGCGCCGGATGACGCCTGCCCGCAGGATCCCCGAAAGTATTCCGATGACGGGCACTGCGGCTGCGGGAACTCCGAGATCGACCTCGACCACGATGGCACTGCGGACTGCATCGACCCTGTAGTGGGCGAGAATCCCCGCTATCTCGCGATTCGTCCCCTGGCCGCGGGCATAGACCCTTCGACCATGATATCGTTAAAGATCGTATCGCTTCCGTCGGCGTCGTGCACGGGCGGGGATTTGCCCTGCTTTGAAGGCAAGTACGTGTCGTCGGTTACGACGGTGAACGGCATCCAGGCCGGGTTCCTGGGTGACACGGAGTTTACGCAAACGGCCGGCCAGTGGGGCACGGTTCACGTGACGGGCTACGAGATTCAGCCGGACACGTGCTACCAGGTGAAGTATGACGACGGCGGCGGCGAGCAGGACCTTGGCGAATCGCAAACGTCGAAATGGGGCGACGTGGCCGGCGACTATGATGGCTATGAGCTTTCACCGCCGGACGGTCTGGCCGACTTCCGCGACATCACGGCCGTAGTCGACGCCGCGAACGGCGTCCCCGGGGCCCTGCCCTTCTACCGCGCAGACCTTGTGGGATGGCTGCTGGAGTGCAACGTGCCGGACCAACTCGCCACTGTTTTTGACATAAACTGGGCCGTCAAGGCATTTCAGGGAATTCCGTTCCCCTGTTCACCGCCGAACGACGACGACGGCGACGAAGTGTGCAACGGGGTCGACGAGTGCCCGTTGGACCCGCCCCCGGACGATGACGACGGCGACGGCGTGTGTGATTCCGACGACCAGTGCCCCGGTTTCGACGACAACGCGGACTGTGACGGGGACGAAGTGATCGACGGCTGCGACAACTGTGTGGACGCGCTGGGCGGCACGTGCAACGGCTACAACCCCGGCCAGGAGGATGGCGACGGCGATGGAGTGGCCGACGTTTGCGACAATTGCCCGGACGATCCCAACCCAGATCAGCTCGACGACGACGGGGATTTCGTGGGCAACGTCTGTGACCAGTGCCCCGGCTTTGATGATTACCTCGACTGCGACATGGACGGCGTCGCCGACTGCCTCGACAACTGCGTTGACTATGAGACCACTTGCGACGGCTACAACCCGAATCAGACCGACGCCGACAATGACGGCGTCGGCCCACCGTGTGACAGGTGCGACACCGATCCTACCAAGACTTATGACGGTGGCGTGTGCCCCTGCCCGCAGTCCGACATAGACCTTGACGAGGACGGGGTGCCGGACTGCAACGACCCGATCGTTGCGGACGGCCCGAGGTACATAGGGCTCAGACCGGTCAAGGACGCGGCGGCCGCGGCGGCGGGCCCGATCGCGCTGCGGATCACCTCGCCGGACTATCCCTGCGTGGACGTGTACGTCGAGTCGGTCTCAACTGTGAACGGGATCAAAATCGGCTCACTGGGCGACACGGCGTTGCCGCTGGAAGCAGGCGCGTGGGACACCGTGCACATCAAGAGCGAGCTGATCGTCCCGGACAGCGACTACGACGTGACCTGGGAGAGCGCCACGTCGTCCGGCCTGCTAGGCGGTGTGAGCCCCGGCGCGCACATGGCAGTATGGGGCGACGTAGTGGGCGCGTTCGCCAACTGCGAATGGGCACCGCCGGACGATGCCGCGGACTACAACGACATAATGGCTGTCACCGATGCGCTGAAGGGCGACCCGTGCGCGCCGGAAGTCTATCGGGCCGACCTGGTCGGCATGACCGATGCACACTGTGAGCCGGACGGCGATATATGGATCTTCGACGTGCTCGCGGCCGTAAACGCGTTCAGGGGCATCCCCGCGCCGTGTCCGACGCCCGGCGATGACGACGACGACACGGTCTGCAACCCGTTCGACGTCTGTCCCAATGGAGACGACACGGCCGACTGCGACGACGACGGCGTCCCGGACGGTTGCGACAACTGCATTGATTACGTGGGCACGTGCGATGGAGCCAATCCGGACCAAACCGACAACGACGGCGACGGCGCGGGCCCGCCCTGCGACGAATGTGACGACGACGCCTGCAAAATTCTCGAGGGACCGTGCCCCTGCGGTGTGTCCAACATGGACCTCGACCAGGACGGTGCTGCGGACGCTTGCGCGGACCCGGTAAGCGGCGAAGGTCCGCGTTACTTGGCCCTGCGGCCGGAATTTCACGCCGGTGCCGCCGCCGCGGGAAGCATCACGCTGAGAATCGAATCCAGCGAGCTGGCCTGCTTCGATGGCACGTTCGTTGAGTCGGTGTTCGTAGTGAACGGCGTGCAGATCGGGCTGCTCGGCGACACGGCGCTTTCCAAGACGGCCGCCGAATGGGGCACGGTCCACGTTACCGGCGTCGAGATTCTCCCCGGTACGCTCTACGAAGTGAAGTATGACAACGGCGGCGGCGCCCAAGACCTGGGCAGTTCGCGAACGCCCGAGTACGGCGATTTCGTAGGTGAGAGCTTCGAAGAGTGCGCGTGGGCGGCGCCAAACGGAACGGCAAGCATGCTCGACCTTTCCGCCTGCATTGACGCATCTTACGGCGGCGCGAACGCCCCGCCCTTCTACAGAATCGACACGTTCGGCGCAGGCGGCGCCTGCCTTCCGGACCAGACGATAGACGAGAACGACTGCACAACCGCCGCGTTTCAGGGAATTCCGTTCCCATGCGCTCCGCCCGGCGACGACGACAACGACGGAGTCTGCAACGCGGTTGATATCTGCCTGGAGGGCGATGACAACGCCGACACAGACTTGGACGGCGTGCCGGATGTCTGTGACAAGTGCCCCGGCTACGACGACAACCAGGATGACGACGAAGACGACGTGGCGGACGGATGCGACCAGTGCCCGGGCTTCGACGACAACGAGGACTGTGACGGCGACGGCGTGATCGACGGCTGCGACAACTGCGTGAACGCGGTTGACACGTGCGACGGTTACAACCCCGGCCAAGAGGACGGTGACGAGGACGGAATCGGGGACGTGTGCGACCTTCTTTGCCCGGACGATCCGCTAAATGACCCGGACGGCGACGGTGTCTGCGAGGGCGTTGACAACTGCCCCGGCCAGGCGAATCCGCTTCAGACCGACGCCGACTACGACGGCGTCGGCCCGCCCTGTGACGAATGCGACAATAATCCCAGGCTGATTGCTCCGAGCACGTGCACGACGGCATGGTGTGGCGAAGCCGACCCGGCGTGCGCCGAGACCGGCATCGATCTCGACGATGACGGCGTGCAGGACTGCGATGATCCGGTCGTTGGCGAGGGCTCGCGATACCTTGGTGTCCGGCCGAAGGTCAACGCCACGGCGCAGAGCCTCGCCGAGATCGCCCTTCGCGTCACGTCCACGAACCCGGACTATGCGTGTCTCGACAAGTACGTCGGCCAGCCGACCGTCGTTGGCGGATGCCGGGCCGCGAAGCTCCAGGAAGATCCGGTCTTTTTGCCTGCGTGTGAATGGGACGTGATCCACGTTACGGGCTTGGACGTAGTCCCAAGCACTCCATACAAGGTCGAGTTCCACGAAGACGGCGGAGCGCCTCAAGAGTTGGGTGAATCCACGACGCAGGCATGGGGCGACGTCGTGGGCCTCTCCGGCGGCGGACTGGAATACGATCCACCCGACGGAAACGTCAACATGATGGACATCGCGGCGCTCGTTGACAGCCAGAGGCACTTGCCTGGCGCGCCGGAGTGCTATCGGTCGGACCGAATCGGATGGCTGTTCTCATGTGATCCGGATCAAGTGATCTACGCGTTTGACATCCAGATGGCGGTGCAGGCATTTCAGGGCATTCCGTATCCGTGCCCCGTCCCCAGAGACACCGACGGCGACGGGGTGTGCGACACGGACGACGCCTGCCCGTTGGATCCGCCCGACGACGACCGCGACGGCGACGGCATCTGCAACTCCGACGACGTCTGCCCCGATGACGCCGCGCCCAATCACGATCCCGACGGCGACGGGGTCTGCAACGTCGACGACGAATGCGACTTCGATCCGGCCAAGTCACAGCCCGGTGCGTGCGGATGCGGAAACTCGGACATCAATCTCGACGGTGACTACGACGCTCAGGGAGACCCGATCGCGGACTGCAACGATCCGCTCGTCGGCGAAAGCCCCCGTTACGTCGCGATCCAGCCGCGCATGGCTTCCGGCCTGCCGGCCGATCCTGACGAACAAATTGCGATCCGTCTCGTTGCCGTCGGTTCAGCCTGTCCGATGGATCGATTCGTCGAGTTCGCCGTGGACGTGGACGGCTACAAGGTGGGAAAGCTGGTGGATTACGCGGTCTACAAGACGCCGGAGGAATGGGACATCGTGCACGTGACCGGCGAGGATATCGTGCCCAGCCAGACCTACGAGGGCTGGCACGTTCAGGAAACCAGCGGCGCCGAGACGATGTTCGGCAGCACCACGACGTCCGATTGGGGCGACGTGGTTGGCGACTACAACGGATTCGAGTGGACCCCGCCGAACGGCGTCGTAAGCATGATGGACGTTGCGGCGATAGTCGACGCAAAGAATAGATCGGCAAACGCTCCTGCGGTGTACCGCACCGATCTGTACGGATTCCTCGTCGCGTGTCCGCCGGAACAGATCGTAACGGTGTTCGACATCTACTGGGCCGTGGAAGCGTTCAAATCGGTCCCCTACCCCTGCCCGCCGCCCGGCGACCGTGACGACGACGGAGCGTGCAACGCCGACGACGTCTGCGACGGCTACGATGACTACGCGGACGCGGATACGGATGGCGTTCCGGACGGGTGTGATGAGTGTCCCGGATACGACGACAACGAGGACTGTGACGGCGACGGCGTTATCGACGGCTGCGATAACTGCGTCAACACCCCCGGCGGAATGTGCGACGGATACAATCCCGGCCAGGAGGACGACGACGGAGACGGGATCGGGAATCCCTGTGACATATGTGACGGCGATGACGAGGTGGACGGCGACGACGACGGCGTCCCCGACGACTGCGATTTGTGCGAAGGTTTTGACGACAACCTGGATTGCGACGGCGACGGCGTTCCGGACGACTGCGACAACTGCGTCAGTTATCCTTGCGACGCGTCGAGCTTCAACCCGGACCAAACCGACCTCGACGGCGACGGGGTCGGGCCGCCCTGCGACGAGTGCGACGCAGACGAGTGCAAGACGGCGCCCGGCGCTTGCGATTGCGGGTTCTCAGATATCAACCTCGACGACGACTTCGACGCCGACGACGATCCGATCGCCGATTGTAACGACCCGGTCGTGGGCGGAACGCCGCGCTACATGGCCGTGCGGCCGTTGGCCCATCCCGACGCCATGGCCGAGTCGAGCATCGCCCTTTGGGTCGAGTCCTCGGAGTTACCCTGCTTCACCGGCCGGTACGTCGAGTCCGTCTACGTGGACGGCGGACAGCAGGTAGGCGTCCTCGGCCAGACGCCCCTCTTCAAGAGCCCGGCCGCCTGGGGCACTACCTACGTAACCGGCGGCGAAATCATTCCGGACACGTTGTATGAGTGGAGCTACGACAACGGCGGCGGAAGCCAGGACCTCGGCAGCTCACGCACGTCGCACTGGGGTGACGTGGTGGGCGAGCGCGTGGGCTGCGATTGGACGCCGCCTAACGGACCGCCGATCAACATGCTGGATGTTTCCGCTTGCGTCGATGCCGTCAACGGACTCGAAGGTGCGCCGGGGGTTCATCGCGCCGACGTCGAGCCGCGTGAACCTGACCACGTGGTGACGCTCGGGGACTGCGACGCGATCGTTACGGCGTTCCAGGGTATCCCCTACCCGTGGCCGCCGCCCGGGGACGAGGACGAAGACGGCGTCTGCGATCCCGACGACGTGTGTGACGGCGGCGACGACGCCGAAGACGCCGACATGGACACTGTGCCCGACCATTGCGACAAGTGCCCGGGTGAGGACGACACCATAGACTGCGACGTGGACGGCGTCATCGATTGTCTTGACAACTGCGTCAACGCCTTCGGAGGCACGTGCAACGGCTACAACCCCGATCAGGAGGACTCTGACATCGACGAGAACGGGGATCCCGATCCGGACGGAATCGGGGACGTGTGCGACAATTGCCCGCTCGTTCACAACGCCGGCCAAGAGGATGGCGACGGCGACGACGTAGGCGACGTGTGCGACGAGTGTCCCGGGTTCGACGACAACGAGGATTGCGACGGCGACGGCGTGATCGACGGCTGCGACAACTGCGTCAACGCCTTCGGAGGCACGTGCAACGGCTACAACCCCGGTCAGGAGGACGCGGACTGCGACGACACCGGCGACCTCTGCGACGCTTGTCCGAACGAGCCCACGAAGACCGACCCGTCCGACGGGACGTGCCCGAACTGCGAGTCGGATATCAACCTCGATGAAGACCTTGAACTGGACTGCGCGGACGCCGTGGCCGGCGTCGGGCCGCGCCATCTCGCCGTGCGCCCGGAAGCACATGCCGGCGCGACGAGTGCGGGGAATATTGCTCTGCGCCTGGTGTCGCCCGACATACCCTGCTTCGTGAAGTACATAGTCGAGGACGTGACGATCAATGGCGTGAAGTTTGGCAAGCTCAGTGACGCGCCGGGTCCGGGCGACTATCAGGATGCCGTCGACTGGGGCATACTGTATGTCACCGACGGCAACATTGCGCCGGACACGCAGTACCAGGTGAAGTATCACATTGCGGGCGGCACCGCCACCAGCATGGGAATATCGGCAACGTCCCAATGGGGCGACGTTGTCGGCTCGATGGGCTACAACGAGTGGGGGCCGCCGGATGAGAACGTCAACTTCACGGACATTGTCTCTGTCATCGACGCGTCGAACGGAACGTGCTTCGCGCCGGAAGTGTACCGCGCGGACTTGGTGGGCCAGAATATGGATTGCACGCCGGATCACATCGTTGACGACAACGACATTGACGCCGCCGTCTCCGCGTTCCAGGGCATTCCGTTCTCATGTCCGATCGACGACAACGACGCCGATGGCGACACGGTTTGTGATCCCGACGACGCGTGCCCGGGTGGCGACGATACGCTCGACGGCGACGGTGACGACGTGCCGGACGCATGCGACGCATGTCCGCTCGACAACCCGGACGACACCGACGGCGACGGCGTCTGTGATTCCGACGATGAATGCCCCGGCGGCGACGACAACGTGGACACTGACAACGACGGGGTGCCCAATGCGTGCGACAACTGCCCGAACACGTTCAACCCCACGCAAAAGGACACTGACGGAGACGGAATCGGCGACGCGTGCGATTCCGGCGGCGGATGGCCTCCCGGTGAGATGGAGCTTGAATAGGTCGGACAAAGGGCGGAGGCTGCGCGTTCGGGAGATCGGTTTCCCCTAGTGCCACGTTGCAGCTTATTGTTCGGGTGCCGGACGCTGTTTTTCCGACCCGCGACCGTGAGGGAGCGACCCGCCCGGACGCCGTTTTTCCGACCCGCGACCGCCTGCCCTTTACGTCGCGCAGCGATGTCAACCGTGAGGGAGCGGACCCGCCACCCCCGAAAGTTTAGCTGCGTCGGACCACTTGTGCCGTAATTCAATTGAATCTGCGGGGCGCGGGTGGTCCACTCCCTTACCCTGATACCAGTTCCGAGGTTCGTAATTGCCGAGCCGAGCAGCCCGAAAGTGCGAGGCGAGGCTCGGATTCGCGTAAAGCGGCGGAGCCTTGACCCGCGCTGCCGGTCGCGTAAGCCCTTGACTTCTCGCAACGATGTCCAACGTAAAGGACGGGAGCGCGCGGCGCAGGATGTATCGCGCGGACTCCCGGCCCATCGGGATGCCATTCCGCCCGCGGTTCAGGTTATCATGTTCGCGGATCTCGAGCCTCGTTCGTGATTCTCGAGGGCCATGCGTGCGTTGCGTTGGAACATGTCGAGCGTGGCGCGCCGCATGGCGCTGCCGCGCGTGTGTGCGCGATAGTCGTCCCTCGTCCAGTTGAGCACATTCTCAAGCGCGGGCTCAGGGCATGGCAGGCGGGCGGCGAAGCGCGGTTCGCGCGACGCCGGCGCGCGGCGATTGTGAGGGCAGACGTCCTGGCACACGTCGCAGCCGAAGATCCAGTCGCCGCACTTTTCAGCCAGGCCCGCGGGAATCTCCTTTCGCCGCTCGATCGTCAGATAGCTGATGCAGCGTGACGCATCCATCTCATAGGCAGCCGGAAACGCATTCGTCGGGCACGCGCTCAGGCAGGCGGTGCAGGTTCCGCACCGGTCTTCCAGCGGCTCATCAGGTGCGATCTCCAACGTGGTTACAACCGCGCCGAGGAAAAAAAAGCTGCCCAGTTCGTGGTCGAGGATCATGGTGTTCTTCCCGATCCACCCGATGCCCGCGGCGGCGGCGTACTCGCGCTCGAGGAGGGGCGCCGTGTCGACGCAGGTCCTGGCATCGAACGGCCCATCGTGTAACTCGCGCAGGCGGTCCACCATCGTGCGGAGCCTCTCGCGGACTACCACGTGGTAGTCGTCTCCCCAGGCGTATGAGGCCACCCGGCCGCGCGGCTCGGCCGAGCCGGTTGCGGTCGGGGCCTTCTGCGGACGGCGATATAACAGCGCTACGACGATCACGCTCTTGGCGCCATCCACCAGGTTCCGCGCATCGGTCCGCAGGGCAAAGTGTCGATGCAGGTACGCCATCGACCCTGCCCTGCCCGCCTCCAGCCAGGCTCGAAGATAGTCCGCCCGTCCGATAGGTTCCGCCGCGGCGACGCCGCAGCGGTCAAACCCGCACTCGGCGGCGAGGCGCTTTACGACGGCGGAGGCGGTTTCCGGGCTCATGGACGCATGGTACGCGCCCCACCCACCGATACAATCGTGAGAGAATTGACCTGGAGAACTGAGACCCATAAGCTGGCTCAGATGACGCGCGTATCGGAAGGCGGGACTCTCGCGATTGGCCCCGCAACGATGACTTTTTCCAAACGGGCAAGCGACTATGTTCGACTATGATTGGTTTCACGGCTCAGCCTGTGCGCAGCAGAATGATGAAGCAAGACGGCGCTGCATGGTTCGTAATTTTCCCGACGTGGACCCCGACGAAGACTTGAACGTCGAGGCTGAGCAATTCTATACCGAGCTGGAAGTGCGCATGCTGATTTACCTGCGCGACGGCTTCAGCTATGAGGTCAAGCAGGTCGCGGACGTGCTTACTAAGTCCCATCTCGTGTTCGAGTGTGAGCCCGTCGACGAACAATACAAGGTCGGGGCGTTCGTGGTCAGCGTTCCCTTCGAAGAGATCGTCCGCGTGGAGGTGTTCGCAGTCCATCCTTCCGAAAAGCCGATCGACCTTCCCCAGATCACCGGTTTCAGGGGCTACGCCGAGCCCGTGGACCAGAAACACCCTGACGCCAAGCCCGCGCGGAGCCCGCGCTGAGATCCGCACGGGGCCGCCAAAAAGAAAAGGCTTCTCTCAAAGACAGTCGGCCGGGCAGTTGGCGACGTTCTCTCCCGCGTCGGAATCGCAGTACCCATCCCCGCAGTTGGGAGGGCAGTCGGCCGGGCGGGCCGGACGCTCCGGGCGCGCTGGCGTCGGTGTCAGACTACCCGTCGCCGCCGTTTCGTAGGGTGGGCACCGCCCACCACCCTCTTCCAGCGCCGAGCCGCAGGCTCGTAGGGTGGGCACCGCCCACCAATCCCGTAGGTTTGGCACCACCCACCACCCTCTTCCAGCGCCGAGCCGCAGGCTCGTAGGGTGGGCATCGCCCACCAAGCGTCAACGGGCAACCACGTATGGCCAGGCACCGCCCACCACCCTCTTCCAGCGCCGAGCCGCAGGCTCGTAGGGTGGGCATCGCCCACCAATTGCTCAAGGGCAATCCGCGGGGCACGCGGCGTTGTCCTCGCCGGCGTCGGAGTCGCAATAGCCGTCGCCGCAGTTGGGCGGGCAGTCGGCCGGATACCGGTTGTCCGCGTTGGCCAGCCACTTCGCGTCCTGCAACCCTTGCAGGATAGACAACAGGTCCGACGCGTTGGGGATGTACTGCGGCGGCGTGCCGGTTCCAAGCCCCACAATGTCCACCCACGTGCGATGCGCCCACGGCTTGGTCGGGTCGATCGTCGGATAGTTCACGACCGTGTTGACGTAGGCCTGAATGTCCGTGATGTTGCCGATGCCGCCCGGCGGCTGATACTGCCCGCCGATCGGCGCCTCGGCCACGTCGCCGAATCCGCCGAAGTACGACGGGGATATTTGGGGGAGTTCCACCGTCGCGATCGTCAGCGGGTCGGAGAAGATCACGCCGTCGGTCGTCGCGCGCAGCTCATACGTCGCGATCGGTGTAATCTCGCAGTCGCCTATGTGCAGCGTGTTTTCCGTCCACACCCTGAACACGGGAGTCGCGTCCACCCGCGCGACGAGGTCCGTCGGCCCGCAGGCGTTCGGACTGCAACCCGACGCCACCGTGTACGGCGCCTGAACGTATCCCAGAACGGCCGGGACAGACGGATGCTCGACACACGGCCCGGTCGCCCCGCCGTTGCAGTTGCCGTCTTCCCGGCAGGCGCGGTTGAGGTCGCCGCTGCAACGCTTCATCGAAACAAGCTCGACCTCGTACGCAACCGGTGTCGTGCCGTTGGCCGTCGCGTCGATCGAAACGTATCTGTGTTTCCGCGCATCGTGCGGAAACGGCGCCGCCGCCGGAGGAGCCACCGATCCGCCCATCGCCTGGACCCTGTACCAGAATCCGTCGCTGAGCGTGTAGTTCGCGCTCGTCAAAACCCCGATCCCGCCCTGCTGGCCGGTGGAGGCGATCAATTCATACGTCGCCTCTCCCCTTGCGGTTGAGGCGCTCGAGTAATCCCCGCCGCTGTTGATGTTGGCGGCCGCAAGCTCCGCCGAACAGTCCGGCGACTCGCACTCGTCGGGGATACCGTTGATGTTGCAGTCCTCGCTGTCGCCGGACGCGATGTCGCAATGATCACCCACACCGTTGGGTTGGCAATCTTCGTGGTTCTCGCACTCGTCGGGCACGCCGTTGCCGTCGCAATCCTCGCTTGTGGGGGTGCCAGGGTCGGTCACGGTCAGCGTGTCGATGCCGACATAAAGCGAGTTGGCGCCGAACGGTCCTGCGTCGGGGAGGAAGTAGCGCAGCGCCAGGCGCCCGCTCGTGGGAGCACCGATACCGGACAACGTCACGACGAACTCGGTCCACGATTCCGGATACCCGCCCTGCACGAAGCTCGGATTGATCGTCAGCAGTAGGTTCGAAAAGTCCCCCACGCTCGTGGCCGACGTCCCCACGTCCATGCTCGCTCCCGCCAGGCTCATGCGCACCTCGAGACTGTCCGGCCAGGTGCTCTCCGCAATCGTCCGCGTGTAGAACGAAAGTGTCATGTCGTCGACCAGGAGCATCTCCGGCAGGATGAGCCAGTTGGAGATCGTGTCCAATCCCGGCCCGTCCGCGGCGTTGTCGTAATTCGCGGCGATGTAGGAGTCGGTGGGCCCTTCGTGCGCATCGAACGCACCAACGTCGTCGCCCTGGAACCAATCGGTGACTCCGAGCGGCTCGCTGAGGTTGATCATGGTCCATCCGTTGCCCGCCAGCGTCGAGATGTCCTCGAACGTCTCGCTTACGACGTCCTGCGGATCGCCCGCCAGAATATCACAGGCGTCGCCGATCCCATTGGGCTGGCAGTCCTCCTGGCCGGGGTTTGCAATATTGGGACAATTGTCCACGCCATCTGCAACCCCATCGGAGTCCGCATCAATAATCCGCAGAGCCAGGGTATGAAGCTCTCCTCCCGCCACGGCGACGAAGCCGGAATTGGGCGCAGGAACGCTGAACTGACCGAAGGCATTATTTCCCCAACCCACAATCGAGCCATCGGACTTCACACCCAGACTATGCGAACCGCCCGCGGCGACGGCAACGAAGTCGGAATTCGGCGCGGAGACATTCGTCTGACCCGAGATATTGTTTCCCCACGCCACGATTGAGCCGTTCGACTTGAGGGCGAGGCTGTGATCACCGGCCGCCGCGACGGCCACAAAGCCGGAATTGGGCACGGGGAGCGAGATCTGCCCGAAACCGTTGCTTCCCCACGCCACGATGGAACCATCGGACTTTAGCCCCAGGCTGTGATTGTAGCCCGTGGCGACGGCGACGAAGCTCGCGTTAGGACCCGGGACGGTAGTTTGGCCGAAACCATTGTACCCCCAACCGACGATCGATCCGTCAGCCTTCAGTCCGAGACTGTGAGCTGCCCCCGCGGCAATAGCGAGGAAGTTGGCGTTTGGCGCTGGAACATTGATTTGACCGTCGCCGTTCCATCCCCAACCGACGACCGAACCGTCGGTCTTGAGACCGAGACTGTGCCACCTGCCTGCGGCGACGGCCACAAAGTCAGCGTTGGGCGCAGGAACGTTCGTTTACCCGTCTGCGTTGTAGCCCCAACCGACGATCGAGCCGTGGTCCTTGACGCCTAGGCTGTGAAACCAGCCCGCCGCAATCGCGACAAAGTCTTCATTAGGCGCGGGCACGTTGGTTTGACCATCAAAGTTTCCGCCAAAGGCGGCGATGTCGCCCGTGAATGGTTGGGCAACGGCGACGCCGCTGACAGTTCCGGCGAGGAGAACGGCACTCGCTATCCAGGTTCTCGTTACGCCTGTCCCATTCGTGCGAAGCATCATCTAATCCTCCTTATGTGCGGACCTTGCCGAGAACGGCGCGGTCCGGTATAATTCAACCATGACCAAGACCATTGAGGCCATCTACTCTCATGGGGTTCTTGAGCCCCTCGAAGCCCTGGAACTGCCCGAACTCCAACGCGTGGAACTGACCGTGCGACCCATTGACGGCGCCGCCTGCGCGTCCGAACTAGCGTCTTCCAAACAGGAACGGGAGGCCGCCCTCGCCGAGCTTTTTGCGGAGATCGATCGTATGGACCTGCACCTGAGGGTGCGGATGCCCACGCGCGATGAGCTTCATGAACGCGGTTGATACCAACGTACTTCTGTACGCCTGCGACAAGTCCGATCCGCGCCGGCACGCCATTGCCAGGAAGATCATTGCACAAACAGAAGGCGGCGTCCTCGTTTGGCAGGTGGCGGCGGAATTCGTCGCGGCCGCCCGTCGGCTCGAAATTCGCGGCTTCACGCGGACGATCGCCTGGGCACGGCTGAAAAACTTTCTTCGGGTCTATCGTCTTGTGCTTCCATCCCGCCCGGTCCTCGATCACGCCCAACGCCTTCACGCCGAGCAGCAATGGTCCTTTTGGGATGCGATGATTGCCGGCGCGTGCCTCGAAGCGGGCGTCACTCGGCTGTACTCCGAGGACCTCCCCGGTCGGGCCGCCCCGCACCCGCTCGAGATTATCAATCCACTCGCTTAACATGGTTATTGTCTCTCCGTTTCCCTTCATGGCGGCATGAGGTCGCCAGTTGCCGTATTCCAAATCCGTAATTTGCGATCTTCAATTGCCCTCGATGCCTGGGCTTGTCCTTGACGGCTCGCGCAGGCGATCGTATGATGAGACACCAATGCTGGACCGTATCCGAATCGACCCACAAGTTTGTGGCGGCAAGCCGACCATCCGCGGCCTGCGCTTTACCGTTGACTTCATCCTCAAGCTCCTGGGCGACGGCTACGGCGCCCCCGACATCGTCCGCGAGTATCCGGAATTGCAACTCGAGGACGTCTATCAGGCGGCCAAGTATGGCGCCTGGCTGGCCAGCGAAAAGACGACGCTACTGGCATGAGGCTGCTGGCCGACATGCATATCTCTCCGGCCACCGTGGCGTTCCTTCGCCGCCTCGGGCACGACGTTGTCCGGGTCAGTGAAATCATGCCCCCGAACGCGACTGATGCTGCGGTAGTCGAGGAAGCGGCCAGGCAAGATCGCGTCATTCTGACGCAGGACCTGGACTTTACCGGCATCATAGCGCTGGGTCGCCGAACGCATCCTTCCATCTTGAGTCTGCGCCTTTCGTCCTCGCGCATCGAACACATCAATGCCGTGCTGGAGAGAGTGCTTCCGTCCGTCGAATCCGAGCTTGCGGCCGGGGCGGTCGTCAGCGTGGAGGATGGGCGCGTTCGCCTGCGGGCTCTTCCCCTTGAATGATTTACCTTCCCGCCGGTCCGCACCGGCTTAATGCAGCGAAACATCACCGATTCCCGATTCTGTAATCCGTTCGTTGCAACTTGCCCTTCGCCGCTCCGTCGTCCTTGACCTGGAGTGTCAGGGATCGCTCCGTGGCTTCGTTCTTTCTTTCCCATCACACACCCCTTTTAGCATTCCGGCGGCGGAGGGCGGCCAGGCCGATGAGGCCGACAAGTAGAAGCGGCAGGCCGGCGCGGGTAATGCTGCTGGACGCGGCGAGCTCTTTGGACAGTTCGCCGGACAATGCAGCCCTGACGATGGTATCGAGCAGCGTAGGCTTTTTCGTTCCCATGCATACAAGGATTACCAGCACTAAATGCAGGGCGCAAGTTACCTATCTTGCCATTTTGGCATTGCAGGTGGCTGAGGAGTTACGAGGAACTTACCACCCGAAAACGTACTCAACCAGAGGCGGGTCTTGCTCAGGCCCACGCACCGGGTCAGATACGCAAGCACAGATTCGAGCACGTCCGATTGGGTGTGGTCGCCCGAGCTGATAGCCCCCGCCATCTCGAAGAACGACAGGTGATTCGCTGTGCCGACGTTTTCGATATCGAAGTGCCGCAAACAGCGCTGGACCATACAGAACGCTGGGAATCGCGCCTGATTCGCATGCAGTGTAAGCACGGCCTTCAACTGGAGCAGGCCCACGCTCATGACAAACGTCGTGTGAAGCTCGGGGATAACCAGCGGCGCCGAATCGGCTGGCTGGTAGCACAAAGCCGTGAAGTGCTGCATGAAGGCCTTCTTGACTTGCTCGATTACCATCGCGAGTCCCGGCAATCTTACCTATTATAGGGCATTACCTGCGTTTGGCTGGCGGAGACGGGAGGTCAGGGAGCCTTCCCGTTCAGTTCGGGGATCGGCCCGAACACGACCCCAAAATCCAGGCGGCGGTCCTCGTCGTAGGACGGAATGTAGGTTATTCC
>Ga0326597_10003914_pt1 | contig 21131 bp, 23 predicted proteins | sample RVTome_12_FD_203789 | JGI IMG/M metagenome (GOLD analysis project Ga0326597, IMG submission 203789) | Soil microbial communities from uranium-contaminated site in the Upper Colorado River Basin, Wyoming, United States - RVT100D185 | ecosystem: Environmental > Terrestrial > Soil > Contaminated >...
CCTAGCACGACCAACCTGCAGCTGATGGCGCAGCGTCACACGACGCGGGGCATCAAGCCTCGCCAAGCGCCTCCAGGTCGGCCAGATCTCTCTTCCTGCCGGTGGCTCGTTTGTTAGCGACGAATTGCTCCCGACCGATATAGTGGACGGGCACGTCCCCGTAGGTTCCCGGCTGCTGGCCCGCGAAGCATTGTTCCCACGATTCCCCCGTGAGCGAGGTGATGATGTCCACCCGCACCGGTGGAGCGCCGAGCTGGACCATACGACCCTGAGTTGAAAATTCCTCCGCGCTGAGGTTCAGCGAGCCGAACCCGAAGTCCTCCAGTGCGCCGAGGATTCGGCGCGCGTTCTGCGCGGTCGGCCGCACGAGGATATCCAGGTCGCCGGTGAAACGTGGGGCGCCATGGAAGGCAAGCGCATACCCGCCCACGATCATGTACTCGACGCTATGCGCGTTGAACAACCCGAGCAGTTCTCTGAAGTCTGGCTGCACTTCCATGGAATTGCCTTCTCAGGTACTCCACTGCGGCGATCCGTTCGGCGGGGGTCCGGGTCAGCCAATAGGCGAGATCCTCCCGCCGCGTGTCCGAGTCGAGCTTCCGTATCCGAACGACCTTCTCTATCATGCGCCCTCTTCCTCTGAGATCACCTATCGCAAGCGCCGCGTTTTCTTTAACCACCCTAAATCTTCCGCAATATGCCGATGACCTTGCCGACGATCTGGATGGTCTTCTCGTCCCGCCGCACAGGGTTATCAGCCTGAGGACAGATGCGAAATGAGGGGACGGAGTTCGGCCAGGAACCGGGAACAGTGATCCAGCTGAGCTGCCACGTATTCACGATCGAAGGACGCCAAGGCAACGTAATCGCCTTCCTGCCTGTCCTCGTACAGCCGATCGTAGAACCGAGCCCACTCGACACCTAGGCGGCCGGGTTTGATGAATTCACGATGGAAGGCGGCCCTTACGCCCGAATGCTTCCTGAACGACTGGTCCTTGTCGAGCAGGCCTGCGCTGACCCCGTAGAAAGCAGCGTAATAGGTCCGGTTGACTGCAAACAGGTAAGATCCCGCCTCGAATTCCCGGCGAGCAGGCCTCAGGCTCTCTTCGGCCTTGGCCCACCAATACTGAATCACCTCTTTCCGGGCTGCAGCACTCATACCGGGACGCCGTCTCGGAGAACCTCTTCATGGATGGGCAGAACCGAGATCGCACCTCTCTCCCATGTGTTTCGGTCGACCACCAGAGAGCTGAAATTCGTGCCGTACTCCAAATTGATGTCGCAGATCAGATCGGTGATCTGGTGGCGGGTGGGCCGTGCCAGAGGAAGCCTCGTCAGGATCAGCAGGTCAACATCCGATTCCGCATCGGCTTCACCACGGGCGGCCGATCCGTACAGTACTATGGCCTCGACGTCGAACGCCGCTGACACGCGCCGACGAACCTCACTCAGGGCAACATGCTGGTTTGGGCTTAGAGCAAGGTCTTGAAGTCGCTTCATGTCTCTACCCTGCTTCCGTTCATTGTGCCAAGCAGATAAGCACGGATACTCTCCCGGAAGGGCGCACTCAGAGTCTCCGCAATATGCCGATGACCTTGCCGACGATCTGGAACGCCTTCTCGCCCCGGCGGACCTGGATGGGGGGGACGGTGGGGTTTTCCGGCTGGAGGACGATCGCGTCCTTCTTGAGAAGGACGCGCTTGATGGTGGCCTCGTCATTTACCAGGGCCACCACGATGTCGCCGTTCTCGGCCGTGGCCTGGCGGCGGACGACGGCGTAATCGCCCGGAAGGATGTGGGCGCCGATCATGCTCTCGCCCTCGACCTTGAGCAGGAAGGCATCATCCCCGTTCACCCAGTCCCGCGAGATGGTGAACGTCCCCTCGACGTTCTGCTCTGACAGCAGGGGCTCGCCGGCCGCGACCCGGCCAAGAATCGGGAGCTCCCGGAAGGCTGTGGGCGCCCTGAGAGCGGTAGCGGGGTGCGAGGCCGCGGGCGCTTCCAGGATCTGGAGGGATCGGGACTTCGAGGCGACGCGACGCAGGTAGCCCTTGCGCTCCAGCGCCTTGAGGTGATCGAACACACTGCGCGGGACGAAGCCGAAATGCGCCCCGATCTCCCGCACCGTGGGCGGATATCCTTCCTGGGTCATGAACTTGCGGATGAACTCCAGGACTTCTCGCTGTCTCGAGGTCAGGGACAATCGCGCGCTCATGACATCCTCCGCCGGTTTTCGCCCGTCCTGCCTATACCATACGCACGTATGGTGGGTCAAGCCCAAAGTGGTCGCGCCGGGTGATTTCCACTGGAACTGTTTCGTGATAGGCTCCACGGAGTGAAGTGACAACGACCCGACGTCGAGCCGCTGCCTCGACGAGGCAGGCGGCCGCGAGGTCTTGCCGCTTTCCCCCTCACCATGTCCCCCATCACTGATACCCGTTGGCTCACCACCGGTGTGGTGTGATCGCACACGCGAAGGAGGAGACGTCATGCGAACCAGGCTACAGTTGATCATCGTGGTTGGACTCATTGGCGTCTTGGTTACCGGGGTGGAGGCCGCCACCATCATCCGCTGGGGCGACGTCCTCTCGGCGGATCATCCCTCGGTGCAGATGATCACACGGGTGGCCAACCGGGTGAAGGATGCGACCCAGGGCCGTGTCGAGATCCAGGCGTATCCGGCAGGCCAACTTGGCAGCTCCAAGGACCAGATCGAGGCCGTCGCCCTGGGGACGCAGCAGATGGTGACCGAGGGCGCCGCCAACTTCGGCCAGTGGGTGCCGAGCATCTCGGTGATCGAGGCGCCGTACGTCTGGCGCGACGCCGCCCACCTCACGAAGGTGATGTCCGGCCCGGTCGGGCAGGACCTCAACAAGCAACTGGTCGAGAAGCGGGGGATGCGCATTCTCGGGACCACCTACTACGGGGTGCGCCAGCTTACCACCACCAAGAAGGCGGTGCGCACCGCGGCTGACATGAAGGAGCTCAAGCTGCGGGTGCCGGAGAACGAGGTCTTCCTGGCCATGGCCCGGGCCTGGGGGGCCAAGCCCACCCCCATGACCTTCGGGGAGCTGTACCTGGCCCTGCGGCAGAACGTGGTGGACGGCCAGGAGAATCCCCTGCCGACCATTGATTCCGGGAAGTTCTTCGAGGTCCAGAAGTACCTGGTCCTCACCGGGCACATCCTGACGCCACGCCTCGTAGTGATCAACGACAAGTTCTGGCAGGGCGTCTCCGCAGCGGACCAGAAGGTGATCAGCGACGCCGTGGCCGAGGGGATCGCCTGGAACAACCAGGAGATCCTGTCCCGGGAGCAGTCCTTGCTCGACAAATTCAAGAAAGCCGGGATGGAGGTGATCCAGCCCGACGTGGAGTCGTTCCGGAAGCCCGTCCTGGACACCCTCCCCAAGATGTTCGAGGCCAAGTGGGGCAAGGGCCTGTTCGAGAAGATCGTGGAAACTCGATGACCCCGGGGGCGATCGCTGACCCGGCCAGGGAGACGGCAGCCTCGCCATTGGTCGCGCCTCTGGCGCGATTGACCGCCGCCCTGGACCGCGCCGCCTGTTGGACCTGCGTGGCCCTCTTCATGGCCATCCTGGTGACGATGGTGTTGCAGGTCACCTTCCGCTATCTCCTGGCCGCCCCGCTCACCTGGACCGAGGAACTGGCCCGGTACCTGTACATCTGGGCCTGCTGGCTGGGGGCGCCCGTCGCGTTACGCCGAGGGAACCACATCGTCATCGCCGTGGTAAGCGAGCGCCTCCCGCCACGGCTCGGCCGGATCGTCGGCCTGGGTACCCACGCCATGGCCTTGTTCTTCCTGATGCAGCTCGCCATCCAGGGGGCCATCCTGATGGTTCGCTCCCACACGGTGGAGGCCATCACCCTGCCCATCCCGTGGTCGGTTATCTACCTCGCGGCACCCCTCTCGGCCGTCCTGATGCTGCTGGAGACCATTCAGGCCGCCTGGCGAATCCTGGAGCACCGGACGCAGGAGGCCCGGCCATGACCGTCGGCCCGCTGATCTGGATCTGGCTGGGCCTGATGCTGCTCGGGATGCCACTGTTCCTCACCATGGCGTCCTCCTGTCTCGTGTATCTCATGGCCAATGGCGAGATCCTGCTGTCCGTCCCCCAGCGCCTCACCGCCGCCGCCAACTCCTTCCCGCTTCTGGCGGCACCGTTCTTCATGCTGACGGGCATGGCGATGAACACCGCCGGCATCACCCACCGCATCTACGACTTTGCCGAGTGCCTGGTGGGACGGTTCCGGGGCGGGCTGGCCCACGTGAACGTCATCGGCAGCGTGATCTTCGCCGGCATGTCGGGGTCCGCCGTGGCGGACGCCGCGGGCCTCGGGACCATCGAGATCAAGGCCATGACGGACGAGGGATACCCCCGGCCCTTCGCGGCCGCGGTCACGGCGGCCTCGGCCACCATCGGGCCCATCATCCCGCCCAGTGTCCCCCTGCTCATCTACGGAGTGCTGGCGGATGTCTCCATCGGCCGTCTGTTCCTGGGCGGATTCATCCCGGGACTCCTAATGGCGGCGGCCCTCATGGTGATGATCCGCTGGATGGCGCAGAAGCGGGGTTTCGGGGCGCACCCCGCGCCCACCCTGCGGGAGTTCGTCACCAGGACGCGGAAGGCCTTCCTCTCCCTCATGACCCCCGTCATCCTCTTCGGGGGAATGCTCATCGGGGTCTTCACGCCGACGGAGGCGGCCTTTGCCGCAGCCGTGTACGCCCTGACCCTGGGTGTCGTCATCTACCGAGAAATCCGCTGGCGGGACCTACCACGGATTTTTCTGGAGACGGTGGAAACCAACGCCGTGGTCCTCATGCTGGTCATGACCGCCTCCCTGATGGGTTGGGTCCTTGCCCGGGCGCAGGTGCCTCAGCAGCTCGGCGCCTGGATCCTGGGCACCACCCGGGACCCCCTCTATATCCTGCTGATGATCAATGTGTTTCTCCTGATCGTGGGTTGCTTCATGGAGGCGCTGGCGGCCATGATCATCCTGGTGCCCGTCTTCATGCCCGTGATCCAGAGCGTCGGCATCGACCCGGTGCACTTCGGGCTCGTCATGGTGCTCAACCTGATGATCGGCACCCTGACCCCACCCGTGGGCATCGTGCTGTTCGTGGTAGCCCGGGTGGCGAAGCTTCCCTTCGAGGTGGTGACGCGGGCGACGGCGCCGTTTCTCGTGCCCCTCATCGCCGTCCTCGCCCTCATCACCGTGTTCCCGGAACTGGTCCTGTGGCTGCCCCGGCTGGTGCTGGGCTAAGAGTCCGGGACGACCCAGGAGTTCGCCACGTGGAGCGGCGCCCGCAAGAGGACGCTTGCCAGGGTCACGCGACAGGAGTTATGCTGCATTTCGAGGGGTCTCTTAGCCCGGCTCGCCATTGGGTTTGGGGACGGGCCATTGGGAAAGGAGGAGCGTCATGAAACGGATGGTATTATGGACGAGCGTTTGGGTCCTGGTGGCAGGGCTCTGGGCCGCCGCGTTGGCGGTCGCGGGAGAGCCCACGTATGAACTCAAGTGGAACACGGTGGCAGTGCCGACGCAGCCCCAGTTCAAGGCCATGGAGGTTTTTGCCAAGACGGTGGAGGGATTGAGCGCGGGCAAGATCAAGGCGCGCCTGTTCCACTCGGGGCAGTTGGGGGACCAGAAGACCAAGCTGACCAAGGTGCAGCGGGGCACGCTGGAAATGGCCTTCGCCGACGCCGCCTGGTTCTCGGACCACGTCCCGGAGATCGGAGTCTTCGGCGCCGCCTACCTGTTCCGGGACCTGGATCACCTGTACCGGGTGATGCTGGGCCCCATGGGGCAGGAGTACTTCGAGATGGCGGCCAAGAAGACGAACATCCGCCCGCTGGACGTGTGGTACCTGGGGACGCGGCAGCTCAATCTGCGGACCAAGCCGGTCACCAAGCCGGACGAGATGAAGGACGTCAAGCTCCGGGTCCCGAATGCCCCCATGTGGATCGCCATGGGCAAGGCCCTGGGGGCAAACCCCACTCCGCTCGGGTTCGGCGAGCTGTACCTTGCCTTGAAGACCGGGACCGTGGACGGGCAGGATAACCCCTTGCCCACCAACGAGGCAGCCAAGTTCTACGAGGTCACGAAGTACCTCATCATGACCAACCACCTGATGAGCCAGCTCTGGCCCATCATCCACGAGCCCCTCTGGCAGGGGATGCCTGCCGAGTACAAGCAGTGGATCAAGATGTCCCTCGCGGTGTCCCGCCACTACATGAACTACCTCGTCCTGGAGGGGGAGGCCACCCTCCTCGAGAAGTTCGAGAAGCAGTACGGGATGAAGGTCGTGTACCCCGAGCTGGAGCCGTGGCGGAAGAACGCCCGCCCCGCCTACAAGGAGTTCGAAGCCAAGTGGGGCGCGGGACTGTACGACAAGATCCAGACCATGCCCTGAGGCCGAGGTGTGGCGTGGGAACCGGGGGGTCAGCCGTCGCCCCCCGGTTCTTTTTCCTATTCGGGACCTCTATATGGAGGACGCATGGACCGGCTCGTCCGCTTCCTCGAGGAGACCTGCGGCGTGGTGGCGCTAGGAGTGATGTTCCTGGCCATCATTATCCAGGTGACCTTCCGATATCTTTTCACGCCGCTGATCTGGCCCTTTGAACTGTCCATCTTCATGTACATCTGCCTTATCTTCCTCGGCGCGGCCCTGGCCGCCCGGCATGATTCCCATGTAGCCTTTGACATCCTCTTCAATGCCTTGCCCGCGAAGACACAGCGGGCGATCTCCACGCTCCTGCGCCTGTTCGGCGCGGCCGGGCTGGTCGCCCTCGTCCCGGCGGGAATCCAGCTCATGATCCAGAGCCACATTATCCGCTCCGCCTCCCTCCGGATCCCGTGGAGCTTTCTCGTGTTCGTCTATCTGGTGGGCATGCTGTTGATGGCGGGCCATCTCGCCGCGGGCGCCCTCCGGTCCAGCATGGCCCGCGCCCACGACGGGGGGTGACGTGGCCGTCATCGCGTGGGCTGTCACGTTCATCCTGTTCTTCCTCTTCCGCGGGTCCATCGCGCTGGGCATGGTCGTTTCCACCACGGTCTACTGCCTCCTGAAGGGGATCACCCTCCAGGAGGTGGTGGAGACCATGGTCATCGGCTTCGACAACCAGTTCATCCTCTTGGCGATCCCGCTGTTCGTCCTGTCCGCGCGGGTCATGAACATCGGGGGCATTACCACGCGGATCTTCAACTTCGCCGACAGCACCGTGGGATTCCTGCGGGGCGGGCTGGCCCACGTGAATGTGGTGGGAAGCATCATCTTCTCGGGCATGACGGGCTCCGCGCTGGCGGATGCGTCCGGTCTCGGCATGATGGAGGTCAAAGCCATGGAGGACGGCGGGTACGAGCGGCCCTTCGCCTGCGCCGTCTCGGCTGCCAGCGCCACCATCGGCCCCATCATCCCGCCGTCCATCCCCATGGTGATCTTCTCCATGCTCTCAGGCGCCTCCCTGGGCAACCTCTTTCTCGGGGGGGTCATCCCCGGGCTGCTCATGGGCGGAGCGATGATGCTCTACATCGCTGCGGTGGCCAAGCGCCGGAACTACCCCGTGGGTGCCTGGCATGGCTTTCGCGCCCTCTTTCGCTCGCTTGTCCAGGCATTCTTGTCGCTCATGACGCCTGTCATCCTGCTGGGGGGCATCTACTCAGGTGTCTTTACGCCAACAGAGGCCGGCGCCGCAGCGGCCCTCTACGCCATGATCCTGGCCACGCTGGTGTATCGGGAGATGGGTCTCCAGGGCCTGTACCGCGAAATGGTCGCTACCGTGGAGAACGTTGGGTTCCTGAGCTTCATCATTGCCGGGGCCTTCGCCTTCGGCTACGTCGTGATCCTGGAGGGAATCTCCAACAAGATCTCGATAGCCGTGGTGTCCATGACGGCGAATCCCTACGTCCTTCTGCTGCTCCTGAACATCCTGTTCCTGATCCTGGGCTGCTTCCTGGACACCATGATCCTGCTGCTGGTGGTGATCCCCATGATCCTGCCCGCCGTGAAGGCCCTGGGGATCGACTTGGTGCACTTTGGCGTCGTCATCGTCCTCAACATGATGATCGGCTTGTGCACGCCGCCGTACGGCATGCTGCTCTTCACGGTGAGCGGCCTGACCAAGACCCCCCTGGGGGCCATTATCCGCGAGATCTTCCCGTTCCTCTGGATCCTGATCGGTGTCCTTTTCCTGATCACGTACGTGCCGAGCCTTGTCCTGTTCCTCCCGCGCGTCCTGGGATTCCAGGGCTAATACGCATGGGCAAGACCCGCTACATCCTGGACGGCATCGTTCCGATCTTCCAGACCCCCTTTCGTGAGGATGGCGCCCCGGATGCCGAATCCCTCCGGAGGCTCGTGGATCACGTGCTCCAGGCAGGAGCGGTCGGGGTGATCTACCCCGCCGTGGCCAGCGAGGTGCACAAGCTCCGCGTCCGCGAGCGGCGGGAGCTGGTAGAGGTCGTCCTGGATAAGGTGGCGGGAAGGATCCCGGTCATCGTCGGCGTCAGTACCGGAACCAGCGAGGAGAGCTTGACGTTGGCCCGTCACGCCCAGACGCGGGGCGCGACCGGCATCCTGGCCCAAGCACCCGAAACGATAGCGGGCGACGGCGCGCGCCTCCGGGAATACTTTCACACGCTGGCGCGGGGGGTGGACCTGATGCTCATGATCCAAGACCTGGACTGGCACGGCGGCGGAATGGACCTTTCGCTGATCTCCGAGCTATTCGAGGAACTTCCCACGTTTCGATGCATCAAAGTCGAGACGGTGCCGGCCGGCCCGAAGTATTCGCGGATCCTGGCAGCCACGGGCGGCCGTCTGCACGTCTCTGGAGGATGGGCCGTGGCCCAGATGCTGGAGGGGCTGGACCGCGGGGTCCATGCCTTCATGCCGGAAGGCAGCATGGTCGCCATCTACCGAGCCATCATGGCACGTCATCTCGCAGGGGATCGCGAGGGCGCCCGGCTGCTCTTCGAGCGGCTCCTGCCCATCCTGGCCTTTGTCAAACAACACATTGACATCTCCATCCAGTTCTTCAAACGGGTGCTGGTGGCCAAGGGCATCTTCCGCACGAGCACCGTGCGGGAGCCGATCCTGCGCTTTGACGATATCCAGGAGAGCGTCGCCGCTGGCCTCGTAACCCGTGTCCTGGAACTCGAACGGAGCCTGCCATGACCGGACCCGGACCACCGCCCCGGTGCCCACCCGGAGCCATCCCGCCCTCCGAGCCACCCGGCCGCAGGCGGGTGGAGAGTCCAAACCCCGAGAGGAGAGCTTGACACGTCCTCGGGGATTGGATAGTTTGCGTTGTGTGATCGGGCCCTCGATAACCCTGCAGAAGAGGAGAAGAACATTATGAGGCAGAGACGACGAACGAACCTGGATTCGCCTGGGATGACCCGCCGCGAGGTCCTCCGCCTGGGTGCGACCGTGGCCGCCGGGGCGGCGGTCGGCCCCTTTATCAGCACGCCGGGCCATGGCCAGACCTTCAACTGGCAGCGGTTCAAGGGGAAGGAGCTATACCTCTTGCTCTATAAACACCCCTTCGTGGACGAGATGGTGAAGCACATCCCGGAGTTCGAGTCCCTGACCGGCATCAAGGCCAAGTACGAGGTGCTTCCCGAGGTGCAGGGCCGGCAGAAGTTCACGGTGGAGATGACGGCCGGCGCCGGCGGTGTCGACGCCTGGCACGCCAGCATGCACGTGGAGAAGCGCCGCGCCTGGAAATCCGGCTGGTTTCAGCCGCTGAACAAGTTCCTGGAGGACAAGAGCCTGACCGCCCCGGACTATGACTGGGGTGACTTCACGACCGGGGCGCGGGCGGATGTGACGCAGCCCGACAAGACCATCAGCGGGCTTCCCACCTTTGTGGACCCCTTCGTTCTCTTCTACCGCAAGGATCTGTACCAGCAGAAGGGGTGGAAGCCCCCCCGGACCATGGCCGAGCTGGAGGAGCAGGCCCAGAAGCTCCACAACCCTCCCGGCATGTACGGCTTCGTCGCCCGGGGCCTGAAGAACGCCAATGCCACGCCCTGGGCCTGGGTGATCTATTCGATGGGCGGGGAGTATCTCACGAAGGACGGGAAGTCCGCCCTCAACGCCTCCCAGTGGGTCAAGGCCATGGATTGGTATGCCGGGATGCTCCGGCGGTTCGCCCCGCCCGGGGTGGTCAACTTCAACTGGTACGAAAGCAGCGCCGCCTTCATGCAGGGCCAGGTGGGCATCTACTACGACGGCGTGAACTTCGCCAACCAGTTCGAGGACCCCAGCAAGTCCAAGATCGCGGGGAAGGTGGGCTATGCGGTCCTGCCCGCGGGTCCGGCCGCCCACGTCGCGCCGACCTTCACCAATGCCATGTCCATCACCGCCCAGAGCCGGAACAAGGAGGCGGCCTTCCTGTTCATCCAGTGGGCCACCAACAAGAAGAACTTCGCGCGGGAGCTGCTGGCAGGCGTCGGGGTCGGCCGCGTCTCGCCCTGGAACGATCCCGAGGTGAAGGCCAAGCCGAAGATGCCGGCCGACTGGTACACCGCCTACCTGGAGAGCCTGAAGATCGGCCGGGCCGGTCTCCCGGAAATCGTGGACGTTACCCAGTACCGGGACATCATCGGGGTGGCCATCCAGAAGGCCATCGAGGGCGCCAAGTCGGCGGACGTCATCGCCCAGGCCCACAAGGAATTCCAAGAGCTTCTGGAGAAGACCGAGAAGTAGTCTCGCCCACCCCTCGGAGGAACCTGGCCCTCCCGCCGATCGCCTGTGAGAAGGCGGGAGGGCCGGGCTCTTTTTGCGAGAGGGGGGAGGCCGCCTGAAATGGCGAATCGGACCCGCGCCGTCCACTTGCCTACCACTGAGGCTCCGTTGGGAATCGGCGTTCGCCTGTCGCGGTTTGCCCACCGGAACGCGCGCTACATCTTTCCCGCCCCCGCCGCCATCACAGTCGCCCTCATCATCGTGTATCCCGTTTTCTATACCGGCTGGATGAGCTTGCAGGAGTGGTTCGCCTCCAGTCTCACCCCACCCAAGTTCATCGCCTTTGCAAACTATCAACAGATCCTCACCGGGGACCCGAGATTCCGCGACGCGTTCTTTCGCACCCTGTACTTCACCTTCCTGGCCGTCTCGGTGGAGACGGTCCTGGGCGTGGGCATGGCCGTGCTGTTCAACCGGGAGTTCTGGGGGCGCGGCCTCGCCCGGACGCTGTCCATCCTACCCATGATGGCGACGCCCACGGCGATCGCCCTGGTCTTCGTCATGATGTACCACCCCACGTTGGGGGTGATGAACTACCTGGTGAGCCTGGTCGGCCTGGCCCCGTTCAAGTGGACCTACAGCAGTCAGACCGCCCTCTACGCCCTGGCCCTGGTGGACGTCTGGGAATGGACGCCCCTCATCATGCTCATCGCCCTGGCCGGGCTGGCGGCCCTGCCGAAGGAGCCCTACGAGTCCGCCCTCATTGACGGGGCCAGCGGCCTGCAGTCCTTCTGGCATATCACGCTCCCCCTCCTGCGGCCGACGATCATCGTGGCCATCCTCTTCCGGTCCATTGATGCCCTGAAGACCTTCGACATCATTTTCGTAATGACCCAGGGGGGGCCGTCCAACTCCACCGAGACCATCAACATCCTGCTGTTCACCCAGGCCTTCTCGTATTTCAGCATGGGGTACGCCTCGTCCATGGCCGTGGCCCTGTTTGCCATCGTCATGGGCGCCTCCCTCATCCTCATGAAAGTGAGACGGACGGGATGGTAGTTCAGCGGAAGAGACTTAGGAATCTGCTCAAGAGCATGGGGTTCTATGCCCTCGTCATCATCGTCATGCTCCCCACAGTCTTCGTCTTCTACTGGATGATCACCCTCTCCCTGAAACCCCAGATAGAGGCCGCGGGTTATCCCCCGAGTTTCTTTCGGTTCACCGTGACCTTCAAAGGATACCAGGAGGTCTTCGCCAAGTACCCCTTCGTCCTTTATATCTGGAATAGCCTGGTGGTCGCCGTCGGTTGCACAGCGCTGGGCCTGGCCATTGGGCTGCCTGCGGCCTACAGCATCGCGCACTGGCGCCAGGGTGGCCTGGCCCTCGTCGTCCTGGCGGCCCGCATCATCCCGGGCATCAGCTACCTCATCCCCTGGTACATCCTGTTCCGCAACCTGAGAATGGTGGATACCTACCAGGCCCTCATCCTCACCCATCTCGTCGTCGGCTTGCCCATCATCATCTGGGTGATGATCGGCTTCTTCGAGGACATCCCGCCGGAACTCCGGGATGCTGCCCTCATCGACGGCTGCTCCTATTACGGGGCCTTCTTGCGGGTTGCCGTCCCCCTGGTCAAGCCGGGGATCGTGGCGACGTCCATCTTGAGCTTCATCTTCTCCTGGAACAACTTCTTGTTCTCGGTGATCCTGGCCGGCCGGAATACGCGGACCTTACCCATCGCGGTCTTCAACATGATCGGCTACGAGGAGATCAACTGGGGGCCCCTGGCGGCGGCCGCAACCCTGATCACGCTCCCCGTCATCATCCTCACCCTGATCATCCAGCGACACATCGTCACCGGCCTCACCTTCGGGGCCGTCAAGGGATAAGATGCAGCCTCCAGCGATCGGCCATCAGCTTTCAGCGCGTGAACCGGTGATCCAGCACCGGATTCGACGCTGACCGCTGACGGCTGATAGCTGAACGCAGGCGGACTTGATATCCCCTCGCACGGGAGAGACACCCGTTGGCTGTGCCGCGTCAGGGGGCAGGAAGGGGACAATGAGCTTCCGGGAGTGGCTGCGCGCGTGGAAGCAATGGTTCCGCGGCTTCTTCTTCGGCCTGATCTTCCACGACGCGGTGGTGATGTTCCGGAAGCAGCGGGGGGACATGGAACATCTCTTCGTGCTTATCGTGTTCGGGGACATCGTCGGGGTTCCCATCATCCCCCCCTACTATACGCTTCGATTGCTCCCCTACATCATTCCTGCCGTCACCAGTTGGAAACGGCGGATGCTCCGGGAGAAGGATCTCACCGACCTTGCGGGGGCCGGATGATGCGGCACGATTGCCAAATGCGGATTGCGGAATGCGAAATTGACGCCGAAGCGCGCCTCGCGCAGCCTTGTGTCTTTTCCCTGGCCCCTGACCCCTGACCCCGATTTCTAGGGGACTCACGCTGATGTTCGATCACTCTTTCACCGCGACCGACGCGGCCATCGCCCTGGCCGCCTTCCTGCTCCTCTGGTACGTGGCCGGGATGCAGGTCAAGCGCCGGCGGGCCGTGACGCTGCTGCGGCAGGTCCGGGACTCGATCCAGCCCTTCGGCGGCGCGGCCACCATCCGCTGGATCGGGCGGAGCGCCTTCCGGATCGAGGCAGAGAAGCTCTCTGCCCCGTTCGCTCGCCTGAGCATCAGCGTCCTGCTGGAGCCGTGGGAGACATTCTTCCTCTGGGCCGCCGGGCGCCTGCGTGGGCGCCGCGACTGGCTCATGACCGGTGTGACCCTGGACGGACCCGTGCGGATGCGCTTCGAGGTGTACCATCCGCAGCGGCGCGGCGCGTTCCAGGTTGCCCGGGAGATCCGGGACCGAGGCTGGCGGGAAGAGCCGCTGGCCGGGTGGCCATCGCTCCGCTGTGCGGCCCCGGATGCCGATGGACGCGCCATGGCCCGTGAGGTCCTGAACGTGCTAGGGAAGGTGGACGTCTGGCGCGTCGCGCTCAGCCCAGAAGTCCCCCAACTGACCGTCAGCCTCCCCATCCCGTCGTCTGAGACCAGGGTCCCGCTCCCCATTTTTGCCGCCCTCCCGCAGCTCGCCCAGACTGTCCTGGCTCGCAGGCGATAGGGGCACCCCGTTCGGTCACGCCGCCCCCAGGGCTCACTCCCCCGCCGGTACCACACGCACCCCAGCGCATACATGGTCGCGCGACCGTGTTGCGACTGTACGAACTTGATTGGGCCGCTCTCACCGAGTATCCTCCGCTATCAGCGCACGCAGGGAGACGGGCGGCATCACTCGACTGCGGGGAACAGGTTCGACGCCTGGATAGGGGAGACATCGGATGAAGCTGGGGCTTGGACTCTACCGTCACATGCTGACCACGGACAACTTTCGGTTTGCCAAGCAGGCAGGGGCAACCCATCTCGTCGCCCATCTCGTGGACTATTTCAAGGAAGGTCCGCGAATCCCCGGCGCCACCAGCCATGGGGACGGCTGGGGCATCTCAGACAACCGCGACCGCCTATGGACCGTGGAAGAGTTGCGAGACCTCCGTGCCGCAATCAATGCGGAGGGCCTGGAGCTCGCGGCCATCGAGAATTTCGACCCGTCCCACTGGTATGACATCTTGCTGGACGGCCCTGAGAAGCAGGGGCAATTGGAGAAGGTGAAAGAGCTGATCCGGCGTCTCGGCAAGGCCGGTATTCCCTGCATGGGATACAATTTCAGCGTTGCCGGGGTGTGGGGTCATGTCGTAGGGCCGTTTGCCCGCGGCGGCGCCGAGTCCGTGGCGTTCCTGGGGCCGGAGGGCCCGGCGGAGACGCCGATCCCCCAGGGGATGGTGTGGAACATGGTCTATGATTCAAAGGCGCCGGAGGGGACGGTAGGCAAAGTGACACAGGAGCAGTTGTGGCAGCGCCTGACCGATTTTCTTCACGCGATCGTTCCGGTGGCCGAAGAGGCCGGGGTGCGCTTGGCGCTGCACCCCGATGACCCGCCCATGCCGACGCTCCGGGGGACGGCACGCCTGGTCTATCAACCGGAATATTACCAGCGTGTGCTGGACGTCATGCCAAGCCATCACAATGGAATTGAGTTCTGCGCGGGCTCCGTGGCGGAGATGGCGGAGGGCGATGTGTACGATGCGGTGGACCACTACAGCCGCCAGGGGAAGATCTGCTACTTCCACTTCCGCAACGTGAAGGGGAAGGTGCCACGCTACTACGAGGTGTTCGTGGACGAGGGCGACGTGGACATGATTCGCGTCCTCCGCATCCTCAAGCGCAACGGCTACGATGGCGTCATCATCCCCGACCATACCCCGCAGATGACCTGTGCCGCGCCCTGGCATGCCGGCATGGCCTTCGCCCTGGGTTACATGCGGGCGGCTTTGACCATGATCTCGGGGGAGTGAGAATGGGCCGCGACGTGTTTCGCCTGGATGGGCAATTGGCGCTGGTGACCGGGGGAGGTACCGGCCTGGGCTTCGGCATCTGTCAGGCCTTGACCCAGGCGGGCGCCCGCGTCGTCATGACGGGCCGACGGCAGGATGTGTTGAGGGACGCCTGCCAGCAGCTTGGGAACACCGCGGGCTACCTCCAGCACGACGTCACCGACCTGTCAACGATTCCCAGCCTCGTCCAGCGGATCGAAGAGGAGTTCGGGCCGCTCGACATCCTGGTGAACAACGCCGGCAACCACCTGAAGAGGCCGGCGGTGGAGACGTCCGATGCGGACCTGGCGAGCATCCTTCAGACCCACCTGCTCGGGTCCTTCGCGCTGAGTCGCGAGTGTGGCCGCCGAATGACCGGACGGGGCCGCGGTTCGATCATCATGATCGCTTCCATGTCCGCCCTCTTCGGCATCCCACAGGTCTCTGCCTATAGCGCCGCCAAGTCCGCCATGGCGGGCTTGACCAGGGCCCTGGCGGTCGAGTTCTCGCCCCACGGAGTGCGCGTCAACGCCATCGCACCCGGATGGTTCGATACCGCCCTGAGCCGCAAGGCGTTTCAGGGCGATCCGGGCCGGAAGGAGAAGGTCCTCGGCCGGACGCCCATGGGCAGGCTCGGGGACGTCATCGACGCGGGGTACGCGGTCGTGTACCTGAGTTCCCTGGCGGGTAGGTTCATCACCGGAGTCGTCCTGCCGGTGGATGGGGGAGCGAGCATCGGATTCTAACGCGCCATCTCTCATTGGCCGCCAGTCGTTGGCCAACACCCAAAGGAAAAAGAGCGGCCCAGGGTGGGGCCGCTCTCGCGCGGTAGCTGAAAGCTGATGGCTGACGGCTGCGTCTAGCCGTACAGCGCGGTGGCCGTCCGCTTGAGCATCTCCACGCCGCGGATCTCGGTCTCGAAGAGGGGCAGGACGGCGCGCACCATCCCCGGGAAGTCCGACTTGATCTCTTCCATGTAGGCTTCCTGCATGGCCACCCGGTTGCGCACGAACTCCGGCGAATCCGCCTTCACCTGCTGCCTGTCGATCAGCATGTTGACCACGACTCCCCCGACGGGGATCCCGAAGTCCTTGAACCAAGCGATGAAGCGCGTGATCACGGCGATGGGCAGAGCCTCTGGCAGCGTGACGAAGAAGAAGGCCGTCTTCTGGGCGTCGGTGAGCAGGGTCTTGGCGTGCGCCATGCGCTTCTGGAATGAGAGGAGGTAATCCATGAGCGGGTCCTTCTCCTCCTTCTTGCTGTAGGAGAGGACTTTCCGGAGGGACTGGGCCTCCTCCCGGCTCTTCATCATCTTGCCGACCCAGAGGGAATACACAGAGGACATGCCCAGCAGGCGTCGCGCGTTCGCCGTGGGGGCCGTGTCGAAGACGTAGACCTCGTACTCGTCCTTGAACATGATGTCAATCATGTTCTCGAACATGGCCGATTCCTCGAAGGCCGGGTTCATGGTGGCCGACTCCACGAAGGCGTCCGCCTGGGTCCGGATCTCGGCGAACTTGAGGAACCAGCTCACCTTCTCCTTGATCTCCTGCTTGGACTTCTCGATGGTGTCCTTGGTATCAATCTCGTAGGCGAACATGTTTGGGACCCCGGTCACCTGGACCACCTGCCCGAAGACGTTCTGGCTCAAGAGGCCGCTGAGGCTGTGAACCGGGTTGGTGGAGGCGAGCAGGGTCCGCTTCCCCAGTCGGGCGAAGGCCAGGGCCGAAGCGCCGGCGAGCACCGTCTTGCCCACGCCCCCCTTCCCGCCGAAGAAGTTGTACTTGAGGTTCGGATGCTTCTCCAGGTAGGCCTGCATGCTCTCCTGAACCAACGGATGCGCCTGAGTCTGTTGGGTCATGGAATCACACTCCCGGGCGGGGCCCGAACATGGCCTCGGCCATCTTCTGGATCATGGGCAGGCCGGTGATGTCGCGCTCGAATTCGGGGACCTGGGCCAGCACCTCGTTTCCGAACAGCTCATTAATCTTCGTCAGATAGCCCTTCTGCATCTGCAGCCGATTTCGCAGGTACGCGGGGATCTCCTGGCTTGCCAGGCTTTCGGGGATGACGCGGTTGACGACATACCCGCTGAGCGGCACGTTGAACTTGGCGAAGAGCTGGGCCGCCTTCTGGGTGTCGATGAGGATCATCTCCTCAGGGATGATCACAAAGAAGAAGGCGGTCTTCTGCCGATCGGTCAGGATGCTTGAGGAGGTGCTGATCCGGTGCTTGATGTACTGCAGCTCCTTGAGGATCATGTCCTCTTCCATCTCCTTGTCCTTGGAGATGGCGGCGGCCATCTCCTCGTACTGCCGCATATCCTCGCGCAGCTTGGTGATGCGCTCGATCCACTCGTCGTAGACGCTGGCCATGCTCAGGTAGTAGAGGGCGTGGCCGAGCGGGACCAGGTCATAGATGTAATAGTCGTACTTCCCAGCCACCACGATGTCCACCACCTCGTCGAAGATGGCACTCTCTTCCATGGCCGGCTCGGCTGCGGCCGCCTGGATGTAGCTCTCGATCTCGTCGGGGATCTTGTCGAAGCCGTACATGTCGAAGATCTTCTTCCGGATCTCCTCCTGGTAGGCTTTGATCCGCTTGTCGGCGTCGATCTCCTGCGCGTAGAGGTTCGGCATGATCTCCACGGCGCCCTTGCCGAAGATATCCCGCTGGAAGATGTCCGAGAGAGAGGCCTGGGGGTCCACGGAGAAGACCAGGACACGGTGTCCCTGCTGGGCCAGGTAGTAGGCCGTGGCGGCCGAGAAGGTGGTCTTGCCCAGCCCCCCTTTGCCGCCGAACATGATGTAGCGCCGGTCCGGATGCTCTTTGAAGATGCGGCCGAGTCCCCCGTTCATGCCTGGTCCTTTCCGTCGATTGGATCGAGAGCGGAGCGTGTGCCCGGGCAGGCGCCAGTCCCGTTCCAGCTATCGCTATCTACCGCGACCTTCCCTCGAGGCGCAGTCGCGACCATTGCCGCAAGACATGTCTCCCAAGCTCAGCACATCAGCTTGGAACGGGACTAGGCCAGGGCGTCCGTCAGGTCTTTTTCGCGCAGCATGCGCCGCTTCCACGTGGAGATCTGCGGCACCACGTAGGGGAGCAGCCGCAGGGAGTAGTAGGGCGGCAGGATGGGTACCCCCAGGAGGTCCCCCATGGTGATGAGGATGAAGAGGTGCTCCATGCTCCCACGGGTCTTGAGGGCCTGGCGGGTCATCTCGTGGGCCGCCATGCCGTAGATGTAGTCCTTGAACTTGTCTTTCAGCGAGCCGAGCATCCCGCGCTTCTCTTTGTTGGCCATGATTGTTGATCCCTCCGAACCGGCAAGAAAGGCCCCCACGCTGCGTTGCAGGCTACCGCGCCGACGCGGCCCATGTCAAGCCTCGTCTCCATGTTAGGCTCCCTCACAAAGTTATAGATGCATCAATAAAGCCAGGACCCTCGCGGGAACCACAGGCTGGCCGGCGGAAGGATCGGAGGCGCGGGGCGCGCATCGATAGCGGGTGGGGGCAGCGGGTATCCAGGGATCGGATTGGGATGGACACCGCAAAACAGAAATGGCCGCCGGAGACGGCGGCCATTGGTGGATGAAGTTCGACGGAAGAGTTAGGCTCGCGCCTCCTGCGGGACGGCGGTTGACTGCTGGGCGAGGGCGCGACTCAGGGCGCCGTCCGGATCCCCCTCCCATCCGACGACGCGTTCCGCGCCGTCCACCAGGAAGGTGGGGTAGTGGCGGATGCGGTGCTTGATGACCTTCCAGAAACCTGCCAGGGATTGTGGGTCCAGGATGCGCACGACCACCCGCTGCCCGTGCGTCTGGCGCGTCTTCCGGACCCAGTCCGAGAGGCGCAGGTACTCCGCCTTCACGTCCTCCGGGTACTCGTTGATTTCTTGGTTGTGGACTTCCTTGCCGACCCCCGCTCCCTCCAGGAACGTCTCGCAGTGGGGTCAGTGGTAGAACCCGGTCAGAACCGGCGCGACCACTTCAATAATTACAGGCCGCACGTTATACCCCCCCTGCCTTCTGCCGATTGCCTCCTGCCTTCGCGGCTGGGGCACAGCAGACCAGGGCGTGTCTAGATTCCAGCGGGGACCGTCGCCCCGCCTTCCCTGAGGAGTGCCTCCAGCGGGCCCAGGTCCCAGCCGGCGTACTTCGCGTGGCCATTCACGATGAACGTGGGGTACCTCCGGACCCAGTGTCGCACTGCCTTCCACAAACCCATGGGGCTGTGGGGATCGATGAGGGTGAACCGGAGTTGGTCCCCGTACCGCTGGGAGAGGTCGCGGACGATCTGGGACAACTGGGCGTAGTCCCGCCACATCTCCTCGGGGTAGGATTTCAATTCCTCCTCCTGGATGCGTTGGGAGATTCCGGCATCGTCGAGGAAGTCCTGGCAGTGCTGGCAGTGTTTCGCCCCGGAAATCAGGGGTGCGATGATCTCAACATTGATCGTGGACACAATACCCCTCCCTGTCCCGATTCAAAACACCGCGGGCGGGGGCTTCCCCGCCCGCGGTGGTCGAACCGAGGGCGAACCTAGGCGCGGGCCGCCGCCGGCCGCAGCGTGCGCGCCCGGCCAAAGGCCTGGATCGCGTCGTAGGCCAGGATCAGCGACAGGATGACCAGGACGAACCCGATCGCGGCCGCCACCAGGTTGCCGAAGACGAAGGCGCCCCTGAGGTTCGGATCGAGGGCCGCCTGGAAGGACACCCAGGCCGTCACGACCAGGGCGGCGACGGTCGTCACGTACATGAAGATCGCCGGCCACATGGCCCACCGATACGCCTTCCCGGACTGGGCCAGCCAGATCGTGATCAGCACCAGGGCCAGGCCCGCGAAGAGCTGGTTGGATCCGCCGAAGAGGATCCAGATTCGGGACCAGAACCCGGTCCAGATGATCACCAGGGTCAGGAGGATCCCGAAGATGGAGCCGAAGTGGGCGTTCTTGAACGCCGGGATCGCCTCGCCCACCAGCTCGGCGCTGGCCACCCGCATGAAGCGGAGGACGAGCTGCATCACCGTGAGCGCCATGATGATCAGGAAGGACGCCCCGAAGGCGGCGCCGAAATCCTTGGGAACGCCAAGGACATTCAGATACTCGGCCATACCGCCAGCAAAGACCGCCCCGGCCCCCTTGGCTAGTTGGGCCTTGTACCCGGCGAAGCTGCCGAAGGCGGTCACGGCGAAGGTCACTGAGAGGACGCCGAGAACGCACTCCGTGTACATGGCGCCGGCGCCGACAGGGAGGGCATCCGTCTCCTTCTCCAACTGGCGGGCCGTCCCCGAGGTCGAGACCAGGCTATGCCACCCGGAGCATGCCCCGCAGGCGATGGTCACGAAGAGGATCGGCCACAGGGGGGTGTCCCAGCCCGGGGCGATGATTCCCTTGGCCATGAAACCCGTGAAGGCCGGGAAGTCCCCGTAGCTCGGCATCCGGATGAAGATCCCGATTATGGCCCCCACGATCCCCATCAGGACCAGCCAGAAGGAGACGTAGTTCACCGGCTGCGCGAAGCGCCAGATGGGCAGCACGGAGCCCAGGTAGCAGAACCCCAGCGCCACGATTCCCCAGAACCATACCGGCCACGTCATGGGACCGTACGGCGTCTGGTACTCAACCAGCTTCAACGCGTTGATCCAGTTCACGACGCTCAGGAAGGGCTCCCGGGTTCCCAGCCAGATGCCGACGATGGCGATGGCCACGGTGACCAGCGTGGTCATCACCAAGTCCTTGCGCCACTTGTAGGTCATCTGACCTGCCAGGACCCCGGCCAGGGTGAGGATGATGAACCCGAAGGCGACTTTCGGGTTGGCGAAGATCCCGGCCACGATGGCCCCGAAGGCCCCCATGATCAGCAGCAAGTAGAAGTAGAGGAACGACAGGAGGATGGTGCGGGCCCGGGGCGAGATCAGTTTATAGCTCAGGCCCCCCATGGTCAGCCCGTCGTTCCGCATGGCGAGCAGCGCGGCCGTGTAGTCCTGGACCCAG
>Ga0326597_10003915_pt1 | contig 21127 bp, 23 predicted proteins | sample RVTome_12_FD_203789 | JGI IMG/M metagenome (GOLD analysis project Ga0326597, IMG submission 203789) | Soil microbial communities from uranium-contaminated site in the Upper Colorado River Basin, Wyoming, United States - RVT100D185 | ecosystem: Environmental > Terrestrial > Soil > Contaminated >...
CGTGGCGATGACGGGAGAGATCACCCTCCGGGGGAAGGTGCTCCCCATCGGCGGGGTGAAGGAAAAGCTCCTCGCCGCGCATCGCGCCGGGATCCGGAAGATCATTCTCCCCAAGGACAACGAGAAAGATGTCAGCGAGATCCCCGAGGAGATCCTGAAGGAGCTTCAGATCGAGCTCGTGGAGAAGATAGAAGAGGTTTTCCAGATCGCCCTGGTGGCGCCTCTCGCCCGGGTCTCTCGGGCGGAGGTGGCTCCGGTGGTCGAGCCCGAGCCCCTCGAGCCCGATTTGACGGAGCCGGGCCCGGTCGCGGGCGAGTCGATAGCGCATTGACGCCGGCGTGAACGGCACGAGCGCCGAGCCATGAACGGGGTCCAATCTGGCGATTCGATGGCGATTCCATGAAGGATACGGCGAAGCGGGAAACGCCTCATGACGAACGGAGCCTCTCTATCGGTCGAGCTCATCAAGACCGCCGGCGAGCCCCGGGACTTTCCGCGGGCGGAGTTTCCCGAAGTGGCGGCCGTGGGCCGATCGAACGTGGGGAAATCGAGCCTCCTGAACTGTTTGTTCGGAATCAAAGGCATGGCCTTCGTGTCCAAGACGCCGGGGAGAACCCAGGTGGTGAACTTCTACCGCGTGGGCACGGAGATGGTCCTCGTCGATCTGCCGGGCTACGGCTTCGCCAAAGTGCCGGCGGCGGTTCGACAAAAATGGGATTCGCTGGTGACGAGCTATCTCTTCGAACGGAAGGCGCTGGCGCTGGTCTTGCTGCTGGTGGACGTCCGGCGCGAGCCGATGGAGAACGATCGGGAGGTCCGGGATCTCCTGGAACGAGCGGGGCTCCCGTACGTCGTCGTCGCCACCAAGACCGACAAGCTGTCCCGGGGACGCCTCGGGAGCGAGATGAGAAAGCTCGAAAACGTTTATGGGGCCTCGGGAAACATACCCGTCATTGCCTTTTCCGCGGCCACGAGTGAAGGAAGGAAAGAGCTATGGAAGACGATCATGAATCACGTTCGGGAGCCGAGGCGAGCACCGAGGAAGTAGCGGAAAAAGTCCCCCGCGGCGAGCCCAAGACCAAGGCGCTCAATATCGCCGAGCTCAAGGAGATGAACATATCCGCCCTCGCCAAGGTGGCGAAGGACCTGGGTGTCGCCGGCGCCACCGGCATGCGCAAGCAGGAGCTGATCTTCAAGATCCTGCAGGCCCAGACGGAGCAGAGCGGTCTCATTTTTTCCGAGGGTGTTCTCGAGTGCCTGCCGGACGGATTCGGCTTCCTCCGGGCGCCGGAGTACAACTACCTCCCGGGACCGGACGACATCTACGTCTCGCCATCCCAGATCCGCAAGTTCGACCTCAGGACCGGCGACACCATCTCGGGACAGATCCGCCCACCGAAAGAGGGCGAGCGGTACTTCGCCTTGATCAAGGTGGAGGCGGTCAACTTCGAGCCTCCGGAGGCGGCGCGGGAGCGGATCTTCTTCGATAACCTGACTCCCCTCTACCCCCAGGATCGTCTCCGCCTCGAGACGACGAAGGACAACCTCTCGGCGAGGGTCATGGACTTGATGACGCCCATCGGAAAGGGCCAGCGCGGTCTCATCGTAGCGGCGCCGCGCACGGGAAAGACGATGCTCCTGCAGAACATCGCCAACAGCATCACCGCGAATCACCCGGAGGTGGTGCTCATCGTGCTCCTCATCGACGAGCGCCCGGAAGAGGTGACCGACATGCAGCGATCGGTCCACGGCGAAGTCATCAGCTCCACCTTTGACGAAGCCGCGCAACGCCACGTCCAGGTGGCGGAAATGGTGATCGAGAAGGCGAAGCGGCTGGTGGAGCACAAACGGGACGTGGTCATCCTCCTCGACTCCATCACCAGGCTCGCCCGCGCGTACAACACCGTCGTCCCCCCCTCGGGGAAAGTGCTCTCAGGCGGCGTCGACTCGAACGCGCTCCAGAGGCCGAAGCGATTCTTCGGCGCCGCCCGGAACATCGAGGAAGGCGGTTCGCTTACCATCATGGCGACCGCCCTCATCGAGACCGGAAGCCGCATGGACGACGTCATCTTCGAGGAGTTCAAAGGCACGGGCAACATGGAGATCCACCTCGACCGCAAGCTCGTCGACAAGCGCGTCTTCCCCTCGATCGACATCAACAAGAGCGGAACCCGCAAGGAAGAGCTCCTGCTCGCGAAAGAAGAGCTCAACCGGGTCTGGATCCTGCGGAAGGTCCTCTCGCCCCTCTCCCAGGTGGAAGCGATGGAGCTTCTGCTGGACAAGATGGCGAAGACCAAGAGCAACGCCGAGTTCCTGTCGTCGATGTCGGGTCAGTAGCCGGGAGCCATATCGGGATCTCGCCTTGAGTTCACACTCTCGCGAGATCCTCTGACGTTCTCCTGGTTGGGTACGATCTTTACCCGGCCGCATTGATTGGGAGAGGGCGAGTTCGAATCGAGACTTCGTCGACGCTCACCACGGCGCCTTTCTCGAGAGCGCCGCGACACTGAGCGAGCACGCGGTCGAGTGCGTTCGAAACCCGTTCGGGTCGCATATTGCGCAAGCGGAATATCACAGCGCTCGGCAGATCATCGCCACTGGCGGCGAGCAAGTCTCCGAATTCCAAATCATGAGCAAGGACGACCCGGCCCTCGTCTCGAGCTTTCTCCAGAATCGCAGAATCCAACAGGGTGCCCAGCCCCTCCTCCTGGAGGTGAACCGCCTCGTCACCGAGACTTCGAATGAACGCACACACATCCGGGGATATTCCCATGTCGATGAGGAACTTCATGCAGGAGCGGGCTCAAAAGGTGTTACCGTTTCTTGCGCCAGCCACGCTGCATACTGAAGTGCCTGTCGAACATCTTCTGGCTCCAGGTAAGGATACGCCTTCACGATCTCCTGAGCGGTCATGCCGTTGGCACAGAGGTTGAGGACGAGAGAAACGGTCACGCGCAGTCCACGAATGCAAGCCCGGCCCCCCATCCGGGCCGGATCGAAAGTGATCCGGTCTAACTGCCGAAGTGTGTAAGCCATAAGCCTTCGAACGAGCTCCTCGTCTGATCTAATCATACTCCTCCACCCCAATTCTAACGCTCTACGAGGGTGAGGCCCCTCGAGGGACGATACATCCTGCGGGATCTACCAGCGTTCCCCTTGGTCGACTTCAACGCGGTCACGCTCGCCGAAGCGGTGGAGGCGATGGAGCTTCTGCTGGACAAGATGGGGAAGACCAAGAGCGACGCCGAGTTCGTGTCCTCGATGTCGGGTCAGTAGCCCGCTCACCTCCTCCAGCCTAGAATTATCGGTCGGAGGACAAGATGACATTCGGGACCAGCCTCTACCTTCTGTTCGCGCTCGCCGTCGGGCCTCTTTTCCAGGGGAGACGGAGATTTCCGGCAGCTTCGAGGGCATCCTTCCGTGCGCCGACTGCCCCGGCATCGACTATCGAGTCGATCTCTTTCCGGATCAGGTCTACTACCTGCGCACCTGGTACCTCGAGAGGCCAGACGGAACCTTCGATGACATCGGCTCGTGGACGATGTCGCCAGATGGAAGGACTCTCGAACTGAAGAGCGGGCGCGAGGCTTCTCTCTTTTTCGCCTGGACCGACGGAGGGAGAGCGCTCGAAGCTCGATCTCGACGGAGGGCCCATCGAATCGAAGCAGAACCACGAGCTCGTTCGCATCGCCGCTCCGAATCCTCTCGAGCCGCGGCTCGCGATGCGAGGGATGTTCTCCTATGTGGCCGATTCCGCCATCTTCGAGGAGTGCCTCACCCGGCGGAAGCTTCCCGTGGCCATGAGGCAGACTACCTCGCTCTCGAGCGAGCCTACACGGAGAAGCGCGCGGAGCCAGGAGGGGCGCTCCTTGCCACCTCCTGTTCCAGGGAGAGGGCCGCCTCGCCGGCTCCGACGGATGCAATCGCTTGTTCGGGGGCTACACCCTCGAAGAAGGGAAGATCACGTTCGGCCAGATGGGCGGGACGTTGATGGCCTGCCCCGACGCGGTCCGCGACGGGGAGTTCCGGGCGGCTCTCGGCGAGGCGGCGACGTGGCGCGTCCTCGGCTCGCATCTCGAGCTGAGAAGCGACAAAGACGTGCTTCTCGCGCGCTTCGAGGCGGTACAGCGGAAGTGAGCGCACACGACCTGTCGCGTCGAAGATTCCTCGCGCGTTCCGCAGGCGCCGCCATGGCCATGGCGCTTCCGCCGTTCGCGGCTCAAAGCGAGCCCAGGACCCGGCTCATCCTTCTGGGAACCGGAGGTGGGCCGCGCCTCCGTCTTCGCCGCGGTGGGAAGCTCGCTCGCGAACCCGGCGGCGCCCCCGGTTGTTTTCGCGAGCCCGAAGTCGAGCACCTTCACCCGATGGTCGTCCGTCAACATGACGTTTCCCGGCTTCAGATCCCGGTGGACGATGCCGCGATCGTGGGCCGCAGCGACGGCGTCGACCAGGGGGATCGCGATCTCGAAGAACCGATCGAGGGAGAAGCCCTTTTTCGGGAGCAGCTCGGTCACGGACTTGCCCTTCACCAGCTCCATCGTGATGAAGTGGACTCCGCCGGACTCCTCCACCGAGTGAACCGTCACGATGTTGGGATGGTTGAGCGCGGCTACCGCCTTGGCCTCTCGCTCGAATCGGAGCCGCCGCTCTCCGCTTTCCGCAACCTCGGGCGGAAGGACCTTCAGCGCGACTCTACGATCGAGCTTGGTGTCCTCCGCGAGATACACGTCGCCCATCCCACCGGAGCCGATCTTCTCGAGAATTCTGTAGTGGGCGAGCGTTCGACCAACCATAAACGTTCCGGGCTTACGTGAACGACAATTCTAGGTGTGACGAGATGCAGGTTCAATCAGGAGAGCCTACCAGAGGAGCTCGACGCCCGCTGCGTTCGCGATTTCCGGGTCTCGGGTGATGAGAGGCAGATCGAGCACCGCCGCCGTCGCGGCGATGAGACGATCCCCTCGCTCTCGGATGGCGTAGAGTTCTTCGGCCTTCACCACGATCTCTACTCCGAGGTCCACGGCGATGAAGTGGGGCGAGGACAAAAGCCGCGCGCACCAGGTGGCGAACCCGGAGCTCAGGTGCACGACCCCTCGATAGGAGGCTTCGGCGATCTCGACGAGGGCGATTGAGGGAATGTAAACCGCCGCTCCCGCGGAATCGGCTCGCTCGAACAGGCGCCTTGCCTTCGAACCGAGCTTTCGTTTTCGTCCCATCGCGTACCAGATCAAGCCATGACTATCGGTGACTGCGAGCTCGGCCACCGGATCAGAGCTCCTCGCTCTTCGTATGCGCCCGAGCCTCACCCTCCCGCTTGACGGCCATCAGAGCCTTTTCGAGCTCTTCGTCGTCGAGGTCGCTCGTCATGCTTCCGGCGAGCTGGAACGAGCCTCCTTCCCGGACCAGGGATGCCCCGACGAGCGATTCCAGATACCGGAGGCGTCTCTCGGTGATAAGAGCGAGTCGCTCCGCACGATCACGGTGCTCGATGAACACCACTCCGTCGGGCGCCCCGCTCAGATATCTTGCGAGCTCCGGAAGTCGGGCTCGGGCCTCGGAAATGCTGAAGGAGCGGGGCATTCTCTGTGTCATCCATCGAATTGTACAATAATTTGTACGATTGCGGCAAGGGCGGCTACCGCTCGATGTACCCCAAAATCTCGAGCCGCTTCCGCAGCTCTTCGTCCATTTCGACTTCCTGTCCGGCGCGCGTGGCTCGGAGCTCGCGCGCGTGCCCGAGGTAGGCGAGCACCTTCTTTCGGCTCGCGGCCACCACTTCCGTCGCGCTCGACGCAGCATTCTTCGTCTCTCCGGGGTCGTCGATGAGGTCGAAGAGCTCCTCGCTCGCGACCGAGGCCGAATAGAGCGCAACCACCGTGGGGGCTTCGAAGGACGCGATGTACTTGTACCGCTCGCCTCGCCAGGCGACGAGCATCCTCGCCGGCCGCTCCGGGAGCGGGTCCCAGGTGAGCTCGAGAACCACTTCCCGGCCGGTCGAATCCCGCCTCTCATTGAAACGAGGCAACGAGACGCCCGCGTAGGGGCTTGCCGCCCGCGCGATCCCGGCGGCTTCGAGGATCGTCGGGAACAGGTCGGTCTGACTCACGAGGCCCTCGACCCTTTGGGGCGCGGGTTTTCCCGGCCACTTCACCAGGAGAGGAACGTGGACCATCTCCTGGTAGAGCGTTTGTCCGTGCTCCCAGAAGCCGTGCTCGAGGAACGCTTCTCCGTGGTCCGCGGTAACCAGGATGAGCGAGTTCTCGTACATCCCCACCTTCTTCAGCTCGTCGAGGAAGCGGCCCACCTCGCGATCGAGGTACACGATTTCCGCATCGTAGAGGTCCATCATGTGCTGAACGTCCTGCAAACTCTCGGGTGGGATCTGGTTGCGCACCTTGTGGAGGAGCCCGGAGGTGTCGCCCGACAACGGTCCGAAGAGAGTTTTGAGCTCGTCGCCCGGCCAGTAGGGCCAGTGGGCGTCGAAGAAGTGGAGAAATAGAAACTGCGGCTGTCCCCTTCCGCGGCGCAGCATCTCGAGCGCCGCCTTCGCGAGCTCCGGGGCGCGGGTCTCGTCGTGGAAGGCGTGGTAGACGTCGAACCCGCGCTCGAACCCGAAGCTCTGGGACAGAAGCGGACCGGACACGATGCCGTTCGTCCGATAGCCCGCCCGGGACAGAATCTCCGGGAGATAGGCGACGGAGCTATCGGGCTTGCGCCACCGGCTGACGCCGTGGATCGACGGCGGAAGCCCGGTGAGCATCGTCATGTGCGTGGGATGAGTAAAAGACGACACCGCGGTCGCCGTCTCGAAGACTACGGCGTCCCGGGCGAGCTCGTCGAGCCTCGGGCTCGTGCTCCGCTCGTAGCCGTAGGCGCCCAGATGGTCGGCGCGCACGCAGTCGAGAGAGATCAAGATGACGTTCGGAGCTCGAAGCGCTTTCTCGCTTCCGACGACGACCGGGTGCGCCCAGTAAGGCACCATCGGAAGGTCGGCGGGATTCGGGCTTCTCGTATCCAGCGTCAGCCGAACGCGGGAGCCCGACCAGCGCGAGAGGTCGACCTGGTGATCGAAAACCCGGTTGGGCTCGCGCCTCCTGACGATGCCCTCGAAGACCGTCTCGGGCTCCCCCCCTCCGTCATCGAGCCGCACATGGAACTCGACGTGGGCGGGCGAGACTTCGGCCCCAAGAGCCGAGACGGCGATCCCGAATCGAAGCGACGCTTCGGGAGGGAGCTCGACCTCGAACGTGAGCCGCGAGGGCAGAGGCGGCATGAGCGCCTGTCGGGTCTCCCTTCCAAGGGTTACTTGCCCCGAAAGGCGCCCGTCGGGCCGAAACGATCGAAACCTCGTTTCATCGAACTCACGCTCCGCCCGATCGATGTGGTCCAGGAAGGAAAAGGTCGGCGGCGGCTCGGCAGAAGGTCTGCGGCAGGAGGCGATGAGAACGAAACCCAGAAGCGCCCATCTCACGAGGACAGCTTCCGCCGGAAGAGCAGGATCTTCAAGTAATCGGCCTCCTTGAAGCCCACGGGATGATCGGGCTCGGGGGGGAGCCGTTTCAGGAACCGGAAGTCCCGACCGAGCGCGCGGCGGACGGTAACGAGAAACACGTCGGCGTCCACACGCGAGGTGCAGCAGCAGGCGACCACCATGCCTCCGGGCTTCACGTGCATCCCGAGGTTGCGATAGAAAGTTTCGTAGGTGCGCAGCACCTTCGGGACTTGGGCGGTGCGGCTGGTCATCGAGGGAGGGTCGGCGATCGCGAGATCGAACAGCTCCTCGGGGGCGAGCGCGGGAAGCCACTCGAAGACGTCGGCTTCGGTGAAGCGATGCTTTTCGGGATCGAGAAGGTGTGTCTCCGCCCCGAGATCGAGCGCCGCGCGGGAGCTGTCGACGTGCCAGATCCGGCTTGCACCCGCGATCTCCGCCGCCGCGCCGAGAGTTCCGCTGTAGGAGAACAGATCGAGGACACTCGCCGCCTTCCGCTCGGCGGTCCTGAGGAAACGGCGGAGCCCCCGGAGGTCGAGGAAAGTGCCGCTCTTCTGCCCCCAACGGGGAGCGACGGTGATGGTCTGGGTATCCTCCTGGAACTGGACTCGCTCCGGGACGTGGCCGAAGAGCGTCCTCGGGCCCGAAGTCTCGTCGTGGCGCCGCAACCCCGGCTTCCACAGGACGCCCCCGAGCGGGAGCTCCTGCCGCAGGAGGCGAGCGCAGAGTCGGGCCACAGGATCCGCCCCACGGGCATAACTCGACACGACGGCGACGTCTGAGTAGATGTCCGCTGTCACCGCCGGGAGACCATCGTTCTCGCCATGAATCGCCCGGAAGGCTCCGGTCTCGCGGCGAAGCTCCGAACGGCGCTCGAGCGCGGACCGCACCAGAGTCCGGGCCCACTTCCCCCGCGGGGGCGAAGCCCCCTGGCGAAGGACCCGGACGGCGATGGCGCCCACGTCGTGATAGAAGCCATACGCCACGACCTGGTTCGCGCCGTCAACGAGCGAAAGCCACTGGCCGTTCGGAAAGACGCTCGCCGCGGAGCTCAAGTGCCTGCGGAAGATCCAGGGGTGCCCGCTCTTCAGGATGGAGACGGCCTCCTTCGTGAGCTGGTAGCGCATCGGTTTCGTGAGCCTCGTCTTCTCGGGTCGGTGCATTCTTGCGCTATAATGTTGGATCGCGATTTTTCGCGCCAGGAGTTTGTGTCATGAAGCCTGAAATCCATCCAAAGTACGAAGAAGTGAAGGTCCGCTGCGCCTGCGGCGAGACGTTCGTGACCCGGTCCACCAAGGGCGGGAGCGAGATCCGGCTCGAGATCTGCTCGAAATGCCACCCGTTTTTCACCGGCAAGCAGAAACTGATCGATTCCGCGGGACGGGTCGAGCGGTTCAAGCAAAAGTACGGAGACAGGAAGAAGACCGCGGCCGCCGCCAAGTAAAGACGTTTTTTATGCGGAGCCTGAAAGAGAAGCTCGAGGCGGTCGAGAAACGCTTCGAGGAGGTGACGGCCGAGCTCGCGAAGCCCGAGGTCGTCTCCGACCCGGCGGCGATGCGCCGGCTGGCGAAGCTCCGCTCGGAGCTCGAGCCGCTCGTCGAGGCCTACCGTCAGCTCAGGACCACCCGCGCCCAACTCGCAGAGACGCGGTCGATGCTGCGGGAGGCGAGCGAAGACGAGCTCAAGGCCCTCGCCCAGGAAGAGATCGACCGTCTCGCCTCGGACGAGGAGCGGCTCTCCCAGGAGCTACGGCTCGAGCTTCTCCCCCGGGACCCGAACGACGAGCGCAACGTGGTGCTCGAAGTCCGGGCCGGCACCGGAGGCGAGGAAGCGGCGCTCTTCGCCCAGGAAGTGTTCCGCATGTACTCGAAGTACGCGGAAAGCCAGGGCTGGCGGGTCGAGATCCTGAGCGTCAACGAGACCGGGATCGGCGGCATCAAGGAAGTCGTGGCTCTTCTCGAGGGACGAGGCGCCTTCAGCCGCCTGAAGTACGAGAGCGGAGTCCATCGAGTGCAGCGTGTGCCGGCCACCGAAGCCTCGGGACGGATTCACACTTCCGCGGTGACGGTGGCGGTCCTTCCCGAAGCCGAGGAGGTCGAGGTTGCGGTCGCTGCCAAGGATATCCGCATCGACACCTTCTGTTCTTCCGGGCCGGGCGGACAAAGTGTGAACACCACCTACTCCGCGGTGCGCATCACCCACATCCCCACGGGGCTCGTCGTGAGCTGCCAGGATGAGAAGTCCCAGATCAAGAACAAGGCGAAGGCGCTCCGGGTGCTTCGCTCCCGCCTGTACGATCTCGCGCGCAAGGAGCAGATGGATCAGATCGCGAGCGAGAGAAAGGGCCAAATCGGGACCGGCGACCGGAGCGAGAAGATCCGAACCTACAACTTCAAGGACGGGCGGGTCACCGACCACCGCATCCACTTCACTCTGCACCAGCTCGATTCGGTCCTGAACGGCGACCTCGGCCAGATCATCGATGCCCTCGTCGCCCACTATCAAACGGAAAAGCTCAAAGAGGCCGAGGCCGCCGTCCAGTCGTGACGACCGGCTCCGCCCTGAGCGCCCATCGACTGCTGGAGCGGGGCGCCTCCGAGCTTCGGGAGGCCGGGGTCCCCGAGGCGCGCTTCGAAGCCGAGCTTCTCCTCCGACACGCGCTCGGGTGCTCTCGAGAGGCGCTCTACACTCGTCTCCACGAGCCCGCGGGGGCGGAAGCCGCCGGGCACTACTTCCATCTCCTGGAGCGTCGGAGAGGCCGGGTCCCCATCCAGCACATCCTGGGAACGCAGGAGTTCTACGGTCTCTCGTTTCGCGTGACCCCCTCGGTTCTCATTCCGCGGCCGGAAACGGAAGGGGTCGTGGACGAAGCTCTGGCCGAGCTGTCCCTGAGGCCCTCGAGGGCTCCGCGAATCGCCGACGTCGGCTGCGGAAGCGGCTGCATCGCGATCGCCATCGCTCGCGAGCGCCCCGAGGCCACGTTTCTCGCGATCGACGCCTCCCCGTCGGCCCTCGCGGTCGCGCGGGAGAACGCGGCCGCCCACGGTGTCGAGGAGCGCATCACGTTTCTTCACGGGGATCTCCTCGACCCTCTCGTGCAGCGCGGGGAAAGGCTCGACCTGGTGGTGAGCAATCCGCCCTACGTCGTCGACGCGGAAATCCCGGAACTCGCGCCCGAGGTCAAGGAGCACGAGCCGCGAATGGCTCTGTCCGGAGGCGCCGACGGCCTCGCCACCATCGCGCGTCTCATCGAGGGAGTCGGAGCCGTGCTCGACCCCGGGGGCATCGTGGTGATGGAGATCGGAAAGAACCAGGACCAAAAGGTGGCGGAGCGGGTCCGGACGGCGGGTCTCGATTTTCTTCGCATCGCTTCAGACCTCGCGGGCATTCCCCGGGTCGTGGTCGCGCGGAAGCGTTAGGCGCGTCGGTGGACAAGCTCCGAATTGCGGGAGGAAAGCGCCTCAGCGGACGGGTGTCGATCGGCGGCGCCAAGAACGCGTCCCTTCCGGAGATGGCCGCTTCGATCCTCACCGAAGAGCCCCTCCAACTCACGAACGTTCCCGACGTCTGGGACGTGGGTACGATGCGGCGGCTCCTGAAGGATCTCGGGGTCGAATGCGTGAGGCGCTCCCCCCACCAGCGCCATGAGATCGTTCTCGAAGCGAAGCGCCTCGTGGCGCACGAGGCTCCCTACGAGCTGGTGAAGACCATGCGCGCCTCGGTCCTGGTTCTGGGGCCTCTTCTCGCGCGGAACGGAAAAGCACGAGTGTCGCTCCCCGGTGGCTGCGCCATCGGCGCCCGGCCGATCGATCAGCACATCGAGGGAATCAAGACGCTCGGAGCGCGGGTCGTTCTCGAGCACGGATTCGTCGAGGCCGAGACCGACGGCCTGCGGGGAGGCCATTTCCGCTTCGAGACCGTAACCGTAACGGGAACCGAGAACCTGATGATGGCCGCGACCCTCGCCCGAGGCACGACGGTGCTCGAGAACGCGGCGCGCGAGCCCGAGATCGAGGATCTCGCGAATCTCTTGACGGCGATGGGAGCCCAAATCGAGGGTGCGGGAACTTCGACCCTCTCGATTCAGGGTGTGGATCAGCTTCACGGAGCACGGCACCAGGTTCTGCCCGACCGCATCGAGGCGGGCACTTATATCGTCGCCTCCGCCCTAATGGGTGAGGATGTCTCGATCGACCGCTGCCGGCCCGAGCACCTGACGGCCGTCCTTCGAGCTCTAGGCCGCGTGGGAGTCGCGACCGAGTGCGCGGACACTTCGATCAAGGTGCGCGCGGGCGAGCGGAAGTTTCGGCCGGTTGATGTGGTCACCGAGCCCTACCCGGGATTTCCCACAGACATGCAGGCGCAGTTCATGGTGCTCCTGACCCAGGCGGATGGCCGGAGCGTCATCGCGGAGACCATCTTCGAGAATCGATTCATGCACGTGGGAGAGCTCGCGCGAATGGGGGCGGCAATCGAGCTCCAGGGGCACGAGGCGATAATCTTCGGCCGCTCGCCGCTCTCCGGCGCCAAGGTGATGGCGACGGACCTCAGGGCCAGCGCCTGTCTGGTCCTCGCCGCGCTCGCCGCCGATGGAGAGAGCGTCATCGATCGCGTCTACCACCTCGACCGCGGCTACGAGCGCATCGAAGAGAAGCTCCAGGCGCTCGGCGCCGAGGTTTCGCGAATCGCGTGATCTTGCCTGTAGGCCGTAGGCTTTCCCCACCAATCCCGCGTTCCGCCACGAGCCCCGCATGCCCGGAAACCGCTCGTTTCCGGGAAGTTCCCTAAAGCCGCCTCGGTGGCACCGCTCTTGCTATTTCCAGAAATCAAATTGGGGAGGGCGCGATGATTTGTCCATCCTGCAAGAAAAGCGGACCCGCTTCCTTCAAATGCCGGAACTGCGGGGCGGAGTTGATGCGAGGTCGCTATCGAAGCGACGAATCCAAAGGCCAGGGCCCGTCAGGCGCCCGGCCCGTCTTCCGCACTCCGGCGGCGGCCGTCGCCGGAGGCGGGGCGGTAGCGCTGGAAAACCCGTACGCGACGCCTCGGGCGCCCGTCGTTCACGCCGAATATCCCGCGGCCGCGGGGAGCGAGGCGCTGGCATCGAGGGGCTCCAGGCTCGCGGCGTCTCTCATCGACGGTCTGGCCGCGGTGGTGATCCTCCTGCCCGCCCTCGCCGCGATCTTTTTCGTGGGCGAGAACTCGAGCCTTTCCACCCCGGGGATCTTCTTCGCGGCGCTTTCAGGAATCGGCTTCCTGGTATTCGCGGTCTATCAGCTGTCGATGCTGCTGCGTGAAGGCCAGACGCTGGGGAAGAAAGCAATGAATATCCGTATCGTGAACTACGCCGACGGCCAGATTCCATCGGCGGGAAGGCTACTGATGATGCGGTATTTCGTCAATTCGCTTCTCGGAAATATCCCCCTCTACACGTTCCTCGACGTGCTGTTCATCTTCGGAAGCGAAAGGCGCTGCATCCACGATTACCTGGCGGGGACGAAGGTGGTCGAGACCTGACGGGTGCTGGTAAACTAGTAGAAGTTTCCAGGAGCCATTCGCTTCCGTTCCTGACTTCTCCGCCTTCGACCGCTTTTGCCCATGTCGCGCCGTGAGGAAGCATCCACCCGTGTCCTGAGCGACCAGACCTTCCTCGAGATACCGGAGAACGTCCGGCTCGGCTTCCGCCTCGCGGGTCCGGGGACCCGGCTCGGCGCTTACCTCCTGGACCTTTCGATCCGCTCCGCTGCCCTCTACGCCATCGTGGTGGTTCTCTCGATAGCGCTCCTCCCCTTCGCCGCCACCGGGCTTCCCACCGGGGTTTACTTGGTGGTCGCCTTCCTCCTCGAGTGGGGGTACGGGTGCTTCTTCGAGACCTGGTGGAACGGGCAGACCCCGGGGAAACGCGCTTTCCGCCTGCGGGTCATCAAGACCGAAGGCTACGCCATCGGATTCTACGAAGCGATGATCCGAAATCTTCTGCGCGCGGCGGACTTCGTTCCCCTCTTCTACGCTGCCGGTTTCCTCACCGCGATGGGAAACCCGCGGCTTCAGCGCATCGGGGATCTGGTGGCGGGCACGATGGTGGTGCGCGAGAGAAAGCCCGTGCTCGGCGGAGAGCTCGAGGGTATCTCCGACTATCCGCCGCTTCCTCCGGAGGCCTTTCGCCATCGGTACCGGCCCTCCGAGAAGACGCTCGAGGTCATCGAGAGTCTCTTCCGCCGGAGAGTGGATCTCGCGCCGGCGAGGCTCGACGAGATCGCCTCGATCCTGGCCGAGCCCCTGGGAAAGCGCCTGGACTCGTTCACCGATCGCAAGTTCGCCCGAGACCAGCCGGCGGAGTTCCTGTTTCGCGTGCTCTCCGCCCAAAGCACCCGGATCGAGAACGCGCTCGGGCCGGAGCGCGAGCCCGGCGAAGGGGCGCCCCGCCGCAGGGCCTCTCCCCCCGCGCCGTCTTTCTCATGAACAAGCAGTCGTTTCTCAAGGAGCGCGGTCCGTCCTGGAAACGATTCGAGTCCCTTCTCGCGCGCGCCGAGGCGCCCGGGAAACCCCGTCTCGCGTCCGAGGAGGTGAGCGAGTTCTCGGAGATCTTCCGCGCCCTCTGCTACGACCTGGCTCAAGTGCGGTCCCGCGACTGGAGCTCGTCCCTGGAGCGATACCTGAACGACCTCGTGGTCCGGGGACATGGCGCCTTCTACGGCGGAAAACCGCGGCCTCGAGGTCAGGCGCTCCGGTTCCTCTCGACCGGCTTTCCGCGGCGGCTCCGAGAGAACCACCTGTTCTTCTGGGTCTCGCTCGCGCTCTTCACCGTGCCCCTCGTGGCCTCCTGGGTGGTGGTCGCGATGGAGCCCTCGCTCGCCCATCGCGTGCTCCCGGGAACGGCCCTCTACACCATGGAGGAGATGTACTCGCAGGACTTCGGCGAGGGCGAGCGGCAGGACGCCGCCATGGCCGGCTTCTACGTCCGTCACAACACCTCGATCGCCTTCCAGTCGTTCGCCCTCGGCTTCTTCCTGGGCCTGGGCACGATCTACGTTCTGCTCTCGAACGGAATCCAGCTCGGCACCGTCTCCGGATACGTCATCGCCCAGGGACATGGAGAACGTTTTCTGGGCTTCGTCTGCGGCCACAGCTCGTTCGAGCTGACCGCGATCGTCGTCTCCGGCGCCGCGGGTCTCATCCTCGGCCATGCCATCGTCGCGCCGGGGTCGCTCTCGCGCGCCGAGGCCCTCAAGGAGCGCGGCCGGGTGGCGGTGGAGCTCGCGCTCGGCGCCGCGGCGATGCTCTTCGTCGCCGCGATGATCGAGGGCTTCTGGTCGGCGCAGAGGCTTCCGCTCGGGATCAAGTCCCTCGCGGCGGTGATCCTTTGGATCGTGGTCATTTCGTACCTCGCCCTCGCGGGAAGAACGGAGGAGAGTTCGTGAGGCTCGAGGACGCGACCCTCGCTCTCGAGCCGCGATCCGTGGGAGCCGCGATCGATCTCGCGATCCTTTTCTACCGAAAGCACGCGCTGAAGCTTCTCGCGCTATCGCTCTTGTTCGGAGCCGCGCCCGTAGCCGTCGCGGGCTACCGCGCCACTCGCGGAGACGGCTGGCTCTGGGCGGTCGTCCTCTTCTTCTTCGGCTCGGCCTTCCTCGGAGCCGCGGTCGTCGCCGGCGCCGGGCACCACGTCTTCGGCGAGGAGTTCACGCTCCGAAACACCCTCCGGCACTTCGGAAGGCGCACCTTCGCCCTGCTCTTTTGGCTCCCCCTGGCGCGCGTCGTCCTGGGAGCCCTGGGAGCGATGTGCTGGGGGCTTCTCTTTGTCCCCCTCGCCGCGCGATACGGGTTCCTCTCCGAGGTGTTGGTCCTCGAGCAGCTTCGTGGAATGCGGGTCGGAAAACGGCTGGAAGAGATCCTCAAGAGCAACCACGTCGAGGCCTGCGGCCGGTACTTCGCGATTGCGTCCTTCGCCCTGCTGGTCTCGATCGTCTTGTTCCTGCTGCTCGACCTCGGCTCGCAGGCCCTGTTCGGAGTCCCGATCTTCGTGGCGAAAGTGTCCTGGGCGGTGGCCTATGAGGACGTGATGAACCTGCTATCCTACGATCCTCTGCTCGTGGTAGCCCTCGCATCCACCTGGTGGCTCGTCTACCCGCTCGCGCGGCTCGCCTGGTTCTTCTGTTACCTCGACGCCCGCATCCGCAAGGAAGGGTGGGACGTCGAGATCGCTTTCCGCGTCGAGGCTCGGCGGATCGCATGAACGGGATGAGTCTCTTCGGACGCCTGGCGATGGCTCTCGCGATCCTCCTCCCGGTTCGCGCCCACGGCCAGGAGGAAGAGACCGCCCCCCTGGAGCTAGCCGAGCAAGACGATGAAGGGGGCTACGAGTACGAGGATGAAGGTGTCATCCAGGTCGCACTCGAGGAAACCTTGTCCCAGCCCGAGTTCGAGAGACTGAGGAGAGAGCCCGAGCCAAAGGAAGAGACCAAAGAGTCCAACCTCCCTTCGTTCCTCGACGAGCTCTTCCGCCGGCTCGCTCGAGCTCTCTGGGGCGACGACGCGCAGGAGGAGGATCCCTCGGAGCTCGCCTTCAACCTGCCGGGAGCGGGGCTCTTCATCTACGCCATGGCCGCGGTAATCCTCGTTGCCGCGGGCTTCTTCATCGCCAAGTCGGTTCTCGCGATCTCCCGGGACAAGAAGATCTCGCAGCAGGAAGCGGAGACCCGGGTCTTCGGACCCGAAAGCGCCCCCGGCGAGCTCGACCCGGAGGAGTACTGGCGACGGGCGCTCTCCCATGGCGAGAAGAAGCACTACAGGGAGGGGATGCGCGATCTCCTCCTGGGGGCGATGAGCGCCGCCGAGAGGCGAGGCTTCATTCGCTTCCGCCGGGGCCTCACCAACCGCGACTACTGGTACTCAGTGCGCGGTCCGGCGCGGGAGTCCTTCGGCTCCATCGCGTCGGCCTTCGAGCACGTGTATTTCGGACGTCGGGAAGCGACCGCGGATGCGTTCCGCGAGACCTGCGGCGCGTTCCAGAAGAGCTTCCGCGAGGCCTCCTCATGAAACGCGGCGAGTGGCTCTTCCCCGCTCTCTTCCTCGGTCTGCTCTTCGTCGGATACGGCCTGATCCCGCTGCCCCAGAGCCGGGAGAAAACGGACTCCTTCGGTTCCGACCGCAGCGGGAAAAAGGTGTTCTTCGATCTCGCCTCGAGGCTCCTTCCGAACGTGAAGCGGAGCGCGGGCTCTCTCGTCCCTGAAGACCCCACGGCCGACGTCCTCGTGCTCCTGGGCCCGGCTCGCTACCCCGATCGCGCCCAGTGGCAAACGCTTCACGACTGGATATCCAAGGGCCGTGCGCTGGTCTTCGCGGCGAAGTGGCAGGATCCCGCCGTCGAGCTCGAGCCGTTTGGAATCGAGATCGTGCCCGCGTTCGAGGAAGTCGCGGAAGAAGACGCCGAGGAGCCGACGGAAGAGTCGAAACCGCCCGGGATCGAGACCGACCTCGTCGAGGGTGAGGTCGACTGGCGCTCTTCGGGACAGATCCGCTTTACCGACCCCAAGGGAACGATCGTGGTCTCCGCCGGGGGCTATCCTCAGGTCATCTGGCAGCCTGTCGGAGACGGCATCATCATCGTGGCCGCGAGCGATTTCATCTTCAGCAACCTGTCCGTGATCGAGCCCGCGAACGCCGTGCTGGCGTTCCGGATCCTGGAGCAGGGCACCCCCGCGGGGCCGGTTTACTTCGACGAGGGGCTGAACCGGGCGGGAGCCCCGAAGGTGGTGGGAGTCCTCCTCGAGGGCCCGCTGCGGCTTCCGACGCTCCAGCTTCTCCTGGTGACCGTGCTGTTCGGTTGGATGGTGAGTCGACGATTCGGTCCCCTCGCCAGAAGAGGCCGGCCCGAGAGACGGAGTCTGGTGGAGCACGCCGAGGCGCTCGGGAGCCTTCATTACAAAGTACAAACCGGCTCGAGCCTTCTCGGCTCCTACCTGGAGTACTTCGGCCGGGAGCTGGGCCTCGCCTATCGTACTGGACCCAAGGGGCGGGAGCTTTTGGACGTGAGGGGGCGGGGGAAGGACGCATCGGAAACGATCTCCCGGGCGGTTCGAGCGGCGAAGAGCCGGAATCTCGATCGCGCGCGAGTGGCGTCCGTAATCCGCTCGCTCGCAACCCTGCGGCTGGAATCGAGGCAACGGGGCCCGGAGGGCCCCATCCTCCCCGAGCGGGGAGCGAGGGGAAGCGAGCGAGCGAAGAGCGAGCGAGCACTGAAAAAAGGAGCGCCTTGATGGAGACAACCATGTCTCAGAACCCGATGACCCTTCCGCGGGTCGCGGAGCTCTTCGAGAAGACTCGCGCCGAGGTGGCGAAAGTCATCGTGGGCCAGGAGCGTCTGGTGGAGGGGGTGATCGTGGCTCTCTTCTCCGAAGGGAGCGTCCTCCTCGAAGGACCGCCGGGGCTCGGGAAGACCCTAATGGTGAACGTCCTCGCACGAACGGTCTCCTGCCACTTCCGCCGCATCCAGTTCACTCCGGACCTCATGCCTTCCGACCTCACGGGGCATTCGGTCTTCGATATGAAAGAGCAGGAGTTCCACTTCAAGCCCGGCCCGGTGTTCACCAACCTGCTGCTCACCGACGAGATCAACCGCTCTCCCCCGAAGACGCAGTCCGCGCTTCTCGAGGTCATGCAGGAGCATCAGGTAACCGCGGATGGGAAATCGTACCGCCTCAGGCGGCCGTTTCTGGTCCTCGCCACTCAGAATCCGCTCGAGCACGAAGGCACTTATCCCCTGCCCGAAGCCCAGATCGATCGTTTCATGTTCAAGCTCCTCGTGGACTATCCTTCGATCGAGGAAGAGGGGGAGATCCTCGGCCACTATGCCGCCGGCCGGGATCCCCGGGACCTCTCGGGCTTCGATCTCAATCCGGTGATGAGAGCCGAGGAAGTCATCGCCGTCCAGCAAGCGTCGGGCAAGGTCATCGTCGAGCCCTCGATTGTCCGCTACATCACGGAGATCGTCGCCAAGACGCGTAGCTGGCATTCGGTGCTCGTGGGCGCGAGCCCCCGGGGGAGCGTGAACCTTCTCCTCGCCTCCCGCGTCCTCGCCGCCTGCCGCGGCCGGAACTTCGTCATCCCGGACGACGTCAAGGAAGTGGCTCCCTGGGTGCTGCGGCATCGCCTCATCCTGCGCTCCGAAGCGGAGATCGAGGGGGAGCGCCCGGACGGAGTCGTGGGTCAGATTCTCGACTCGGTGACCGCTCCCCGATCGTGATTCCGCGAAGGACTCTCCTCGGCCTCTACGCCCTGGGCGGCGTGGTCTTCGTCGTCGGGATCTGGCTCCCGGCTTTGGCCCTCGCCGGCCTTGCTTTCAACTGCCTCCTCACCGTGGCCGCGATCTTCGACTACTACCGGACGGTTCGGCCGGAGCTCATCGAAGTGCTGCGTGAGGTGTCCGAGGTATTGAGCGTGGGCGCGCCGAACCTGGTGACGCTTCGTCTCGTGAACCGGTCTCCCCGCCCACTTCGGGTGGAAGTAACGGACGAGCCTCCCGACCCGAGCCGCGTCCAGGGGCTCCCCTTCACCTGCGACCTCGTTCCTCAGCGAGAGGTCGAGGCCGCCTATCATCTCCAGCCGCTCAAGCGGGGTCCGCATCGATTTCCGTTCGTACACTTCCGTTATTCGAGTCCGTACGGGCTTTGGACGCGGACGGTGCGACGGCCGCTTCTGAGCGAAGTCCGGGTCTACCCGGACATCCGCACGGTGCGGCGGTTCGACCTCCTCGCGCGCCGGAACCGTCTTTCGGAGATGGGCTTGAAACTCTGGCGTCTCAAGGGTCGCGAGGGCGAGTTCGAGCGGCTCAGGGAGTATCGGCTGGGCGACGAGATCCGGCACATCGACTGGAGGGCGACCTCCAAGCACCAAAAGCTCATCAGCCGCGAGTTCACCACGGAAAGGAACCAGAACATCGTGATCCTGCTCGACTGCGGCCGGTCGATGCTGAACGAGACCGACGGGATCTCCCACCTCGACCGGGGGCTGAACGCGTCGATCATCCTCAGTTACATAGCGCTCGGACAGGGAGACAACGTGGCCCTCGTCGCCTTCTCGAACCGCGTCGAGCGGTACGCCGGACCCGTCCGCGGGAAGGCCGCGGTCCAGGCGCTCATCCGCCAGACCTACGACCTGGAGGCGCGGCTTGAGGCCTCGGACTACGCCCTCGCCTGCGAGGACTTGTTGAGGCGGCAAAAGAAGCGCGCTCTGGTGCTTCTCATCACCTATGCCCTCGACGAGCAGCATCTCGCGACCATCGGTCGTTACCTCAAGAGCCTCACCTCGTCCCACCTGTTTCTCTGCGTTCTCCTCAAGGACCTGCCGCTTCTCGCGCTCGCGGAGCGCGTGCCCGACACGGACGTCGAGGCCTATCAGGTGGCGGCGGCGGCGGAGATGCTGAAAGCGCAGGAGCGGAGACTTTCTGGCCTCCGGGCCTCGGGGATCCATGCCACCGAGGTCGTCCCGAACGAGCTCGCCGCGGAGGTCATCAATCAATACCTGGACGTCAAAGCCCGTCATCTTCTGTAACGGGGCGCTGATAAACTCAGGCCGCGCCCTGAGCGAGGGGAGCGTCCGACGAAGCCCGAAGGGCGGAGGCGGAAGCGCGCACAACAAAAAGGAGGTCTCATGTTTCCTTATAGCGATCGTCGTGGATTCATTGGCGCCTGGCTCGCAGTCGCCTCCGCCTTCGTCCTCGGCCGAGGGCGAGCCTCGGCTCTCGGTCAGAGCGCCGAGTCGCGTCTCGAAGAGCTCGGGCTCACTCTTCCCACGCCCCCCGCGCCCATCGCGACGTACGTTCCCGCGGTCAAGGTGGGGGACCTTCTCTTCGTGTCGGGGCATGGCCCGGCGCCCTCGCCCGAGGGAAGGAGCTACGCCGGAAAGGTCGGCCGGGATCTGACGATCGAGGAGGGACGGGCCGCGGCGCGCCTCGTGGGCCTCAACGTTCTCGCCTCGGTCAGAAGCAAGCTCGGAAGCCTCGATCGAGTGGTGCGCGTGGTGAAGGTTCTCGGGATGGTGAACGCGACCGAGGATTTCACTCAGCAGCCCCAGGTGGTCAATGGGTTCAGCGATCTGATGGTCGAGATCTTCGGCGAGGAGCGGGGCAAAGGCGCCAGGAGCGCCGTGGGGATGGGCTCTCTTCCCAACAACATCCCCGTAGAGGTGGAAGCAATCTTCGAAGTAGAAGGCTAACGACGAGCAGTAGTCAGTAGTCAGTCGGTCAAGCACTCGCCTGACCACCGACTACTGATCCCTGACTACTGTTTTCCTAGAAGGGCGAGATGCGGAAGCCCTCTATCAGAAGCTGAAGCGTGAACTGGCCGATCCCCGGCGGGGCAGGATCGTCGTCGAAGGTGTTGTCCCCCCAGACCGAGACCCGCCCGGCCGTGCCGAGGTTGCCGCTCTCGGAGACGTACAGGTTTCCGTCTCTCACGAAGAGCCCTTGAACCTTCGTGTCTCCCAGCGAGGTCTGCGAAGTGCCCGGCTGGGTCGTGTCCAGATCGAACGACGGAAGACCGGTCTCGATATCAAACGAATAAAGAGTCGAGTTGAAAGTGACGGCGCAGGTCGTGGGCTCGACGACTTCCCGCGATGCGGCGAAGAAGACAACGGGTC
>Ga0326597_10003916_pt1 | contig 21125 bp, 22 predicted proteins | sample RVTome_12_FD_203789 | JGI IMG/M metagenome (GOLD analysis project Ga0326597, IMG submission 203789) | Soil microbial communities from uranium-contaminated site in the Upper Colorado River Basin, Wyoming, United States - RVT100D185 | ecosystem: Environmental > Terrestrial > Soil > Contaminated >...
AGAATCTGTCGATCCTGATCGCTCAACGAAATGGAATCGGCTACACGCATCGGTCCAATCCTCCCTTCGGAGAATGGTACCGACAAGATGGTTATAAAGTTGCATAATTATGCGACACTACACTAGCTCGGAAGCGGCGAGGGCGGCGCTGCGGTAACGAGGTCGCCCGCGGGAGCTGCGGCCACCCGACCCACCGCTACGGGCCGGTGGAATCGCCGAACTCGCGAATGTCCCCCTTGCGCTGGTCAATCATCTGCGAGGAGGAGTTGTGCTTCCGGGCGCGCGAACGGGAGCTATCTATTTGCGGCACGGGTGGTCGCCTTTGTGGGCTTGCGGACTGCCGACGTGGCGCTCATTGAGCCGGTGGCCCAGCCAGTTGAGGCTGCGTGAAAGACCAATGGGTGTGGAGGATTCGCCACGCTCCGTCTACCTTGCAGTAGACCTGTGTCGCATTCCAGCGGGCGAGCACCGTCTCCTCTGCGCTGCCCGAAGGCTTGCCATAGTTGACGAGGTTGAACGTGAGCACTGCGACATCGCCGTCAACATGGACAACCGGGTTAATCATGTCGTAGCGTGGCTCCGTGAAAGGCAATGCGGCGCCTCGTATCGCCGCCAGCCGCGCGTTGAGTTCATCAAGTCCATCAACTCGCTTCTCCTGAAACGGATCGAAGTAAGTCGCATCTCTGGCGTAGAGACCGAGATAGCCGTCCGGATCTGCTCGAATCCAGCGATCGAGAGCGGAACGTTCCAAGGAAATGATGTGATCTGCAAGGTGCATTGACGCCACTCCTTCGCGCGCGGGCTGACGGCAAGCAGCCAGCGAGAGGCTGCTAGACACGCCAACTATGAGGGCCAGTCGCATTGTCATCATTCGTCGCCGCCTTTCGTTCTCGGTCTCCTCCGGGATTGTCCACCGCACACCTATCGAGCGATCGCGATGGCGACGCCGAAATAGTAGGCGCCGTAACTACTTCAAACCGAGCTTCCTTCCTGCCGCCAGCAGGGCGATCGACTTGCGAATTCGCCTTTCCCTCGTGTCCGGCCGCTTGGCCGTGTGAATCCAGACCACGAAGTTGCGACGCTCTCTAGGCGGCAGGTCCCGAAAGAACGCCCATGCATTGGCATGGGCTCGTATCGCCTTGGTGATGTAGCCCGGCAGGGTGGGGATAACCGGCTTCGGTCCGTACGTGTTTTCCGTTGGCGCGGCGGCGAGACCGGCCGGAGTCAGCAAGCCGGCTGCCTTCAATTCCTTCCACCGTTCTCGATTGAGATCCGACCATTTGCTAGTGGGCTTTCGCGGCGTCACTTTGAGAGCGTATCGGTTGTCATCCAGGCGCTTGATGAGGCTGTCGATCCAACCGAAGCACAGCGCCTCGCGTACCGTGTCCTCGTAGGGCATCGCCTTCACGGCAGTGTGGGCCTTGTGGAACACGAGCCAGACCCCGGCGCTCGATGCGTGGTGCTTTTTCAGCCACGCTCGCCATTGTCGGCGATTTCGAACCTCGAGCGTCACGAGTTCTGAAGTCATGCTTGCTGGCCCTCGCTGCGGCAGGCGAAGCCAATCCAAGAGTCCTTTGGACCTACCGTTGCGAAACGGGCGCGCGGCATCGGCTGACGTCGGTGACACCTGGGGGAGTGCTGGGGTCGCGATGCATCAGTCCGGTGGATCCCGTTATTGAAGTACGCTACCACATGTGCCCCGCAGTTGGTACAGCGGCGTTCTATGTCTCCGCTATTGCGGAATCCACCGAGCATATCGTAAACGGAGCGCCAGACGACAACCGGCCGACCAAGCTGAACCCCCACGCCGCTGGCAGGATGATCGCCAGCCGCTCGAATAGTCCTGCCAGTCCGCTGGGGTGCGTGCTCCAGGCTGCATAGACCGCAACACACAGGATCGTCAGGACGGCCATCGTGCGAGAATACCGCGGCCACCCTCGCCAGCCAGCCGTTCTTGAGAACCGAGAAGCGAGCACGAACATGCCCGCGACGGAACAGCCCGAGCACACAGCGGCAAGTCCAATGTGAGCAAGCCCAGTCGCTGTCGGCAGCGCGTGACCGAGCTGCTCTGGGTCGTATCCAGGCGCAGGATCTTGTGGAACGAACGCGACGGCTATGAGGCTGAGCGCTGTCAGTGCCGTGAGCGCAGGGTACGCGACGGCGCCCCGTCCGCCGATGAGTATTCGACGCCAGACCAAGGTCGTGCTGAGCAAGACCAGGCCGAGCATCGCGAAGTTCAGTTGCTGTACCCAAGCCCCTGGGCCTAGGCTCAACGCACTGACCGCCTGCTGCCACACGTCATACTCCGGCCTCATTGCTCCCTGCGCGATCACAATGACGAGGAACAATCCCGTCGCCACGACCGCGTACCAGAGTCGTTGGACATCCGATCGAGGAACAGGCTTCAAGGGGCTCATGCGTGGGTTTTCAGTCAATGCTGGCCGAAGTCGGCCCCAGAGCCTGAACAATCTTTTTCCGGTCGTTGAAGCACCTCAGTGGTCGCTCGCCGCCACCAGATTGATCGAACAGAATCGTTGGTTGCAGTTGTATGGCTGGAATCAAGCGGGCCCATCCTCGAACGCGGACATTCAGTCAGCGTTTTCGACTACGAACCATCCGCCGAGCGTCGCCGACGACGCCTGCGAGACGCATGGCCTAGTCAGGTTGAGCGAACACGAGTGTGTAGCCGTTGGGATCACGCACGACGAACTCCGTCTGCCCGTATGGCTGATGGCACAGCGGCTCAAGGATTGTCACTTCAGTGAGCTTTGACAGCTCGTCAAAGAGATCGCCTACACCCTGGGTTTGGAGGTACACGCTCCAGCTACCGCCTTCTCGTTCGGCATACGGGTCAGGCTTGCGGTACCCGTCAAGCTGCTGAAGGAAGATCTCCACGTCGTCCCTCCTCATGATGCAGAAATCATGCGGCGGCGACTCAGGAATTGGGCGGGACTCAAACTCCAGATTGGCCACATACCACCGCATCGTTGCGGCGATGTCGCCGACCAGGAACACCGGTGTAGCTTTGCGGAGCGTCGCTCCGGAACGTTTGTTCGCCATGATGGTTCTCCTCGATTCTCGCCGCAATGGCTTCAGCCCGCAGGATTATTGACGGCTGCGAAGGTCACAGCCCGCCAGCGGTCCGCCTCGCGCCGCAGCACGAACAAGTCGGTCCCTTCCTCCCTCGATCGCCGGCCGCGTTGCTCGTAGTCCATCTCCCACCGGTACGTCACGACAGCCAAGTCACTGACCTCATGGACCGTGACCTCGGATTGGGAGTATTCGTGAGTGACGGACGCCCGCAGGAAGTCCCTGTAGCTGGCAATACAGGCATCACTCCCGTGAGCAAGGGGCAGGTAGCCCGGGCCGACGATGAGCATCTCCGGCGCGAAAGAGGAGGCTAGATCATCCGTTCGCCCCGTCCGCCAGGCAGCGTTGATTGCCTCAACGACCTCAACCGGACTATTCATCGGAACGGTCTCCACATGTCAGCACGTGCCTGCACGGCGAGCGTCCATCCGAGAGTCTACCGTGGGAACCCCCCTCCGGCAATGAACCAGCCCCGGCTCTAGTCGAACCGGGTCCGACGTCGAGAATCAGAAGCCGAGGGTCCATCCAGACCGTCGGGCGAAGGTCCGAGATCCCCACCACCAGCCCAGCCTCGCTCGCACCGTAGGCGAAGTTGTACGCGGCGTCGAGGGCCGGCAACTCGATCACGTCGCCCGGTTCCGTGATCGTGAGCGGTCGCGTAAGCGGCTCCCACGGTCCGGCTGCCGTAAAGCCCAAAATCATACTGTCCTCGTTGATTCCCAGTGGAAACGCGGAATCGAATCCTAGGGCGGGTGGGAAGACTTCCAGAACGTACTCCGGCGGTGCCGCGTTCACACTGACCGCCGCGAGCACCCACGCCGTCACCGACCACCGCCGCCAACTCGTGGCACAGCCGCTGACACTAGGTACCGTTTCCCCCAACCTGTTCATGTTCTTCCTCCGCCCTGGTTCCAAATGACCTCACAATCCCGCGGATGAAGCTGCGCAATTCTTGATCCAACGCTTTGGGCTGATCCTCCATGATGAAGATTCCAGTGTCGGCGATTTCACGGATGGCGAGCATGGGAATGACGCCGCGGAGGCGTTCCCAGCGGAATTTCCAGTCGTAACTCCACTTGATGCCCTCATTCACCTCACCCCACTGCGCGGTGAGGTTCCCGGTCCATGCAGCTTTCGCTTTGTCACGGTCGCCGTACATGATCTCGTTGGACTCGCGGTGCTTATCGACGACGATGTCCAACGTCCACTCGGACTTGGGGACGACGGCCAGCAGCGGGACGGTAAGCTTCCCGAGATCCGGTTCGAGATCCGCTACTTCGTACTCGAAGAAGTAAGCCAGTTGGGTGGGGATGGGGACGGAAACCTGTAGGTCGTAGAGTTGCGCGGCACGGGTCGTGTTTCGGCAGAAGTCCCGTGGCTGAAACGTGCCGGCCCTCCACATCTTGTCGGTTACCGTCTTGTACCACGGCATGAAGTAACCGTGCACCATTTGCGAGCGTTGTTCGGATGAAGCTGTCTTGATAGGCTTGCCCGGTCCGTTTTGCCCGTAGGCCGGGAGTGCCATGGAGGGCGTTCCCGCAATGACGACCACGCCTCGGATTTTCTTCGGATGGTCCAGTGCGATGCGCAGTGCATAGTGATCGCCCATCATGTGATGCCCGACGAGCACCGGCCGATCGAGTTTCTTGTCGTCGATGAGCTTGACGATGGCCTTGCAGAGGGCGTCGGTCCAGACGCGGTCGCTGAAATCATTCTTTTCGGGCCACGGTGGCGGCTCTGTGCCTTCATACCCCGGCGGAGTGATTGCGTACATGGTGTAGGCCTCGCGGTTGCGTTCCATGAAGTCTTTCCAGATGCTCCCGCCGAAGGCCGCGCCCGGGATGAGAATGACCGGGACCGGACCCGTGCCGACTTTGTCCACCCGTCCCAACTCTCCGAGGGGCGACGTGGCCGTGTTGGGAGGATGTTTCAGATTGTCGAGCGAAGGGTCGGAGCACTTCTCCTGAGCACCGACGCCCCGAGCCCCAATCGCGGCTAGGAACGCCGTGACCAGACAGACGTGCCTGCCGGCAGCGGGCCCGTTGTCGGAAAACAATTTCGAACACACTTTTCGGTTCTTGCACGACATACCTGCTTATCCTCGGTCCATCGGATCTCGATCCCCCTCGAAGTATCGCAGGTTCCGGTCCAAAGCTCCGCGGAAAGGCACGAACGGCTGGAAATCGGGAACGAATCGGGCCCGCCGCGCCTCGACCAACAGGCCGGACCCGGAGGCCGGCAAAGGGCGGGCGACCGTCTCCGTCAGTCGGGCAGGCCAAGCAGCTCGCGGAGCTTGCCGCGGTAGCCACGGCTGAGCGTCAGCTCGGTACCGTCGCGCAGGATGATCACGAACTCGCCGTGAAACAGCGGTTGAAGTTCCTTGATGCGTTTAGCGTTGACGATTGTCGAACGGTGGATACGGACGAAGTGTTCCGGGTCAAGTTCGGTCTCGACCTGGCTGATGGGCGCGCGGTGCAAGTGCTCGTCGGCACCGGCGTGGAGTCGGACGTACTTCCCGGCGGCGTCGATCCAGTCGATCTCCCCCGTGGGGACCAAGTAGACGCGGCCGGCCGATTTGACCGCGAAACGCGAGCGATAGCGGCCCCCGGTCTTGAGGTCCGCGATCGCGCCGAGCAGGCGCTGCCGGAACGCGGCCTCGCCGCCCGCGCGCAGCTCGATGTGCCGGCGGGCGCGCTTCAAGGCGGTGGCAAAACGCTTTTCATCGAACGGTTTGAGGAGATAGTCGATGGCGTTGACGTCAAACGCTCGCAAGGCATGCTCGTCAAAGGCGGTCACGAAGATGACGACCGGCATGTTCTCGATGCCGACCTCCCGGATCACCGCGAAACCGTCCATCTTGGGCATCTGGATGTCTAGAAACACAACGTCGGGATGGTGGCGGGCGATGGCGGTCACGGCGTCCCGGCCCGAAGCGCATTCTGCGATGATCTCCACGTCGGCATGGTCTTTCAGCAACGCCCGTAACCGTTTGCGGGCCAGCGGCTCGTCATCGACGATGATGGCCTTAAGCATGGTCATATTGGATCAACTTCCGACGTGGGGGTCAGAGCCCTGCTCACGGGGATTTGAATGGAAACGACGCATCCGGTCGGCGAGGCGTTCCGCAGCTCGAAACGTGCTCGATTTCCGTACATCTGATGCAACCTCGCCTTGGTGTTCGAGATGCCAATGCCTTCACGGATCGGCTCGTGGGTGTCGTCGCCAAGCCCTGGTCCTGAGTCGTGAATCTCGATGAGCAATGCGCGATCCGCGAACTCCGCAGTGACTCGAACATGGCACCGCATCTCCTCTGAGGTGAGGCCGTAACGGACCGCATTTTCGATTACGGGCTGGAGTATGAACGTCGGGACGGTCACGTCAAGCGTCTCCGGGGCGACGTCCAGACTTACGTCCAGCCGGTCTCCGAATCGCACCCGTTGTATTTCAAGGTACTGTTGCACGAAATCCAACTCGTCGCGAAGCGGGATCTGTTGAACATCGGACTTCTCCAAGGCGAGCCGTAGCAACTCACTGAGCCGCGCAACCATCTCTTCGGCGCCGTGCGGATCCTCTCGAATAAGCGCGGTAATCGCATTGAAGGTGTTGAATAGGAAATGCGGATGCAGTTGCATCCGCAGCGCCTCGAGCTGGGCCTGGGCCAACTGGGTCTCGAGCCGCGAGGCGTGAACTTGGCCTTCGCGATACCGGCGGGCGTTGTCGATGGCATAGACCGCGGACGCGATCGCCCCGTAGCAGAAGAGTTCCCAACTGAACCCCGTCGTGAACAGGTATTGCACGGTGCCGCGCCATCCGGGCGGCCCGATGCCGAGCGGCGCGACAAGCCAAGTCCAGGTCGCGTAGGCCACGATGTGGATGGACGCCACGAGAACGCCGGACCCCAGGTGGGCGATCATCGCTCGCCGCCAACGGGTCCGTGTGAGCTGGATGCGCCGGGACCGCCAAAAGATCGCTGGGCACAACAGCGCCCACAGGTACCACGAGCTGACGTTCCAATTCAGCGCCTGGCCCCAAGTGACCGGCCTCCCGAAGGAATGCAGATAAAGGTAGAGCTGAGCAGCAAAGATCAGACCGATCAGTGTGAAGCCCAGAAAACCGATCCAAACCGTCCGCCACGCGATCTTCATATCGAGAACTGTACCCACTCGGCGGCGCGGAGTTCAAACCGGTTGTACGAAAGGGCGAGTCGGGGGAACGAAACGCTGGAATCAGGACACGAATGGCGCCGCTACGGCTTGAGCGTGAGCGGCGGAGATCACCCCATGCTTTGGTCACGCCACCTTTGGATGATGTTTTGGAGTCCTTGGTCCAGGGCGGTCCTGGTCCGCGGCGGCGCCTGCCGCCGGAAGTGCTCAACGACGTCGAGGTCTGTGCCCTCATGAAGGCGTGTGGCCGTTACGCGCCAACCGACCTGCGCAACCGAGCGCTGATCGCTCTGCTCTACCCCGCCGGCTGGCAAATCAACGAAGCCCTCAACCTGCACCTCAAGGACCTCGAACCGGGCGACGGCGGCCTGGTTGGGAACCTCGCCAGCGTCGAGTTGGCGAGGCCATTCGATGGCGTTGCGGAGCGTCTCGACGATACGCGGTGGGCCGACCGGCTTGCGCAACCGGGGCGAGCGTGCCCTACGGCGTGACGGCGGCGCCGCGTTGACGATCTGGCCGGAGGGCACTCGGCGCGTCAGGGCGCCCAGACTGCCCTTCGGGAAGGTTGGGTTCGGCCCCAAGGCGATTTCGACGGCCTGTTCGCGGTACTTCGGCGGCACAGGGCCGTCCGGTGGGGCGGACCCGTCGTCGAGCGCGACGTGGACGATCCGAAAGACGACCTCCGGCTCGGCCCACACGAGGCGGCGTGGAACACCGTTACTCCTCGGAAGCCGTCCTGCCGGGAAAGCGCTCGCGCGGTTTACAGCTCGGTCCGCCGTACCCAGTTCGCAGCGTTGTGCCAAGGTTCGAATTCTGTTACGTTCGGGGAGGTTCGCGGTCCCGAACGGGCCGCTTCCTTGCGTGGTTGACGCCGCCGCGTCGCATTCCCGAGCTCCGCGTGTTTCGTAAGTTACGAACGGGTGCGGCTTTGTGGCAACGGCCGCGTTCCATCGCGATCCTCTCTGTTTCGTTACATGCCCTCGTACGCCGTGAACTTGCCACAAAACAAGCCCCAACGCGTGCGTTCCTCTCCGTTTCGCCCATGATTTCGCGTGCCGTGGTTAACAGATTAGGCGGTTTTGGCCAGGTCCTGAAGCTGGCGCTCCAACTCCTCAAGCCGTCCGATCGACGGCGAAGCTGCGACGAGTGGCCGCAATTGTCGCTCAGTCATCCGCGGGCAACCCATAGGGTCGGCGACCAACAGTGACTCGAGGAGCGCGGCCGGCAAACGGAGGAGGCGCATGATTTGACTGACCCGCGCCCTTGTTATGCCGACTTGTTTGGCGACCTCCGCGTAGTCGCGGGCGCGGCCATCCCGAACCGCCCGTTCGATCTGGTACGCCAGGACGATGGTCCGAACCCCGGAGGCGACGGGGCTATGCCCGTGCGATCGCCCTCGTCGTCGTCGCTGCGTGGGCTTCAGTCCGGAAACGGCGAACTCGATTTGCATGACAGACTCTCGCCCGTTTTCCACTTGACTGGAAGTGGGGCAGTCTGCCTTGCTCTCCCCGCCAACGAGCACCCGTAATTCGCCACTCGGCTTGAAAGGGTGTGGCGCGGTACCCCGGGTCTGTTGAGCCCAATTTGCAGCAGCCTCGGCCGTCAGCGTCAAGGCAACTTTCTCCGTTCGGCCATCGTATTCGACGGTCTCAAGGATGAACCGGAGAAGGCGGGCCTGCTCCAGCGGCGGCAGGCTATCCCAGTCGCTGGCCAAGAATCCGCCGACATTGTCGGACTCGGCCCCGGTGCCTTCCTCCTTGGTACCGCCGGTCCGGCGATCAGGCACACCGGGAGTTAGGCAATCCGTTGTGCGGCCAGGTCGACCATTCGAATCCTTGGCCAGTCGCCGCAGATGGTCGCAAACCTCGCGCTCCAGCCGCCCGGCTTGGATCGTGCCCGTGGGACACTGGTTGTAGCCGCGTTTCTGGGCCTTGGTGCAAACGTAATACCGGTGCAGCTTGGGCCCCTTCCGCGAGACCATCTGCACCATCGCCGCGTCGCAGGCCTTGCAACGCAGCAGCCCCTTCAGTAGAGCGCCGTGCTTGTTGCGCAGGAAACTCCCCGCGGTCCGGGCGTTCCGCCGCAGCAGTCGCTGGACTTGTTCCCATGTCGCCGAGTCCACGATCGGCTCGCGTTGCCCGGCGTGGGTCTCGTCCCGGTAGCGCACCCGGCCGATGTAAGCAACGTTGGTCAGCAGGTGGTGGAGATTGGCTCGCATGACTGGCCGTTCCCAAGGATGCGTTTCTCACACGAACCCGTATTAAGTGTCGGTCAACCGCCAACAGACCACAAGATAGCCTGCGGCGCCTTTGGGCATCGCGTCACCTCGCCGACGATCAATCCTCTCCACACGCCTGCGGAAGTGCGCCCCGCTGCTTAATAGAGGATGTCCCCGTGTTCGCCGGTAGTCGGGGCAGCCTCTTCCCAACCGCGACGGACCAGACCCAGCCCGTATAAGCAGAACTCAAAATCCTCGCTGAGGTGCCGGAACAGAGATGACGGCGGGGCGTCGTTTTCGCCCGCCAGTTGCGAGACGATCGCATAGGAACGCTTACCCTGCGAGACGTAGTCCAAGAGCACATCGGAGGGATCACGTGTAGCGAGTTTGAGCTGTTCGGGATAAACGCCGGCCCAGAAGAGCGTATAATCGCCGATGTGCCGGTACATCACTCGGTCGCGCTCCAACGGCGTCGCCGGCCGCTCCTCCGACGACACCGCCAACATCGCCGCGACTTGCTCGAGCCGCTTCCCCGACGCGTTTCGAATCGCGTTGAGCCGATCGATGTGCGTGAAGCTGACCAGTAGGTCGCTAACATACTCCGTCAAAACGGGGTCGCACATCCCGACTTCCGTGCAGAAAGCGTGCTCGACGAGTCCGGTGAACAGTCGCCGGAGCGGATGCTTTGGATTGATGGATTCCACGCTCTCAAACCCGCTACAAAAAAAACGTCACACTTCGCCGCCCGGATGCCCTAACTGAAAAGGAACCCCTTGTCGCCGCGAGGGGCTCGCGGCAACGAGGGCCACGACCAGGCACTCGCGCGGCCAATTTGATCGTAGGATTCGAGACGGCCACAGGCAACTTTTTCAAGCCCGGTCCCCATGCGGAAAAGGTCCGATAGCGTTCGATTAGTGAGGAAGCTGGAAATGGGAGTTCAAGGCTGCCCTATTCGCCCCGCGTTTTGCCGGGCGATTCAGGCTTGGCCGACTCGGTTGCGGGAGGGGGCGTATTTTCTGCCGGCGACGGAAGCGGCTCTTCGGGCGTAACAATCGATGGTTTGGGTTGACCCGGGCTTCGTTGAGTGGCGTGGCGCTCAATCTGCGAAGTTGTAAGAAGCCCCTTTAGCCGCGCCTCCATTTCCCCAAAAAGCGCATAAACCGGTTCTAACACCCGTCTACGTGCCGCCTCCGTTTCCGCGATCTTATCTCGATCGCGGGCCTCCATGGCCGCTTTCTGGTCGACGGCGATCTTGGAGAGTTCCTCTTGCTTGGCCGCCTTGAAGTCATTGGCTTTGACTTTGAACTCCTTGAGGATCGATCGCGCGGAATCGATCTGTCCCTGGTCCAAATGATAATCCTTGATGAACTCTTCGACGAAGGTGTCAAAGATGCTCACGCGGAAAGTCTCCACTTCCGGTTCAGGAAGTCCGGCTGACGGCTTTTTCGGGCGCGGCGGACTGCGATCGTCAGTGGGGGGCGGCGGAAAGAGTCCGGCGTCCGTCGGCTGCCCCGACTCCCAATCGCCGAAGTTCCTGTCGATTTGCGAGAAAGTCTTTTCGATTTCCGCAAGATCATAGTCGTGGGTGACCTTCTGTTCGGGCGTCAAATACATGCGCCATTCCTCGTTGGCCTTGAGGATGGCCTCTTTGGCCAATGCCGCCAGCGGCCTCGCAGACTTCCCGATGCGCATGACTTCCTCGCGGCTTTCCGGCGGCTTGCCCCCGAGTTGGGCGGCGAGCAAATCGCGTATCGCCGGCCAAACCTCGGCTTCGTGCTCCTTGAGAAAACGCCTCACCTCACGCTCCATTAGCTTCTTCGTTTCCGCCGTCTGCGCTTCGTTGAGGTTGTAACGGCGCGAGATGTTTTTCACCGCGTCCTCCATGATCTTCTCGACCGTTGCGGAGGTCGGTGTGGTTCCCGATTCGAGTGCGGTTGCCGCGTTTGCAGCGGCAGGCGCTGGCTGCGATGCGGGCGGCGCTGCGGGCGGCTGAGGCTCCTGTCCGGCCGCGATGGTCGTGAGGACCGTTAGCGCCGAGCCCCAAACGCGCAGGGATGTCCCCCGCCACAACTTGCTCAAATGCATCATGGGACTAACCACCATCGCCATCCTAACCGTCGATACTATAACAATCGAGAGGCCGTCTTGGTTGCACCCTATCGGCCGCCAATGGCCAAGATCTGCCGGCTCCGACTCTTAACTCATTAGTACATGGTTGGGTATTGTGACGAACCGAGAGTCAACTGGACGGGGTCGACCGTCCTCGAAGTCGGTCAAGATAATAGCTAATCTGATAGCGCCACAATCGCTTTCGAATTTGCCGAACCGGCCCATTGTCGTCCAGAGCCCCCGCAGCCCGTCCCAACATACATCGAGCCGCACGCCATTGGCCCAACCGCAAATGGGCAATGGCCGCGCTGAACATCGCCCCGCCGAACCCCGGCTTCCCTCGAACGGCGCAGAGGCAATGCTCCAGAGCCGCATCCGCTCGCCCGGTTTTCAGCAGACAAACACCTAATTTATGGTGGGCAAATGGATTATGCGCATCGGCGGCCAATACTCGGCGATATCGGTCCGCGGCCTCCGACGCCTTATCAATCGCCAAAAATGTGTCTCCAAGGAGCATTAGCACCGGCGCACTGTCGGCTCCGCGCTCGATTGCCGCCTCCAAACGTACCCTAGCCTCCGCAAAGCGCCCCAATTGACAAAGAACTTCTCCGGCAAGCGCATCAGCCTCGCCTCGGTTGTACTCCCGCACTCCGTCGTTAGCCGCCTCTAATTCCTGGATGCAATTCCAAGCCTTTTCGGGGTGACCGCAGCGTAGCCAAATCCGACATAGGGCTAGCCGCGCCCCGGCGTGGCGAGGGTCCAGTTCGAGGATGTGTTCCAGTTTGGCGCTCGCGGCCGCAACCTGCCCCGCTTCAAGTGCCAAGTCCGCCAATTCGAAGAGCAATCGGACGTTGCCCGCGTCGTCTCGAAGCTCGCGGAGTAAATACTCACGGGCCTGCTTACAATCTCCTTTGGCACGGTAGGCCTGCGCAATCCGCTGGTTCACCCCGATGTACGCCGGTTCTAAGTCCAACACCCGTTCCCAGCAATAAATCGCCCGATCGTGCTGCCCGCGCGCCGCGAGCGACTCGCCGAGGTAGAAGAAACAATCCGGGCATTCATCATCGAGTTGCTGGGCCAGGTAAAACATCTCCTCGGCCTGGTCGTGGCGACCCAGCTCGGCGTAGATGTACACCCTATGACAATAGGCCGGTTCAAAATCAGGGTGCTGTCGAGCGAGGGCTTCGAAAGTTTCCAACGCGGCTCCCATGCGTCCGAGCCGAGCAAGCGTCGAACCAAGGGCGAGGGCCACCTCCCGGTCGTCGCCATCGAGATCAAACGATTGTTGATACGCTTCCGCGGCGTCCTCGGTGCGGTCTAGTTCTTCGAGCAGATAACCGCGCTGGGCGTGCCAGAGCGCGTTGGTGGGTTGGATGGCCAGGGCGACCTCCAACTCCGTAAGCGCTTCCGCCCAGCGATGGGACTCGGAGAGTTGCTGCGCCCGCTCCACGCGTTGCTCAGCCTCAAGCCAGTCATTCATAGGACTAAACTCCCATGCCCTAGAACCTGCACTACCCCATTCTATACGTCTTATCGGACAAGGGCAAGCGTATTTGGAAGTGGGCAGCCGGTCGATTTACGGGCAAACGTGCCAGGTCTGGGCCTACCGACCATTCAGTGTAACGACAAACTCGGCGAGGTCGTGAAAGTCCGCGTTGCCGCCGGCGTCGGGTTAACCTCTGGACCGTCACGCCCGCAAGGGCACGGGCTTGCCGCCGCGGAAGAGTATCTTGGCCGCGATGAGGAGCGAGAGCGTGAGCATGGTCAGTCCCCACATGGAAATGGTCGGAATGCGGGCCAGCCCTAGAGCACAGTCCGGAACGCCGTCGCCGTCTTCGTCCAGCCGGTCGTCGGCGTTGGGACATTGATCCAGACAGTCCGCAACCGTGTCGGCATCGTTGTCGAACTCCGGCACGCCGCAACCGCACTGCCCGGGGGAGAGCTTGTCGGGATCGTTGGGGCAGGCGTCGCCGCACGTGGCGTCGATGCCGTCATCATCGGCGTCGGCGTCGCAGACCCCTTCCTGCGGAGTTCCGCCGTGTTCGGTACAGCATAACGGCGCGAGGCTGGCGCAAGTGCCATCGGGCAGGCAACAGGGCATTGGGGGCGGGCAGTCGGATTGTTCGTAAAAGATGCCCTGCCCCTCGGCACAACCCAGAGCGGAGGACGGCTCGCAACTGCCGCCGGGAAGACAACACGCCCCCGTGAAATGCGGTGTATATTCCACGACGTTGGGCGTTCCGCCGGTAGCAAAGGTGAACCGCGTCGTCTGCCCAACGCTCAGCGGGCGGTCGAGAACGATCTCCACCGTCTCCGGAGCGCCATTGTCCAAGCGTCGCGTAGCAATCACCACTGGGACTGCGGCACCCGCCGTGCTCTTGACGTTCTGACTTTTTGACGTTGCGACGTTTTCCACGGTGATGTCATCTATGTACAGGTAGTTGGGTTGGTCGAAAGTCACGGTGAAGCGATCGAGGGCAGGGTAAGTCTCGGCATTTAAGATACCCCCCGGCGGATCGGAAGAAACTATCCTCTCGCCGTAATCGACCGTACCGTAGCGAACGAAGTCCCATTCGTTGATCGTCGGAAAATACTCGGGACCGCATCCGCCGTCCCCGCCGAACTGCACGAACGCGGAACTGATCGCTTGATCATCTTGCGATTCCCGAAAGACAAAACCGTCGACCGACATCCGATAGTGTACGCCGTCGAGGCTCTCAAAGCGGTACGTGTGAAACTCGTTCATGTCCAAGCCGCCGACTACCTGGCCCCCGCTTCGTGACACAACCGCGTCACCGAATAGGTACGCTACGTCGAACCACTGCGCGTACTGGACGGCGATGCTACCATCGCAAGTGTATGAAAAGGGCGGGAGCGGTTGTTCGGAGCGGAATCCCCACTCGACCCACAGGGTGGGTGGTTGAGGCTCACCGATCAGAGCGATCCGATGGTGGTAGTTGTACAGAAACGCCCCGGCAACGACTTGGTCAACATAGGTCACAACAAGGTGTCCGTCTTGGAGCGACTCGCTGCATCCGCCTTGGCAGAGGCGGTTGATCACCCAACCGGCACCGGGGGCGTAGGGTAGGACGTCCCCCTCGTAACGGTGCAGGAGACCGTCGGCGAAGGCCGGAGCCCAACCGAGAGCAACGATAAAGAGCACCCAACGAGAGACGAGCCCGAAGTATTGATAGCCTCTACGCATCATCGATCATTATAGTCCGTTCACCAACTTCGGCTGAATACCGGGTCCGTGACTGTTTAGGCGGCTTGGGGACGGTACCGAAGGGACCGAGGATGGTAGCCACGGGTGGAGCGCTGCCCGCCGCCAGGCGGGCAGGGCGCAACCCGTGGATACCAACGCGCCCGAGCGCCCGCCCCGGAAGGGGCGGAGGAGGATGGCGCAACCCCGGTTCCGCCGCCCCGTCGGGGCGGGTTGATTTTTGTCCCCGAACACCACGGGTTCCATCCGGCTGCGCCGGACTCCACCCGTAGCTACAGCCCAGCGCCCCTTTGGGGCGAATCCGCCAGTCGGCGGACTCCGCCGGAAGCGTCACGGCAAACGCGGCGCGGCCGTGTAGGTCCGCGTCGCCGTCGCGGTCGGGTTAACCTCTGGACCGTCACGGCCGGAAGGGCACGGGCGTGCCGCCGCGGAAAAGTATCTTGGCCGCGATGAGCAGCGAGAGGGTGAGAATGGTCAGTCTCCACGCGGCAAGGGTCGGAATCCGCGCCAGCCCTAGAGCGCAGTCCGGAACGCCGTCGCCGACTTCGTCCAGCCGGTCGGCGGCGTTGGGACTTTTGATCCTGACAATCTGCGGCGGGGTCGGCGTCACTGTCAACGTCCGCCATGCCACAGCCGTACTGGTCCGGGGAGAACTTGTCGCGATCGTTGGGACGGGTGTCGCCGCGGTTGATGACTTTCGACCGGCCCTCGTCAACGAGTATGCTGTTCTTCGTGATCGACGCTTTTGGTCAGTTTTGGATGACTCGCGACCCGACGCGAGACATCGTATTGATTCTTTCGCTTGGCGCCGCAGCGCAGTGGTTGGCCTGGCGAGCGCGATTGCCTTCCATCCTGGTGTTGCTCCTCCTGGGCTTCGTAGCCGGTCCTGTGGCGGGATGGATCCATCCCGACGAACTGCTCGGTGACGCATTGCTCCCCCTGGTATCCCTCTCCGTTGCGATCATCCTCTTTGAGGGCGGTCTGAGTCTTCGTCTTCACGAACTGACCAGCGTCGGGCGCGTCGTGGGGAATCTGTTGACGATCGGCGTCGCCACGACTTGGCTAATGGCCGCAGCGACCGCCTATGTCGTGGTCGGCCTCGACGCCCCCCTGGCCATCATCCTAGGCGCTCTACTGACCGTCACCGGGCCGACGGTTATTCTCCCGATGCTCCGACACATCCGACCTCAAGGCCGCGTCTCGTCGATTCTGCGGTGGGAAGGGATTGCCAACGATCCGATCGGGGCCATTCTTGCAGTGCTGGTATTCGAGTTTGTAGTGGCCGCCGAAGCACATAGTCCAACTTACTACCTCGTCGGCGGATTGATAAAGACGGCAGTCGTCGGCGGTGGCATTGGTCTAGTGACGGGCCTCACCCTGTCCGTCATGCTGCAACGGTACTGGATCGCCGACCATCTCACGAATCCCATCATTTTGGCGACGGTCGTTATCATGTTCGCCGTATCCAATCGCTTACAGGCCGAGTCAGGATTGGTTGCCGCCACCATAGCCGGCATGGTGCTGGCGCACCGAAGCCCCTCTGAGGTACGTCACATTCTGGAGTTCAAGGAAAACATTCGGGTTTTGCTGATCTCGTTCCTTTTCATCGTCCTTTCCTCGCGATTCAGCTCATCGGACTTTCGGGCGCTGTTGGAATTGAGGACCCTGGGTTTTGTGGCGGTGTTGATTCTCGTCGTGCGTCCCTTCTCCGTTTTCTTTGCGACGCTCGGAACAGGTTTACCTTGGTCCGAGCGTTGCTTCCTGGCATGGGTTGCGCCACGAGGGATCGTGGCCGCAGCCGTTTCCTCCGTATTCGCCCTGCAATTGGAAGCCGCTGGTCATGAGCAGGCAAATCTGCTCATGTTGCTTACGTTCGCCACGATCATTGGCACCGTCCTCGTATACGGCTTGACAGCGGCGCCCGCGGCTCGCCGGCTTGGTCTGGCGGAACGCGATCCGCAGGGCGTACTCATTGTTGGCGCGCAGAAATGGGCATGCCGCATTGCTAAAACGCTCTCTGATCTTGGTTTTCGCGTGCTTTTGATGGATACCAATCGTGCGGTCGTCGGCGCGGCCCGCATGCATGGACTGCCGGCCTGCGTCGGAAGCGCTCTGGCGGAGAACGTCCTGGACAACCTTGACCTCGGCGGAATCGGCCGGCTGCTCGCCCTGACGCCCAACGACGAAGTGAACGCGCTGGCGACACAACAATTTTCGCGCCACTTCGGGCGGGAAAACGCCTATCAGTTGCCTCCTAAAACCGCCCCGGACCGGAGGGGGTCCCACGAAAAACACCTGCATGGCCGATGGCTTTTCGGTTCTTCAATCAATTTTGCGGCCCTCGATGCATGGAATGACATAGGCTGGACGATCAAAGTGACTAAACTCACGGCCGAGTTCGATTACCAGGCGTTCCGCGCCAGATATGGTCCCACCGCAGTCCCTCTCTTTATCATCAACCAACAAGGCCGACTCGTCATCCTCACCGCCGATACGTCGGCATCGCCGGTGCCCGGTCAGACCCTGGTTAGCCTGGTCCCTACATTACCCAAGGAGTCCGTACAGACTCCCGATCTTCCGGGCAATACGAACTAACACGGCAATCGGCGGATTACGCGGTCATGCGCTCCGACGAGTTGTTTCTTTCATCGTTCCCATCGGGGTCGGGTCCGACCGCAGTCACGTTCACTGATAAGGAGCGAAAAAGCGCCGGATGACGCAGGAATGTGCCTACATCAAACGGCATCGCCCTGTTTCGTTCGAACCGCCGGTGATTGATTTACGGACCCGAACGCTTGGTCCCAGGGGCTGCCGGTATCGTACCTTTTTGTACGGGATACCAGCTATACCGCCGAGGAAACAGCCATGGGCGCTGCGCGCCGAGACAGAGCGCTCCTTTTAAGACCACGGGCTTTCACGCTTGTGGAGCTCGTCATGGTGGTGGTGATTATCGGAATTGTCGCCGCCATTGCGGTCCCACGAATGTCCAGCGCCAGCACGCACGCGTCGGCCAACGCCTTGCAAGCGACCCTGATGAACGTCCGCACGGCGATCGAATGCTTCTACGCGGAACACAACCGCTATCCGGGGTACGACCCGGCCAACGGCTCCGCCAACGGGGTCCACTTCGTCAACCAACTGACGATGTACAGCGATGCCCAAGGTCAAACGAATGCGGCCCGCGCGGCCCCATATTTATTCGGACCGTACCTGCGTAAGCCGTTTCCGGCCAACCTGGCCAACAGCCTTTCCACCGTTTTCGTTAAGGAAACGAGGGCCGCCGCGGACCCCGCGGAGGGCTCGGTGGGTTGGGTCGCCGTCCTCGCCACCGGCGACTTCGGGGTCAGCGCCACGGATGAGCAGCTCGACAAGCTCGGAGTGACCGAGGCGTTGGGTAAGGCCGGCGCCCGTTTGCAGAATTGAGCGGGGACCTGTCGAAGCAGCGGACTCGACCCATGAACAAAGATAACCTTGAGAATCTTGTACACCTCGCGCGACGCGGTTTCACCATCGTCGAGGCCGTCATGGTCATGGTCATTCTTGGGATTCTCGCCATGATCGCCGTGCCGCGCTACGCCGCGTTCACGGCTACGGAAAGACTCGAGAGCGCCGCACGACGCCTGACCGCCGATCTGTCGCTTGCCCAGCGTCATGCTAGGTTAACCAGCGCCAGCCAGACGGTCTCGTTCACTATCGCCTCGAACCGCTACCAATTGGCGGACATGAATCATCCCGATCATCCGAGCCAGCCGTTTGAGATTTGCGTCGCCGACGAACCCTATCGCGCCCGGATCGTTTCGGCCTCCTTTGGCGGCGATGCCCAACTCGTTTACGACGGGTTCGGCAAGCCGGACAGCGGAGGACAAGTCGTGATCGCCGTCGGCGCGTATCAAAAGACGATCCAAGTTGACACCGGGACCGGCCAGCCGCGCAAAAGCGTCGGACTGATTATTGTGGAGGAGCAGGATCCTTCACCAGAACAACAGCAAATCCAATGATGATCACTACTTCAAAATATCGCCGCGGCTTCACCTTGGTGGAAATGGTCTTGAGTATGGCCGTGATGACGGTCCTGCTGGGCGGGATCGCCTCGGCCATGATCCTCGCCGGCCGCGCCCTGCCCGACCTCGATACCCCGCTCAAGGCCATGGCCGACGGCTATCATGCGGTGGATGGGTTGGCTGGCGAGTTGTTCGCGGCCCAAACCATCACCCTGCGATCCGCTACCGTCGTCGAGTTCACCGTCGCAGACCGAAATGCCGACAGCAACGCTGAAACGATCCGCTATTCCTGGAGCGGCGTCGTCGGTCAGCCACTCACGCGGCAATACAACAATGGAACGATCGACACCGTGCTCGAGAACATCTATCAGTTTGATTTGCGCTACGACACCCAAAGCGTGAGCGGCCAACCCAAAGTGACCGTCGTGCACATCACCATCCGCGCGGGCGCGGACGCGACCTCTCGCATCGATACCTCCGTGCAATTGCTGAATCAACCGTCATGAGGCCGACCATGGTGAGACCAACCATGACGAAAAATTTACCCACAAGTGGATGTCATGCCAGCACTCGCCTGCGGCTCGTCCCGGAGGGACGAACCGGAGGGTGGCCCACCTCCTTTGGAGGTGGGGGCGGCGATGATCGTGGGCCTGACGCTGAGCATATTTCACCGTCTCCCCCAGGTCCAACGGACCTTGGCCACACAATCACCCCTCACCCAGCCTCTCCCTTCAAGGGGAGAGGACGACGCCGTGGGTTCAGCATGGTGGAAGCCGTTTTCTGCGTGGTGCTTGTGAGCGGACTCGTGGTCGTGTCCCTCGATACGTTGGGTGCCTCCAAGATGGCCCAAAAGAACCTCGGCGACCGTGCCGTCGGGCAACTCCTGGCCTCGTCGTTGATGTCTGAAATCCTAAACCTCAGCTACGAAGACCCCAACGACGCCCCGCTTTTCGGGCTTGAGCTGCTGGAAAACCCGCTGACCCGGTGGCTGTTTGACGACGTCGACGACTACTCCAGTTGGACCGCCTCGCCGCCGCAAAACCGCGACGGCACCGTCATCCCCGGACTCACCGGCTGGGCACAAACCGTACAGGTCGTTCATGTGGACCCCGCCGACTTCAGCGTTCAAAAGATCACTGACTCCGGCGTGAAGCGAATCACGGTCACGATCACCCACAACAACGTTGTTGTGGCGACGCTCGTTGCGGTCAAGACCGGGACGATTTAGACGGAACTGCCGTGTGCATGACAGTTTAGGCGGCATGTTTTTCGCCCTGAAAGGGCGCAAACACGACAGCCCAGGGCAGCGCCCTGGGAAACAAGAACGCCACAATGACCAATGCCCTGAAAGGGCGAAACAAAATGTTTAATCCCACAAATGGGGGCAATTCTTTCGCCCTTTCAGGGCTTGCGCGATACGTGTCGTATGCTTCCCAGGGCGTTGCCCTGGGCTTACATGTTACGGCCCCGTTGGGGCAAATCGTTCGCTCTTCAAGCGGATCGAGCCCCGCCGGATGTGTCACGGACCCGGAACTGCTCGTGAAGGTCCAATGTTCGGTGTCCCTATGATCAAACAACCTATAACCGTTCGTCGTCGCGGCAGCATGTACGTGGCCGTGTTGGGCAGCACGATGGTCATCACCGTGATTGGGCTGTCCGCCCTGATGCTCGCCCGCGTCGAGCGAATCTCCGCCGAAGGCACGGCCGACCTCTCCGCGGCCCGGTTCTACGCCCAATCGGCGATCGAAATGGGGCAGCACCATATCCGCCAGGATCCTGGAGGCTGGCGAGGCGACTTCAACAGCGGCGTATGGGAGGCCGACCGCGCCATCGGGACCGGAACTTACACTCTCGAAGGCATCGACCCGGTGGACGGCGATCTGAGCAACTCCGCCTCTGACTCGCTTCTGCTCCGCGGCACCGGCTTCGAAGGTCAGTCCCGCTACAAGCTGCAAGTGACGATGACGGCCAAGTCCAGCGCCCTGACGTGCCTCCAAGTGGCCATGCATGCCGGTACAAACATGACCTTCAACAGTGCTACCGTGCAGAGCAATCAAGTCACGATTAGCACCAACGGCACGGCGACTTCATTAAGCTCTACGATTCATCCCATGGTCGAAGCTGTCGGTACGATTACCGGAACGGAGTACAAATCGTCTTTGACACCGGGCATCACCCCGCGGACCATGCCGGACGCCACGGTGTTCGACTTTTATACGACGAACGGAACTACCATCCCCTATAGCTCGATCCTCAGAGTATCGGGGCAGGTTACGATGGAGAAGAAGCTCCTTAGCCCTGGTAAGAACGACTACGGTTCG
>Ga0326597_10003918_pt1 | contig 21120 bp, 18 predicted proteins | sample RVTome_12_FD_203789 | JGI IMG/M metagenome (GOLD analysis project Ga0326597, IMG submission 203789) | Soil microbial communities from uranium-contaminated site in the Upper Colorado River Basin, Wyoming, United States - RVT100D185 | ecosystem: Environmental > Terrestrial > Soil > Contaminated >...
CCGGGCACTTAATGGTGGTAGCCCAGCGCCACCAAGCCAAATTTGAAAACTTAACCCCGCCGGAGGCATTGGAGATGATACAGCTTTCACAAGCCTGGGTCAAGAATCTAAAGAAAGCTTTAAAACCGGAGGGAATCAACCTGGGAGTAAATATGAACAAAGCCTCCGGAGCCGGAATTCATGACCACGTCCATATCCACCTGGTACCCCGCTGGAACGGCGACACCAACTTTATGCCGGTTTTGGCAGAGACCAAGGTAATTTCAGTCAGTCTCAATTCAGTTTACAAAAAACTAAAAGCCAAGAAATGAGAAAGCTGAGCAAAGCCGAATTGAGCCGGCTTTTATTTCTGTATAAATCGGATAAAAAAGTGGCCGAAGCTTTAGGGGTGCGGACCCAGCTGGTTACCTACTGGAGAACCAAAAAAAAGATTCCCAAGCTCACCCTGCTCAAATATCCCAAAATCAAAATCAAAGAGCTGTGGGAAAGATGGGGAGAGGATGAAAAAGCCGGAGCCGAGTTGGGAATCACAGCCGGCGCATTTTACAAATGGAGAAGAAAATTCGGGATTCTGGAAAGGCCCAAGGTTCTAAAATATCAGCAGCTGGAATTTTCCTTCAGTTCCCCGGCCGGCAGTTCTAAGCATACTTTGATCCAGAAGATTCTGGCTTCCAAAGCCGGCCCGCAGACAGTCAGGGTAAATGAAAATATCGAGATTGAGCCGGATTGGGTAATTCTGAACCGGAGTTTGAATTTTCTAATGGCAGAGCTGCAAAATTTAGGACCTAAAAAAATTTCTTCTCCTTCTAAGATTATTATTTTGCTGCCTCATTTTAACCCGGAGGAGAATAATTTTTCTTACCTCAATTTTAAAAAGCTGCTCAAAGAACATAAAATCAGAAACCTTTTCGCTTCGCAGGAGGGGCTGGCTTACCAAACAGTGGTAGAGAATAAAATGGTTTCCCCCTATCAGTTGACCGCCACTTTGGATCCCGAATTCTCCGCCCTGGGTGGGCTGGGAATTTTAAATATTAACCTAAGTAACAATTCACTGGCGGAATTTTTGAACCAGGGTAAAATAAGCCTGAGAATTCCGGAGACAGTCAGGGTGAACTTGAGCGGCGCCCTGTCGGAAGGAATTTTCGCCAAGGATATAAGTTTATTTTTGAGCGCCAAACTCAAAGAACCGAATTTTACCGGCAAAGGGTTTGAATTGTGCGGGACGATAATAGAAAAATTACCGGTTAAAGAGAGAATGACTTTGTGTCAGCAGATAGGCAGCAGCCATTTTTTCAGCAGCCTGGTTCCCTGCGATGCCATGGTGAAAAAATATCTTTCGGCCCCCTACGGCAAATCCTCTAATTCGGTTGTGGCAGATGCCCAGGCCGAATATTCGGCCAAACTGGATTTGGAGCTTTCCTGGCTGGAGCCGCAGATCGGCATAGTTGGCCCGGAGGTAGAAATTAGACCCTTGGCCAAAGTCAAAAAGCATAAAATCAGCTGGGCCATTTTGGGAGCTTCCACCGATTCTGACCTGGAAGATTTGGAAATCGCCGCCAAAATCTTGAAAGGCAGAAAGATTCCCAAAGAGGTCAAAATGGCGGTCATACCCGGATCCAAGAACGTGTATTTGAAGGCTCTGAAAAAGAATTTGGTGGGAACCTTTTTGCAAGCTGGCTGTATGTTTCTGTATCCGGGGTCCAATTCCTTCAATTTCTTCGAGGATGATAAGATAATTTCTACTTTTAACTGGAAGCTGCCCAAGCAGCAGGTATATTTAGCCAGCCCGGCTACGGTGGCGGCCTCGGCTGTGAAAGGAAAAATCGCCGACCCGCGGGAGTTTTTATAAACGAGGTGAGTTGGAGGCAGGGATTACCTTTCAAAAAGGGTGAACAGCTTGAGCTGAAAGTCACGGACTTGGCCTTGGGAGGAAAAGGGATTGCTAAAGTCGAGGACTTCACTTTTTTTGTAGAATCAGCTCTTCCCGGAGATCTGGTAAAAGCCCAAATCACCAGACTCAAACCCAATTATGCAGAAGCCAAATCCTTAGAAATAATTTCACCTTCCTCTTTCAGAGTCGGTCCCCGCTGTTCCCACTTCGGAATCTGCGGCGGTTGTGCCTGGCAGAATTTGGATTATCCCAGACAAGTAGAATTCAAAACCAAACAGGTTCGGGAAACTCTGGAGCATATCGGTGGTTTTGTTGCACCGCCGGTTAACCCAGCCATACCCTCCCCGGAGATTTTTTACTACCGCAACAAAATGGAGTTTTCCTTCAGTGCCGACCAAAATAACTTCCCGGTTTTAGGGCTGCATAAAAAAGACAGATTTGACCTGGTTTTCAATCTGGATAAATGCTACCTGCAATCAGAGACATCCAACCGGATGGTGCAATTCATTCAGGAATTTGTGAAGGAAAATCAGATTTCAATTTATGATTTGAAGACTCACCGGGGGATCTTGCGTTTTTTAACCATCCGGGAGGGAAAAAATACCGGTGAGGTAATGGTCAATATAGTGACCGACCAGGGGAATTTCCCGCAGGGAAAAATTTTAGCCCAAGGGCTTTTAGAAAAATTTCCCCAGATTAAAAGCGTGGTGCGGAATATCAATCCTCACAAGGCTCAAATTGCCGTGGGAGAAAAAGAGGAAGTTTTGGCGGGGGAAAATTTTATTACAGAAAAAATCGGCGATTTTATATTTGAAATCTCGGCCAACTCTTTCTTTCAGACCAACACCCAGCAGGCCGAAAAATTATACGATCTGATTTTGGAGATGGCAGATTTGAAGGGAAAGGAAACAATTTTGGATTTATATTCCGGAACCGGGACCATCTCCTTTTATTTAGCCCGAAAATCGCAAAAAGTTATAGGAGTGGAATCAAATCCCAAAACGGTGGCAGATGCCAAAAAGAATGCCGGTTTGAATAAAATATCCAATTGCCAGTTTACCTGCGAAGAAGCCAAAATTTTTCTGGCTTTAGCGCTTATCAGGCAAGAGAATTTTGATTTGATTGTGATTGACCCGCCCCGGGCCGGTCTGCATCCGCAGGTGGTGGAAAACATTTTGAAGCTTTCCCCGCCTGAAATTATCTACGTCTCCTGCAATCCGGCTACTTTAGCCAGAGATTTGAAACTTCTGTGCGAAAACCAATATAATTTGGAATTAGTTCAGCCGCTGGATATGTTCCCCCATACTTTTCACATTGAATCGGTGGCGAAATTATCAAAGAGACCGGTTCCCTAAAATAGCTGAGCCCGCCTTAATGATTGGCGGGCTCAAAAGGAGGTGTTTAGTTAAATTTAACTAAACAAACTGTAGAGAACTTAAGCCTAGCTGGATCCGTTTGAAGCTGAGCCAGGAGCTATTCTCTGTTCTAGTTCCTCTACCTCCAAGATGAGTTCTTTCATAGCCTCATCACCTCCTTGCATTCTTGTTAAATATTTTAATTAGTAACTCAAGATCTTCGGAAAACCTCATAAGATTAGCGAGAGAAGAAACCATACCCCTAGACGGACTACCGCACCTCCCGTTGAATCTCTGTGCAAATAATAAACAAATCGAGGGGATTTGTCAAGGAAAATCTTTGCATAATGAGAAATTTTTGAACAAAACAGTCCTGCTAATTGTAGTATTAGTAATTAAAAATACAATATATAGAATAAGTGAGATTCAGAGCCGATTTCAATGCGGGAAAGAACTTATAAACTCTTTCCACTGCTTTAGAACCAGGACCAAACTTCCACTCTGAACCAGCGCACCATCTTTCTGGTCAATAAATTTAACAAACTTCTTTTGCCGCAATAAATTTTGGCCTGGCCGGTCATCCCCGGTTTCAAATGAGCAGGGTTGTTAGCGACTTTGCTGGTGATAATAAAGATATTTCTATTTCCCTGCTTTTCGGCCTGCTGACCGACTTTGGTCACCACACCATAAAATGATTTTCCAGGATAAGCTCTGACTTTGGCTTTCACTTTCTGTCCCGCTTTGACCACATCCATATCTTTTTCGCTGGCGGAGATTAGAACTCGGACAGTATCCAGGCGGGCGATGCTGATTAAATCTCCTTTAGACCGGACGTTGGTCACGATTCCGGAGATGGGGGATTTCAGGTCCTGAGCCTGAATCTGCTGTTTCAAAAAATTGGCTTTGGCTTCCAATTGTTGAATTTCAGCCTTGGCTCGGGATAGCTCTTCGGGTTTGGCTCCCAATTGCAGAAGCCGTAAAGTGTTTTTGGCAATAGCCAGGTCGGATTCTAAAGCCTGGAATTCAGAAAATTTTTTATCATATTCTTCCTGAGAAATCAGCTTCTTCTGCCGCAGCTCGTCATTTCTTTCCTTTTCTTTCTGTTTGCTGTTCAGCAGGGCCTCCATTTTACGCACATTATCATTGGCTTGCTGCAGTTCTTCCGGCCGGGCCCCTTTTCTCAAGATGGCGTAATCGGCTTTGGCTTTATCTATCATAGCCAGGGCGGTAGCCAATTCATTGATATATTGATTGGAACTCACCTGAGCAATCAAATCCCCTTTCTGAACCTTTTGTCCTTCCTTGACCAATGGTTCCAGATTGACCACCCCGTATTCTGCAGAAATCAATTTCAAGACATTGGTCTGCCTTTTCTCTTCCTCTCCTTCGATGAACAACTGTTCTTCCATAAAAGATGCGGCTTGGTTGGAAATGATGTAATACTCCAAAGCCGCGATTTCACAGTCCTGGGAAACTTTCAGCTCCCACTTGACAAATACCAGAACTAAAATTATTGCAGCCAATATCCCGAGTTTAATCAGAAGTTTTTTGGGTTGCATAAAACTCTCTTTCTTCAAAGCAAAAATCTCCCTCAAGCCGGCTAAGCCCAAACTTAGAGGATACTTAAAAATAAGGAATGCCACAACTAAAAACAAGCCCAATCCTAAAAATTGAAATTTATTGATCAAAAACTGGCCCAGCTTAAAAAAGAAAAAACCGATTAAAAAGAAAGAATAGATTAAAGACAAAATCCCGTAGATAGGATAAACTTTCTTTTCTTTGGCTGATACTTGGGGTATTTCAACCGGCAAACCCAAAATTTTCTTTTTGAACCAGGCCCCTAAATAGGCAAAAGCTTTGGCTCGCAGATTGGGTATCTCTAAGTAATCCGACAGCAGATAATACCCATCTAATTTAATCAAAGGGTTAAAGTTAAAAAGAACTATGACTCCCGAGGTAATCATGGTCACAAAAAAGAACTGGTTTAAACCGGTTTCGGTATCCGTGATTCTCCACAAAATGGTTGCCACAGCCCAGATGAATATCTGAAAGAAGGCCCCGGCGAAAGAAACGATGATTTTGGCCTTCTTGGGGAAAAACCAGGCATCCGAGAGGTTGGAGTAAAAACAGGGCTGGAAATATAACAGCAAAAAACCCATCTCCCGCACTTCCCCCCCATAATATTTGCAGGTCAGGGCGTGGGCAAACTCATGCAGAGAGATTACCCAAAAAATGGTCAGCCAGATGCCCAATAGATTGGTCACCGAGGTCAAACCGGCGATGCTCCAACTGATCTCCCCCCAGTTGGCGATGGCGATTAAAGAAGCCAAAAGAATGGTCAACGCCACAAAAATTAAAAACGGTTTGGAAAAGACAAACTTGGTCTTGTTATATAATCTGGTGATGAAGGCATCCGGGTCGAAAGCTTTAAGTTTAAGAAATAAAATTCTTTTGAAGGTGTTTTTTTCCTTTTCGGTCCGTAAAGAAACTCTCTCCTCTTCTCTTTCAACGTTCTCTTTTTCTAGAAACCCCAGCCGGTCAATTTTCTCAATAAACTGATTTAAGGAATCCGGGGTTAATCTAAGATCGAATCTCTCTTTGAATCTATGCAAAATTTCTTCGGGAGAAGTTTTGCCGTCTAAATTCTGGGTAATAAAATATTCTCCTTCTTTGATGCGGAAAAATTTTTGAGTAAGAGGGTCTTTCAAAACATAAAAAGTTTCTCCCTCGAACTTTTGGGCTGTTATGATTATATCCGACCTGAACTTGGGAAATGTTGCAACCATAGCAAATCAGTTGAATTTTAATCTATGATACCCAAGCAGGATTGGCAAGTCAAAAAAATATTATTCAAAAATAGCCCGAAGGATTCTGAACAGAAAAAAGAAGAAAATCAAAATCAGCTTAACACTACAAACAGCACACTCCGATTTTTACCGGCGCAGGTCCGCTGTTGAAAACGTAGTTCACCAGAAATATTATGTCCGTAAGATTCGGATTACCTCCCGAACCGTTGGCGTCTCCTCGGCAAATTGGGTTGGGTGTCGGTCCGGAATTGAAGACATAATTTACCACGTAAACTATATCTGTCAGGTTGGGGTTTCCGCCGGAAGCATTGGCATCGCCGGCTTTTATATTTACCTGCAGAGGATTGAAATGATTAGGGCAGATATCACAGACATTTCCCACCTGGTCGGTGTCGCTGTCTTCTTGCAGAGAATTAGCAATAACTGGGCAGTTGTCGCAAGTATCTCCCCGTAGGTCACTATCTGTATCAGTTTGACCGGCATTGTATATGAAAGGACAATTGTCACAGGTATCCCCTGACATATCATAATCAGTATCTGCTTGAGTGGGATTATAAGTTAAAGAACAGTTGTCACAGACATCACCAGTGCCATCCCCATCACTGTCTCCCCCGGAGGCAGAAGGTGTTAATATAACAGCTTGGTGGGCGTTGACAAATCCCCAGCCATAATCTTCCTCATAACCCGGATCACCCAAATCCCGGCAGGAGATTTGAAGCAGAGATTCTACCTGAGGAGGGGTGAGTCCTGGATTGCGAGAGAGAATTAAAGCCGCCACTCCAGCTGCGTAAGGGGAAGCGAAGGAAGTTCCTCCCCAAAAGCCATAGCCACTGTATCGGGTAGTTGTATAAATACTCGCACCGGGAGCCGAGAAATCTAAACCCTCTCCATAGTTGCTAAAGGATGCTCGCGCACCAGTAGAATTTAAGGCAGCCACGGCATTAACAACTGGGATACGAGCGGGGTAATCGATGTTGAAACTGCCGTCGTTACAAGCTGAAGCGAAATGAATCATTCCATTGGCATAGGTGGAGTTATATTTATCGTCGATGGCGTTAGATGTAAAACCACGATAACAGTTGCTGTTATTGGTTATGTGCACTCCCATAGACTCTCCCCAGGCTAAAGCATCAACTGTCCAGCTGATTTCGGACGACCAAGTAAAATCGCAAGCAGGGAGGGAGATAAAAGTTCGAGCCGACAGAATATGGCAACCGGGAGCAATCCCCACAGTACCTAGGCCATTGTTGATTCTACCGGAGACACAGCCCGCCACCGGTGTCCCGTGATTGTCGCATATGTTGACTGGCCCGCCGCCGCCTCCTTCACCTGTGAAATCCGCACCAGGCGACTGATTAATGTCGGGGTGATCTTGCTGAACCCCTGTGTCAATAATTAGGATTTTAATGCCGGGACATCCCAGAGTGGAATCCCAGGCAGAATCCCCATCCATATCCATATCTGGAGTTCCGCTAAATTGGCCGGTATTCAGAATTCCCCACAAATTGGAGAAACCTGGATCATTGGGAATCAGAGCACCACCCCCACTGAAATGGGCATCCGGCTCGGACCAAGCTAGGTGTGAGTCTTCCGCCAGACGATTGGCAGTAGCTAAAACCTCAAAGCCGTTTTTAGATGAGCTTCTAAGTTTGAAAGCCCCACTCATATTCCCGAAATTTTTGGTAATAATCTCCAGCTCCGGGGCTAAAATCGACAAAAGCAGTTCAGAATTTGAAACAAACTCCGGTTTAAAGCGCAAAAGAATGTCCGGGGTTATGGTTACCCAGGTGCCGGAGACAAAGCCATGAAAGACAGGAGAGGCAAATTCAATCGCAGAGGTTGACAAAATAGTTTTAATATTTTTCTCAACTTCCGCCATCGTCGACATAGGAGTTTTCAGGGTCACCAGATAGCGCTGGTTGACACCGGTCAGTTCGGCCGAGATAATCTGGACTCCGGCATTTGAAATCTGTGAAACCGGATCGGCTGTAGTCATTCCCATCTTCAACTTGACCGCCAAGCGGGTATAGTCAAGCGGCAAATTCAGTTTCTGACCCTGATAGTAATAGTAGGTGGGACCGGACTGGGCGGACCAGGACTGAAGTGAAAGATTTAAGAGTATGACGGTCAACAGCAAGAATTTTAACTTCTTCAGTTAAACCTCCCTTTTACCTAAGCTATAAATTCGTTCTGGATTGGGCTTTAATATAACCTTTTTTATCTATTTGGCAAGAAAAATATTACAAAAAGTGGAATTTATATGAGTTTTTGGCAAGAATTGGGTTGACTTTTGAGGAAAAATATCTAAATTGGGAGTTCTGCTAAGGAGAAAATATGCAAGAAGTCAATTTAGAAGTAAAGCTTAGAGAAAAGACCGGAAAAGAAGTGGCCAAGAAGCTGCGCCGAGAGGGTCTGATTCCCGGAGTAGTTTACGGAGCGGAAGGTAAAACTTTGTCCATCCAGGTGCCGGAAAAAAACTTCACCCAAATTCTGCACTCCGGCTTCGGCGAAAACGTTTTAATCACTTTGAATATAGCCAACGGCAAGACCCAGTCCAAAAAAGTCTTAATCAAAGAAATTCAGCATGACCCGGTGCGGGGAAATATCGTCCACATAGATTTCCACCACATCCAGCTGACCAAGAAAGTAACAGTCAAAGTCCCGGTTCAACTGACCGGACTGGCAGACGGAGTCAAAAATCAGGGTGGAATCCTGCAGCATATCTTAAGAGAAATCGAGGTGGAATGTCTACCCACGGATATCCCGGCCAAAATCGAAATTGACGTATCCCCGTTAAGAATCGGAGATTCGATTCACGTGCGGGACATCAAGCTGGAAAAAGCGACCGTTCTTTCCGACCCGGAAGGAACCTTAGCCAGCGTGGTACCGCCCATGAAGGAAGAGGAAGTGCCGGTGGCAGCGGCTGCACCGGTTGAAGGCGAAATAACCGAGCCGGAAGTAATCTCGGAGAAGAAAGCTGAAGAAAGAGCGGCTGAAAGAGAGAAAGCCGCGGCTGAAGAGGGTAAGGAGGAAAAGAAAGGTGCTGCTCCGGGTAAAGGGGAAACCAAAGGGGCTACTCCTAAAGCTGAAGCTAAAGGTGCTCCTCCGAAAGCTGAAAAGAAGGACGAAAAGAAATAATTTTAAACTTGATTTTAATAAAAGCGTCTAACCATAAGGGGCGGACGCTTTTTTGTTGGAGCAGATAATTTAACCGAGCTTTAATATCTATGAAAAACATCTTACTGGTTTTGTTGGGACTACTGGCATCTCTGACAAATTTAAGTTTTTCTCAAGCTGCCGAATGCGACAGCACCAGCAAAGGGTTTGTCCCTCTGACGGAGTTGGGAACTGGTATTTATCAGGGCTTTGAAGGCGGATTATATACCGGTGGAGTAAATACCAGACCGATAGCTCACAATTCAGCCGGAGTGAATATGGGTTGGAGCATACGTCCGCTAAATAGTTCAGGTGCCCCGGATTCGTTAGGTAAAATAGTTATGATTTCGATTGGGATGTCCAATACCTCCCAGGAGTTTTCTGTCTTTATCCCTCTGGCTAACCCCGATACCTCTAAAAATCCGGACTTACTTTTAGTTAATGGTGCGCAAGGAGGACAAACCGCTTCACGAATTTCTGATTCCACAGCAGCTTTCTGGGATACGGTGGATGTCCGCTTAAGCGTTGCCGGTGTAACTCCTCTTCAAGTTCAAGCGGCCTGGTTGAAAGAAGCCAACGCCAGCCCGACCGATAGTTTTCCCATCCATGCCGAGAGTATAAAAACCCAGTTAGCTCGAATTGTCAGAATAGCCAAAAACCGCTATCCTAATTTAAAAATTATCTATTTATCCAGCCGAATTTATGCCGGCTATGCTTCCACTACCCTAAATCCGGAGCCATATGCTTATGAATCCGGTTTTTCGATAAAATGGTTGATTGAAGAGCAAATCAACGGTGCCGATAGTTTGAATTATAACCCAGCTAACGGAGAAGTTTTCTCGTCCTGGCTGGCCTGGGGACCATATTTATGGGCTGATGGCTTGATACCCAGAAATGATAGCTTAATTTGGGTCTGTTCTGATTTTGCCACAGACGGAACTCATCCCTCCCCTTCCGGCAGAACCAAAGTGGCTGACTTGCTTTTGGATTTCCTTAAATCTGATTCAAGTGGCATACCTTGGTTTAAAAAAGATGTTTATATTGCCGGGGATGCTAATCGGGATAGAACGGTTACTCTTTCGGACCTGATTTTTTTGACTAATTTTATTTTTAAAGGAGGACTGGCTCCCTATCCTACCAAAGCCGGTGATACCAACTGTAGTGGCAAAGTGGATTTGGGAGATGTAGTTTATCTGGTGAATTATCTGTTTAAGGGTGGGGCTGAACCGTGTAGTTAGGAAATTTTGAGATTTCAAATTTATAGATTATATTTAAGGCTAAGATAAAACTCTTGGCCTTTTAATTTTTGGTGTAAGGAGGTGAATTCGATGTTTCCAACAACTTTTAATGCCTTTTATGCGGATATTCTTGAAAAAATTCAAAATGATCAGGTATTTGAAAGCTTAGACAGGGGCAACCGCAATGAATTTCGAATCGAAGGAGATATAATTTATGCGAAGACGGGCAAGTCGTCACCACACTTCTTAGAAATTCCTAAGGCTCACTTCGTCCGCGTTTACGATAAGCTTTTAAATGACCGTAAAATTACTAGAAAGGAAATGCACAAATTATTGAAGATTTACCGCAGTTCCGCGGTTTCCACCTTAATTTCCAAACTTCGATACATCGGATCTTCGACTAAACCGATTCGGTTTTGGATTAGATAATGGACTTCATCAAATTCTTAGGCACAGCCGGGGCTCGTTTTGTCGTAACCAAACAATTAAGATCTTCCGGAGGAACCTGGATTACCCTAAACGGAACCAATGTTTATCTTGACCCCGGTCCGGGGGCTTTGGTCAAGTGTCTTTCCTCCAAACCCAAATTGGAACCCTCCCAACTTTCCGCCATAATTTTATCCCACAAGCATATCGACCACTCCAACGATGTCAATATCATGATTGAAGCCATGACCGAAGGGGGTTTTAAGAAAAAAGGGATTTTATTCGCACCCCAGGATGCTTTGGAGAGCGACCCGGTGGTTTTCAGTTACCTGCGTAAATATTTAGAGAAAATTGAAATATTAAAAGAAGGAAAAAGTTATAAGATTGGCGGGAATGGTTCGACAAGCTCACCACAAGTAAGCTTCTCCACCCCCATTCGGCACAAACATCCGGTGGAAACTTACGGCTTAATCTTCAATTACAATTCAAAAAAAATTGCTTTTATCATCGATACCCTTTATTTTGAAGAGCTGGCAAAAGCTTACAAAGCCGATATGCTGATTATGAATATTTCCCGATACGTTCCGCATGAATCCGGGGAAGTGGAGCATTTGTGTCTGGATGACGGGATAAAGTTAATCAAAAAAATTAAGCCCAAGGTTGCGGTTTTGACCCATTTCGGTATGACCATGATAAAAAACAAACCCTGGGAAATTGCTGCCAAATTGGAAAAAGAGTTGAAAACCAAAGTAATCGCCGCCAGCGACGGGTTGACTTTAAATTTAGAAGAGATTTTATGATATGCTAAGTCATCCTGAACGAAGTGAAGGATCCCCTGAAAGATATGGAAAAAGAGTATTACGTATACATAACAGCCAACCGTTACAACTCTGTGCTTTATACCGGAATTACAAATGATGTAAAAAGAAGGATGTTTGAGCATAAACAAAAATTGGTGAAAGGATTTACAAAGAAGTATAATGTAGACAAGCTGGTTTTCTGTGAGGGGTTTAATGATTCACTAGAAGCAATTCGAGCAGAGAAAAAAATAAAAGGATGGACGAAACAAAAGAAGTTGGCTTTGATAAAAAATGGAAATCCGGAGTTTGAAGATTTATCAGAGAACATTTGAGGGGATTCTTCGCTCCGCTCAGAATGACAGGTCTGATTTGGGGCAAAAAAGAAATAGGATGTTAATGGTTACAGAAAAATCAAGCAAACAAAGAAAAAAATAGTTATGAAAAAAATTCATCATTTGGTAAGATTTACCTTTATTTTAGTAACCATTCTGAGTTTGCCTCTGCCCAGCTTTTTTCATTCCCATAAAACCTTAGCAGAAGAAAATGAACAGCTTAAATCAGCACTGGATTTTGAGCTGTCTGATTTAAACGGCAAAAAAGTTAAATTATCAAATTTGAGAGGCAACATCATAGTCATCAACTTCTGGGAAACCTGGTGTCCGGCCTGCATCAAGGAGATGCCCAGCTTGAACCGCCTGGTGGATAACTACAAAAAAGAAAAAAAGGTGGTGTTCTGGGCTATTTCTCATGAGGATAAACTTTCTATCCAGGAGTTTCTCTCCAAATATAAATTCAACTACCAGCAATTTTACAACGGTCTAAAAGTGCGCAAGGCCTATAACGTACAATTTGTGCCGGTGCATATGATAATCGACCCTAAAGGAAAAATCAGATATTCTTTTCCGGCCGACGATGAGGTTTACAGCAAATTAAACAAAGGAATAAAAAGTTTGTTGAAAGAGTTAAGAGACAATTAAATTTTAACAAGAAAGATTTTATGCCGGGCGAGCCCTTAACCAATGAATTAATTTTCAAATTGACCGACGAGCAAAGAGCCATTTTGAGTGAATTGGCCGAGATTGCCGCCAGAGAGTTGAATTTGAAGCAGGAAATCGAGGAGGTAACTCAACAGGTCAAAGAATCCCGGGAAGTGATCGGGTTTAAACAAAAAAAAGACCAACCGGAAATGTTGGCCGAGGACCCGGAAGTAGACATCTTAATAACTTCCAGGCCCCGCTACAAAATTGAGAATGTCCGGGACCAGATTTGCCGAGTCTTAAATAGAGCCATAGATTTAGGTTTAGGGAATTTAGCCATAATTCAAAGACAGTGTGAGAACTACGGCTGTTCCTTAGAACCCTCAAAAATTCAAAAGAGCAAAACCAGTTAAAATGAAAGGGATTGTTTTAGCCGGCGGCTTGGGAACCCGACTTTATCCCTTAACCAAGATAACCAATAAGCATCTTTTGCCGGTTTACGACAAGCCCATGATTTATTACCCCCTGCAGAGTTTGGTAGAAGCCGGGGTCAAAGATATTTTAATCGTGACCGGCGGGAACAACGCCGGAGATTTTTTGCGGCTTTTGGGCAACGGCAAAGAATTCGGCTTAAAGCATCTGAATTACACCTATCAGGAAAAAGAAGGGGGAATCGCAGAAGCTTTGGGTCTGGCAGAGGATTTTACCGAAGGGGAAAAAGTGGTGGTCATTTTGGGAGATAATATCATCGGCCAATCCATCAAAAAAGATGTGGAAGGCTTTGCCAAAGGAAAACAGGGGGCCAAAATCTTTTTGAAAAAAGTCAAAAACCCCAATCAGTACGGAGTGGCGGAATTGGACGGCAATAAAGTTTTGCGCATCGTAGAAAAACCCAAGAAAAAAATCGGCAAAGACAACTCCGGCCTGGCGGTAATAGGTTTATATATGTATGATAATTCGGTGTTCGATATTATCAAAGCCCTCAAACCCTCGGCCCGGGGGGAGCTGGAAATCACGGATGTCAACAACGCCTATCTGAAGAAAAAAAATTTGGGGTACTCCATTTTGGAAGGTCAGTGGCTGGATGCCGGGGCGTCCATTGAGTCCCTTTTGGAAGCCAATCTTTTGATAGCCAAGATGAATTCTAGAAGCAAAATTCTTTAAAAAATAGTTCGACCAGTTCACCATAAATAGAATCTATGATAAACGGGGTAAAAATTAAAAAATTGAAAGTCCTGCCGGATGAGAGAGGACGCCTGATGGAAATTTTGCGGGCGGATGATGAGCTTTTCTCCAAATTCGGTCAGGTCTATATGACCACGGCTTATCCGGGGGTGGTCAAGGCCTGGCATTACCACAAAAAGCAGATGGACAATTTCTGCGTGGTGAAGGGGATGATGAAGATCGTGGTGTACGACGACCGCCAAGATTCCCCCACCAAAGGGGAGGTCAATGAATTTTTTTTAGGGGAGCATAATCCCCTGGTTCTGCATATTCCTAATCTTTTGTGGCATGGTTTTAAGTGTATTTCGGACTACGAAGCCATCTGTATCAACTGCACCACCGAGCCATACAGCTACGACAGCCCCGATGAATACCGCTCTGACCCGCATAAAAATGATATTCCTTATGATTGGTCTCGCAAGGATGGTTGATTTCAACGACTTCTCCGAATGAGATTATTAGTCACGGGTGGTTGTGGCTTCATCGGCTCTAATTTTGTCCGCTACCTTTTAAAAAAATATCCGGATTACAAAATTTTCAACTTAGATAAACTGACCTACGCCGGGAATTTAGAGAATCTCTCGGAAGTTGAAAAAAATCCCAATTATAAATTTATTCAGGGGGATATTGGCAATCCCCAGCTGGTTGACCAAATTTTAACCGAAAAGATTGACCGTATAATCAACTTCGCGGCTGAATCGCATGTGGACCGGAGTCTGTATGACCCGGTGGTGTTTGTGCAGAGTAATTTTGTAGGCACTCAAGTCTTATTACAATCAGCCCTGCAACACAAAGTTTCCCTATTTTTGCAAATTTCCACTGACGAGGTTTATGGCCCGGTCTTAGGTAAGCAGAAGTTTAATGAAAAAGACTCGTTGAATCCCTCCTCACCTTATGCGGCTTCCAAAGCCAGCGCGGATTTGCTGGCGCTCTCATATTTCAAAAGTTTCAATTTGCCACTTATCATTGCCCGGCCCACCAATAATTTCGGTCCTTTCCAGTTTCCGGAAAAGCTAATACCGCTATTTATCAGCAACGCTTTGGAGGATAAATCGCTCCCCATTTACGGGGATGGATTGTATGTGCGGGACTGGCTGTATGTGCAGGACCACTGTGAAGCCTTGGATTTGATATTGCAAAAAGGGAAAGCCGGAGAGATTTACAATATCTCTTCTCACAATGAGAAGACCAATCTAGAGATTACGGGTTTGATTCTGCGGGCACTGGGTAAACCGAAAAGTTTAATCAAGCATGTCCCGGACCGGCCGGCACATGATAGAAAATATGCTCTGGATTCGACTAAACTGGAAAAAGAGCTGGGCTGGAAGTCAAAATTCTCTTTTGGGAAAGCTTTACAGGAAACTGTGGATTGGTATAAAAAAAATAGAAGCTGGTGGGAGAGGGTTAAATCCGGAGAGTATCAAAAATATTATGAGAAGCATTATGCCTATTTGAAAAAATAAAGAAAATTTATTAATTCTAATTCAGTGCTCACCTTCACAGAAACTTATTGAAATGAAAAAAATCTTAATCACCGGCGCCAACGGACTTTTGGGGCAGAAATTGGTAGCAGATTTCTCCAAATGGGATTCGGTCTTAGCCACCGGCAAACAAAAAGATTTTGTTCTCCAGGACAAAAAATACTTCTACCAGACCTTAGATATAACTGATAGAGAACAAGTCCAGTCTGTCATCGCTGATTTCCGCCCGGAGCTAATCATCAACACCGCCGCTTTTATGAATGTAGAGGCCTGTGAAGAGAAAAAAGAGCTGGCCTGGGCGGTCAACGTCGAAGGAGTCAAAAATTTAATCGAATCCTGCCAGAAGTATGAAATAAAACTGGTGCAAATCTCCACCGATTACATCTTTGACGGTAAAAACGGACCTTACTCGGAGGAAGATAAGCCCCAGCCCATCAATTACTACGGAGGCACCAAGCTCCAGGCCGAGGAAATTATTCAGGATGGTCAGATTTATTTTCTAATCATCCGCTCCAATGTCATTTATGGAATGGGTGCTCAAATCAAGAGAAATTTTTTTATCTGGGTGTACGAGAATTTAAAACAAAAAAAACAGATCAAGGTAGTCACCGACCAGTTCAACAATCCCATGTTAGCGGATAATCTTTCGATTTTAATTTTGGAAGCGGCCGAAAGAAATTTAGCTGGAATTTTGAACTTAGCCGGCACCAAGTATCTATCCCGCTATGATTTCTCCCTGAAGATCGCCCGGCATTTCGACTTAAATAAAAATCTAATCCAACCGGTCACCACCCCGGAATTGCACCAGAAAGCCTCCCGGCCGCTAAAGGGGGGGTTGAGGATTGATAAAGCCCAAAAAATCCTGACCACTCCCTTTTTTTCGGTGGATGAGGGTTTGAGGTTTATAAAAGAGAAGTTTTTGGATGATTCACAGCAGATGTAACAGATTAAGCAGATTAAATCAAAAACCCCGGTGTGGTTTTTTTGTGAAAAATCTATCTTAATCCAGCTAAAATCTCCTCAAAAAAGTTAATCCTATTCTGTAAACCTTCCGATTAGTTTAACAAAGTCAAAAACTTATGGAGAAAGATTTTGCTTTAGTCCGGATTTTAAAAAATATAAGCTTTTCGGCTTTTTCCTTAATCCTAAACCGGATCGGGCAGGTGATTTTATTTGTCTTTGTCGCCCGAATAACCGGTGCGGATGGGCTGGGTGCCTATACCTTAGCTTTATCGTTAGTGGCCATATTCGGGGTAATCACCGATTTAGGGTTAAATTCCCTAATCGTGCGGGAAGTAGCCGCCAACAAAAGACTGGCTGCCAGATATCTGGGAAATATGGCGGTCTTAAGATATTTACTTTCGCTTTTGAGTCTGACCGCGGTAATCTTGCTTACTTTCTTCAGCCACTTTCCTTCCGACACCAAAACTATAATTTATCTGATAGCCATAGGGAATTTCTTCGTGACCTGCGGGTTCGGTCTGCGCTGGATTTTTCAGGCCTTTCAAAAATTACAGTATGAGGCCTATGTCAACATTTTTTGGGGTGTATCCTTAACCGTTCTGGGAATTCTGGCCCTGAAACTGAATTTCGGGCTCTTGGGCTTAAGCCGGGTGCAGCTGGGTTTGAGTGTGCTATCTCTGGTTTTAATCTGGTTTCTGGTATTCAGAAACTTTTCCCGTTTTCAACTGCGGATAGAGCCTAAATTCTGGAAAGAGCTTTTCAAAGAAGCTCTGCCGTTTGCCCTGACCCTGATCTTTATGACCATTTATCTGAACTCCGATACGGTCATTTTATCCTGGCTCAAAGGTGAAAAATCAGCCGGTATATACAATGCCGCCAACAAATTAATCCTGCAGGTCAAAAATATTCCGGTAATTTTGGGGCCGGCCTTGCTGCCGGCTCTGGCTGAAGCTTCGGTCAAAAAGCCGGGTTTATTGCAGAATTTTTTGGAAAGAGAGCTGACCTATCTGGCGATTTTACTTTTACCTTTGTGCGTTATAATCGCAATTTTAGGTGAGAAGATAATGTTCCTGCTGTACGGCTCCGGTTTTGGTTCCTCTGTAATCGTATTAAAAATTTTGATTTGGTCGGCACTCTTTATGGTGCTTTACAGTACCGGTTTGAGGTCTCTGATGGCGGTAAAAAAAGTCACCAAATTAGCGGTTTTAACTGGTCTGGGAATGCTTTTGAATCTAGTCCTGAATTTTATCTTAATCCCTTCTTTTGGCGCAAAGGGTGCGGCTATCTCGATTCTGGTCACCGAAATGGCGGTCTTCTTCGGCATTTTCTTTTTATTACACTGGGACCTGCAGTTCAGGTTCCAAAGTTTATTGGTCCCCTGGGGGAAAATAGGTTTAAGCGGGGTTTTTATGGCTTCTTTTTTACTGGAGTTCAAAAATCTGCCTCTGTATGTATCTATCTCAGCTTCGGTAATAATCTACCTATTCTTCCTGGCAGTTCTGAAAGTAATTCCTCTCCAGGACTGGAAGATTTTCAAAGAAGTCTTGGTTCCTTCCAAACCTAAAAACGCCCTAAAAGTCGGACAAATCAACCCGGTGGAGAACTCCATCCGTGCCCTTAAAAAATAGAGGGAATCCCAATTTTACCTGATTTTTGGCTTAAGGAAAATAATAGGTTCAGCCGATAATAATAGAAACTGTTTTTACCCACAGAACATATTAAAAAGTGGAGGCAAAATGGGCTTAAAGAAAATCTTAATTTCTACTCTGTTTCTTATAATTTTAACTGCCGGCTTGGGATTCTCCTATGACAACCTGGGAACCTCTGCCAAAGCAGTGGGGATGGGAAACGCTTTCGTGGCAATAGCAGACGACCCTTCCGGAGTTTTCTATAATCCGGCCGGGCTGGCTCGCTTAAAAGGGGTCCAGTTTTCCGTGATGTACGACCGGGGCAGTGTGTACGGTTACACCCTGGATGAAAAACCGTATGTCGGATTCGGCTCTCTGGTTTATCCTTTATCTTCCAACAAAGGGGTGCTGGCATTTTCCGGCAGCCGCAAGGCTTCCTGGAACAGCCAATCCCAGATAGTAGGGCACAATATTCTGTCTGTCAGCTACGCCAGGTCTCTGGGTTTAGCAAGTTCCTTCGGCTTGAACGCCAAGGTATTATCCAACTCCAATGTGGATAAAAAATCCGGTTTTGAAGTCGATTTGGGATTTTTGTTTCCGATTTCAGATAGATTCTCCTTCGGCATAGCCGGAGAAAATCTTTTGGGAACCGACATGACTCCGGATACCGGGGTGGTTTATGCCTCGCCTCAGACACCCACTCTTTTCAATTTTGCACGCCGGGTGTACAAAGCCGGAATGGCCGTACTTTTACCCACCGGCAATAATTCCACCCGCATTGCCTATGATGTCATAGTAAAAGATAAGAAAAACTTTACCACCTCCACTCCTTATCTGAACAGCTTAGGTGTGGAGCAGAGTTTAAACTTACTCCCCGGCAGCAGTTTCTATTTGAGAGCCGGTTATACTTTCGGAAAAGATTACAATCAGGATTATAAGCAGTGGGCCTGGGGATTATCCTACAAGTTCATGGCCAGCGCCAACTCGGTTCAGATAGATTACAGCTATCAAAGCTATCCTTTCCAGACCTCTACCAGTTTGGTCGGGGACCACAGAATAGGTTTAACCATCGGGTTTGGATTTGCCAAAAGTCAGGATAGTTTCAGCCAGAACAAATCAACCAAGAAATTGAGCCAGACCACGCCGGCTAAGTCACCAGCAGTGACTCCAGAAGTAAAACCCGGCTCAATGGTAGAACAGCCCTCGGTTAAGAAGGAGGAAACAAAAGTTTCTCAGCCGACCACTACCTCCACAGCTCCATCAACTCCAACTGTTACCACACCTCCGGCCAGTGATACCAAAGTAGCTACCACGACTAAACCAGCGACGACTACCACTCCGACAACTGTAAAATCACCTTCGACTAAGAAAGCGGCTACTGCGACCAAAACTCCGGTAACCACAACCGACAAATCCAAGACCACAACAACATCTCCGACTACAGTTCCTTCTTCCACGGCTAAGACAACCACACCCGAAAAACCGGTCACCACTGCTAAGCCAACTACTACACCGACTGACAAATCTAAATCAACTGCTGTGACTAAAACTCCCACAACTTCAACAGATACCAAGAAATCTACTCCTTCAGCTACCACTATTACAACTGTTCCGACAGATAAATCCAAAGCAGTTTCAGTTACAAAAACTCCGGTAACTGCTCCGGATAGCAAAGTTGCTTCCAAAGGAAAACCGGTTGTCACGACTACTGACAAAAGCAAGACTCCCGCTGTGACTCCAACTGCCACTACACCATCTAAAACAGATAGCAAAGTCACTTCGACATCCAAACCGACAACGCCGGTAAAAACTACGACTACTCCCAAAGCTACTCCGGAAAAAGTGACAACTCCCAGCAAGCCGACTGTCTCTACCCCGGAAAAGGGCAAGGAAATCACTTTGGCTCAAGTTCCAACACCTACGCCAGCTGTGCAGAAGTCTCCGGAGGTTTTCGAGCCGGTTAAGGTCTCTACCAAGATGAATAAAATTCAGACCCAGTCGGTCAGCAAGAAATCCAACTCCTACATGTTCAATTTCAAGATAGGTCTTACCAATGAACAAGAAGCAATTGTAGACTGGAAGGTCTATGTCTGCAGCTCTATGCCCAAGGGGAATAACTGGGAATCGATTTCTCCGGTTTTGATAAAGACCCTGGAAGGCCGCGGAAACTTACCTTCCGGAATTTTATGGGAAGTTAAACCGGAGCATGCCAGCTTGGGAACGGTTTATTACGCCATACAGATTAAGACCTCGATTGGAAAGAAATATTTCAGTCCCTGGCAGACAGGTAAAATGAGTAAATAAGTTTCATCTCCGAGCCTCCAACTGCCAAAAGCCACTGGGTTCAAAAGACCCGGTGGCTTTTTTAATAGGTAAACCCAACTAATTGTAAAAACAGTCTTGACAATCCTCGGTTTTGTTTTTAATTGTACATATAGCTTAGTTTCAACACGAGAATAGCTCCGGCTGAGTTAGCCCTTTTATGTCTTGAGGGGTGGACAAGAAAGCACACGGAGGCTAGGGTAACTTGACTGAGACCTATTCTTCAAGATGGAGAGTAGGTTTTACTTTTTGGGAGTCAATAATGAACGCTTGGCTTCGAGTATTTGCTTCGCTCACGATGGCGATTTGCATCAAGAACTCTAATGCTGCCATCATTCCAGATTTCCAGGTGAATCCCCAGGATACTGCTTTTATTGCTCAATGGACTACTGATATAGCTTATCAGAAAAACGGAAATTTTGTGGTGGTGTGGGAAGACCGGGGAAAAGACCATGACAACCGACAGATTTACTTTCAACGGTATGATTCTTTAGGAAATCCTATTGGTTCAGATGTTTTGGTTTCTGACACTAGCACCGGACATTTTAATCAAATTTGCAGAGTGGGGACAGATTCTTCCGGTAATTTCGCTATTTGTTACAGCAGTGCTAAATTTGTTGGTATTGACCCTACAAGCGGAAACAATGTTTTCTTCTGGGATATTTGGGTTAATTTATACTCTGCTATTGGTAACCCACTAATACCCTCACTAAAAGTTGACACCGAGCGCCCGGATACAATACTGAACCCTGGAGGTTATGTTGAAATTTACCCACATATTGCCCGTCATAAGAATGGCAAATTTGTAGTGGTATGGGAAGAGGAAAGTAATTCAGAGGCTATCCCTAGAAG
>Ga0326597_10003920_pt1 | contig 21115 bp, 19 predicted proteins | sample RVTome_12_FD_203789 | JGI IMG/M metagenome (GOLD analysis project Ga0326597, IMG submission 203789) | Soil microbial communities from uranium-contaminated site in the Upper Colorado River Basin, Wyoming, United States - RVT100D185 | ecosystem: Environmental > Terrestrial > Soil > Contaminated >...
CGAGGCGTTGGTCGAGACCTTGGGCGCCCTCGGCAGGATCACTCCCCATGTGGTCGTCATCGACGACGTTCATTGGGCCGACCGGGACACCCTCGGTGTGCTCACCCGACTGGGGTCTCGGCTCGGAGGCTCTCGCGTTCTCCTGATCCTGTTGTACCGGAGCGAGGAGGCAAGAGGTGATCCGGCGGTCTGGGACGTTCTCCGTGATTTGGACCGAAGTGCCGGGCTGGCCCGTGTCGTGCTGTCGCCACTCTCCGTTTTCGAACTGGAGGACATCGTCAAGCGGGTGCTCGGCGTGCCAAGGTTGACGTCGGCAACCGCCACACAGCTGCACCGCCACACCGGCGGCAACGCACTGTTCACCCTCGAGACGATCTCCGCCATACGAGACAGGGGTTTGTTCGAGACGAACCACGATCCGGCCACGGTCCTTGAGAACCAATTGGCCGGTCGAGCGCTTCCTGTCGCGCCCCGGGTGCGGGTGGTCATCGACTCCCGGATGTCACTGCTTGCCGACGACGTGACCGCGGTCTACGAGATGGCTGCCGTGCTCGGTGGTGCGGTCGATCTTCCGATGCTTACCGCGGCTGCGGACCTGCCACGTTCGACGGTGATCGACGCGGTGGACGAGCTCTTGCACCGAGCCCTGATGAAGGACGATGGAAGGGGCCGGTACCGGATCGCACATGACCAGGTGCGTCAGGTGGTCTACGAGCGGATCGAAGACGGCCGGCGCGTCGAGATGCACCGAAGAGCTGGAGAGGCACTGGTGGGGCTGGATCCGCAGCCGATCGAAGCGGTCGGCTATCACTTCCAGGAGGCCGGTATGCCGGACGAGGCAGCCACGTTCCTCCTCGAGGCGGGCCGCCGTGCAGTGGAGCTCAACGCATACGTCACCGCCAGCGAGCATCTGCGTGCGGCTCGGAACGCGGCGTCGGAAGCGGGGTGGTCGCCCGCGAGGCAGTACGACATTCTCGGTCGCCTGGAGGCGGTGCTGAACGTTCTCGGTCACCGCGACAGCCAACGACAGACGATTGACGAGATGGCACAACTCACCGAGTCGACGCCCGAGCTCCGGGGCGATCTGGAGCGGCGTCGCGCCTGGTTGCTCGCACACAAGGCGGAGTTCGTCGCCGCCGAGGAAGCAGCACGCCTCTCCCTGGATGCCGAGACGACGCGAGGTGACCGTCTCGGTGCGGCAGCTTCGCTGGTCGCGCTGGGTACCGCACTTCGCTGGTCGGGGCGGCCCCTCGAGGCGGTGACCCACCTGGAAGCCGCGGTCGACGCCGGAGAGAGCGACGCAGCGCGTCGGGCCGAGGCTCTGACGGAGTTGGGAAGCACTCTCATCGAGGTTCAGCGGTCGGCCGAGGCGATGTCACACCTGGATGACGCGGTCACGATCTTTCGTGAGCTGGGTGACCTGCGTGGTGAGGCAGAGGTCACCGGGATTCGGGCACGGGCCCTGCGCCACCGCGGCGATGGGGAGCTGGCGGCGGTCGAATTCGAGAAGGCGATCGGGCTGTGCCGACGGATCGGCTATCGCCATGGTGAAGCGGTCAACCTGGTGAACCTGAGCACCCTGCACCAACTGTTGGGCCAGGTCGCCGCCGCCCTTCCCGGATACGATCAGGCGGCGGGCATCTTTTCGGGTCTCGGGAATCTCCGGGGTGAAGCCACGGTGCTCGCCAACGCCGCCTCAGCACGTCTCAACCTTCTCGGCGACGACGAACGGTCGCTGGCGGACGCGTCGAAGGCTGCCCGAATCTTCTCCGACATCGGCGACCGGGCTCGGGAGGCGCAGTGCCTGGAGGTCGTCGCCGGGGTCTCCTCCCGTCGGGGCGAGTGGGCCGCTGCCCAGCGGTTGCTCGAGGACAGCCTGGAGCTGCTGGCCGGGACCGGCAACAGGTACCTCGAAGGCCAGCACCTCCGGTCGCTCGCACTTCTCCTGATCGAACGCGAGCAGTACGACCGCGCACTCGACGTCCTCGACCGAGCCGACCAGTTGTGCGAACAGGCAGGTCTCGCCGATCTCGGAGTCGAGTTGCTTTCGATCCGGGGCGCTGCTCATGTTGCCGCGGGCTGGGTCGGTGAAGGCGTTTCCGCCACACGGACGGCGGTCGCTCGCATCGCATCGGGCGTTGAGCGGCCCTATCTCGTTTACCACCGCCACGCCCTAGCGGCGCGCGCCGCAGGCAAGACGAGCGAGGAGCGAGATGCGGCCTTGGAAGCGGACCGTCTCCTGCGGGTGGCTCTCGAAGGACTCTCCGCCGACGCCCGAGAGCGTGCCGTCAACCGGGTGCCGGTTCACCGCGAGATCTTCGATGCCGCCCGTCGACTCTCCCCCCGCATCGTTCGTGTGAAGCTTCCTGCAATCGACGTGCCGACCGGACGGAAGCTCAGGGAAGAGGATCTCGTCGCGGTGACCTGGACGGTCGACCATCCCGACGACGCGTGGGCGGATTCGTCCGTCGATCGTCGGCGGACGAAGGTGGTGCGGCTGGTGGACGAAGCGCGCGAACAGGCGGCGGTGCCCTCGATCGCGGTGCTTGCCGAGGCTCTGGGTGTCAGTGAATCGACGGTGCGCCGTGATCTCATCGCTCTCGGTGACGACGGTCACGAGGTGGTCACCCGGGGCCGATCGCGCCGGGCGGGATGACGGAAGGTGCCTTCGGATCCGGCGTATCGCTGAGATAGCTGCGAGACAGGCCCTCCGCATAGTCCTACTGCACACAGCAGTCGGACTCTGGAGGCTCCCTCATGCGTCGTCGTATCACCGTTCTCGTTCTGACCGTCCTGAGCACCCTTGCGCTCGCCGCTCCTGCGCTCGCTTCCGTGAGTGACATGACCTGAACCGGTCTCAACCTTCGAGTGGGACGGACTCGCGGTTCGCGGGTCCGTCCCACTCGGTGATGCGTGTCCGCCGGCGGGCTGCGGGTGCGGGCTGTCTCGACCGCATCGCGGGACGCCCCAACCCCGGCCTCGTCGACGGGAACGTTGTCGAGAGTCATCGGAGATCCTGGGGGTGGTCACGAGGAGGAGACATTGGCGGATAGGGACCGGTTCGTCGGCGTCGATGAGGTGCTGGCGGCCTTGCCCGCGACCATCGTGCAGGTCGACGGCGGTCTTCGGCTCCGGCTCGTGAACCGGGTCGGCGCGCCGATCTTTCGTGGTCCGCCCGTTGTCGGTGCACATGTCCGCGACGTCTTCGACGGGGATGTGGCCGACATGATCGATCATCTGGTCGGCGTCGCTCAGGAAAGCGGCACGGCGTCTGTCGAATTCGACCATGGCAGGGAGAGGTTTCGAGCTACCGCGACACGACTCGAGTCTGTTCCGCTGTGTCTCGTCGTCTTCGACAATGTGACGAGTTGGAGTCTGGCCGAACAAGCGCTCGTCGACCTGATCCAGGACAAGAGCAGCTTCCTCGACTCGGTGAGTCACAAGCTTCGAACGCCACTCACTGCCGTGCTCGGGTATGCGACGTTGCTCGCGGATACCGACTCGGCGCGGGCCGTGAGCTTGGACGAGGCAACCCGCAGTTCCATGGTCCAGGACATGACCGACCAGGCGTGGGATCTCGCCGGAATCGTGGAGGACCTCGTCACGGTGGGGAGGGTGGAGCTCGGCGAGCTCCGGATGGTGAGCGTGCCGGTCAACGTCGCAGCCAACACCGCCCAGGTGGTCGAGTCGATCGGTGCGCAGAGGAGCCAGGTGGGCATCACCGGAGATTCCACCATCACGGGTGTGGGGGACCCGGCGAGATTCCGCCAGATCGTGCGCAACCTGTTGAGCAATGCCCTCACCCACGGCTGCGCCCCTGTGGTCGTCGAGGTCTTCGGTGACGGGGATGAGGCCGGTCTGCGGGTGAGGGACCGGGGACCGGGCGTGGACGCGCACCTCATCGAGTCGATATTCGACCAATACACGACGGGAGCCGGCGCCGCGGCTCCCGGTAGGATCGGCATCGGCCTGTGGATCTCCAGGGAGCTGACGAGTCTCATGGGCGGCCGGCTCGCCTACCACCGGGACGGTCGAGAGACCGTCTTTCAGGTGACGATCCCTGCCGCGGACACGCGAGCATGACCGGCGGCCACCACCGCGAGCGTGGAGGCGACGATCCACTCGGTGGGGAGGGTGGCCGACTCGACGGAAGCCACCGGCTGGTCCCCCCGCCGGCCTGCGGCCATCAGGTCCGCGGCGATGCGGGCCCTGGGCCCCACCCCCATCAGGATGACGATCGTGTCGACGGCGACGTAACGGGCCCAGTCGATTCCTTTCACGCCGGTGCCGGTGACAACTGCGAAGGCCGATGCCACGTTGCGGTGGGGTCAGTCCGAAGCGTCCAGATGCGGACGCCGCCAGCAGGGAGGACACGCCGGGCGTGACCACAACGTCGCGCGCGTGTCGTGACTTCGTTGTCATGGTGGCTCTAGTGTTCAGTCCGCTCGGACGGCAAGCCAGCTTCTTCCGAGAAGGTCGGGACGCTCGCCGCACACGCTCCCAGGGCACTGTTTGCACTACGCTGAAGCCGAGCCAAGTCACGAGGAGTTTCTGTGAAATATTCGAAGATTCCGTCCGACCGAATTTGGTCTCATGTCGGGTACTCGCGAGCGGTACGCGTCGGGGATGTCATCGAAGTCGCGGGCACATCTGCTTCAGGTCCAAACGGTCAGGTGATCGCTCCGGGCGACATGTACGAACAGGCCAAGTACTGCATCCAGGTCATATGCGACGCGATCGAACAACTCGGCGGCAAGGTAGAGGACGTCATCCGGACACGGGTCTTTGTCACGGACATCTCCCTGTGGGAGGAGGCCGGGCGGGCGCACGGTGAGGTCTTCGGCGAGATCCAACCAGCTTCGGCATTTGTCGGGATTTCGGAGTTGCTCCACCCGGATCTCATGATCGAAGTCGAAGCAACAGCGATCGTGCGATAGCGACGCTCAACGTGCGCGGCATCCGCCGCGACTCAGATCCAGACGGGCAGGTCGATCGGACCGTAGAAACCCGGGTCGAGCGCGGTGATCTGCCGAGCGGCGTTCACCATCCGCGCCGTGGTCCCCTCGTCGCCGGGGAAACCTCCCTGGATCTGCACATCCAGGGAAGTGGCTCCTCTGATGGAGATTCGATCGCCTGGTTCGTCGAGACCCCATGCCATCGACAAGGCCAGTTCGATGCTGCGGCCGCCTTCGCAGACGAGGTGGATCCGCTGATCCTGGCCAAGGACAGACCCGCCACCCACGATCGGCTCCATAGACAGGGTTACACCGACCACGCGCCAGCCGAGCCCTGCGGCGAGAGCCTTCGCGCTCGCCTCCAGTCCGACATGGCCAATCGCACCCGACTCGGCCGCCCGAGAGAACTCACCGGGTGTCATCCCGTGTCCGGTCTTGGCCACCAGAGCTCTGCGTCGGGTTCGCGTGTCAACTCGCCGCACGACGCTGACGGAACGCACATCCCGACACCCGCCCGCCAGCAGCATCGGCACTCGATCCATCACGAACCCAGGATTGGCGCCAGCTACTACCACCGACCGACCCGCCTCGCGACACACCGACCTGAGGTCGTTGACCTCCCCTGCGGTCGGGTCGGCGAGTTCCTCGCACGTCGTAATGACGTGTGCTCCAGACGCCAGTAACCGAGCAACCACCGGTGCCACAACCGCCGCTCTCGAACTGAATGCGACAAACGCGAGCTCATACGCGTCGTCGACCTCGTCCAACGACTCCCACGCTGGAATCCCGAGGACAGCCTCGGCCGCGGCCCGTGCAACCGGGTCGGGGTCGACGACCGCCACGGGCCGGCCCACTCCCGCATCCCACGCCGCGGCGATCCCGTCAAGACCGATCTGACCCGCCCCGACCAGGATCATCGTGGGTCCCGTCACGAGTCCCGCGGTCACGGGCACATCGAGCGATGATGCGGCTGGCCCCCACAGCAGACAGTCATGTCAACCGATGGCGAGCGATGAAGTCGGCATCGAGTTCCCACCCAAATCCGGGTCCATCGGGAAGCGTGAACAGACCGTCACGGAGCTCGGGCCGGTTGGCGAGCATGTGCCAGAAGATGGGGTCCCGCTCGACATGGAAGGCCTCCACGAATGTTCCATGGGGCTGACTGGCGAGGAGATGGGATGCCACCTGTGCCTCCTCGTGGTGGCCCAACTCCCCTCCGAAGACCCTGGCGGTCGCAGCGACGCGCAGCCACTCCGTCGGACCGCCGCCCCAGGATGCGTCGAAGTTTGAGACGTCGATCGCTCCGGCACGAAACAGCTCGTGCATTCCGACATGGGTGATCTCCGACTGACCCGCCGCCACCGGCACCCCACCCATCATGCGCACGTCGCGCATGCCGGTCTTGTCGGCTGGCCACCGACACGGCTCCTCGAACCAGCGGAGTTCGACGAACTCGCTCGCTCGTGAGATGAACTCGATCGCCTGGCGGGCGGAGTACCCCTGGTTGGCATCGACGATGAAGACCCAACCGTCGGGGGCGGTCCGGACCGCCCGTCGTAGCCGCTCTGCGTCAACCTCGGGCGTTCGCCCACCGATCTTGAACTTCATCCCCACCATCCCGTGGCCGACGAAGGCGTCGATCTCCTGCTCGATCGAAGGAAACCCTGGCTCCTCGTAGTACCCGCCGATACCGATCATCGGGATCGCCGACCGGAAGCCACCCCACAGTCTGAACAGCGGTTGACCATGGAACTTTCCGAGCGCGTCCCAAACGGCGGTGTCCACACACCCGATCGCCTGCATCGCCAGTCTCCGATCGCGCAGTTGGTCGCGGGTGATGACGCTCATGGCTTCCCAGATCTGTTGATAGTCGAGGATGCTGATCCCGGTAACGAGCGGAATCAGTTCGCGATTGATTATCTCCAGTATTTCGAGTTGCTCGTCGCCGTCGGTATCCGCGTTATAGATCTCGCCCACAACCCCGTCGCTCGTACGCAATTGTGTGATGATCGTGCACCGATTCGGCATGCTGTAGAAACTTCCCTTGTACGTACGATCCAAGGGAACTCGAATGGGTGTGGTCTCAATCGATTCGATCTCGAGCATGCTCGTCTCCTGGGGGCTGCGGTACCGTTTACTGGATGGCCTACGAAGTGTCTCCGTCAGGACCGTGGATTCACCTGGTTGGGTCGGTGGGCGGAAAAGAAAAGGGGGTCGGATCTGCGAATCGCTCGAGGACGTTGTGTGTGACTCTGGCGACGTTGTTCTCGTAGCGGTTGTGGGCCAGGCTGCCCGACCAGGCGATCGATCCGACGGAAAAGACAGCCCCACCGTTATCGGTCTCGAAGAACACCATGTCAGCCCGGATGCGATCGGGTGCGTCGTGAGCCACCGGTAGTTGGTCCGCAATCGACGTGAGTGCGAGGTCGAATATGTTCGAATGCCCCTCGGACGAGGCCAATACGACCGCGTGTGACGGCGTACCGAGACCGGGATCGGCTCGGTCGATCTCATAGCCCGCGGCGCCCTTCATCAACAGGCCGAAGTCACCGATAACATCGTCGGACACCCCTTCGAACACGAAACCGGTACGTTCGTCGCTGTCGCGGCCGTTCCCTGTCCGACGCCGATAGCCTGCCGACTCGTCGAAACCCTGGGTGATGAACCCGACGCCGGTGAGGAGATGCGGCGCCCGTCCCACCCCGCTCCAAAGACCTGCCATCTCGCCGGTAAATGCGAGGTGACCCTGGGCGGCGTCAGCCGCCCACAGCATGGGGTTGTCGGGACGCCGTACCTCGACCACGCCGTGAATGCCGGGGTGGAACGCGATCCTGGCATAGAACCCGTTTCCGCCGATGTACATGAGCCGCCCACCCGTCCGGACGTGTTCGTCCACGGCGTCGAGCATCTTCGTACTGACGTACTCGGGGTGTGAACCGGTCAGAACGACCCTGTATCCGGCGAGTGCCGAGATCCCTTCACGATCGATGTCCTCGTCGGTGATCACGTCGTAGCTGACGCCACTGTGTTCCAGCCACGCCACGATCAGCATGTCCTGGCAGAACTTGTAGATGCGACCTTCGGGTCTGAAGTTGGTGACCGGTTGGCGCAGCGTGGCGTGCACCACTGTGCTCCCGTCCGAATGCGTGTCGTACGTCGACAGCCCAAGCGGTTGGTCGAGCAACAAGAGGTCAGTGTCGTCGAGGACGGTGAGACGTCCCTGCATCAGTTCGACGACCTGGGCTGTGACCCGCATCCTGAGGTTGGCGTAGGCGGCGTAGGTGGCAGTCGGGAGAACGAACACCACATCGGATCGCGGGGAAGCGGCACGTACGACGAAGGGAACCCAGAACACCGCTTCTCCGGCGGTGAACCTCCCGGCATAACACCCGCTGGGCCAATCGTCGGGCACGACCAGTTCGATGGAGGTGTCCCAGTCGGCGTCGAGGAGGTCATCGTCGTGAAAGTGGATTGCGCCGTACTCCTCGGATCTGGCAGTCCAGTCCGCCGACGCCCCCGACCAGTTGGATCCCCCGACCGCGCGGGTCGGCAGGTTGCACGCTTCGCCGTGGAGCTCATTGGGAGACGCGTCGAACACGGCCTCACCCGAGATACCCCTCGAGAAATCCCAGTCGCCGATCGCGGAATCGGCATCCCGAGCGGGACCGAGTCCAGCGAGCGCCTCGACCCCTTCCCGATCGAGCGACCGTCCGAAGAGACGGGGCCGTTCGATCCGCCCGTTGAAGCAGTCGCGGGGAACCTGCCGTCCACGGTCGTCGGTGACGAGATCGGCACCCACCATCACTGGGCCGTCGCCTAGAAGCACGCCGTCCGGGGACGACTGCACAGACCACTCCCAACCGGCCGGCTCATGGCGCGCCGACGGCATCGTCCACACACCGAACTCGAGGTTGCGGTCGTCGCAACTCACGGATACGAACGACCATCGTCCGACGGCGACAGCGAGGCCGCTCTCGACGAGGACGAACTCGGAGCCGTCCGAGCTATGAACGAGGCACAACCGGCCTGCGACCAACACGAGTCGGGAGTGCCCACCCCCGGCAGACGCGGTTCCGACGACGGTCTGGGCGCTCGCGAGCTCGAGGGTGGGATGGACGGTTACTCCCCATGTGAACGCATCGACGTCGGCGAGAACCGCCGATGGGGTCACGCGGACGTAGGAACCCCGATCGATCGGCTGGTGGACTGCGGGGTATTCGCCTCCCGCAGGGGCGTCAAGCAATTCGAAATCGAAGGCCGGGACGTCCGGACTCAAGCCGACGTTTGGAGCTCGCAGGCGCCCAATCGCAGCCTGTACCGTCGGAGCTCCGTCACAACTGACCTTGAATCCGATCGTCTCGCCTGGCCGGACACTCCGCCGATCGGCGTAGGCCATCACGATGGGGCGGGTCACGCATCCTCCAGTTCCACGCCGAAGATCTCTTTCCAGCGCGCCCGGAACACAAACCACTCGGCGGCGATGATGTCGTCGAACACGAAATCGTCGAGGCGCTCGGCCCGAAGCGGCTCGGCTTCGGTGAATCGGGCAAGGACCCATTTCGCATGCGGCTCGACCATCCAGAGGAAGTAGCTGCCGGGGATGGGACCTCCCCGCATGTAGTCGAGGAGGGCCTGCAGATCGGGAGAGTGCCGCCCGAACGGTTGGTCGCGAAACTCCGCAACGAGGTCCTGGCGGCTGCTGTCGACACGAGCCGGCATGCCGCGCAGCGGTGGTCGGTGATCCGTCGGCATGCAACAGATTCTAGGCAGACTGAGACCGTTCCTGGAATCGTTTTTGGACTACCGTCTCGATCTAGTTTCAGTAAGGCATCCGACTGCGCGATGGGAGGAACCGGCATGAAGATCACAAGGGTCACACCGATCTCGGTGGCCTACCCGGAGCCAAACGACAACGGGTTTACCCGCTACCTGACACTGTGCAGGATCGAGACCGAGGACGGAACCGTCGGGTGGGGTGAGTCTGTGACGATGTGGCCGGCCGTGTGCAAGGCGGTCGAGGCGTTGATCGACGGCTACGCGGAACTCATCATTGGCGCGGACCCGACCGACAACGTCGCGCTGTGGCATGCGATGCGCGACCACGGTTGGTGGTACGGCCATGGGGGCGGATTCGTCTCGTTTGCAATCAGCGCCATCGACATCGCACTGTGGGATCTGCGCGGGCGCATCACGAACCAGTCATTGATCTCGATGCTCGGCGGAGCGCGACAGGAGCGTCTCCCGGTGGCCGCGAGCACCCACGCCTCGCGCGGAGACCTGCGCGAGGAGGCGGGTCTGTACGCGAGCTACATCGAGGCTGGATTCCACGGCGTGAAGGTCGGCTTCGGGAAACGAGGCGACGCCCGGCTCGGATACGAGGTCGACCGTGACATCGAGTTCGCCCGGCTGTACCGGGAAGCCGTCGGCCCAGAGCCATGGCTGATGATCGATCGCGGTCAATCTTTGCACTGGGACCTCGACCACGCCGTGCGCCTCACCCGGGGCATGGAGGAGCACGGTCTACGTTGGATGGAAGAACCGTTCGAGCCGCATGAGACAGCCAACTACAAGACGTACCGTGAACGCGTCTCGACGATGGTCGGCGCGGGGGAGCGAGAGTGGGATGAGCACGGATATCGGCGGGTCATCGACTCGAGCCTGGTCGACGTAATCGGATTCGACCCGGGACGGGCCCAAGGCGTCACCGGCGGGGTCAACGTCATACGACTCGTGGAGCTGGCGGGCCTCTGGTTCAACGCCCACGCCTGGAGCAGCGCGATCGTCACGAGCGCCAGCGTCGCACTCTCGGCCTCGACTAATCGGGCGCTGCTGCTCGAACTGAAAGCCGAAGAGAATCCGATGCAGCATGAGCTCGTCACCAACCCCTTGTCACACACCGGTGGGTGGATCTCGCCACCCCGTGGCCCAGGGCTCGGAATCGAGATCGACGAGGCGATCGTCGAGAAGTACCGATTCCCTTGAGCAGGCCGACCTAGTGGACAGGTCACCGCTTCCGGCGGTACGGGTTGAGAAGGTCGCTGAGGGTGTCACCGAGCAGCGTGAAGATCAGGACGGTCACGAATATCGCACTTCCTGCACCGACCGCAATCCACGGGTTCATCGACAACAACGTCTTCCCGGTGCCGAGCATGCGTCCCCATGATGGAGCGGGGGGCTGAACGCCAAGTCCGAGGAAGCTGAGCGCTGCTTCCGTGAGGACGGCAGTGGCGAATGTCAGTGTGAACTGCACCGTCGTGATCGAGACGAGGTTGGGCAGGAGTGACCGAGCCATGATGTACAGATGGCTGCCACCTAACGCCCGAGCCGCTACGACGAACTCACTGCTCCGCAAGGACAGGGTCACCCCGCGCACGAGGCGGGCGAAGCGAGGGATCTGAACGACCCCGATCGCGATGATCGTGTTCCTCAGGTTCGGTCCGAGCACCGCAACGGTCGCCATCGCCAGGATGATGGGAGGGAACGCCAGGAGACCGTCGGTGACCCGCATCGTGACGGTATCAACCAGCTTGCCGAAATAGCCGCTGGCGATCCCAAGGGGAACACCGAACGCCACCGCGATCGCGGTGGCCCCGAACCCGACGTAGAGCGAAATGCGCGATCCGAAGATCACCCGCGAGAAGACATCACGGCCGATCTCGTCGGTCCCGAGCCAGAACTCCGACGACGGCAGGTCGACGGCGAACCCGACCACGTCGGTGGCGCCGTAGGGAGCGAGCGCCTCTGCGAAGACGGCGAGCGCGAGCAGCCCGAGAGCGGCGACCATCGTGAATAGGTGGAGCTTGTTGCCCACGAGTGCACGCCAGCGGCGAGCACGGGCGGAGGTCGGGGCCGGAGAGCTTCCGACTCTCATGAGCGAGAAATCCTCGGATCAAGCCACGAGTATGCGAGGTCGACCATCAGGTTCACGATGACGAAAGCCGCGGCCGACACCAGCACCGCGACCTGGACGACGTCGAATGCACGCGTGAGGATCGACTGGATCATCAACCAACCGAGTCCGGGCCAGGTGAAGATCTGCTCGATCACGACCATGCCCCCCACCATCAGACCGAAGCTCACGCCGACCTCGGTGAGGAGCGGGATCGAGGCGTTGCGGAGCGCATGGCGGTAGTTGATCCGACGCGGCTCCAGCCCCTTGGCGCGGGCGGTCCTGACGTAGTCGGCGTGCAAAACCTCGAGCATCCCCACCCGCATGAAGCGGGTAAGCCTTGCCGCGGTGACGGTCCCGATCGTGATCACGGGCAGCACAAGCTGGCTCAGGTGGCGGAGTGGATCCTCGGAGAACGGCACGTAGCCTCCGGGTGGGAGGATCGGTATCAGCTCGGCAAAGACGAGAAGCAGCCCGATGCCCAACACATAGGTCGGCATGCTGAAACCGAGGGTGGCCAGCACGCGAGCGACGTGGTCCATCCAGGTGCCTTCACGAATCGCAGCGACCATCCCCAGCGGAACGGCGATGACTACGGCCAGGACGATCGAGATCACTGCCAGCTCCAGCGTTCGTCCCAGGGCCGGAAACACAAGACCCGCCACTTCCGCTCCACCGTGGGTGATCGACGTACCAAGGTCTCCGCGCACCAGGTTGCCCATCCAGCGGAGGTATTGCTCAACGAGGGGGTCGTCCAGTCCCAGCTCCGCCCGCAACGCGGCGTACGCCTCAGGGGGCGCGTCGAACCCCAACGTCATCGCCGCCGGATCGCCGGGCACGATTCGAAAGATCACGAACACCGCTGTCGCGACGATCCACATCACAAGAAGGCCCTGGAGGACCCGGCGGACGAGGTAGCGTCGCATCAGGAGCCAGATCCCGCGTCCGGCGGGAGCGAGCCTCGGGTGGCGTCGCGAGCCACCTCAGGTCCCGGGAAGTGGCACGCGACTTGCTGGGCCATCCCCTCGCCCTGGGCAAGGACAGGATCCTCATCGGCGCATCGATCGACCGCACGCCAGCACCTCGTCCGGAAACGACAGCCGCTCGGCGGTTGCAGAGGATTGGGGAGGTCGCCCTCGAGGACGATGCGGGTGCGCTTCGCGCCATCCAACCGATGCGACGGCACTGCGGACAGGAGTGCGTTCGTATACGGGTGCTGAGGGTCCGTGAACACGTCCTCCCTGGTACCGATCTCCACGATCTTGCCGAGGTACATGACGGCAACCCGGTCGGACACCTGACCGACCACCGACAAGTCATGGGCGATGAACAGATATGCCAATCCGAGCTGTTCCTTGAGATCCGCCAGCAGGTTGAGAATCTGCGCCTGGATCGAGACGTCGAGAGCCGAGACGGGCTCGTCGAGAACGATCAGCAACGGCTGCAAGGCCAGCGCGCGGGCGATAGCGATGCGCTGTCGCTGTCCCCCCGAGAACTCGTGCGGGTAACGGTCCAAGGCATCGACGGGAAGCTGCACCAGGTCAAGGAGCTCGGGCGCCCGCCGTGCCGCCTCCGTCCGCCCCAGGCCGTGGATGCGAAACGGTTCAGCGAGGATCTCCCGCACACGGAACCGGGGGTTGAGCGAGGCGTAAGGATCCTGGAACACGATCTGGAAGTCGCGACGGACCGGGCGCATGTCCCCGTGATCGAGTTCGGTGATGTCGCGACCGCGAAAGAAGATACGGCCTGCAGACGGGTCGACGAGCCGCATGATCGTGCGACCCAGCGTCGACTTGCCACAACCCGACTCACCGACGAGTCCCACAGTCTCGCCCTCGGCGATCGTGAGGGATGCGGAGTCGACGGCCGTCAGCGCCGCCGCTCCTTCACCGCCCTGCTTACGGACCGTGTAGCGAGTCGTGACCGACTCCACCTCGAGCAGCACTCGCGGTCCCGTCATCGTGCACCACCGGTGGCTGAACCCGGGTCGCGCAAGCGCTCGGCAGCCCATGTCACGGCCTCGGCCACGTAGTGACACTCAGCGCGGTGTCCTTCCCCCACCACATGGAGGTTCGGCGCTTCCTGGGCGCACAGGGGGCGGTCCGATCCGATTGCACACCGCGGACGGAACGAACATCCTTCCGACTCGGAGTCGAGACGGGGCGGTTGTCCGGGAATGGAATAGAGCCGCCGCTGCCGCCCCTCGATGGATGGGAGCGAGGCGAGCAGCCCGATCGTGTAGGGGTGGCTCGGACGAAGAAAGATGTCCTCGATCGTCCCCTGTTCGACGATTCGTCCCCCGTACATGACCGCCACACGATCCGCGACCTGCGCAACGAGTCCGAGATCGTGTGTGATGAGGACGGTCGCAGCTCCGGTCTCCGCTTTCGCCGCCATGAGCACGTCGAGCACCTGAGCCTGGATCGTCACGTCGAGCGCAGTCGTCGGCTCGTCGGCGATGAGCAGCTTCGGTCGGTTGGCAATGGCCATCGCGATCATCGCCCGCTGCCGCATTCCGCCCGAGAACTCGTGGGGGTACTGGTGGTAGCGGCGCTCGGGTTGGGGGACACCGACGAGTGCGAGCAACTCAATGGCGCGAGCTCTGTGAACGTTGTCGTCGATCTGGCGTGCGTGAGTCCACAAAGCCTCGCGCAGTTGTTCACCGACCTTGATCACCGGATTCAACGACGTCATCGGATCCTGGAACACGACGGCCACGTCTTTCCCGCGGATGGAACGGAGTTCGTGAGCATCGAGGGAGAGCAGGTCGCGGCCCTCGAAGAGAGCTCGACCGGAGTCGATCCGCGCCGGCGGAGAAGGCACGAGGCCGAGCAGGGAGAGCACGGTCACCGTCTTGCCCGAGCCCGACTCGCCCACGATCCCGACCGTCTCCCCGGGGAAAACTGTGAAGGAGACCCCGTTGACGGCGTTGACCGTGCGATCGTCAGACTCGAATCGGACGCGCAGGTCGTCCACTTGAAGCAGCGGTGTCGTCATCGGGTCACAGTCTCCGGCCGTGCCGCGGGTTGGTCATCCGGCGCGTCCGGGGTTTGACACCGACTCGGCGCCAAACCCCGGACCCGGACCGGTTCAGCCGGACAACGATACGTTGGTCAGGAACAAATGACCCTGGGTGTGGGCGATGAGTCCCTCCACGGATGCGGAGGTCGTCACCGGCGAGAGACGGCCGCCGAGAACGATCTCGGGTTGACCTTCCATCACCATTGCCTGTAGCTCCAGGATGGCGTTCCGGTAGTCCTCGTCGCTCGGCATGGAGCGCGCCTCGGTAAGGAGGTCGTAGAACTCCGGCCGCTGGTCGATCCAGCCGAGCGCCTCGGTGAACAGCTTGTTGTACGGGTGCGAGAGCAGGTCGTACTCGTCGGGCTTCGGGACCATGGCGCAGAGCGCGAGGTCGAAGTTGCCGGCGTCGTCGCCCAACGTGCGTGCAACGTACGTCCCGACATCGAGAACGCTGATCGTGATGTCGATGCCGACCTCGGCGAGTTGGTTCTGCACCGCCTGAGCCAGGGTCTCGAACTGGAACCCGAGGCCACACACGATCATCTCGCCGCCGTCGACCCCACCGGAGAACCCGGCTTCTGCCACCAGCGCCTGCGCCGTCTCGAGGTCGCGCTCGTTGTAGGACGCGGCATCGGCGTTGAAGAAGGCCGGGTTGGCCTCCATCGGGTTCGACAACACCTGCATGAACCCGAACAGACTGCGCGAGAGTGCCTGGCGATCGACGGCATTGCTGACTGCCTGCCGAAGCTGCTGGTTGTCCCACGGAGCACGACGCGTGTTGATGTGGAAGTGATACAGACCCGAGTTGAACCCCTCCGGAGGTGTCAGGATCTGGAGTCCGGCCTGCTGCAGGGTGGCGATTTCCCCCAGCGGCGTGTCCGCCAGCACTTGAACCTCATCCGTCCGGATCTGGAGGGACTGCACGGTGCCGTCGGGGACCGTGCGATAGATCACCCCGTCCAGGTACGGAAGGCCATCCTGCCAGTAGTCGGGATTTCGCTCGACTTCGACCTGCTGGTTCCTCTCCCAGGAGACGAACTTGAAGGGTCCGGTGCCCACGGGTGTCTCGGCGAGGTCGATCGTCGTGTCTTGCGGTGAAATGTAGACGTCCACCATCGTGCTCAGCAGAATCCGATCCGGTTCGGCGAGATGGATCTCGACGGTTCGATCGTCGACGGCTACCGTCTCCGTGACTCGGGCGAGCAGCGGTGCAGTTCGCCCCGCCTCCGGCTCGGTCGCCCGGCCCATCGACGCCACCACGTCCTCGGCGTCGAACTCAGACCCATCGTGGAAGACGACGTCATCCCGCAGATTGAACGTCCACACCAGACCGTCCTCGGATACGGACCAGTCCGTCGCGAGGCTTCCCACGATCTCATAGCTCGTGAGGTCGAACTCGACGAGCGTGTCGTAGATGTTCGTGATGATGTTCCGGTCGTTCGTCGAACCGAAACGGTTCGGGTGGAGACCCGTCGGGTCGGCCGCCTGCGCGATGACCAGCACACCACCCGCGGTGGGCTCGGACGGTTCTTCGGTCCCCGATCCGGTCGTGGTGGTGGCGTCGTCTTCGCCTCCGTCGCTGCTGCAAGCAGCGACGATCATCGCCAACGCCAACAGCAGAACCATCGAAGCTCGTATCCGCTTCACTGAGTACCTCCTCGGAGTGCCAACCTTGGGTTAACCGATTCACTCGGGCGACCGATCCGTCAGATGACCAGCAGACCGATCAACCCGATCGTGAACCGGGTCGTGGGAAACGATTCCAATCACGGCGAGAATAGCGGTGACCCGAGCCGGCCGTCAACACACCGGCGCACCCGCCCAAGCGGACGCATCCAGCGCCCACTCGGTGTGAAGCATGGTTCGGAAACGATTCTGGCGCTCACGTCTTCTCGCCTATACGGGCTGGCTGGCCCTGTCCTAGAGACGTTGGCTAGAAACGTTTCTAGGATGCCAGCAGTTCACACCCAAACCCGGATGGAGCAGATGAAACCCGCCACCGAGGACATTCGACCCCCCGCAAGACCGGCGCCTCTCTCTGACGTGCGTGTACTTGCGGTCGAGCAGTACGGGGCAGGCCCGTTCGGCACTCTGCAACTCGCCGACCTGGGTGCCGAAGTGATCAAGATCGAAGATCCCCGTTTCGGCGGAGACGTCAGCCGCTACGTCCCGCCATTCCAGGACGGGGAGGACAGTCTCTTCTTCGAGTCATTCAACAGAAACAAGCGGAGCTTGGGCCTCGACATCGCCAACCCCGCCGGGCGCGGGGTGTTCGAGGATCTCGTCGCCGTCTCCGACGTCGTGTACTCCAACCTACGCGGTGACGTCCCCGCCCGGCTCCGGATTCGCTACGCCGACCTGGCGGACATCAACCCGGCGATCGTCTGCGTCTCGCTGTCCGGATTCGGCATGTCGGGACCCCGCGTCGCCGAACCCGGCTACGACCCGATACTCCAGGCGCTGGCTGGGTGGATGAGCGTCACGGGCGACCCTGGGGGTCCGCCCACCAAGTCGGGACTTTCGCTGGTCGATTACGCCGGCGGATACGTTGCCGCAATCTCCTTGCTCGCCGCCCTTCATGCTGCGCGCCGTGACGGAATAGGTATGGACTGCGACGTCAGTCTCTACGACACCGCCATCAGTCTCCTCACCTATCCGGCGATCTGGTACCTCAACGGCGGACTCGTACCCGAGCGAAAGGCGCACTCGGCTCATCCCTCGCTCGTTCCCTTCCAGGCATTCGAGGCTGAAGACGGATGGTTGACCGTCGCCTGTGCGAAGGAGAAGTTCTGGGAACGCCTCACCGTCGTGCTCGGGCTACCCGAACTCACCAACGATCCCCGGTTCGCCGACTTCGATGCTCGGCGGGAACACGCAGCCAGCCTCGGACCGATCCTCGAGGCGGCCTTCCGTACCGACACGGTGGCCGGGTGGGTTGATCGTCTCGCAAACGCCGGCGTACCCGCCGCCCCAGTCCAGTCTCTCCCCGAGGCGCTGACCGACCCCCACACGCTCGCCCGCGATCTCATCATCGAGACCGACCATCCACGGTTCGGGACGATCCGTCAAGTCGCCAGTTCGGTCCGGGCAGGCAACTCCCTCACGGATCACCGACCCGGACCTGAGCGCAACGAGGCGTCGGACTATGCCCTGTCCACGATCCTCGGTTACGACCAGCGCACCATCGCCGCGCTCGCCATGGAAGGAGCGTTCGGCGGGGGCCCAGCTTCGTTCGACGAGACCGGCGAATGAAGAGGCCACGATTACGGGCCCGGTCGGACCTCGGCCGTTACGATTCCGGACCACTCCGGAAACGGTTCAGTGTTTTCGGCCCATCCGAGCCCCCGGGAGCTGCGTGCACAGCGGAGAAACCAACCCCACGATGAAGGAAGTGGCGTCGCGCGCCGGCGTCGCTCTCTCCTCTGTCTCCCGAGTCCTCAACAACCATCCCGATGTGAGCGATCGGATGCGCCAGCGGGTTCTCGACGCTGTCAACGACCTCGGGTATGAACCGAACCTCCTCGCCTCGAGCCTCCGCCGCGGGTCGACCCACACGATCGGCTTCGTTGTCTCGGACATCTCCAACCCGCTGTTCGCAGACTTCACGAAGGGAGCTGGCGACCGGCTCCATGCGGCGGGCTACTCGATGGTGCTCACGAACGCCGGGAGCAACCCGGAACAAGACGAAGCCATGATCCGACTCCTCCGCTGGAGGAGGGTGGACGGCCTGATCACATCGCTCGCAGACGAGTCCCGCCCCGACACGGTCGCCGAGCTACAGCGGGTCGAAGTCCCAATCGTTCTTCTCGACCGATTCGTCGACGAACTCCCGAATGCTTCGGTCATCAGCGCCGAACACGCCTCGGGTATGACAGAGGCGACGGCGCATCTGCTCGCCCTCGGCCACCGCCGTATCGCTCTGATCTCCGGATCGACCCGTATTCGTCCTCCGAACGAGCGGGTAGAGGGCTTCCGACGGGCATTCGACCGCTTCCATGTTCCGTACCCATCCGACCTCGTGCGCCTTGGGAGCTTCTCGCCGGAGTTCGGAACACGATCGACCACTGAGTTGCTGGCGTTGCCGGAGCCGCCGACGGCGATCATCTCTGGTGGCAACTTGTTACTCACAGGTGTACTGCGAGCATTGCGGAGCGCCGGGCTGCATCCCGGTCGCGACATCGCGATCATTTCCTGCGACGACGTCGCGCTGGCGGAACTCCACACCCCGCCTATCACGGTGATCGCTCGCGACACCGTGCGAATGGGCGAGTTGGCAGCGGAGTTGATGCTGGAGCGCTTGGCATCCGAGGATGCTTTGCCCCGCGTCGAACGAGTGCCCACCACCGTCGTGATGCGCGAGTCGACTTTTCCGCTCAGGCAGTCGGCATCGCCCGCCTAGGTTTCGATGACGCAGAGACCGGCCCCGGTGGCGACCTCCTCGCCCTCTGGCACCAGGGTCTCGACCAACGTCCCCCCGACCGGAGTGGGGACCTCCATCTCGACCTTGTCGGTCTCGACGCGCACGATGGGGTCACCTGCCGAAACCGTGCCGCCGATGGGAACCAACCACTCCAACAGCAGAACCTCGTCGACGGTGTCGGCGACCTTTGGCAGTTTCACGATGCTCCGTGGCACAGCGGCGACCTCCTAGGCGTAGACATTGCGGAACATCGCGGCCGGCTCGGGGAAGCGCGATTCCTTCACGCGAGCCACCAACTCCTCGAGCGCCACGCCGACGGCTTCCTCGAGTTGCTCTGCGGATTCCGCAGTGAGCAGACCCTCGTCGATCAGCCTGGCTCGGAAGGTGTTGATCGGATCCCGCTCGTACCACCTCTCGAACTCACCGGGGACGCGATAGGGAGCGGTGTCGGCCCGGGAGTGGCCGGCGTAGCGATAGGTCTTCGCTTCGAGCAGGGTCGGCCCGTCGCCGGCACGCGCCCGGGCGAGGGCTTCGTTCACCGCTTGCTCGACCGCGTCGGGATCCTGGCCATCCACGATCACACCCGGGATGCCGTACGACGCCGCTCGGTCGGCGAGATTCTCGATGGGTGTCGTGATATCGATACGGCTGTATTCGCCGTACTGGTTGTTCTCGCACACGAACACCACAGGAAGCTTCCAGATCGCGGCGAGGTTGATCCCCTCGTGGAATGCACCGATGTTCGAGGCGCCGTCTCCGAACACCGCGATGGCAGCATCGTCCGTGCCGTTCACCTGAGCAGTCAGCGCCGCACCGGCGGCCACGGGAATCCCGGCGCCGATGATCGCGAACGTCGGAAGAAGACCCACCTCGGGTTCGCACAGGTGCATAGAGCCGCCCACTCCTCCCACCGATCCAGCGACACGACCCATGATCTCGGCGAGGACGCTCTCTCCGGTCAGACCCAGTGCGAGCGCCACGCCGTGACCCCGATAGGTACAGGTCACCTGATCGGTGGGCCGAGCGGCCGCGGCGATTCCCACGGCTACCGCCTCCTGACCCTGGCAGGTGTGGGTGGTGCCGTGAACGATCCCCTCGGCGAACAGTTCCTTGACACGATCCTCAAACGAGCGGATCTCCACCATCCGGCGGAACCGCTCCACGCGATCGTTCTGCAATGCCTTCCGGCGTTCGAGCGGTGAAGAACTCACTTTGCCTCCTCTTTCGTCCACCACGGCGCTGGGAGTGACCCCGTCGCCAGTAGCTCGTCGACCTGGTTCACCACGTACTCGGCAGACGGAAGGAAACGCGCCTCGAGTTCCTTGCCGAACGGGACCGGCACATCGGGACAGGTGATGCGCGTGATCGGTGCCTTGAGATGTCGGAACCCCTCACCCGCCACCCGGGCAGCGACCTCGACCCCCCATCCGCCGGTCAGTGGGGACTCTTCCACGAGTACGAGTCGGCCGGTGCGCTCCACCGACGACAAGACCGCCCCGACGTCCCAGGGCAGGAGGGTCCGGAGGTCGACGACGTCTGCCGTCCACGGCGCCATGGCCGTCGCTTCGAGGACGGTCCCGACCATCGCGCCGAGGGTGACGATTGTGACATCGTCTCCCGATCCCGCGAGCTGAGCTGAGCCGAGCGGGACCAGTTGGTCATCGCCAGTCTCGACATCGCCCCTGGTGGCGTAGAGCACACGGGGCTCGAGGACGACGACGGGGTTTGGATCGCGGATCGCCGACCGGATCAGCCCGTACGCGTTCTGGGGGCTGGACGCCACCGCCAGCTTGAGGCCGGGCGTGGCGAACATCCAAGTCTCCAGCGTCT
>Ga0326597_10003921_pt1 | contig 21113 bp, 17 predicted proteins | sample RVTome_12_FD_203789 | JGI IMG/M metagenome (GOLD analysis project Ga0326597, IMG submission 203789) | Soil microbial communities from uranium-contaminated site in the Upper Colorado River Basin, Wyoming, United States - RVT100D185 | ecosystem: Environmental > Terrestrial > Soil > Contaminated >...
CGTTCGCTCGAAGAGGCGAACGCCCAGCGCTGTTTCCAGGTTGCGGAGTTGCGCGCTCACCGTCGACTGAGACACGAGCAGCTTCGAGGCGGCGGCACCCACGCCGCCGGTCCGTGCAACCATCCAGAAGTAGTGCAGCTGGTGGTAGTTGAGGAAGTCCATCGAAGCGTCTCGCTCATCGTTCGCTCCCAGCGAACGTTGCAACCACTGGATCCGAAGGGTTCGGTCTCTCTCGACGGCTACCAGAGAGATCACCCCTCGCAGGTGGCGGGACGACCCGCCATCGTTTCAGTCCTTTCGTTCACAATAGCCGGTGAAGCATGTTCAGGGTCGTGATTCGGTCGATTTCCGTATTGCGCCACTCCGAGGCGGCCCACGGAGGGTTGTTGCTGTTGGCCGCCGCGCTGTCACTCGCCGTAGTGAACAGCCAGTTCCACGCGGCGTACCAGCAGGCGCTCGCGCTCGCCGTGGAGCTGCGCGTCGGACAGTTGGGCCTGGAGAAGCCGCTGCTCCTCTGGATCAACGAAGGACTGATGGCGGTGTTCTTCCTCCTCATCGGTCTGGAGCTGCGGCGCGAGCTGCGAGAGGGCGCTCTGTCGCAAGTGCGGAGCGCGATGCTGCCGCTGATTGCCGCCGTGGGAGGCATTGCCGCGCCCGCCCTTTGCTACGTCCTGGTGGCGAGCGGCGACGACCTTCGCGGCTGGGCCATTCCGTGTGCGACGGACATCGCCTTCGCACTCGGCATCCTGAGCTTGCTCGGGTCCCGTGTCCCGGTTGGGCTCAAGGTGTTTCTGACGGCCATGGCGGTGCTCGACGACCTGGCTGCCGTTGTGATCATCGCACTTTTCTACACCGAACAGGTGCGCGTGCCTGCTCTCGCCGCGGCCGCTGTCGTGGCGGCCCTGCTGGCAGCGTTGAATGTCCTCGGAGTCAGGAGACTTGCGCCATACCTGCTGCTGGGCGCCGCGCTCTGGCTGTGCGTCCAGCAGTCCGGTGTGCATGCGACCGTCGCCGGAATGCTGATCGCGATGGCGATCCCCGCGAACGGGCGGCAGGGCGAGCCTCTCGCGCAGCGCCTGGAGCGCCGCATCGAACCGTGGGTTCCGTTGTTGATCATGCCCCTGTTCGCCTTCGCGAACGCCGGCGTGCCGCTGGGCGACACCGGCATCGATGATCTCGCCGAACCGCGGACGCTGGGCACGATTCTCGGCCTGCTCGTAGGCAAACCGGTCGGCGTGCTCCTGGCCTGCTGGGCCGCGCTGCGACTGGGACTCGCGACCCTGCCGGACGGGATGAATCGGCGAAACCTGCTCGGCGTGGCGATCCTGGGGGGCGTCGGGTTCACGATGAGTCTGTTCATCGGCGGCCTCGCCTTTCCTTCAGCGGAAGCCATGAACTCGGTGCGACTCGGCGTGTTGCTGTCCTCCGCGGTGGCGGGAGGTGTTGGATACCTGGTGTTGCGCGCCCCCTTCCGGAGACGGGCGCCGGAAGAGGACGACCAGTCCGTACGCGGCATCGGCAGCCTCGAGCGCCGGCTCTACCTGCCGCGATTGCGCGGCCATTCGGCGGCACCAGATGGCGGGCCGCCGCCGTCACGACATTCCGGAGGAATCACCATGGACCGATTCATTTCTTCCCGGGCGCTGCGCCGGCTGGCGCGCACGACGCCGGCCGATGCCCCCGTGGTGAGCGTCTACGCGGATCTTCGCGGGAGGAATCCGCTGGGCCGCCTGGACCGCCGCATTCAACGCCTGCGGGCACCACTCGGACTCGAGCAACGAAAACTCGTCGATCGGTCGCTGAGACGCATTCACATCTACCTCCGCTCCTCGATTCAACCAGGAACCCGCGGAGTGGTGGTGTTCGCGCGTGAAGGACGGAGCCCGCTGTTCGAGGCCTTCGCGCTGAAGCTCCCGGTCGCCGAGACAATCGATGTGGCAGACGGTCCGTGTCTCTTTCCAATCGTCGAGATTCAGGCCCGTTGCGGAGAGTTCCTGGTGATCATCTCACGCAACGAGCCGCGATCCACACGCATTCTCCACGTGAATCTCGGCACGGTGGTGCAGGACGTGCTCACGAAGCCGTCGGAGAGCCGTCCAAACAGAGAGCTTCCCCGACCGCGGCTGCTGGCCCGGCGACGCTGGCGGCGCCGCGCCGTCGACGAAGACCTGTCCCTGCTGCGGCGCCTGACGAGCGACTTCGATGCATCGACGCCGCTGGTGCTCGTGGGCGGATCGACGCGTATTCACTACCTTCATCATCGCCTGCCGGAGATTCTCAAGTCCAATCTGATCATGATGGATGAACACCCGGATGCCGCCCTGTCTGATCTGCTGGAGAAGGCGGTGGAGTCCGTGGGACGCTGGCGGCACGACCGTGCCCTTTCCGACGCTCGCGCCCTGCGGCTCGTGCTGCGTCGAGGCGGCGAGGCGACTTTCGGATTCGAAGCGGTGATGCAGGCGCTGGCCGATCGATCCGCGGAGCGGCTGCTGCTGCAGCGGGACCATCCGGCGCGCGAGGACCTGGTCAAACTGGCCGTCCGCGGCGGCTGCGCCATCGAACTGGTCGATTCAGGGTTGGAGGATCTCGGGGGCGTCGGCTGTCGCTTGCACCACCAACCCGTGGAATACTGAGGCGGGCCTCGAGTCAGAACGGGTTGGTGGCGAAGACCGAGCACTCCGGGATGAAGCCGCGGTCGTCGAGCTTGAGCGCGCCGATCAGTGCCTCGAGCGCGCGAGGAGCCGATGGAACTGCAAAACCAGCTCGTGCTCGGATCCGAGGCGCGCATCTACGGCGGGAAGCGAGCGCGTTAGGAGGTCCTCGCCTTCCTCGGAACCGCCCCCCGTCAGAAGATCCCTGGAACCAGCCGGGCCGTGCGTGATCGGTACGCGACGTAGGCCTCCCCGAACTGGTCCAGCATCAACTGTTCCTCGCGGCCCAGACGGTGCGACACCAGCATTGCGAAGGCCACCAGGAAGGCGGGTCCGGCGACCCAGTTCGGTGCAACCAGCGTCTGACCCACACCAAAGAGGAGCAGCGCCGTGTACATCGGATGCCGAACCCGACGATAGACGCCGTCCGTGACCAGGGCGTGGTTCTCACGCACCTGCAGGGTGTTCGACCAGTTCCGGCCGAGGTCCACGTGCGATCGGCACAGGAGCCACAGGCCAACGCCGTGCACCAGAATGCCGAGCCCAAGACGGAGCGGCGTCAGCGGAAAGTCGAAAGCTCCGAGCAGCGGAGTGAAGACCCACAGCAGCGGAAGCACGAGCAGCCCGACCCCGACGAGGCCGACGAGCATCGCATCGCCACGACCGCCTGCGGACAGCACGACTGGAACACGCGCCGCACGGCGAACATGGGGCGCGCGGACCGCCAACATGACCACGATGGCCGCAAGCAGGGTAACCTTGCCGTAGGTCGAATCCATTCAGGAAAGTCTCACGCCGAACCTCTGGTTGCCGGCAGGCAGCGCCTCCGCGCGCCCGAGCGCGGCGCGGGGGACCTCGAGCAGTGCGATCCGACGCTGTCGAGCCACCTCAGAACGGGTTGGTGGCGAAGACCGAGAACTCCGGGATGAAACCGCGGTCGTCGAGTTTCAGCGCGCCGATCACGGCGTCCGCGATCTCCTGGCCGCGCAGCTTCTTCTGGGAGGCCTCCTGCTCCCGGCCGAGCTTGCCGGCAAAATCGGTCAGCACCTCGCTTGGATTCACCAGCATGACCCGCACGTTGTGGCGCCGCAGCTCCGCGCGCCAGCATTCGGTCATGCCCTTCAGCGCGAACTTGGAGCCGCTGTAGGCCGTGCTGCCCGCTCCCCCCGAGAGGCCGGAGGTCGACGAGATGTTGATCAGGTGACCCGACGCCTGGTGGATGAAATGGGGCGCCACTTCGCGGGCCATCAGCATCGCGCCGGTGACGTTGGTCGCGAACAGCTCGTTGAAGCGGCGCAGATCGAGCTCGGCCAGCGGCGCGAAGTAACCCACGCCGGCGTTGTTCACCAGGATGTCGATCCGCCCCTGCCGTTCGAGGAAGGCGGCCACGGTGCGCTTCACGTCCGCCTCGTTGGACACGTCTCCAGAGAGCGCCTGGGCGCCCAGTTCGCTCGCGGTGGCCTCGAGCGGTTCCTTGCGGCGGCCGGTGATCCCCACTTCGGCCCCCTCCGCCCGCAGCGCCGCGGCGATCGCCTTGCCGATGCCCTCGCTCCCTCCGGTGACCAGTGCGCGCGCGTCTCTCAGCTTCATCTTCGGTCCTCCTGTCTCGCTTCGATCATGGCAACGCCTCGATCCAGAATACATCCGCGACGCCGCCTGAGTTTCAAGGCGACGTGGCGACCAGCGCGTTCGAGGCGGAGAGACCGGCCGGACCACCCGGATCGACGACCCAGCACTGGGCGAAGAAGTCCGTTCCCGCCGGGATGCCGGACGGCCAGGCCATGGACAGCGACACGTTGCCCGTAGGTCCGGTCCAAAGCGGCACGATCGCGTCGGTCGAAGGCACCAGCAGGCCGCCCCGCAACGGTGCGTAGAGCGCGTTCGCTCCGAGCACCAGGAAGCAGGTCGAACTCTCCAGCGCCCGCTCCAGGATCAAGTTGATCGCCTCCCCCGGCAGGAGCGGGCCGGTGCCCTGCAGCCGCGGCAGGCCGAACGCGCCGGCCAGCCCGTGGCCCAGATCGACCCACGGATTCGCCGGACCGCCGGTGTGCGTGACGGTGACCGACACGTAATCGTGGAACGACTCCTGGTTCGGCCGCTCCGCGTAGAGCAAGAGCGCCAGCTTGCCGGATGCATCGATGTAGCGCTCGAATCCACCGCGGATGTGCCCGCTCAATCGCTCGTCCCGATTGCCCGCGAAGTTGGCCACGTAGCGGTTCTCACCCGACGCACCCCGGCCGTCGCCCCAGTTGCCGGCGACGTTGTCCCAGACGTAGAGCTCCATCTGCAGACAGGCATCCCCGTAACCCTCCCAGAGCAGGCCCAGATCGAGGATCGTCAAGGGCGGCTCGGCGATCGTGAACTCGAACAGGTGGGTCGACTCCCGGCCGGAGCCGGGATAGGCCGAGATGTAACGGTTGGCGTCGCCGTCCCCGCCCGCCGCGTCCGGCGCGGCCAGCGCCGCATAGGCGCCCGGGGCCAGACCATCGATCGGCTGGCTCGCGGTCGCCGGGTAGCGCACGCCGTCCAGGTCGGCCCAGCTCTGGGTGCGATCGCCGTAGCCGAAGCGATCGACGCCCGCGTTGACCGAGAAGTCGTACAGCGTCCGGGCCGCGCCCGAGATCTCGATCAAGGTCTCGCTCACCGCTTTCACCGTGTTCGCCGCGGCATCACGCGCGGTCACCTGCACGACCGCCTGGGTCGACAGGGTCGCCGGAACGGTCCAGTCGAACCGGCCGTCGTTGGCCTCGCCCGAGGCGATGGCGCTCGGAAAGCTCGCTCCGCCGTCGGTGGAGTAGTGCAGATCGACGGAGACCACGCCGGCGTCGTCCGCAGCCGACCAGAGCAGCTCCACGTTCTCACCGGCCGAAAGCAGCTCTCCACCGCCGGGCGCGACCACGCAGGCCGAAGGCAGCGGATCGGCATGCCGTGGAACCTGCTGGACGATGCAGTGGATCGCGCCCGCGGCGGGGATGATCGAGTAGCAGTCGATCTCGATGATCTCCACGCCCGGACCGGCCGCCGCCTGCCACGCCAGGAACGCGTCCAGATCATCGTCCTGGTAGCTCGCATTCCCGGACCGGTACGACGGAATGAAGATGCGGTCGTTGACCCGGAAGGCGTTGGTGTAGGTGTAGTGGACGGCGCCGACGTTCCAGGCCGGGACGCGGAAGACCTGGAACCCGAGCCCCTGCATGTAGGTCACCGCGTTCTCCGTGATCGTGATCGCCGTGCCGTTCGAGCCGGGCAGGAACTCGGAGATGATCACGGTGTCCTGGTCCACCAGGTACAGCCACATGTCGACGTGGCCGGTGCCGTCGACCGAGCCGGGCAGCCGCGGGAGGATGTGCAGCGTGTCGATCCCCTGGTAGCGATGGTACAGGGCGAGCAGGTCCTCGTCCGAGAAACCCGGGTTGTCCTGGCGGATCAGCGAGGTGACGAAGCCGGACCGGCCGGGGCCCGGCTGGAAGTTGCCGCCCGAATAGTAGAGCCCCATCGGATACGCCGGCAGTTCGAAGTCCCCCGCCAGGAGCGTCGGACAGAAGTTGTCCAGCGCGCGACTCGGATAGTAGTGGCTGTCGGCGATCGCCCGGGCGCCTTGCTGCCAGATGAAGTGCGGCCCGTAATCGCGCAGCCAGATCGAGTTCAGCGGCTCGATGAAGAACACGACCTTGCCGAGGTCCGCTCCCGCGGCGGTGAACTGGCTGATGGCGTTGCTGCGCTGGCTCGCGGAATCCACCACGACGTAGGCGATCTCGTCATGGTTCGCGGGGGCGGTCAGCGCAACCACGCATTCGGTCACGGTGCTGTTCCACCCGTGGCCGTAGGTGAACACGACTCCATCCGACGGGCTGTATTCGGGCGGCGCCTCGATCACGCCTGTGGCCGGCGGACCCGAGAGACCTTTCTCCGAATCGCTCCCCCATCGGAGCGCGTACGGGCGCAGCGGCTGATCCGGATTCTCCGGCGGCGTGCCCCCCTCGCGCCAGCGCGGCAGCGGATCGTCCACCTGGAGCACCGGACCGCCGAACGCGCCGCCGGCAGGCAAGATCGGGAAGAGACAGCAGAGAACGACTTTGGCGACACTCATCCTGGATCCTCCTGAACACCCGCTTCATCCGTTCACAAATCGTTCCGGAGCGAAGGGCCGCTCACCGTAACCCAGCTCGAGAGCGGCGTCAACAGACGCTCTCTGCGTCGGTCCTCCCGATCGGGGCCGATTCAAGCAGGCGCGCCACTCCGGTCGATAACCGCTGCATGAAGAAAAACGTGGCATTCCTCATCGTCGCTCTCGCTTTCGCGCCGATCGCGGCCGCCGGCAACCCCGGGCCGGACACGCCGAAGGCGTTCACTCCCAACCATCTGTTCGTGACCTCTTATGGCACGGATGAGGTGCTGGAGTTCGACCCGGACGGGAACCTGGTCGGGTCCCTGGACGCCGGCGGCGGCCTGTCGGGTCCGGAGGGACTGGCCTTTGGTCCGAACGGCGATCTGTTCGTGGCATGCAGCGTTTCCAGTCGCGTGGTGCAGATCGACCCTTCAGGCGCGGTGATCCACAACTTCACGCACGCCGACCTGACGGGCGCCATGGGAATCACGTTCGGCCCCGACGGCAGATTGGTGGTGACCTCCCTGGGCCCGCGCAAGATCGTCGAGTTCGAACTCACCGGCGCGCACCTTCGCACGATCGACATTTCCGCCCTGGGCGGCGCTCCTCATCAGCTCTGCATCGGCCCCGACGGACATTACCTGGTGAACGCCTACAGCTCGAACGTGCTGCGCGAACTGGACCCCTCCGGCACCAGCCTTCGCGAGCTGGGAGCCGGCATCCTGGCTGGACCCACCGGCGTCTGCTTCGGCCCGGCCGGAATTCTCGCGGTCGCGTCCCTGCTCGCCGATGAGGTCCGGTTCTTCACCCCCGCCGGCGCCTCGCTCACCACCTTCTCCGACGCCGGCCTCGACAATCCGCGCCAGATGATCGGCGGACCCGACTTCACCTACTGGGTCGCGAGCGACGGCACGAACCGCGCGGTCTCGTTCCTCGGCAACTCGAAGCGGCGCGAGATCGGCGCCGGCTCCGGCCTGAGCGGGCCGGGCGGCGTCGCCTTCGCACCCTTTCGGTTCAAGGCCAAGGTGAAGGGCACGACCTCCGGCGGCTCGGGGCTGACGAAGATCTCGCAGAAGGCGATCGTCTCGATCGCACCCGGCTCCAATACCCTGATGGTCGAGTTCCGCGATCCCGCCGTCGGGATCGGCTACTCGTTCCTGTTCAACACCGACTACTTCGTCGGACACGGCATGGAGGGCACCACCGCGGCCGACCAGGAGGCGCGCCTGTTCGTGGGAGCCGAGGTCCGCTCGCCGGCGCTCTCGAACGGCGACGGACACCTCGCGCTGCGGGTCAAGGGGAGAGTCGATGCGAACGACTTCTTCCGGGTCAAGAAAGCCGCGGGCGACCTGTCGCGATCCGACGGCTACACCATCCTGAAGGCGAAGATCAAGACCTCGAAGCTCCTGGAGTAGGCCGCCCCCGCCCGAGACGCGCTCGAACGCAGTCACCCGGCTCGGTATCCTCGACCCCGCCTCCCGGCGCGTGAGCACGCGCGGGCCTCGGGTGCCGAAGGTGAAGCTGATGGAGTCATCCATGCCGGAAGGACCACCCGACGAGCGGCTCGAGGAGCTCGTGGCCGAGTGCCTGCGGCGCCTGCCGGAGGAGGGCGAGGCCGCGGTCGAGGAGGTCTGCCGGCGCTTCCCGGATCGCGCCGCGGAGATCCGGCGTCATCTGGAGCGGCTCTGCGCGCTGGGCCTCTTGCTCCCGGATGGCGAGCCGGCGGAAGGCAAGCGGCGCGTCGGCCCGTATGAGATCGTGCGCGAACTCGGCCGGGGCGGACAGGGCACGGTCCACCTGGCGCTCGACACCCGCCTCTCGCGGCCGGTGGCGCTCAAGCTGTTCGACCCCGGACTGGCCGTCTCCGGCGAGCTCCTGAGCCGCTTCCGCCGCGAAGGTGAAATCGCATCCCGGCTCGATCACGCCGGCATCTGCCCGGTGTACGAGGCCGGGCTGATCGACGGCGTCCACTTCATCGCCATGCGCTACGTCGAGGGCGAAACGCTGGCCGCGCGCATCGCCCGCGCCCGGGCCTCCGCCCGCGCGAGCGCCGGCGGCACCCAGGGGCGGCGCGGCAGCTCCACCCGGCGCGACGTCAACTCGGTGCTCGAACTGGTCGAACAGGTGGCCCGCGCGCTGCATGCCGCTCACGAACGCGGGCTCATCCATCGCGACGTCAAGCCCGGCAACATCATGATCACCGGCGATCAGCAGCCGGTGCTGCTCGACTTCGGACTGGCGCGGGACGCGAGCGATGAACAGCCGACCCTGACCCGCAGCGGAACGCGCATGGGCACGCCGGCGTACATGTCGCCGGAGCAGATCACCGGGCGCAGGCAGGCGATCGATCACCGCACCGACGTCTACTCGCTGGGCGCCACCCTGTACGAGTGTCTCACGCTGGAGCGGCCGTTTCGGGCCGCGACGCTGGAAGCGCTCTACCATCAGATCCTGACCGCGGAACCCCGGCCGGTCACCCGGCTCAACCCCCAGGCCGGCAGGGATCTGCGCGTGGTCATCGAGACGGCGATGCACAAGGAGCCGCGCGGCCGCTACCTGAGCGCACTGGCGTTCGCCGAGGACCTCCGCCGCGTGCGCGAAGTGCGGCCGATCCAGGCCCGCCCGGCGGGGCCGCTCCTGCGCCTGGGCCGCTTCGCCCAGCGCAACCCGCTGGTCGCGCTCTTTTCGCTCGCGCTCTTCCTGGTGCTGTCCGCCGGCCTGGTGGTCGCGGCGCTCCTCTGGCAGAAGACCGAAGCGGCGCTCGACCTGTCGGAGACCCGCCGTCTCATCCTGGAATCCCGGAACATCGCCCCGGCGAATCCGGGACTCGCGCTGCTGCTGGCGCTGGAGGCGGCCAAGCGGCACGAGAGTCTCTCGGCCCGCAACGCGGTGCTGATGAACCTCCTCGCCTGCCGGGAGGAGCGGACACTCGCCGGCCATGCCGAACTCGTCACGAGCGTCGCCTTCGATCCCGCGGGAGAGCGGCTGTTGACCACCTGCCGGGACGGCACCGCGCGCCTGTTCGACGGGACGACCGGCACGCTCGATGTGCTGATCGCCCCCGATGTTTCGGCGGGTTCGGCGGGTTCGGCGCTGCTTTGCGGGCGCTTCGCTCCGGACGGGCGCTCGTTCGCCACCGCCGCCGCCGACGGCACCGTTCGGATTCGCGACGCAAAAACCGGCGAACCGCTGCAGAGCCTCGAGCGACACCCGGGGCCGGTCCTGGACCTCTGCTTCGACGCGGCCGGAGAGCGGATCGCCGCCGCCTGCGCCGACGGGACCGTGGGTCTCTTCGATGCCATGACCGGCGAGCTGAACGCGCGCCGGAGCGACCACGAGGGTGCCGTGCTCTCCTTGGCGTTTGCCCCGGACGGCCGCCGGCTGGTGACCGGTTCCGCGGATGGCTCGGCCATGGTCCTCGACGTCTCGACGGGCCTCGAGCTGTTTAGGCTCGGTCCGTACGGCCTGCCCGTCCAGCAGGTCGGCTTCTCGCCGGCAGGCGACCGGATCCTGGTCTCTACCGGCCGCGAGCATCCGCGCCAGGACCAGGTCGACGAAGTGGCCGAGCTCTGGGACGCCGCGACCGGCAGATTCCTCGGAAAGCTCGCCCTGCCGCCCTCGGTGAGACCGGCCGCGGTCTCGTTCGGGGCGGCGTCCGCCTCGTTCCGGCTGGCGACGGTCGCCACCGACGGCGAGGTCCGGGTGATCGATGTCGATGCATCGAGCGCCGAACCGCTCGTGCTGCGGGGGCACGCGCGGCGGGCGAGCTGCGCCGCCTTCAGCCCGGACGGCCGCCGGCTGGCGAGCGGTTCGCTCGATGGGACGGCCCGCATCTGGAACGTCGACATCGCAAGCCGCTTCCCGGTGCTTCGAGGGCATCGAGGTCCGATCACGCCGGTCTCGTTCAGCCCGGACGGCACCCGCCTGCTGACCGCGGGCGACGACGGCACCGCCCGGATCTGGAACGCCCGGACCGGAGTCGAGGAACATCGGCTGGAACTGCACGACAAGGTGTGCTTTCCGGCGCGGTTCAGCGCCGACGGACGGCGGGTCGTGACCGCCTCCCGGGACGGCCGGGCCGCCGTGTGGGATGCGGTCGAGGGACGGTTGCTGCGCACCTTCGACCACGAGGCGGCGCTGTTCATGGCGTCCTTCTCGCCGGATGGTTCACGCGTGCTGACTTCCTGCGACGACGGCACGGCCCGGATCTTCGAGACCGGCAGCGGGCGCCTCCTGCACGAGCTGCCGGGCACCCGCCCGCTCTGGTTCAGCCGCTTCTCCCCGGACGGACGGCGCGTGGCCACCACCGCCGAAGGAGAGGCGGGGCCGCGGATCTGGAACGCGGAGACCGGTGAGCTTCTGCACACCCTGGACGGTGGAGCGGACGTGTGGAACGTGTGCTGGAGTCCGGACGGCACGAGGCTTTCGAGCACGAGCTACGACGGCACGGGCAGCCTGTGGGACGCCGCCTCCGGCCGGCGCCTCGCGGTGCTCGAGGGACATCAACCGGACGTGCTCGTTTTCTGGGTGGCCTTTTGCCCGGACGGTTCGCTGATCGCCACGGCCTCGCGGGATTCCACCGCGCGGCTCTTCGACGGCGCGACCGGCCGGCCCCTGCGGGTGTTGCGGGGACATCAGGGCGACGTCGTCCGGGTCGATTTCAGCCCGGACGGCTCGAAGGTGGCCACCTCGTCGCTCGATCGGACCGCGCGCCTGTTCGACGCGGCCACCGGGCAGGAGTTGCTGACCCTGCCGGGCCACGAGGACGCCGTCTTCTGCACCGCGTTCCACCCCGGCGGCGAAACCATCGCCACCGCTTCCTCGAATGTCCGGCTGTGGCCCATCGACCCGATCCGGGTGGCCGAGGCGATGAAACCCAGGCGCCTGCTTCCCGCCGAGCTGTCTTCCGTGGTTCCTAACCGCGATCCATGAGCAAGGAGAGCCGCGCCAGCGCCCGCGAGAGAACGATCTTCACGGCGTTCTCGCTCCGGCCCATGCGCCGGGCGATCTCGGCGAACGGGAGGCCCAGGATCCGCGCCGCCAGAATGACTTCACGGTAGTCGGCCGGGAGTCCTTCGAAGGCCGCCTCCATGCGCTCGAACTCCTCCCGCCGCACCGCGATCCGGCTGGGTGTGAGCAGGCTCTGGAAGAGGTCCTCCTGAAGCGGCGCCTCGACGCCTTTCCGCTTGCCGGCGCTGAAGTAGCGATGGCGGTCGATGATCTTGGTGAAGGCCGCACGGTAGAGCCATTCCTTGAAGACCGTCTCCCCCCCGTCGAAGCGGTCGAGATCCCCGATCACCTCGCGGCAGGCGGATTGGACCAGATCGGAGACCGCCTCCCGGTCCTTGAGCTTGCGGCCCGCCCGCAGCCGTACGTAGGCGTGCAGGCCCGGCAGGTGGCGCCGCAGCAGGGACTCGATGGCATCCGGATCTCCTGCTCGCGCCCGATCGACCGGTTCGTTCGGTTCGGCCGGTTCGTTCGGTTCGTTCGGCTCGACCGACTCGACCGGTTCGACCGGCTCGTCGTCGCCGGAAACACTCGTCATCCGCTCCTCCAATCAGCAGGAAAGTATTCTGACGGATTCCCGGGAAAACCGTGAAACGATTCCGGCGGTTCCTCGCGCCTGGTGTCTGAAGACCACGACTGCTCGAACCACGGAGGCCATCATGAAGACCCGCATCATCATCACCCTGCTGTCCTGCTTCTCGACGCTCGGCGCGCTCGCTCCGAAGGCCCGCGCCTGCGATCCTCCCACCACCGGCCAGATCCGGCAGGCGGAGGAGGACTTCGAGCAGCTCGCCAAAACCACTCTGAAGCAGCTGAAGCGGGACTTGAACGGCGAGTACCGGGGCTTCGTCCAGCTGGTCGAGCAGTTCAAGATCGATCTCGAGAACGGCTCCTTCCAGACCGCGGCGGAGGCCTACTTCTACGCCCGGGTCCTCGTGAACCTCTACCTCCTGATGCTGGACGACATGATGAACCAGTCGGTCCAGGCGCTCGCCGGGGAGGGCACGATCCTGGTCGACGGCCTCGGCGTGGTGCCCAGGGGATTCCAGGCGGGCGGCGGCGGAACCTGGGACGGCTTTCTGAAGGGCGTGCAGAAGGCGAACGACAAGATCCGCAAGAGGATCGGAAAGCGGATGAAGGGTCTGGCGGCGGCGCTCCGCGCGATGTTCCCGCCGGCCCCGAATCCGTGTCCGCCGGAACCGTTCGGCAACGTGTTCCTGTTCCTGGTGCCCAAGGCGTGGAGCCCGGTCGCGGCGGCGCCCGGCGTGCCTCAGCTGGCCCTCCCGAACGTGCCCTTCCGGCTGACGAGCTATGCGGCCGGCCGATTCAACGATGCCGCCGCCATCAACCTGATCGGCCAGGCGCAGCCGGGCTCCTCGATCAACGTCCAGGTCACCGGGCCGAACGGCTTCTCGAGCACGCAGAACGTGGTCGCCGGCCCGGACGGCAAGTGGAGCGCCGATTTCGCCGACCTGCCGCCAGGCCAGAACTACGGCATCACCGCCACCAACGGCAGCACCACGATCTCGAAGACCGTCATCACACGTTGATCGTCCCGCAGCAGGTTGAAACGATCGAAGCAGGCGACCCGCCCGCGCTCACAGCTCGAGGAGCTGCCTTGCGCGCCGGCGGGTTTCCGCGTGTTGAAGCATCGACAGCAGGAGTTCACAGTCCTCGGCCGGCAGCTCGCGGAGTCCGACCGCCAGCGCTTCGATCGCCTTCAGGCGGCCGGCGTCAAAGGCAAAGGCCTCGATCAAGGTGCGAGCATCCTCCACCGGGAGCGCTCCTTCCAGAAACGGAACGACCAGCGCGAGAACCGCGAGGCGATGCACCTCCTCCGAAACGAGATCGCAGACCCGGATCAGCTCCGGCGCGCTGGCGGTGAGGTCGCCGGCCGTCGCGAGCAGCGACAGCGCCCGAACCCGCGCCGACTCGCCGCCGAACTGAGCGGCCGCATTCAGCGCCTCCTCGAAGAAGAGCATCTCTAGCCGTGGCACCGCGGCCACGAGCAGGCTCTCGCGGCCGGAGTCGCCCGCCATCCAGGACAGCACCGCGAGCAGATCCTCGCCGAAGAACAGTTCGAGCAGGGGCAAACCGGCGGCGATCACGGGGACCCGGTTCACGTCGAACGCGATCGGCTCCACGAACGCGTAAAGCTCGTCGAGATCGAGCCGGTCGAGCTCCAGGATCAGCGCCTCGGCCAGTCGGCCCCGGGCGCGATCGGAGCGCATCGCGCAAAGCGCCGCGAACCGGCGGCTGTCCGCGAGCAGCCCGGCCGGCCGGAGCACGTCGAGAACCAGCCGCCGCCGCTGTTCGTCGTCCGGGAGATTCATCAGCAGCTTGGCGAGCGCCTCGTCCGAACCGTCGTCGCAAAACGGCAGACACTGGCCGGCCAGGGCTTTCAGGGCTTCCAGGGACGTTGCGCGCGCGAGCAGCGCCGCGGTTTCGGACAGATCGGGATCGGAATCCAACTCGACGCATCCCTCGACCAGCAGTTGATCGCGAAGCGCCTCGTCCTGCGCGCGGTCGGCGAGCTGCAGCAGGCGCTCCACGGAAAGCGACTCCGCGCCGCGCAGCTCCTCGATCAACGCTTCGGCGCTTGCTTCCGGGACGGCCTTTGGCGCGGGTTCCGCAGCCGGCGCGGGCAGCGGAGCGGGAACGCGTTGAGACTCACACCCCGTGAGCCCAAGCGCGGCCAGCAGGGAGAGCGTCGTTCGCGAAGCCATCCGTCGAGACACTCCTAACCGTCAGCACATCCGTCGATCGAGTCCACGAGGCTAATCGTACCGCCGGGATCGCCGCCTTGCCTCGAACCTCTTCTCGGCGGTATCGTTGAACGCGAGATGAAACTCCTCCTCGCGGGTCTGACGCTGGTCTGCTTGGTGATCGCCTTTCTATTGCGGGGCGAACCTGTTCCCGTCGATCCTTTGCCGGTGGTGCCCACTGGAGATCTCGCGGCGCCCTTCGACGTCCCCGCCGCCCCCGGGCCGAGTCCGCAGGCAGAGAACCGGCTGGAGACCGAGCGGGAACGCCGGCAGGTGGTCGAGGAGGGCCCGAGGGAACCGGACCGCCCGTTCAACCGGGCGATCGCGATCGGCGACGTGCCGGCAGACCCGGTCGAAACGGGTGAGTGCACCCTGCGCCTGCTGCTGCTGGACCGCGCCACCTTAGCGGGCGTTCAGAGCAAGATCGACCTGTGGCGGCTGGACGCGCCGGGAAACGCCGAGTGGGCGCGCGGCGATCAGCTCCAACTGCGAGCCGAGATTCCGGAGGAAGGGTGCGAGCTCGGCGGACTTCCGGAGGGGGAGTATCGCGTGGTGGTTCACGCGGGACGCAGCGACCAACCGGGTTCGCCGCCGGTCGTGCTCCGGACGCCGGGCACGGTCTTCACGGTCTACGTCGATCGGCCGGAGCTGCTGCCGGCCTGGTTGAAGCTGACAGACGGCCACGGCCGGCCGATTCAGGAAGCAGTCGCCACCCATCTGGGCAGCATGGTGACGTCGGTCGCCGAGTCGGCACCCGATTGGGTCGAGCGGCGGCAGGTGAAGGATCCGAACAAGAGCAGCGTGCAAGGCGGTGGTGCCGGAGGCAGTTTCTCCGGAACGCATTTCTCCGGGTACCGCAAACCGGTCGTCGCGGGGCCGCGCGGATTCGAACTCGGGCCGTTTCCCGCCGACGCGCATGAAGGCCAGCGCACCGATTGGATCCGGTTCCAGCGGCAAGGGTACTGTGACGTGCGCTGCACCGTTTGGGGCGCGGACCGGGAGCAGCGCACCTACGCCGGCGTGATGATCCGTCCGGACCGGATCTACCACGCCATCCGCCTGCCGGACGGAACCACCGCCGACTCCTTTCCCGCGGCGGTCCGTGTGACGTCCGGGACGATCCTCGAGGCGGACGCCCGGACGGGAGCGCCCTGGCGGGAAGCGCCGATCGACGTCACGGTCGAGCATCCCGACTACCAGCGCTTGAACTTCCGCTTCCGGCTCGAGGACGAGCCGCTGGAGACCCGCGTGCTCCAGCCGAAAAAGGGGAATTCCTGACACGGTCGGCCGCTGCTCTGGATCGAATGGGGTCCGCTGATCCGCCTTCCCAAGGAGAGAGCATGAACCGAAGTCTTGTCACGGCGGCCGCCTGCGCCTGGCTCGCGGCGGCGGGTCGGGCCCAGGCGGAGGGAATGACCGTTGAACTCTTGAAGACGCCCCACGGCGGCCTCCAGCCCCAGGCGGTGGTGGACGACGAGGCGACCCTGCATCTGCTCTACTTCGCGGGAGACCCGGGCCAGGGCGACCTGTTCTACCTGCGGAAGGAAGCCGGACAGGATGACTTCTCGAAGCCCGTTCGCGTCAACAGCCAGCCGTCTTCCGCCGTGGCGACCGGGACGATTCGCGGCGGCCAGATCGCTCTCGGCCAGGGCGGGCGCATTCACGTGGCCTGGAACGGCAGGAACGGTTCGAGCAAGGCGGCGGGAGCACACGGCGCGCCGATGTTCTATACCCGTTCGAACGACGAGGGCACGGCCTTCGAGGAACAGCGCAACCTCATGCGGGACACGACCGGGCTGGATGGCGGCGGCACGGTGGCCGCCGACGGCGAAGGCAATGTGTATGTCGCCTGGCACGGACTGAAGGCGGGCGAGGCGGCGGGCGAGGCGAACCGGCGGGTCTGGATCGTCCGCTCCGACGACGGGGGCGCGACCTTCTCGTCCGAGGCGCCCGCGTGGGACACCAGGACCGGCTGCTGCGCCTGCTGCGCAACGCGGGCGTTCGCCGACAGTTCCGGCGCGCTGCAGCTGCTCTATCGATCCGCGACCGATGACGTCAACCGGGACATGTACCTGCTTCGTTCCGGCGACCGGGGAGGGAGCTTCGAAGGAACGCTGCTGCACCGCTGGAGGTCGCCCGGGTGACCGATGAGCAGCATGGCCCTCGTCGAGGGTCCGGGCGGTGTGCTGGCCGCCTTTGAAACCAGGGGACAGATCTTCCTCGCGCGGATCCGGCCGGGCACGAACAGCTTCAGCCGGCCGCAAGGCGCGCCGGGAACTCCGAACGGCCGCAAGCATCCGGCCCTGGCGTTCAACCGAGAGGGAGCTTCGCTCCTGGCCTGGACCGAGGGGACCGGCTGGAATCAGGGCGGCACGCTGGCCTGGCAGGTCTATGACCCAAGCGGCCGGCCGACAGCACGACACGGCCGCCTGGAAGGTGCGATCCCGGTCTGGGGCCTGCCTGCGGTGGTCGCGACCGGCGACGGCTTCACCATCCTCTATTGAGCGAGGCCCTTCGCCGGCCTACTGCACTTCGCTGACGCTGGTCGGCCAGCGCTCCGTGACCCAGAGCCTGAGCGTCCACTGGTCGTTCCGGTCCCTCGGATCGGTCTCCATCTTGATGTAGGTGACCTTGAGCAGATTCGTGCGCTCTTCCAGCTTCCAGACGAACTTGGCGATCTGCTCCCGGGTGAAGGTCTGCTGCTGCCGGTTGATCTTGCCCCACGAGAGTTCGGTCGAGGAATCCGTGTACCCTTCAGCCTGCGACGGCGTGTCGTCGCGCGCCTCGCCCGTGACCGGATCGCCCATGCCGGCGAACTTGGCCATGCGCGAGAAGAAGGTGCGCTGGCGGCCGTCCGCCTTGTCTCGCGAGTACTCGTCGCGCTCCATTTCGTCCTCGAGCACGCGGATGTCCTTGCGGGCCTGGCTGATGTTCGAAAGCGCGAGCAGTGCCCGCCCCTTGTCGTTCTCCGCCTGCTCGATGCGGCCCTTGATGTAGAAATGCCCCGCCACGCCGGCGGCGGTCAGGAGCAGGCAGGTCCAGATGGTCAGCTTGGCGAAGTCCAGGTTCCTCATCAGAACTCCTCCCGCTTCGGAAAGACCACCTTGACCCCGCTGAAGCGGATGCGCTCCTCCCCCGGCACCGGCACGCCCTTGCCTTCGACCACGCGCTCGATGCCCGGGATCGCCCGCAGCGCCTCCATCAGATCATCCAGCGCTTCATAGCTCGGCACCTCGCCGTTCAGCTCGATGAACGGCTCGCGCGTGCCTCGAATGGCGAAGGTGGCGTCATCCAGATAGAACTTGCCGATCTCGTCCATCTTGGCCTGGATCTGGTCGAAGCAGTCGCGCCACATCGGAACCGCCGACTTGAGCTCGGGAATCGTCCCGCCGCGGCCCAGCTCGCCCTTGAGCTTGCTGATCCGGGCGTCCATCTTCATCTTCATGTAGTTCAGCGAGGCCAGGCTCGGGTCCTCGAACTTGGGCGGGAAGGTCGCCTCGCTCGAGCCGAGCGCGGCCTTGTACAGTTCGCTGCCCTGCGCGTGGATCTGGCTGAGATCGGAATCCGCCTCCTTCACGAAGAAGGGCTCCTTGGTCCAGAGGATCTTCGCGTCCAGCAGGTTCTGCAGGAGCGCCAGGAACATCAGGAAGAAGCAGAAGTAGATCAGCGGTTCCTTGATCTGATCGAAGCGCCGGGCGTAGCGGCATTCCTCCTGGCGAAAGTCGATCCCGGTCGCGTCGTGTCCCGCCAGCTTGAAGGTCAGCCCCAGCGCGGTGCAGATTTCCGCCTCGACCACTCGGGCCTGGTCCGGTGCGAGTTTGTGCTCGACCCGGTCGAGCAGCTTGAGCGGCTCGACCGGCGCGTCCAGGCCGAGCTTGCCGGCCAGCCCCTCGCTGAAACCCGGCAGCAGACTGCCCGGCCCGGTCACGTAGATGACCTCGATCGACTCGGCCAGCCGCGCGGTGACGACCGTGCGCCGGACCTCCCGGGCCACCCTGACGTAGAACTCATCGGCCTGCTGGAGCGCCAGGTCGTGGGCCAGTTCCCCGGACGCCTTCACGGTCTCCGGCTTCTCCTCCGGTTCGCCCGCGAGCCGTCCGGCCGGCACGATCAGATCCTCCCGGCTCGCGGCGCTCGGATCGGCGAGCAGCTCCGGAGCCTGTTCGGCGATCAGCGCCGGGTCGGCCTCGAGGTCTTTCGCCAGGCGGCCCGTCATCGAGTCGGAACCCATCCGGATCGCCCGCCCGGACACCAGGCGGCCGTTCACCACCAGCAACACGTTGGTCGCGATCCGGCCGCAGTCGAGCACCATGAACGTCTTGTGCTCCTTGGTGTAGCCGAGCCCGTCCAGCGCGTTGAAGGCGGACATCACGTCCAGATCGACCACCAGCGGGTCGATCCCGGCCCGTCCCAGGATGTCGAAGCGATTCAGGAGCTGGTCCTTGCGGGCCGCCATGATCATCAAGTGGCTCTTGTCGCGCTCCTCCTTGAGCTTGTAGTGGCTGACCACCACGTCGTCGATGTCGCAGTTGAGGAGGTGCGACTCGGCCTCGTACTTGATGACCTTGTTGATCTGGTCCTTGCCGGTGAACGGCAGGTCGAGCTCGCGGAAGATGGTGTGGCCCGAATCCCACGACATGGCCAGCGGCTCCCGCGAAATCTTCTGACTCGAGAAGGCCTTGTCGATCAGGACGCCGGCTTCCTTGTCCATCATTGCAGCAGGGGCCGACGAGGCCGACGGCGCCGACGGCAGATCGACCTTGCTGTACTTGACGAGCTTGAGCTTGCGGGCGGATCCCTCGACCTCGAGGATCCGCGCCTCGTGGGAGCCGAGGTCGAGCCCGACGTAGTTCGCCATCTACCTGTCCACCTTCCGCTAGTCCTCGCGGGACGACCGGTCCTGCTCGAACTGCTGCCGTTGCTCGCTGTCGAGGCGCTCGGAGATCTTCTGGACCGTGGCTTCACGGGCCTCCTGGATCTCTTTCCGGACGGACGCCTCGACACCCGAGAGGATCTCATCGATCCGGCGGCCCTCCTCGTCGAGGAAGCCGCCGATGTCCTGGACCTGATCGGGGCTCAAATCGTACTGGGTCGCCAACCGATCGAGGTAGGTCGTTTCAGAGGAGTTTCGCTCCTGGGTGACAAATCGACCGAAGGCGAAGCCGGCCCCGAACATGAGCACCCAGCCGCCGATCACGATCAGCCGCAGACGGCTCATGATTCCCTCCGCAGGAAGCGCCAGCGCAGGTAGTTCACGAACGATCCGTCGGGGGCCGGATGGGCGCGGAGCTCATCCTCGACCGTCGGCTCCTCGCGGGCTCCGGAAGGTCCGGCTTCCACGCGCGGTCCGGCGAAACCAGAGAAGCCTCCCGCCAGCGCGAACAGCCCGGCCAGCAGCAGGACGGCCGCGGCCACCGCCAGACGCCGTCCCAGCGAAAGGACCGCGCTTTCGACCCGGACATCGGCTCGAACCTGCGCGACCCGTTCGACGATTCGATCGAACAGGCCCTCGGGGATCGCGGGGTCCGGCTCGTTTCGCAGGGCGGCCCGCAGGTTCCGCATGCTCGCGGTGAGATCGCGGGCCGGCGCAAAGCCGGCTCGCAGGCGTTCCAGCTCGCCCGCCTCCGACTCGTTCAAACGGCCGTCGAGCTCCCGTCCGATCAGGAGTTCGGCTCGTTCGATCCGTTCATCATTCTCGTGCTCATTCATCCGATCACCTCCGGTCATCCACCGATGACCGCTGACCCGAGCAGAGCGCGCAGGCGCTTGCGCGCCCTGTGAATCCCCGACTCCACCGTGCCGATGGAACAGCCGAGAACTCTCGCGATCTCCTCGTATTGCAAGTCTTCATACTCTCGAAGGACCAGCAGCGTCCGATCCCGGACGCCGAGCCGATCCATGGCCAGGACGACGCTCTTGACGGCTTCGTTGTCGAAGCTCGCCTGCACCGGATCGACCGATTCTTCGGCCACGTAATTGTCCAGTCCGTCCTCCGTCTGCTTGAAGCGGCTGCGGCGCTGCAGGCTCCTCAGCGTGTCGAAGGCGGCGTTTCGGGCGATGGACACGAGCCAGGTATAAAAGGATGCGCGAAAATCGAAGCGATCCAAGGCCGCCACCGCTCGGGCGAAGACCTCCTGGGTCACCTCTTCCGCATCCTCCGGATTCCGGACGATGCGGCTCGCGATCCGATAGATCCGCTCGTGATACCGTTCGATCAGACGCGTGAACGCTTCCTCGGAACCGTCCTTCGCCTGCTGAACCAGTTCACGATCGTCGCTTTGATCATCCATCGGGCCGTCACGCTCTCCCTTGGTCGTGACCGGCATTCAGATCTTCCCGGAATTTCCGGTCATTGAACCTTGGGAACCTTGGGAATCTTGGGGGCCTTGGGGGGATTGGCGGGGTCGGCGCCGTAGGCTGGATCGCCCCCGCCCGGACCCTTTCCGCCGCTTCGTGGCTGATGGTCGAAGACATGCCCGAGCTTTTCGGCCTTGGTGCGCAAGTACTTTTCATTACAAGGGTTCGGATCTACCTGGAGCGGCACCCGGGACTCGATGGTCAGGCCGTACCCCTTGAGCGCGT
>Ga0326597_10003922_pt1 | contig 21111 bp, 15 predicted proteins | sample RVTome_12_FD_203789 | JGI IMG/M metagenome (GOLD analysis project Ga0326597, IMG submission 203789) | Soil microbial communities from uranium-contaminated site in the Upper Colorado River Basin, Wyoming, United States - RVT100D185 | ecosystem: Environmental > Terrestrial > Soil > Contaminated >...
CCAGCTGACCTATCTGCTGTCCGCGGTCCTCTTCGTCGTCGGCCTGAAGCGCCTCCAGTCCCCGGCGACCGCACGCGCTGGCAACGCGCTCGCGGCCCTCGCCATGCTCGTCGCGATCGTCGCGACCATGATCGATGCTGAGATCCTCTCCTGGACGGGCATCCTCATCGGAATGGCGGTGGGCGGTACCATCGGGGGCGTGGCCGCGAGGACGGTCCAGATGACGTCGATGCCGCAGCTCGTCGGAATACTCAACGGCTCCGGTGGGGGTGCTTCCGCGGTGGTTGCGGTAGCGGAGTTCCTGTCGGACCCGGCCGTGGGCGCGGGCACCACGGGCGTGACCATCCTCCTGGGCACGCTGATCGGCGGCGTCACCCTGACGGGCTCGTTCATCGCGTTCGCCAAGCTCCAGGAGCTGATGACAGGCAATCCCATCACCTTTCCCGGGCAGAACGCGCTCAACGCGGTCCTCCTGGTGGGCGTGCTGCTGTTGGGCTGGATGGCGCTGGGCGACGGGGGAGCCCTCGATCCATTGGTGGCGTTCTACCTGTTCTGCGGGGCGGCGGCGCTGCTCGGGGTGCTCGTCGTGATCCCGATCGGCGGGGCGGACATGCCGGTGGTCATCTCTCTGCTGAACTCGTACTCCGGCCTTGCAGCGAGTGCAGCCGGATTCGTGATCGGCAACAACGTGCTCATCCTATCGGGCGCCCTCGTCGGGGCCGCGGGGCTCATCCTCACGCAGCTCATGTGCAAGGGGATGAACCGCTCGCTCGCCAACGTTGCATTCGGTGGATTCGGCGGTACCGCGGCGCACGCCGGCAAGGCGGAGACCGGGAAGCGCCCGGTGCGAAGCGCCGACGCGGAAGCGGTCGCCGCCGAGCTCGGCTACGTCAACTCGGTCGTCATCGTGCCCGGCTACGGGCTGGCGGTGGCACAGGCGCAGCACGAGTTGCGGAAGGTCGGAGACCTGCTCGAGGAGCGCGGAGTCGACGTGAAGTACGCCATCCATCCCGTGGCGGGCCGCATGCCCGGGCACATGAACGTGCTGCTCGCCGAAGCCGACGTGAGCTATGACCGCCTGTTCGACCTGGACGAGATCAACGGGGATTTCGGGAACACGGACGCCGTCCTCATCGTGGGCGCGAACGACGTGGTGAACCCGGCGGCGCGCGACCCCGGTTCCATCATCGCGGGCATGCCCATCCTGGACGTGGACAAGGCGAGGAGGGTCATCGTCATGAAGCGAAGCCTGTCCCCGGGCTTCGCCGGGATCGACAACGACCTCTTCTATCTCGATCACACGCTCATGTTCTTCGGCGACGCGAAGGCTTCGATGGCCGATCTCGTGCGGGGCATCCGCGAGCTGGGTTGACGGGCCGGGCGGCGCGTAGGTAACGGAGCCATCCCTCAGGGCGTCGCGTTCTCCTGACGCGCGCCCTCCTCCAGGATCTCCCGGAGCCGTGCGACATGGGACGCGCGGGTACGCAGGTTGCCCACGGAGAACCGGATGGCGACCCTCCCGTCGAGCGCGGTGTGTGTGAGAAAGGCATCTCCACTCGCGTTGACCCGCTCGAGGATGCGGTGATTCAACGCGTCGTTGCCCGCTCCGTCCAGCGCCGGATCCACCCGCCTGAAGGCGACGGTGGAGAGCGGTGCCGGAGCCATGCGCTCCCAACCGTCGGACGCGTCGATCCATGTCGCGAAGTCCCGCGCCAGGGCGACGTGCGCGCGTAGCCGCTCCACGACCCCTCTCCTGCCAAAATACCGAAGCACGAACCAGAGCTTGAGGGAACGGAAGCGCCGGCCCAGCGCCACGCCGTAATCCATCAGATTCCGAACCTCGTCGACGTTGTCCGAGCGCAGGTACTCCGGCACGATCGAGAACGCGCGGACGAGGTCCGCGGGTCGTCGACAATAGAGCATCGAGCAATCGACAGGAGTGAAGAGCCACTTGTGCGGGTTCACCACGATGGAATCCGCTCGGTTCCACCCGTCGAACAAAGGGCGCAACTCCGGCACGATGGCCGCGGGCCCGCCATACGCCGCATCCACGTGCAGCCACATGCCGAACTCCTCGGCCACGTCCGCTATGGACCGGACCGGATCGATGGAGGACGTCGAGGTGGTTCCCAGAGTGGCGACCACGGCGACCGGCCGCACACCGGTCCCGACGTCACGTCGGACCGCCTCCCGCAGGGCAGCGACGTCCATGCGATAGGCGCCGTCCGCCGGAACGGGAACGAATCCGTCCTTCCCGAAGCCCAGCGTAAGCACCGACTTCTCCACGGAGGAATGCGCTTGCTCCGAGGCGTAGATCCTGCCCCTCGGGAGGCCGAAGAGGCCCCGCTCACGCACCTCCGGATACGCGACTTCCCGTGCGGCCGCGAGCGCGTGAAGCGTCGAGGACGACGCCGTATCGTTGATGACGCCATCGAACGCCTCCGGCAGACCCAGCCACTGGCGCAGCCAGTCCGCCACGACCTCCTCGAGCTCGGTTGCCGCGGGCGAACTCCGCCATACCATGGCGTTGACGTTCAACGCGGCCGCGATCATCTCCCCCAAGATGCCCGGACCGGACCCGGTGATGGAGAAGTAGCCGAAGAACGCCGGGTGATTCCAATGGGTGATTCCCGGCAGCACGATCTCCCGGAAGTCCCGCAGGGCATCGTCCATGGACTCGCCGGTCTCCGGAGCGGAGCGCGGCAGGCGGGCGCGCACGTCCCCGTATTGGACTGCCGGGAGGACAGGCCGGTCTCCCACGGAGTCCAGGTAGTCGGCGATCCAATCGGCGACCTCCGTTCCCAGTCTCCGGAGCTCCTCGACGGGGAGATCCCCCGTGGTTCCCGGCGGTGCCCCCGTGCTCAGCCCGCGTACTCCACGGCTCTGGCGTGGCCCACCACCGAGTCGAGCTCCTCAGCGTTCAACCGCACTTGCTCGAGCACCTCGAGGAGGAGGTTCTCGCCGGTCAACGCCCCGTCGGGCTCGAAGAACTGGAAGAACATGGCGTCGGTGTGGCCGACGCTCGCGTGCGTCACGCCTCGGTCGATGCCCCGGTTCAAGCGGAGGATCTCTCTCAGCGACAAAGGAAGCCGTCCGCCGAGCGGAGGGTCGCGGTAGAGATCACGAATGACCAGCTCCCTGAGGATCTGGAATTCTTCGATGACCTCTCCGGCCGCGAGGCCGCGACGAGCCGCGACGGAACCGAAGAGCTCCGAGGCCCGGATCCACAGAGGCTCGACGGTCTCCCTGTACGGCCCGAGCATCCAGGGGAGGAATCGGACGAGATGCTTGGTGAAGTCCTCCACGACGTGATGGACCGGAGCCCCGGAACCCGCCCCCTGATTCCGGATCGCAGCGGCCCAGCGCTCCGACAGAGACTCGATGCGCGATTCCAGCCAACGGGCGAGATCGCCCGGAGCGAGTCGCTCTGTCCGGTCTCCCACGCCGGGAGCGTCCAATCGCGAAGCGTCCGTCACGCGGTCATCTGTGGGGTGGAGTCTGCATGTCGCTCCTGCGACAGGATCGACCGATCCTCGCTCGCCGAGAATCGACGTCCATAAGATCGCAATGATGCTCCGCCGAGGCCAGCCACGCCCCCGGGAAGCCGCCTGGTCTCTCACGCTCCAGCGGCGTCGCCGCCTTCGGACCAGATCCGCATCCGCACCGTGGCGGTCGTGCCCTCTCCCTCACTGCTCCGAACCCCGATCTCCGCGCCCCAGCTCCTTACCAGCCGCTGCACGATGGCGAGTCCCAGGCCGCTCCCGGTGGACCGCGTGCTGAACTGCGGCTCAAAGATCCGTGGGAGCACCTCCTCCGGAATGCCGGCTCCTTCGTCGACCACCTCGAGCACCACGCATCCGTCGTCCCTGCGCACCCGGACCTCCACGCGGTCGCCCTCGGCGCTGGCGAAGCGTGCGTTCTCCAGGAGGTTCACGAGCACCTCCTTGAGCTCGGGTGCGCGCGCCACGACGGGCGGAAGATCGGGCTCGACCCTGTGGGTGAAACGGACGGCGGCGACCGATCCGCCGTAGAGCGCCATCACGTCCTCGACGACGGCGTCGAGGCGGACCGGCTCCAGGGGCACGCCCGCCCCGGCCGGCGCACCGAAGCGGGAGAAGCTCTGCGCGATCGCGGCGAGTCGGTCGATCTCCGTGAGCATCGCCGTGGCATTGCGCAGCAGGATCTCCTCGAAGTCGGTGCGCCCGTCCTCCCAGGCACGCCTCACATGCTGGATGCTCAGCTTGATGGGGGTCAGAGGATTCTTGACCTCGTGCGCCACCTGTCGCGCCATCTCACCCCAGGCGAGCACCCTCTCGGCACGCAGCTCATCGGTGACGTCGTCCATCGCCACGACCGCGCCGCGCCGCGAGGCCGCGCTTCCCAACCGCCGGGCGCGCACGCGAATCCGGCGCTCTCCGGATTGAAGCTCGTGGTCCCCGCGTTCGGCGTTCCGGCTCAGATAGTCACGCAGCCAGACGCCGAGCTCCTCCGCGAGCCCGACGTCACCGGAGAGTGGCTCCCCGACCACGACGGCCGAGCCCAGAAGCTCCCTGGCTCGCGGATTCGCGAGCGTGATGCGCCCGTCCGCATCCAGCGCCACCATGCCGACCGCGGCTTCATCCATGATCAGCTGGGTCCGCTTCGACGTGCGCACGAGCTCGCGACGGGCACTGCGGACGCGCCCCACCATGCGGTTGAAGGCCCGGAAGACAGAGCCGAACTCGTCGACCCGGTCCTCGGGCAGACGGAGGTTCAGATTACCCGAGCCGACCCGCTCCGAGGCGATCTGGAGAGCATGGATGGGACGGGTCAACGCGCGCCCGGCCAGGAGCGCGAGCCCCAGGGAAAGTCCGGCCCCGAGCACCATGAAGAAGCCGAGCAACTCGAGGAGGTCCGTGGCCTGAATCGCGGCCGTGCCGACCTCGAGAGGCACCTGCGCCGCGAGGAGATCGCCGTCCGGGAGACGTCGGAACGCCGTGACGTATTCCCACCTGCCCATGCGCGTGTCTGTGAATCGCTTCAGGCCTTCCAACTCGGCGATCGCCTCGTGAACCGCGTAGGGGGTCCATCCCCCGTACAGTCCGAGCTCGATCAGCTCCTCCACCGATCCCTCGGCGAGCTCTCCGTCCCGGTACGCGACGAGATCCGCGCCCACCTGTCGGGCCAATCGGTCCATGCCGCCGCCCACAGCTCGGTACCAGACCGCCGCGTCGTCCACCACGCGCTCCGCGAGCACCACCGCGGAACGGTGCGACGCCTGACTCAACGTCCGGTACGCCACGGTTCCGAAGAGCGCGTTCGCGAGGGCGAAGAAGCCGAACAGCGCCCAGGTGACCCGTGCGCGGAACGAGATCGCTAGGCGACCCACGCGCACATCCGGAGGGGCCGATCCGAGCAGGAGCATTCTGCCGAGGAGCCAGAAGGCGCCCAGGAGGAGCGCATGCAGCGCCAGGAGCAGCGTGCCTCGCGCGACGGCCTGGAGCGGACCCGGAAGTGAGACGGTGTAGTGGGCATGGTAGGCCCGGTCGTTCGCGAACCTCATGCCGATCTCCGCGCGCCAGTCCGTCCCGGCACGGACCCAATGCAGCGGCTCGTCGTCCCGGTCGTCGCCGCGGAGCAGCGGGATGAACGCCATCGCTTCGCGCTCGCTCCAGCCTGGGCCACGGACGAACGGATCGAGTGTCGAAGGGCTGGTGCGCTCCGAGAACGGGGGCGCTACCACCGACAGGATGCCCCCGTCGAGGAGCGGCACCGTGAGCACGTACCTGGCGTCGTCCCGATTCAACCGGAGGAGCCGTGGCGCCACCACCTCCCTCTGCTCCGCGAGGAGGGTTGGCAGCACCCCGGGCAGAAGGCCTTCCGCGCCGACGCGAAGCTCCACCCCGCGAAATCCGTCGGGCTGCCACCGGGTCAGACGCACCGGTTGCCCCTCGCTGGCCAGCCCGCTGGCCCGCCACGCCTGATAGAGCAGGTCCACCGGCTCGCGCCCGGCGCGATCGAGTGAGTCGGCGGCAGCCGCCAACGCCAGCAGCCCGCTCGCGAGGGCGGGATCCTCACGGGAGGTGAGTCCCTCGAGCCGGTCGGCTCCCGCTTCCATCGACGCCCGCACTCCGGCGCCCCACGTGGCAGGGATGGAGGCGGACCCGGCCAGGACCACGGCGACGATCCCGAGCACGAGTGGCCGCCGCCAGCCACCGCCGGACTCGCGCAACCCCGTGGCAGCGAACGCGATGGGGGCGGCCCACAGGAGCCACCACCAGTAGGGAGGTTCCACGGCCAGCCAGACCCAGGCAGCCGCGCCGCCGCCGAGCGCCAGAGCCAGCGAGGATGCGCCCCAGAGGCGCCAGGGTCGCTCCACAGGTCCTCTCGCGAACGAGAGGAGCGCTCCCGTCGCCAATGCCAGCGTCGCACCCACGGCCAACTCGTGCGTGACCCATCCCAGCCGTCCGGAACCGAGTGAGGCGGGGTCCGCCCCCGTCCTCGCGGCGACCAGGAGGGCCGCGTACGAGAGGCCCCCCGCGGCGCCGAGGAGACCAGGGGACGTTCGGAACGTCGGACGCCGGGCCATGGTTACGAGGGTGCACGCGGCGAGCGCCACCAACGTGGCACGGCCGATCGACAGAGAGAACGGACCCGGGAGGCCCAGCAGCTCGAGCTCCAGAAGGCCCGGGAGCCCTGTCAGCACGCCGATCGGCAACGACGCCGCGATCACGAGCAGCGCTGCCGCCCCGGACCCCGAGGCGATGCGCACGGGAGGACATCCGACGGCCAGGAGCCCCCAGGCCAGGAGAAGGAGAACCGTGACACGCGCACGCCAGCGATCCAGGACCTCCATCGACCGTGCCCCCGGTTCCGGGCGGTCAACCACCACGCTCATCAATCTGCGATCTGGCAGGGAAAGGTCCCAGACACCTTCCGCGGCGCCCGGGTCGTGCTGCGTGACACGCACGCGCTCACCCACGTCCGCGTAGAAGCGCCCTGCGAAGTTTTCGACGCCCGCTTCGAGTACTTCGGGCAGATCGGCTCGCAATAGATCCGCGGCCATCGCCACACGTCCGTCCTCGGTGAGGGCGGTGACGTAGAGGTACCCGAAGAGCGGCCGGTCGTGATAGGTATGGCGCAGGAATCCTCCCTGCACCCCCTCGGGGACCTTGCCCCAATGCATCCCGTCCCAGAGTATCAGCCGGCCACTGGCATCGTACAGCGCCAGGGCCGATACGCCGTGACGCTGCCGGAGCTCACGCACGAACTCGAGGTCGACCTGGTCCGTCGGATCCAGCGCCTTCTCGGCGAGAGCGTCCGCAGCCGCTTCGGCGGAGGCTTGTCGGCGCTCGAGGCGAAGGCCCAGAATTTCGCCGACCTCGGCCTGGCGCTCGGCCCAGTAACGGTCCCAGTCGGCCGTGATCTGCCGCGCTTCGTGGTGCGCGAGGAATGCCATCGTCACGGTGAAGACCAGGACGACGAGTCCCGCGTGCCACGCGGCGCGGCGCGGCGGGGCCGTGGGAAGGGCGCCGGAAACGACGCCGAGGGCCGCCACCGCGAGCGCCGCTCCAGTGGGCGCCCCGGTCCAGACCGCGAGGCCAGCTACCGCGAGCCATGGTCCGAGCAGAGACACGCGTGGAACGAAACGACTAAGGAGGAATCCGATTGGAACCGACATCATGGGCGCTGGACGAGCTGGCATGGCCCGAGGCACGGATGGCCATCGAGCTCGATCCTCGGATGATCCTTCCCGTCGGTGCTCTCGAGCAGCATGGACCCCACCTTCCCCTTGGCACGAACATGCGCATCGCCGCGCGGGTCGCGCGTGAAGTCTCCGAGCGACTCGGAATTCTCCGGGCGCCGGCGTTCGCGTACGGCACCACGAACGATGCCGGCCCCTATCCCGGGGCCGCGGGCCTTCGGCGCAAGACGCTGCACCGCTCCGTCAACGAGCTGCTCGGTCAGTGGGAGGCCGACGGAATCAGGGAGTTCCTGATCATCTCGGCGCACCGGTACGAACCCCATCTGGAGGCCCTCCTCATGGCGTTGACCCGTAAGGCCGTGAGTTCCATCTACGACCTCTATCAGGTCGACGTCTCGGACGTGCTCGAGGGCAATCCCGAACACGAGCACGCCGGAGAGCTCGAGACGTCCCTCATGCTGCACTTGGCTCCGGAGCTGGTGCGCTCGGACCGCATCCGGGATTTCGTCCCGACCGGACAGACGCTTCGAAAATACACCCGCCGCAGGGCGCCGACACCCCCGATGGAGTCCGAGGGGACGCTGGGCGCGCCGAGCCGTGCCACGGCGGCCAAGGGTGCGGCCATCTTCGACCGGTATGTCGCGGCGTTGTGCGCGACGGTGTCGCGCTCGTCGAACCGCGCATCGGCCGCGGGGTAAGGAGATCATGCGCACAATATTGATGTTCTCAGCCGTGCTCTTCGCACTCGCCCCCCCTTGGCCCACCTCCGGTCAGGGCGTGGTGGTCGACGAGGGCCGATTCCGGATCACCGTCGCCGGGCGAGCCGTCGGGACCGAGGAGTTCGCCATCCGCCGGGCGGGCATCGGTCAGGACGACGCCTTTTTCGCCAACGCGGTCATCACGCTGGGGTCCTCCGTCGATCGACAGGAGATCAGCCCGCTGCTCAGGGCCACCCCGCCCGACGGGGTGATCGCCGGATACCAGGTCAAGGTCACCGGCCGGGAGGCCCTCGATCTCCAGATGACCCGCGTCGGGAACCGGTACGAGGCCGTCGCTCGCGCTCCGACCGGCGATGAGGAGCGGGAGTTTCCCGCCCGCGAGACCTCCCGGATTCTCGACCTCGGCGTGGCACATCACTACTACTTCCTTCGCGACGCGCGCGAGGGCGCACGGATCCACGTCATCGAGCCGCGCACCCGCACGCAGACGACGCTCACGGTCGAGCGGCGCTCCGAGGACGAGATTCTCCTGGACGGCCGCCCCACCGAAGCCAGACGGCTCGAATTCAAGGTCGACGCTCAAGTGAGGATCGCGTGGTACGATCGTCTTGGGCGGGTCCTGCGCGTCGAGATCCCCGCTGTCGGCTACGTCGCTGAGCGCCAGGACCTGGTCGGGTGACAGGCGGTCGAGCCGCCTGATCGTCCGCGGAGCCTCGGGATTGAAGAAGACCCGCGGCGCGCCCGTAGTGCATGCCTGAGGTGATTCGGAGCGTATCGTCGCTCCCGAAACCGCGGGGACGCGGATATCGTACGTGGCGACGCAATGGCGAATCGGACGAGACTACCATAAGGGGGCGCAGTGGGGATGGGGACGTGACAGCGAACGGAGGATCAGCGCGCGCGTGGACGATGGCGCTTCGGACCGGCGCGATCTCGGCCTGCATCCTCTCGCCGGTGTCCGTGCAGGCCCAGGAGGCGGTGCCGGAGCGGCTCACGTTGGACCAGGCGCTCGAGATCGCGCATCGTAACAGCCCGGTGCTCCTACGCGCCCAGAACGACGAGGTCGCCGCCGATTGGGACGTTCGGCAGGCGTACGGGCAGCTCCTGCCTTCCGCGAGCGCGAGCGGACGGGTCACCTGGCAGGGATCGGGTGAGCAGCAGTTCGGCAACCTGACCGCCGGGGACCTGGGCTTCGCGGATCAGCCCTCGTACTACGTCTCGAGCTACGACGTCGGCGTGAGCTACTCCCTCGACTGGGCGACGTTGAAGGGACCCGCGCGGGCGAAAGCGGAGCGACGGGCCACGCTGGCCCGCATCGGGGTCGCCGGCGCGGAGCTGGCGGCGGCGGTCACCCGAGCCTGGGTCGAAGCGCTCCGTCGGCGCGAGCTTCGCGTGACCGCCGATCAGCAGCTCGAGAACGCGCGCATCAATCTGCGCCTCGCGGAGGGACAGATGGCGGTCGGGACGGTGACGCCGATCGACGTCGGCCAGGCCGAGATCCAGGTGGGACGCGCTGAGGTGCAGGTCCTTCAGGCCCAGAACGGCGTCGAGACGTCGCGCATGCGCCTGCTCCAGAACATGGGCCTTCGCGTGGACCAACCCGTCGAGCCGGTCGCGGAGCTCGTGCTCTACGAGCCGACGTGGGATTTCGAAGCGCTCCGGTCGATGGCCGCGCAGCAGAACCCGACGCTCCTGGCGTCGCAGCGCGTCCGGGAGGCCGCGGATCTGGGCGTGAGCGCCGCCCGCTCGTCCTACTTCCCCACCCTGTCGCTCTCGACGGGTTGGGGTGGGTTCGCGCGGGAGGCGAGCAACCCCGACTTCCTCATCTCCCAGGCACAGGCGCAGACGGCAGCCAACATCTCGCGATGCGTGTCCACGAACGATCTCTATCGCCGCCTCGCGGATCCCCTTCCGCCCATCGACTGCTCCGAGCTCGTCTTCACCGACGCGCAGCGCCGCGCGATCCTCGACTCGAACGATCAGTTCCCGTTCGGATTCCAGAGATCCTCGCCGAGCGTCTCCCTGGGCTTGAGCATTCCGATCTTCCAGGGGCTCAGCCGGCAACGGAACCTCGAAGCGGCCCGCATCCAGCGCGACGATGCGGCCCAGGACCTCCGGGAACGCGAGCTAGCGCTCGAAGCGGACCTGCGGATCGCATTGGCGAACGTGCGCACGGCCTACCAGAGCGCGCTTCTCGAAGAGCGCAACCGTGACCTGGCCGAGCGTCAGCTCACGCTCGCGCGGGAGCGGTACCAGGTGGGCGCCATCACGTTCGTGGACCTGATGGATGCCCAGACCGTGCTCTCCCAGGCGGAGAGCGACCGAATCGTCGCGGTGTTCGCGTATCACGACGCCGTCACGGAACTGGAGGCGCTCGTGGGCGCCTCTCTCAGAGACTGACCCCGGAGTCGACTCGATGAAGCGTCGTTCGAAGATCGCCATCGCGGTGGCCGTCATCGTCGTGGCCGGTGCCGTGGCGTCCACCGCTGTCGCCCGCAACAGGAACCAGGGCGCGGAGGTGCGCACCGAAGAGGTGCGCCGCCGCAATCTCGTGGAGGTCGTGACGTCGTCCGGCAACGTGCGCGCCCGGCGGACGGTCGACATGAGCTCGGACGTCTCCGCGAGGGTCAGCGAGCTGCTCGTCCGCGAAGGCGACGATGTCGTGGCCGGCCAGACGCTCATGAGGCTCGAGCCGGATCAATACACGGCCGCGCTCTCCCGTGCGGAGGCCCAACTCGCCCAGGCCCGCTCACAGCAGGCACAGCAGCGGGCCAACCTCATCCGGGCCGAGCGCGACCTCGAGCGCCTGGTGTCGCTGTCGGCACGGGATTCCCTGCTCGTGAGCCCGCAGCAGATCGACGACGCCCGCACGAACGTCGACGTCGCGCAGGCGACGCTCGAGTCCGCCGAGCACGGCGTCTCGCAGGCCGAGGCGGCGGTGGCGGAAGCCGCCGACCGGCTCTCCAAGACCGTCTTCACCGCCCCCATGACCGGCCGGGTGACGAGGCTCAACGTGGAAGAGGGCGAGACGGTCATCATCGGGACCATGAACAACCCGGGCAGCCTCGTGCTGACCATCTCCGACCTGTCGGTCATGGAGGCCGTGGTGCGCGTCGACGAAACGGACGTCCCGCGCATCTCCGTGGGTGACAGCGCGACCATCCGCATCGACGCCTTCCCCAACCGCGTCTTCACGGGCCGTGTCACCGAGGTGGGCAACTCGGCCATCACGCCACCCTCACAGCAGACGGCGGGTCAGCAGGCGGCCATCGATTTCGAGGTGGTTCTGACGCTCGACGACACCGAGGTCCAGCTCCGCCCCGACCTCTCCGCCACGGCGGACATCGTGGTCGCGACGCGTGACGACGTGCTTTCCGTGCCGATCATCGCACTCACCGTCCGCGCGGGGCCGGGTGCGGACGCGGACGCGGGACCATCCGGGTCGGGCCGGTCGGCCGAACCGTCGAGCGATCAGGAGGGGGTATTCGTCGTCGAAGGGGACCGAGTGCGCTTTGTGCCGGTGGAGATCGGTATCACCGGTCGCGAGCATTTCGAGATCATCTCGGGTGTGGAGGCCGGGGACACGGTCGTGGCGGGTCCGTACCAGGCCATTCGGGCGCTGAACGACGACGACCAGATCCGTCGGCAGGAGGGCGCTTCCGTCCCGTCCGGGGACGAGTAGCCGGTCATGGTCTTCAGGGAAGGTGTGGGACTCGCGCTCCTCCAGATCCGTACCGAGAAGATGAAGAGCTTCTTCAGCCTTCTGGGGGTCATTCTGGGCGTCACCTTCCTGATCCTCGTGGTGACGGTGGTGGAAGGGCTGGACCAGTACGTCCGTGAGGACTTCACCTCCCAGGTCTTCGGCATCAACACCGTGACGCTGCGACGTTGGCAGTCCGTGAGCATCAACACCGACGCCGAAGAGTGGCGAGCGCGGCAACGACGCCCACGGCTCGAGTACGCGGACGCGGACGCCGTACGGGCCCGGCTGAGCGTTCCGGCCCGCGTCGCCGTGGAGAGCAGGACCAGCGCGAGCGCTGTCGGAGACAACGGGCGCACCGCGACGGGCGTGCAGGTCACCGGGGCGTCGACGGAAATCTTCGACATCCGGGATCTGAACCTGGCGCGGGGGCGGGCGTTCACGCCCCAGGAGGCGGACGCCGGCGCACCCGTCATCGTCCTCGGATGGCAGACCGCGGACGTGATCTTCGAAGCGCTGGACCCCGTCGACCGCACGGTCCGGCTGCGCGGCTTTCCCTACAGAGTGATCGGCGTTCTCGAAGAGCGCGGCTCGCTCTTCGGGCAGTCCCTCGACAATCTCGCCATCGCCCCTGCCCGCTCCCCCATCCAGCAGATCACGAACCCCAGGGGGATCGTGGACGCGATCATCATTCAGACCCTGGACCCAGATCGGCTCCGGGACGCCCAGCTCGAGGTCGAAGGCATCATGAGGACCCGGCGCGGGCTTCGTCCGACCGAAGAAGCGGACTTCTCGCTGGAGACCGCGGACCAGGCTATCAGCTTCTGGGACAACATCTCGCGCATGCTGTTCATCGCGCTCCCGATGCTCGTGTCCATCTCCCTGGTCGTGGGCGGCATCGTCATCATGAACATTATGCTCGTGTCGGTCATGGAGCGGACGCGTGAGATCGGCGTGAGGAAAGCATTGGGGGCGCGCAGGCGGGACATCCTGCTCCAGGTGCTCATCGAGTCCACGACCCTCGCCACGATCGGGGCCGCTCTAGGGGTCGCCGTCGGCCTCGGACTCGCAGCGGGCATCGCGAGCGTCTCCCCGCTGCCAGCGGCGGTCGCCCCGAGGTGGATCGCGCTCGGAGTCGGCATGGGCATCACCGTCGGCGTGGTCGCGGGCGTCTATCCCGCCTCACGTGCCTCTCGCCTCGACCCCGTCGACGCGCTCCGCTATGAGTGATTCGTCCGCGGGCGAGCCTCGGCGCACGGTATCCGGCGCCCTGGCGGAGGGGTTCCGAATCGCGTGGGACGCCATGTGGGCGAATCGGTTCTGCTCGTCTCTGACGGTGCTCGGGGTCGCCGTGGGCGTCGCCGTGGTCATGGCGATCGCGGCACTCATCACGGGTCTCCGCTCCAGCGTCATGGAGGCGTTCGAATCGGCGGGCCCCAGTAACTTCGTGGTGACCCGGTTCGACTTCACGGCAGTCCGCATCTCGGACGAGGGGAACAGCCGCCCGCCGTGGTGGAATAAGCCCGAGATCGAGCCTGAAGAAGCGAGACGCCTCGGAGCTCTTAGCACCATAGACCAGGCGCTGTACAACTTTTCGTTCTCGGTGGACTTCTCCTACGAGTCCGAAACCATCCGCAGTGTGCAATCACAGGCGTATTCCTCGGGATGGCCGCGCTATCAGCTGGGCGAGTTCGTCGCGGGGCGCGATTTCACTCCGGCTGAAGTGGACCAGAACCGGCCACTCGTGGTGATCTCCTCGGACCTGGCCATCGACCTTTTCGGCAACCGCAACCCGATCGGCCGCTACGTGCGCGTGGCCGGGAGCTCCAACGGAGGCCAGGAGTCGTTCGAGGTGGTCGGCGTTTTCGAAGCGGCCGAGAACATCTTCAGCGCGGCCATGACGCATTGGGCGGTCTTTCCGTGGACCGCCGCCGACCGACGGCTCAGACAGTCCCGCTGGCAGGCGCAAATCCTCCTGGTGCCGGAGGATTCGGTGTCGACGGAGCGCGCGCAGGACGACGTCATCGCGGCGCTCCGTGGCATGCGGAGCCTCGGCCCGAGAGACGAGAACGACTTCGCGGTCATCGCTTCGGCGCAGATCATGGATCTCTTCAACCGATTGACCGGCGTGTTCTTCCTCGTGATCCTCCTGCTCGCGTCGGCGGGGCTCCTGGTCGGTGGCGTGGGGGTGATCGGCATCATGCTCATCTCCGTCACGGAGCGCACACGTGAAATCGGCATCCGCAAGGCAGTGGGTGCCACGCGCAAGGAGATCCTCTGGCAGTTCCTGGTCGAGGCGTCGCTCCTCACAGTGGCGGGCGCCGCGACGGGCATGGCCGTGGGGTGGGGCCTGGCCTCGGCCGTGGCGGCCTGGACACCGCTCCCGGCCGCGATCCCCCTGTGGGCCGTTGTGGCCTCCCTCGCGATGGCCGTCGTCACCGGTATGATGTTCGGGCTGCTTCCCGCATTTCGCGCGAGCCGGCTCGAACCCGTCGCAGCCCTGAGATTCGAGTAGTCGATGAACGCACCTCTGGACATCCTGGCCATCATGGCGCACCCCGACGACGCGGAGCTCCTGTGCGGGGGCACGTTGAGCAAGAGCGCCCGGGCGGGGCTCCGGGTGGGCATCCTCGACCTCACGGCGGGTGAGATGGGGAGCTCCGGCACGGCCGACCGCCGCGCGACCGAGTCCGCGGAGGCGGCCAGGATCCTGGGCATGGCAGACCGGCGATGCGCAGGCCTGCCCGACTCGGCCGTCGAGAACGACAGCGCCTCGCGACACGTCGTCGCGGGGCACCTCCGGGCGCTGCGCCCCGACGTGGTGGTGACCCACTGGAAGGTCGGACGACACCGCGACCACCGGATCGCCTCGGAGCTGGTGCGGGACGCTTGCTTCCTTTCCGGACTGAAGAAGCTCGACCTGCCAGGCGAGCCGTTCCGGCCGCGGAAGCTGGTCTACGCGACGGCGTTCCGTGAGGACGTGGGTCGGCCGGACTTCATCGTCGACGTGTCGCACGACGTGGATCGGAAGATGGAGGCGCTCGGTGCCTATCGGTCGCAGTTCGAGGGCGTCAGCGGCATCGGCGAAGTGTTTCCGGGCGGCAAGCGCCCCCTGCTGGATCAGATCCGGATCCAGATGGCGCACTACGGATCCATGATCCGGGTGGAGTACGGCGAGCCCTTCAAGGTCGACCAGGTGTTGGAGGTCGAGGAGCTCTCGGGCCTCCGCGGATCCACCTACTGAGCCCCGCTCAGGGCAGACGGCAAGTCACTTCCACGAGGAGTCGGCGCCAGGACGGGGATTCCTGCCCGCGCACGCGAACGGCACGCGCTTCAGCGTGTCCCCCTCGGGACATCCAGGGCCACAGCCATCCCGCGATGTCGGGCGGGAGGTGACCGACCGGCTCGCCGGTCGAAAGGTGCACCCAGACGCCCGGGGGATCCTGGACCGGCGGATCGGGGACGAGCCTCATCGGGTCCCCCTCCCCGAGCAGCGCGAGATGTCGCTCGCGGTCGCCGAAAACCGTACCATGGACAGTGGCGCGGAATCGGGCCGGCCGGCCTTCGGGAAACGGAGGAGGAGTGGCCACGCTGTTAACTTACGGCACCTTCATCATCCAGCCAACGCACCCAGACTCAGTCGATGAATCCGGTCTATCTCGATCACGCGGCGACCACCCCGGTTCGGCCGGAGGTCCAGGCGGCCATGGCCCCCTTCGCGGACGCCATCTTCGGGAATCCCTCCAGCCAGCACCGCTGGGGGCGGGAAGCATCTGCCGCGCTGGAGAACGCCCGGGCCGAGGCGGCAGAGGTGCTGGGGGTGAAGAACGGCGAGGTGTGCTTCGTCCGAGGCGGCACCGAGGGCGACAACCTCGCGGTCTGCGGCGCGGCGCGCGCGCTGGCGGCGAACGGGCGCACGCCCAGGCTGCTCGTGAGTGCGGTGGAACACCATGCGGTGCTGCACATCGCGGAGCGTATGGCGGAGGCGGGCGAGGTCGAGCTCACCGTCTTCCCCGTCCGTCCGGACGGCAGCGTCGACATGACGGGCCTCCGGTCCCGACTCGGCTCCGGACCCGCCGTCATCTCGTGCATGTGGGTGAACAACGAGACCGGCATCATCCTCCCCGTGGAAGAGCTCGCGGCGCTGGCCCAGGAAACCGAGGCGGTGTTCCATACCGATGCGGTCCAGGCGGTCGGCAAGGAGCCGGTCCGCCCGGGGGATGTGGAGGGCATCTCCCTTCTGACGATCTCGGGCCACAAGATCTATGGCCCGAAGGGCACCGGCCTGCTGTTCGTCCGCAGGGGCACCGCGGTGACGCCCCTCCTTCAAGGGGGCGGTCAGGAGCGATCCCTCCGCCCCGGCACGGAAGACGTCGCGGGGGCCGTGGGCGTCGCCACGGCGCTCCGCCTGGCGGTCGAAGAACGGGAAGCCGAGGACCGTCGGCTCCGCGCCCTCCGGCATACGCTCGAGAAGATTCTCCTCTCGCAGCTCGACGGCGTCGTGATCGCCGGGGAAGAGGCCCGGCGCGCTCCCCACGTGGCCAATGTCGGGTTCGAGGGCGTGAATCCGTCCATGTTGCTCATCAATCTGGACCTGGAAGGCGTGGCGGCCTCGGGCGCGTCCGCGTGTCAGTCCGGAAGCGGCAAGGGCAGCCACGTCATCGAGGCGCTGTATGGCCCCGGCGTGGAACGCGCGCACGTGCGGTTCTCGCTCGGCCGACTGAGCGATGAGGCGGGTATCCGTCAGGCCGCGGCGACGACGGTGGACGTGGTGCGGCGCTTGAGGGGCGAAGCATGAGCAGGGTGCTCGTCGCGATGTCGGGAGGCGTGGACTCGTCTGTGGCAGCCGCCCTCCTCGTGGAAGCGGGGTACGACGTGGTCGGCGTGACGATGAAGACGTTCTGCTACTCTGAGACGCCGGACTCCGGGAAGACGTGCTGCGGACTGGACGGGATCGTCGACGCTCGGCGTGTGGCGACCGCGCTCGGCATCCCCCACTACGTGTTCGACGTCGAGGAAGACTTCACCAGGGACGTCATCGACGACTTCGTGCGCGAGTACGCCCGCGGCAGAACGCCGAACCCGTGCGTGCGCTGCAACAGCAACACCAAGTTCCGGGATCTCCTGCTGCGTGGCCAGGCGCTCGGGTGCGACCAGATCGCGTCGGGTCATTACGTCCGGATCGAGCACCGGGCAGAAGGCTCGGCGCTTCTCCGCGGCCTTGACCCCGCAAAAGATCAGTCCTACTTCCTGTGGGGCCTGCCGGCGGACATGCTCCCTCGCCTGCTTTTTCCGCTGGGCGAGCTGACCAAGGACGAGGTGCGGGCACGCGCCCGCGCGCTCGCGCTCGCCACGGCCGAGAAGCCCGAGTCGCAGGAGATCTGCTTCGTGCCGACCGGCAACTACCGCGACCTTCTCGCGAAGCGCCTCCCCGAGCCGCACCCGGCCCTCCAGGCGGGCGCCATCGTCCGGACGGACGGAACGGTCGTGGGCGAGCACGGGGGGTTCGCCGGATTCACCGTAGGCCAGCGTCGGGGCCTTGGAGGAGGGTTCGACGAGCCGCTCTTCGTGCTCGAGGTCCGGCCCGAGACCCGCGAAGTGGTCGTCGGCACGAGGGACGAGCTGCACAGGGAGCGGGTCGAAGTCGGCGAGCTGAACTGGCACGGGACGCGGCCGTCTCCGGGCGATCGCGTCAGTGTGCAGATGCGCTATCGGGCGCCCGCGGTGGCGGCGACCGTCGGTTCCGCGGACGACGCGCTGGTCCTGGATCTGCTGGAGTCCTACCCGGCCATCACGCCTGGACAGTCGGCCGTCGTCTTCGAGGGCGATCGCGTGCTGGGCGGCGGACGCATTGTGCGGGCGGAAGTAGGCGCGTCGGTTTGACCCGGGCCGAGAAGACCACGCGTCCTCGCCGCCCGCCTGGCCAGTCGTGCTTCGCGCGTCGCCCCGCGTGCCGGAACGCGTTACTGACTCAGTGCTTGAGCCCCGCCGTCTCGGCGAACTCCTCCATCGCGCGCTGCTCCTCATCGGAGAGCTTGTCCGGCACGGAGACCGTCACCTCGACGAGCTGATCCCCCACCCGGTCCCCCTTTCGGACTCCCTGCTCGCGAATCCGGAACTTGGTGCCGGACTGCGTCCCCGGGGGGATGCGCAGCACGACCTTCTTGCCGCCGACGGTGCTCACGCGGACCTTCGAGCCGAGGGTCGCCTGAACGATGTTGATGGGCACGGTCACGTGGATGTCGAGACCTTCGCGGCGGAAGAAGCGATGCTGCTGCACCTTGAAGGTGATGATCAGGTCGCCCGCCGCTCCCCCCGCCCGCCCACGCTCGCCCTGGCCCGTCAGCCGGACCTTCGAGGCGGTATCCACACCGGCCGGCACGGCGATCTGAATGGTGCGGCGCTGCCGGACGCTGCCCCGCCCGCCGCATGACCGGCACGACACCTCCGGGATCTGGCCACGCCCGAAACAAGCCGGGCAAGGCCGCTTCACGGCGAATCCGCCCTGGCCGAACGAGACCGTGCCGCTTCCGCCGCATTCACCGCACCGCCGCATGGACGTGCCCGGCTCGGCCCCGTCCCCGCCGCATGTCGCGCAGTCCTCCGTAATCGCGACCTCGACGGCGACCTTGCCGCCGCGGACGGCCGTCAGGAACGGGATCTCGACGACGTATTCAACGTCCTGGCCCTTCCCGCGCCCGGGCACCTGCGGCCCCGCGCCGCCGCCCGAACGCCGCCCACCCAGGTCGAACAAGGAGCTGAACAGGTCCGAGATGTTGCCGAACCCGCCCTGGAGGTCGTCGAAGGAGAAGCTCTGCTCACCGCCGGCACCTCCGCGGGGGCGCGAAGCGCCCGCCGAGGGGCCCCTGCCGCCCACACCGAAGGCGCCGAGCTTGCGCATCTGGTCGTACTGCTTGCGCTTCTCCGGGTCTTTCAGGACGGAATACGCCTCCCCGATCTCCTTGAAGCGCTCGGCCGCCTGGGCGTCGCCGGGATTGGCGTCCGGGTGATGACTCTTGGCGAGCTTCCTGTAGACCTTCTTGATCTCGTCCTGGCTCGCCTTCTCGTCGACACCGAGGACCCGATAGAAGTCCTTGTTCTGCCCGGCCATGGTCGCCTCAGCCGTTCTTGTAGACGCTGACCCGAGCGGGCCGCACCAACACCCCCTTGAGGGCGTATCCTTTCTGGAAGACCTGCGCGACCCGGTCCTCCGCGTCGTCCGATTCCGCGGGCACACGCATGATGGCCTCCATGCGCTCCGGATCGAAGTCCTCGTCCTCGGGATCGATGATGTCGACGCCGGCATCGTCCAGGACCCGGGCGAACTTGCGCTCCACCATGTCCACGCCCTCCATGATGGCCTCCACGGTGGCGTTCGAGAGGTCGAGGTCGGCCACCCGCTGGAGGTCGTCCAGGACATCGAGCAGCCGGCCGAGCAGATCGGCCTGGGCGCGCGACCACGATTCCTGCCGCTCCTGCTCGGTGCGGCGGCGGAAGTTGTTGAACTCGGCCGCCAGTCGAAGGTGCTTGTCGTTGAGATCCTGGAACTCCTCGCGGAGTGCAACCAGATCGCCCCCTTCCGAGTCCCCGTCAAGGTTCGTCGAGGGCCCACCCGCCGTATCGAGCTCGCCCGACTCAGGAGCTTCGCGGTCCGTCTCCGACTCGGATCCGGCGGTGTCCTTGGATCCAGTACTCGCTGAACGTTCCTTCATCGCTTCGCCTTTCGTCGTGCAGAAGAGAGCCGTGGGACATGCGCCCCGCGCTCCGGAACTGAAAGATACCACCTCCGCCCCGCACGGTTCAGGGGCCCACCTGCCCGTCTTTCAAGCGGTCGTGCAACATCCTGAGCGCATCCTGCGCCGCGCGCGCCTGCACCCCTTCCCTGTCGCCGAGGAACACGGATCGGCGCGCAACCGTCGCGCCGCCGAGCGAGACTGCTGTCCAAACCGTTCCCACCGGCTTTTCCTCGCTTCCTCCTCCCGGTCCCGCGATACCGGTGACCCCGATGCCGACGTCCGCGCCAAGAACGCGGAGCACCCCTTCCGCCATCCGGCGCGCGACCTCCTCGGAGACCGCTCCATGCCGGTCGATCACCTCGGCGGGGACGCCCAGGAGATCGCGCTTCGCCGCGTTCGCATACGTCACGACGCCCCCGAGGAAGATGTCCGATACCCCTGGAACCCGGGTGACGCGGTGGGCGAGCGCGCCGCCGGTACAGCTTTCCGCCACCGCGAGCGTGGCGCCGCGCGACCGCATCGCACGGACCACGGCGTCGGCGAGGTCCCCGGCCTCGCTGTCGTACCGCCACGGCTCGACGACGGGGGCGAGCAGCTCCTCGATGGCGTCGAGGGCTTCCTCCGCACGGGAAGCCGGCAAGCCTCGAACGGTCAAGCGGAGATCGACCCCGAGCGCGTCCGGCAGGAACGCGATGCTCACGGGCCCCATGTCATCGGGAAGCGCCTCCTCGACGAGCTCCGCCAAGCGGGACTCCGCCACGCCCGACGTATGCAGCACCCGGTGGCGGATGCCTCGCAGACGACGGGCATACCGCTCGGAGAGCATGGGAAGCACCTCCTCCTCGTAGATCCCGCGCATCTCGCGCGGAACCCCGGGCAGAAGCACGATGAGCGCGCCACCGTCCTCCAACGCGAGGCCGGGCGCTGTCCCATGGCGGTTGGCGAGGACCCGGGCGCCCTCCGGAATCCGCGCCTGCGTCCGGTTCGGCTCCGGCAGGCGGTCGTACCCACGCTCCGCGAAGCGCCGCTCGAGGGCGGCCAGCAGCTCCGGATCCTCGTGCACGGCGCGTCCGTAGAGCGCCGCCACGGCGTCGCGGGTGAGGTCGTCCCGCGTGGGACCGAGCCCGCCCGTGACGATGACGACCTCCGCCCCGCCCGCGGCCGCCGCAACCGCGTCCTCGATGTCTTCCGGCACGTCCCCGACGGTGTAGCGGCGCACGACACGCAGCCCCAGACGGGTCAGCTCACGCCCCATCCAGGCCGAATTCGTGT
>Ga0326597_10003923_pt1 | contig 21107 bp, 18 predicted proteins | sample RVTome_12_FD_203789 | JGI IMG/M metagenome (GOLD analysis project Ga0326597, IMG submission 203789) | Soil microbial communities from uranium-contaminated site in the Upper Colorado River Basin, Wyoming, United States - RVT100D185 | ecosystem: Environmental > Terrestrial > Soil > Contaminated >...
GCAGCATCGGTGGAAGCACTTCCAATGCCTTGCCCTTCACCGTCACCGCCGGCAATCCCGTGCCCGTGCTCTCTACCCTTGCGCCGAGCAGCGCGCTCCAGGGCGGCCCGGCCTTTACCCTCACCGTGACCGGCAGTGGCTTTGTCTCCGGCTCCACCGTGCGCTGGAATGGCAGTAGCCGGACCACCACGTTCGTCAGCGCCACCCAGCTCAGGGCCGCCATTCCCGCCAGCGACCTCGCCACCGCCGGCACCGCCCAGGTCACCGTGTTCACGCCGGCGCCCGGTGGCGGCACCTCCAGCGCCCGGCCCTTCACGGTCACCGCCGGCAACCCCGTGCCCGTGCTCTCGACGCTGGCGCCGAGCAGCGCGCTCCAGGGTGGCCCGGCCTTCACCCTCACCGTCACCGGCAGTGGCTTTGTGTCCGCCTCCACCGTGCGCTGGAATGGCGGCGGCCGGACCACCACCTTCGTCAGCGCCACTCAGCTCAGGGCCGCCATTCCCGCCAGCGACCTCGCCGCCGCCGGCACCGCGCAGGTCACCGTGTTCACGCCGGCGCCCGGTGGCGGCACCTCCAGCGCCCGGTCCTTCACCGTCACCGCCGGCAACCCCGTGCCCGTGCTCTCGACCCTTGCCCCGAGCAGCGCCCCGCGGAACGGGCCCGCCTTCACCCTCACCGTCACGGGGAGTGGTTTTGTACCTGGATCGGTCGTGCAGTGGAATGGCAGCAGCCGGACCACCACCTTCGTCAGCGCCACCCAGCTGACGGCGACCATCCTGGCCGCCGACATCGCCAGCATCCCGGGGACCATACCCCCCCCCACTGCCCAGGTCACCGTCTTCACGCCGGCGCCCGGTGGCGGCACCTCCAGCCCCCTGTCCTTCTCCATCACCGCCGCCAGCGCCGTAAATGCCGTGCTCGTGCTCTCGACGCTCGCGCCGAGTAACGGCCACCAGAGCGGCCCGGTCTACAAGCTGATCTCCCAGTAGCGCCGCGCAGCGTACGGGACGGAGTCTACTTGGGGCTGATCCCGACGCGGATGACCTCGCCCCGTTTGGCGAGGCGGGCGAGGGGCAACGTCACTTCGAGGAAGAGCTTCAGCACGCCGTAGACCGGGCGCCGCTCGGTGAGGCGGGCGAGGGCCGACCAGCCGCGGTCGCGGAGCCAGAAGCCGAGGCTCCACAGGTAGTACCGGGGCTTGGCGCCGTGCCAGGACCACGCGACGCGGCCGCCGGCCTGTTCGACAGCACGCTCGAGCGTCTCGGGCGAGAAATGGGAGAGGTGACGGGGCAGCTCGAGGCCGGACCACGCCCTGCCGAACATTCGCGCCCCCATGCCGCCGGCGTTGGGCACCTCGATGATCAGGAGCCCGCCGGGCGCCAGCCATGCGAGCGCGCGGCGGATCACGGCAACGGGATCAGGCACGTGCTCGAGGATGTGAAAGGCCGTCACCACGTCGAAGCGGCCGGGGGCGAAAGGCGCCGTCAGCACATCGCCCGCGTGGATCTCGTCGCTGAAGCGCTTCGCCTTGGCCGCCGCAGACTCGTCAACCTCGATGCCCGCCACCTTCCAGCCGAGCGCGCGGGCGACACCAAGCGCGCCGCCCGATCCGCAGCCCACGTCGAGGTAGCGCCCCTGCCCCGTCCACGGCGGGCAGTCCCATCGGATCTTTCGCGCGAGGCGCCGCGCGCGGAGGCGCGTCAGCGGCCCAACGGAAGCGTCGCGGAACTGCGCATAGCCGAGCGCGGTGGCGAGCGCCCAGCGCGCCGCCTTGACGCGGCCGGGCGAGCCCTTGAGAGGAATCCGCGGCGACGGTTCCTGGTGGCGCGGGTAGTGGTCGGGGTAGCAGTCGGCGAGATGGGCGTCGCCGACGCGCGGCTTCTGGTAGAGAAAACCGCAGCGCCGGCAGCGCGCGACGGTGTAGATCCCGGGAACGGCGAAGGCGCGGTCGGCAGTGGTCCAGAGTGGATCCGCGGCGGCCTCGCCGCAGAGGAAGCACGGGGCTTCTATCGTGGGAAGGCCCACCCTCACCGTCTCAGCCCTCGTCTCGCCGCAGACGTCTCATCTCGAATTGCGGCCCTCTCCCTCCCGGGAGGGAGAGGAAGAATCCCCGGCTACTTCTTGGAGATCAGCCAATGCCCCACGGCCACGTGCGGAAGGCGGGAGCGCTCGAAGGTGTCCACCGCGTCGGCGGCGCTGCAGACCACCGGCTCGCCGTGGAGGTTGAAGGAAGTGTTCAGCACGGCGCCCACGCCGGTACGCCGCTCGAACTCGCTGATCACCGAGTGATACTCGGGGTTCCACGACTGTTCGAGGATCTGCGGCCGCGCCGTGCCGTCCTGAGGATGGATCGCGGCCGCGAGCGAGTCCCGGGCCTCGGCGCGCGTCGGCATGGCCAGCATCATGTAAGGCGAGGCGTGCTGCTTCGGATTGAAGAGATAGTCGGGCGCGCGCTCCGCGAGAATGGTCGGCGCGAAGGGCATCCAGAAGTCGCGGTTCTTGATCATCCGGTTGATGAGCGGCACCACCCGGCGGTCCGAGGGGTTGGCGAGGATCGAACGGTTGCCGAGCGCCCGCGCGCCGAACTCCATGCGTCCGGCACAGCGCGCGACCACGCCGTCCGATACCAGGAGTTCGGCGATCTTCTCCTCGATCCGGTCGTGGAAGGCGACCTTGTAGCGACCCTCGAGGCCGCGCTCGCGGATCACCGCTAGGGCGTCCTCGTCCGTCACGCTGTTCCCGAGGTATGCAGGGCCGAAGGGCTGCACCCATCCCGCCACGCCACGCCGCGCGCACTCCTCGAGGTACCCGAGATAGGCCGCGCCGACGGCGTTGGACTCATCGCCGCACGACGGGAATACGAACATCTCCTCGACCCAGTCCTCCTGGCCGATGAGCATGTTGGCCTTCACGTTCATGAACACGCCGCCGCCCAGCGCCAGGCGCGTGCCGCCGTAGCGCTGATGCATGAGGCGCGTCCACCGTAGGAGCGCGTCCTCCAGGAGGCGCTGGGCGCCGCCGGCAACCGCGTCGAAGCGCAGTCCCAGCGTGGCTTTGAGCAGGAGCGCGTACCGTTCCCCGGGCTTGAGCCAGCGGAAGCGGGCGGGCCGCCCGTCCTCCAGCTCGAAGACCTCCCGCAGCGCGCCTTCGGCGCGCTTGGCGTACTTCTCCCCGGCGTAAGGTGCCAGGCCCATCACCTTGTACTCGTGCTCGCCGAATTTCATCCCTAGGGTCAGCGTCACGAAGGAGTAGAAGGCCCCGAGCGAGCCCGCCGAGGAGGGCGTCGCTTCATGGCGGATCAGATCGAGGGCCTTCCCCGTCGAGGCGGTGGCGCAGAGACCGTCGCCGGAGTTGTCGTTGGTGAGGACCAGCGCGTCCCTTCCCTCGAAGCCCGAGCCGTAATAGGCCGCGGCGGCGTGGCACGCGTGATGGTCGAGACACACGATGCGGTCCCTCGGGATGCCGAGGTGATCGGTGACGAAGGCGAAGCGCTCGACCTGCGAGATGCCGAACTTGCCGCGCGAGGCGTCGATGAGGCCGAACTTCGCGCCCCACTTCCGCATCTTCTTCTCGAGGGCGCGCCGTGGCGAGGGCCACGTGACGCCGTAGTATTCCCTGCAATAGGCCTCGTCGTGGAGCACCCGGTTGAGCCATTCGCGCGAGGCGGCGCGGGCGCCAGACAGGGCGACGACATCGATTTCGGTCGGGAGTACGCCGCACTCCTCGAGGAGCGCGTCGATGGCGAGGCGCGGGTAGCCTGCGTCGTTCTTGAGGCGGGTGAATCGCTCTTCGGAGGCGCAGCCCACGATGCGGCCGTCCCGAAGGACGGCCGCCGTGGCGCAGTGGGTTTCGTTGATGCCGAGGACGATCATGCTCCCGGCATTATACCCTTCAACTCCCTCGCCCCCCTGATGTGCTCAGTCCGGCAGGGCGTCGAGAAGGGTCCAGATGCGAGGCGGTGCCCGAAGGCCGCAGGTGAGGCGTAGTCTCTCTACGTTGAACCTGCGGCCGAGGGCACCAACGAAGCAGATGGGCCCTTATCGGCGGCCTGCTAGCTTTTCCCCAGCGCCTTGACGATCTCGCGGCAGAAGGCCGGGATGTCGTCGGGCTTGCGCGAGGTGATGAGGTTGCCGTCCACGACCACCTCCTGGTCGATCCAGGTTGCGCCGGCATTGGCCACGTCGTCCTTGATCGCGAAAAAGGATGTCGCCTTCTTGCCCCTCAGCACGCCGGCGCTGGCGAGCATCCAGCCGGCGTGGCAGATCGCCGCCACGACCTTGCCCTGCTGCGAGGCCTCGCGCACCAGCTTCACCATGCTCTCGTGGCGGCGCATCATGTCGGGGGCGTAACCGCCCGGGATGACGACCGCGTCGAACTCCACCGCGCTGACCTCGTCGGCCTGCACATCCACGTTGACCGGGTAGCCGGCCTTGGAGGCGTAGGACTTGGCGCCGCCCGCGCCCACCACCTTGACCTCGGCCCCTTCCTCCTTCAGCCGGTAGTACGGCACCCACAGCTCCATCTCCTGGTACATGTTCTCCGCCAGGATCGCGATCCGCTTGCCTTTGAGCGTCATGTTCACCTCCGTTGATTGTGAGTTATCGGGACGGCCACGCCGTCCTGAGCAGCAGCCGCACACGCTCGGCATCCCGGCGCACCACGAGCGGCAGCGGCCGCTCGAGGGACGAGGCCAGCAGCGCCTCGCGCACGGCTGCCATTGTCAGTACGGGGCGGCCATTGACCTCGACCAGCACGTCGCCCACCTGGAGGCCCGCCGCCTCCGCAGGGCTCCGCGCCACGACAGCGCCCACGGCGGGCGGGCCGCCCGACAGGCGCGCCGCGGTCCCCTCGCCCTGCGCGTCCGGATCGCGAACGAGGAAGCCGAACTCCGCAGCGATGCGGTCTGCGGCGACCGTGTCGGGCATCACGCCGACCCGCACGGTAACACGGTGGCGACCGTCCTCGCGGCGGAGGACGGTCAGCGGCAGCGTCTCACCGGCCGCGGTCGAGGCGACGAGCCGCTGGAGCGTCCGCGTATCGACCACCGGTCTGTCGCGGAACGCCACCACGACGTCGCCGGTCTTGAGGCCCGAGGCCTCGGCAGGCGTCTCCTTCATCACCTCGACGATGACCACGCCGAACCCTTCTCGCAGCCCATGCTTCCGGGAGATGTCCTCCATCTCCTGCTCCGAAAGGTCGCGGATCCGCACGCCGAGCCATCCCCAGGCCGCCCAGGCCGGATCGGCCGGCGCCATCGGCGCGAGCAAGAGCAGCGCCAGGATCACGAGTCCCTTCATCACCGCTCACCAGTCAGCTGAGTGTAGAGGCCGTCGAGGGCCTCCGCCAGGCGCGAGAGCCGCCGCTCCACGTCCAGCTCCTCGAGCAGCGCCTGTCTCACGTCCGCCTCCGGGATGACTGCAGAGGCGATCCGGTCGCACAGTGCCCCCGGCGCCGCACCGGCCAGCGATTCATCCAGCTGGGCCGTCGGCCGGCCGACCGCGCGCAAGATGTCCCGGCACCTGCCGGTGACGCGCGCCGCAAGGACGCCCACGCCGTCGCCCTCGGCGCCGGTTTCAGCGAGCGGCGTGCCCGCCACCATCCGGTATAGCGTGTCGGCCGGCACCTCGCGGTCTATGCGGACCCGCGACTCGCCCTTGAGCAGGATGTTGAAGCGCCCGGACGCAAGGCGCTCGCACTCGACGATGCGCCCGATCCCCGCCACCTCGTACACGGCAGGCTTGCCGTCGTAGACCGGCTCGTATCCCGGCTTGAGCCCGACCACCGCCATCCGCTTGTCGCGGGCGAGGCAGTCCATGACCATGGCGCGGTAGCGCGCCTCGAAGACGTGGAGCGGCAGCAAGGTGTGTGGAAAGAAGGTCAGGTCCGGCAGCGGGAAGATCGGAACGAAGACCTGGTCCACCGGAAAAACCGGCTCAGCCGATGGTCGGCAGCTTGAGCGCCGAGACCGCCTCGAGTCGCGCGGCGACGGCGTCGGCAAGCGCCATGAAGGCCGCGGCCTGCGCCGACGCGGGCTGGCCCACCACGATCGGGATGCCCGCGTCGCCGCCCTTCCGCGTGTCGATCTCTAGCGGGATGCGCGCCAGGAGCGGCACGCCGAACTCCTCGGCGACCTTGTCGCCGCCGCCCTCCCCGAAGATGGCGTACGTGGCGCCCGTGTCGGGAGCGATGAAGCAGCTCATGTTCTCGACGAGCCCGAGAATGGGCACGTTGAGCTTGCGAAACATGGCGAGCGCCTTGCGGACGTCGAGGAGCGCCACGTCCTGGGGGGTCGTCACCATCACGACGCCGCCCAACGGAACCACTTGGGACAGCGAGAGCTGGGCGTCGCCTGTGCCCGGCGGCATGTCGAAGACGAGGAAGTCGAGCGGGCCCCACATCACGTCTCGCAGGAACTGCTGGACGGCCGAGTGGATCATGGGTCCGCGCCAGACCAGCGCCTCACGCTCGTCGACGAGGAGACCGATGGACATGATCTTGATGCCGTGGGCCTCGACGGGGATGATCTTGTTCTCGGACATGCCGGGCTTGCCCTTGGTGCCCATCATGAGGGGCACGTCGGGGCCGTAGACGTCCACGTCCACGAGGCCGACCGCGCGCCCTTGCCGCTTGAGCGACAGCGCGAGGTTGACGGCGACCGTGGACTTGCCCACGCCGCCCTTGCCGGACGACACGGCGACCGTTTGCTTGACATCGGGAATGAGAGCGGCCGCCTGGGGGCCGGACCTGGGTGTCTCTGCCATGGGGATTGTCGTCTCCTGGGAGCCGCGATCGATGCGTCTCGCTGAAGTATAGGGTCCGGCGCTCGCGCGCGTCAAGGAAGAGCACCTCGACAATGCGCTCCAACTCCGCAAAGAAGTTGAAAAATCGCCCCGGAACTGCTACAAAAGACGGGTGATTGGACCCGATGATTTCCGCCGTGTCCTGGGCCACTTCTGCTCGGGCGTCACCGTCATCACCACCTGGGACACCATGGGCAGTCCGACGGGCCTCACGGCCAGCGCGTTCACCTCGGTCTCCCTCGACCCCCCCCTGATCCTGGTCTGCGTCGCGCACAAGGCGCAGAGCTACCAGGCGCTGGTCGACGGCAACCGCTTCGCCGTCAACGTCCTGGCGCTCAGCCAGGAGTCCGTCTCGAACCGCTTCGCCACGTCGCCGGTCGCCAACCCAGCCGAGAAGTTCGTGGGCATCGGCTACCGGCAGGGCGCACTCGGACTGCCCGTGCTCAAGGATTCGCTCGCCGAGCTCGAATGCGCAACCGTCCACGCGTACCCCGCGGGAGACCACACGATCTTCGTGGGCCGCGTCGAAGCCGCGGAGTGCCGCGGCGACGCCGGCCTCGAGCCGCTCCTGTACTACCGCGGCAAGTACCGCCGCCTCCACAACCAGGAGGGAGGCAGCTGATGCCCATTCCGCTCTCGCGGCCGCCGGTGGACGACGAGGTCAAGAAGGCGGTCATCGCGGCCGTCGAGTCCGGCCGGTACATCCTGGGCCCGCAGTGCAAGGAGTTCGAGAAGGAGTTCGCCGCGTACAACGGCGCCAAGCACGCCGTCCTGACGACCAGCGCCACCTCCGCGCTCTGGATGCTGATCAAGGCCTTCGGCGCCAAGGAGGGCGACGAGATTCTCGTGCCTGCCCACACGGCGTTCCCGACCGTCGAGGCTATCTGCTTCGCCGGCGTGACGCCGGTTTTCGTGGACATCGACGACACCTACACGGTGGACGTCAAGGACGCCGCCGCCAAGGTCGGCCCGCGCACCGTCGGCTTCATCCCCGTGCACCTGTACGGCCACCCGGCCGATCTGCCCGCCATCCAGGATTTCTGCGCCAAGCACAAGCTCTGGCTTCTGGAGGATTGCGCCCAGGCCCACGGGGCCGCGTGGGAGGGCAAGAAGGTCGGCTCCTTCGGCCGCGCCGGCGCGTTTTCGTTCTACCCGTCGAAGAACCTGACCGTCCTGGGCGACGGGGGTCTCTTGGTGACGGACGATGACGAGGTTGCCGCGCGCTGCCGGCGCATTCGCGACCACGGCAGGCAGAACAAGGACGTCCACCTGGAGATCGGCTTCAACCTGCGCTTCAATGACATCCAGGCCTCCGTCGGGCGCGTGCTCCTGCGCCGCCTCGATGCCATGAATGACCACCGGCGCAAGCTGGCGGCCCGATACACGGCCGGGCTCGCCGGCCTGCCGCTCGTGCTGCCGACGGAAACGCCCGGTGCCCGGCACGTCTACCACCTGTACGTCGTGGGCACGCCCCAGCGCGACCAGCTGGCGGCTTTCCTCAAGGACAAGGGCATCGCCACGGGCATCCACTACCCCGTGCCCTGTCACAAGCAGCCGGCCGTCGAGTACCTCAAGCCGGGGCCCCTCGAGCACACCGAGCGCATCGTCAAGGAGATCCTGAGCCTGCCCATCTCCGCGGGCCACACCGAAGCCGAGGTCGACGAGGTCGTCGCGGCGGTGCGGAGCTTCCTCAAGAAGTGAGCAAGAAGTGAGCGAGCCGCTCGGGATCCTCCAGCTCTACCCGAAGAGCGACTACTTCACGGGCGCCGCCGTCCAGCTGCTCGAGCTGGCGCGGGGTCTCAGGGACCGCGGCCATCACGTGGTCGTGGCGACGCGGCCCGGCGAGGGCTGGGTCGAGAAGTGCGCCGAGGTCGGGCTGCCCTACCACGCCGTGCCCATGCGCTCCGAGGTCGACCTCAGGTCCGTGCGGCCCCTCGTGCGGATCCTCCGCCAGCATCGCATCCAGGTGGTCCACGCCCAGAAGGGCAAGGCCCGGACGCTGGCGATGATGGCGGGCCTCTTCACGAAGATTCCCGTCCTGATCGTCAACCGGGGCGTGAGCTTCCCGATCGACGCGTTCAGCAGGCTCGGCTACACGACGAAGCGCGTGACGGCCATCGTCGCCGTCTCGGAGTCCATCAAGCGAGGGCTCGTCTCGCAGGGCGTTCCGGCGGACAAGATCCACGTCATCTACTCCGGCACCGACACGGCCCGCTTCCACCCCGGCGTGGACCGGACGCGCGTGCGCCGCGAGCTCGGCCTCGGGCCCGAGCACTACCTCATCACCCAGATCGGCATCCGGAGCCGGAATGGCAACGACGACACGATGGACGCCATGAAGATCGTGGCGTCGAAGGCGCGCATGGCGCGCCTCCTCTTCGTGGGCGCCAACGAGGCCAAGGCCAGGATCCTCCGCGAGAAGGCGGCGGCCCGTGGCCTGACCGATCGCGTGCTGGTCTTCCTCTACCGCGAGGATATCCCGGAGATCCTCGCCGGAAGCGACGTCTGCGTCGACGCGTCCTACGCCGGGCTCGGCATCACCGGCACGCTCCGCGAGGCGCTGGCCGTGGAGACCGCCGTCATCGGCACCGAGCTCGAGGGCAACCCCGAGCTCATCACCGACGGCGAGACCGGCTACCTCTTCCCGCCGCGGGACATCGATGCCCTGGCCCGCGCCATCCTCCGGATGATCGAGGATCCGAGCCTGGCGAAGACGATGGCCCGAACCGGGCGCAAGCGCGTCGAGGCCGAGTTTTCAGCGGCCGCAAAGATCGACCGCACCGAGGCGCTCTACCGCCGCCTGCTCGCCGCACGGGGCAGCGGAGCCTGATGGCCGGGAAGCCCACGTACCGGCTGCTGCTGAGACTCTGGCCCTATCTCCGCCCGTACCTGCCGTGGCTCGTCCTCGGCGGCTGCCTGGCCCTGGTCGTCTCCTCCTGCGAGGGCTTCATCGCCTGGCTCGTCAAGCCCGCGCTCGACGACATCTTCGTCAAGCGCGACCTCTTCATGCTGAAGGTCATCCCGCTCGCCCTCTTGGGCGCCTACGTCGTCAAGGGTTTCGGCCGCTACTGGCAGTCCTATCTCATGGCAGCCGTGGGCGAGCGCGTGATCGCCCGCATCCGGCGGGAGCTCTACAGCCACATCCAGGGCATGTCCCTATCCTTCTACTCGCAGATGCACTCGGCGGAGCTGATGACCCGCGTCGTCAACGACGTCAACCGCCTGGCAAGGCTGTCCTCCACGGTGCTGGTCATGGCCGTGCGTCAGATGGGCACCATCGTGGCGCTCCTGACCGTCATGTTCATCCGCGAGTGGGTGCTGGCGCTGATCGCCGTCGTCATCTTCCCAGCCGTCGGTGTGCTTTATCGGACGCTCGGGCGCAAGCTCTACAAGATCGCCAGGCGGTCGCAGGAGAAGATGAGCGAGCTCAACATCGTCCTGCAGGAGGCCTTCACCGGAAACAAGATCGTCAAGGCCTTCGGCCGCGAGCGTCTCCAGCAGGAGCGGTTCGACGGGGTGAACGACCGGCTGCTCCGGCTGGCGCTTAAGGACCAGCGCGTGGACAACCTGGCCGAGCCGCTCATGGAGATCCTGGGCGCGCTCGGCATCATGGGTGCCATCTGGTACGGCGGCTACCGCGTCATCAGCGGGGCGCTGACACCCGGCGAGTTCTTTTCCTTCATCGCCGCCGTCATCCTGCTCTACGGCCCGGTGCGCCAGCTGGGGCGGATGATGAACACCGTCCAGCAGTCGCTCTCGTCGGTCGAGCGTGTCTTCGAGATCCTCGACACGCCTCCGACCATCACCGACCGGCCGGGAGCCGAGCCGCTCCGGGAGTTCCACGACCGCCTCGCCTTCGAGGGGGTCTCCTTCCGCTACCCCGACGCCGAGGAGGACGCGCTCAGCGACATCTCGCTGACCGTCCGCAGGGGCGAGATGGTTGCTTTCGTCGGGATGTCCGGGGCCGGCAAGACCACGCTGATGGACCTCGTGCCGCGCTTCCACGACGTCCAGGCGGGGCGCATCGTGCTGGACGGCCGCGACATCCGCGATCTGTCGGTTGCCTCGCTGCGGGCGCTCATGGGCATCGTCACGCAGGAGACCTTCCTCTTCGCCGACACCATCGGGTACAACATCGGCTACGGCAAACCCGGCGCCACGCAGGCCGACATCGAGCGCGCCGCGCGGATGGCCCAGGCCCACGAGTTCATCGCGGCCATGCCGGAGGGGTACGCGACGCCCGTGGGCGAGCGCGGCGTCAAGCTCTCGGGCGGCCAGCGCCAGCGCCTCGCCATCGCCCGCGCCTTCCTCAAGGACCCGCCCATCCTCATCCTGGACGAGGCGACCTCGGACCTCGACGCCGAAAGCGAGTTCCTGGTCCAGCAGGCGCTCGGGGAGCTGATGAAGAACCGGACGGTGCTGGTCATCGCCCACCGCCTGGCGACGGTGAAGCACGCCGACCGCGTGGTCGTCGTCCACGGCGGGCGCCTCGCCGAGGTCGGCACCCACGAGGAGCTGATGGCGCGCGAGGACGGGATCTACCGCCGGCTCGCCACGCTGCAGTCCCTCGACGTCCTCCCCGCCAACTAGCGCGTCGTCTACGCCGGGGCGGGCGCGGAGCAGTCCGGGTGGCGATCTGTCGGGCGTGTGGTCCGGGCGGCACAGCGCGCGAAGGGTCGAATCTTGGCGCACACGGGCGCGTCCTTTCGGCGGTCCCGCCCCCGTGGTAAGCTCCCGCCCAAGTCGCAGCCCGCCGACGGCGAGGGCGAGTCGAGTCGGGGGCGCCGGACCGGAGGAGGACATGCTCCGATTTATCCTCTCTCGCATTGGACAGACCATCGCCGTGCTCTTCACGGTGTCTGTGATCATCTTCGCCCTCATGCGGATGATTCCCGGCGATCCCGTCCTCATGATGCTGGGGGAGGACTTCACCCAGGATGCCTATCAGCGTCTGCGGGCCCAGCTCGGATTCGACCGCTCCATCGTCACGCAGTACCTCCTCTGGCTCGGGAACATTCTCACGGGGGACTTCGGCGACTCCTATCTCAACCACGAACGTGTGAGCCGCCTGGTCTTCGATGCCTTCCTGCCGACGCTTTCGCTGGTTGTGGCCAGCGTGATCGTCGGGATCCTCATCGCGTTGCCCTCGGGCCTCATCGCGGCTATGCGCAAGGACAGCGCCTGGGACTACGGGTCCATGGGCTTCGCCATCGTCGTCTACTCGATGCCGAGCTTCTGGAAGGGGATCATCCTCATCTGGATCGGGAGCGTGTACCTGGGGTGGTTCCCGGCCATGGGCTACGTGCACCCCTGGACCGACTTCTGGCCGGCGATGTGGCGACTGGCGCTGCCGGCACTGACCTTGGGCACCTTCTTCTCCGGGCTGGTCGCCCGCATCATCCGGTCGAGCCTGCTCGAGGTGCTCGACCAGGATTACATCAAGGCCGCCCGGGCCAAGGGCGTCCGTCAGGCCGCGCTGGTCTACAAGCACGCGCTGTCCAATGCCCTCATCCCGGTGGTGACGGTAATCGGGCTCCAGTTCGGCGCGCTGCTGGGCGGGGCCGTCCTCACGGAGACGGTCTTCAACATCCCCGGGATGGGGCGGCTCACGGTCAGTGCCATCCTCAACCGCGACTACGCCGTGGTGCAGGGGACCATCCTCGTTGGCGTGTTCGCCGTCGTGGGGGTGAACCTCCTCGTCGACCTGACCTACTCGTTCTTGAACCCGAAGATCCGGGTGACCTGAGGACGGCATGGCGCGGCCCTTCGACGCCGACGGTCGCCCGCTCGAACCCGAGGTCCTGGCGCTGCCTGCCGTAGCGTCGCCGCCCGCGGCCGCCGTGGGGCCGGCGAGCGGCACCGGGATCACACGCTGGTGGCGCCGCTTCGCCCGGAACAAGGGCGCGGTGTTCGGGCTGGCCGTCTTCGTCGCGGTCGTGGTGATGGCCGTCTTCGCCGGCGCGCTGGCGCCCTATGACCCCCTCGCCCAGGGCGTGGGCGCGCCGCTCCAAACCCCGTCCCTCGCGCACTGGGCGGGGACGGACAGCTTCGGGCGAGACATGCTGAGCCGGATCATCTACGGCGCGCGCATCGCGCTGGCGGTGGGAATCCTGGCCGTCCTCCTCGCCCTCGTCGTGGGCGTCACGCTCGGCCTCGTGGCCGGCTACTACGGCGGCGTGGTGGACGCCGTGATCATGCGCGTGATGGACGGCCTTTTCGCCTTTCCGATCATCATCCTCGCCATCGCCATGATGGCCGTGGTCGGCTTCGGGGTGAAAAACCTCATCATCGCCGTGGCCGTGGGCTTCATCGCCCCCTTCGCTCGCGTGACGCGGGGCGATGTCTTGGCGGTGAAGGAGGAACCGTATATCGAGGCGGCGCGGCTGGTGGGGGTGGGGAGCCTCGCCATCATCTTCCGCCACGTCCTGCCCAATGTGCTGGCGCCGATCATCGTCCAGGGCGCGCTGCGCGTCTCGGGCGCCATCATCACCGAGGCGGGCCTGTCCTTCCTCGGGCTGGGGCCGCCGCCGCCCACGCCGGTCTGGGGGTCGATGATCGCCGAGGGCCGGAACTTCATCGTCATGGCCCCGCACGTGTCGACCTTGCCGGGTGTGGCGCTCATGGTGACCATTGTCGGCCTGAATCTCCTGGGAGACGGGCTGCGGGACACGCTGGACCCACGGATGCGTCAGTAACGCGATGCGGGCGGACATCGAGCCGGTGGGGGGAGGGGCTGGGACTCCTTGGCGAAGTCCGGCGGGGAGCGATCCGAGCGGAAACCTCGGTGAACCAGTCCTCGACGTGCGCGACCTCACCGTGGAGTTCAACTCCGAAGATGGCCCGCTCCGCGCCGTGGATGGGGTGACCTTCACCGTCAGGCGCGGGGAAATCGTGGGTCTCGTCGGCGAGTCGGGAGCGGGGAAGTCGCTCACCGCCGAAGCCATCCTCCGGCTGATCCGCTGCCCGCCCGGCCGCATCACCGGCGAGGTCTGGTTCCACGGCCAGAACCTCCAGGCTCTTCCCGAGTCCGCGCTCGCGCAGATCCGCGGCAAAAGCATCGCCATGATCTTCCAGAATCCGGGCGCCTCGCTCAACCCGGTGTTCCGCGTCGGCGACCAGGTGCTGGAGGCCATGGCGCTGCACCTGCCCGAGCCGCGCCGCGCTCTCCGCGAGCGGGTGGTGGACATCCTCGGCCGCGTGGGGATCCCCTCCGCCCGGATGCGCGCCGAAGACTACCCGCACCAGTTCAGCGGCGGGATGGCGCAGCGGGTGATGATCGGGATGGGCATCTCCTGCGTCCCAAGCTTGCTCATCGCGGATGAGCCCTCGACGGCTCTGGATGTCACCATCCAGGCCCAGGTGCTGGCCCTGATCCGGCGCCTCGCGCGCGAGCTGGGCGTGGCCGTGCTCCTGGTCTCCCACGACCTGGGGATCATCTCCCAGATGTGCCACCGCGTCCTCGTCATGTACGCGGGCAAGATCGTCGAGGAGGCCTCGGTCGCTACCGTGTTCGCCGCGCCCGCCCACCCCTATACTCGGGGGCTCATCGAATGCCTGCCGCGCCTGGAGGGCACCGGGCCACTGGCTGCCATCGCCGGCACCATGCCCGGGCTGCGCGCGGTGCCGCCGGGCTGCCGATTCCACCCGCGCTGCCCGGTGGCCGAGCCGCGCTGCGCCGAAGAGGCGCCGGAGCCGCGGCGCCTCGGGCCCGATCAGGTCGCCGCCTGTCACCTCCTGGGGCCCAGATGACTCCGCTGCTCGAAGTCCAGGAGCTGGTCAAGCACTTCCCGGTTCAGGGCGGGCTGCTCGCCCATCTGCTTCCCGGCGGGCGCCGCCGCGTCGTCCATGCCGTGGACGGGGTGAGCTTCACCATCGAGCCGGGCGAGACGCTGGGGCTCGTCGGCGAGTCCGGCTGCGGCAAGACCACCACGGGGCGGCTCGTTCTGCGCGCCATCGAGCCCACCGGCGGGCGCATCCTCTTTGAAGGGGAGGACATCTCCGCCCTGCCGGCGCGCGCGTTGCTCCCATTCCGGCGCAAGGCCCAGATCGTGTTCCAGGACCCCTACACCTCGCTCAACCCCCGGCTGACGGTGGGTCGCGTCGTGGCCGAGCCGATCCGCGTCCATGGCCTCGCGGCAGGGACAGAGCTCACGGCCCGGGTCCGCGAGCTACTCGAGATGGTGGGGCTACAGCCGGAGCACACGCAGCGCTACCCGCACGAGCTCTCCGGGGGCCAGCGCCAGCGCGTCGGCATCGCCCGCGCGCTCGCCGTGGGCCCGCGTCTCGTCGTTGCCGACGAGGCCGTCTCGGCCCTCGACGTCTCCGTACGGGCCCAGATCCTCAACCTCCTCGTCGAGCTGCGAGAGCGCCTGCATCTGTCCTACCTCTTCGTGTCTCACGACCTGGGCGTCATCCGGTTCGTGAGCCACCGGGTCGCGGTCATGTACCTGGGCAAGCTGGTGGAAGTGGCGCCGGCGGGCGATCTCTTCAAGCGCCCGCTCCATCCTTACACCCAGGCCCTGCTGGCGGCCGTCCCCACGATCGGCGACGGCACGGCGTCGATCTTCGACGACCCGGCGCGGCTCCTCGAGGGAGAGCTGCCCAACCCGATCGACCTGCCCCGCGGCTGCCGCTTCGCCGGCCGCTGCCCCTTCCGCTTCGCGCGCTGTGAGGAGGTCGAGCCCGGACTCCGAGAGGCCGAGCCCGGCCATAGCGTAGCCTGTCATCTCTACTCAGAAGGAGGGTCCACATGAAAAGCCGCGACGGATTCGAGGTCGTCAACGAGCTGATGCGGGACGAGGTCAACCGCCGCGCCGTCCTCAAGGCGCTCGGCTGGTCGGCGGCGGGGCTGGCCGCCGGCAGCATGCCATTGGGGCTGCCGTCCCTCGCTCACGCCCAGAAGCCGAAGTCCGGCGGCACCATCAAGATCGGCGCCTTCAGCAACATCGACACACTGGACGCGCACAACACGACGTCGATCGTCGCCTGCTCGATCCACAACAACATCTACAACGGGCTCCTCAAGATCGTCTCATCGGACGGCAAGAGCGTAGATTTCAAGCCGCAGCTGGCGCGGGAGTGGGAGATCCAGGGCGACCGCGTCCACGTCTTCCGGCTTCACAAGGGCGTGACCTTCCATAACGGCGATCCCCTCACCGCCGCCGACATCAAGTGGAACCTGGAGCGGGTGAAGGACAAGCAGCAGGCGCCCATCCACGCCTGGAAGCTCGGGCTGCTCGAGGCCGTCGAGACGCCGGACTCGCACACTGTCAAGCTGTCCTTCTCCAAGCCCTACCCGTTCCTTCGGGTCGCCTTCACGGGCTCGACGGGACGCGCCGCCACCATCCTCAGCCCCCGGGCGGTCAAGGAGCGGGGCAAGGCCTATGGGCGGAACCCGGTGGGCACGGGGCCGTTCAAGTTCGTCGAGTGGAAGGAGGCCGACTACATCCTGCTCGAGAAGAACCCGAGCTACTGGGAAACGGACGCGACCGGCGGAAAACTCCCCTACCTCGACAAGGTGCTCATCAAGATCATCATCGAGCCTTCGACGCTCGTCGCCGCCCTCAAGACCGGTGAGGTCGACCTCATCAACAACGCGGCGCCGCAGTTCGTCGGCGATCTGCGGAAGGACCCGAAACTCACAGCTCTCAGCGCGGTCGGCGGCAACTGGCGGTGCCTCCATTTCAACCTGGCCAAGGAGCCGTTCAACGACAAGGCCCTCCGCAAGGCGGTGACGTTCGCCATCGACCGGAAGGAGATCCTGGAAAGGGTCGAGTTCGGCGAGGGGATCGTGGCCCACGGGCCAATCTCGCCGCCGATGGACGGCTTCTACGACCCGGCCTTCGAGACAGGCAAGAACGGCCAGTACTACGACCCCGAGCAGGCGAAGGCCTGGATGAAGCAGGCCAAGTACGACGGCCGGGAGGTCCTTTACTTGAGCGGCAATGCCGGCACGGGGCCACGCCAGGCCGAGGTGATCCAGGCGCAGCTCGCGAAGATCGGCATCAAGGTCAAGATCGAGCTGGCAGACTTCCCGACTTTCCGCCGCCGCTGGTTCCAGGAGCGGCAGTGGGACCTGGTGCAGGTCCAGTGGGACGCCGACCTCGACCCTGACGAGACGCTCTACCCCGAGCTCCACTCGGGGGAGACGTGGAACGCCGGCAAGTGGGTGAACAAGGACTTCGACCTCGCGGTGGAGCTGGCGCGAGCGGAGAACGACTCCAAGAAGCGGAAGAAGTACTACGAGGACTCCGTGCTGGCGATCCTGGAGGACGCGCCCGTCACCGTCCTCCTGCACGTCAACGAGCAGAAGATCTTCCATAAGTACGTCAAGGGCTTCCAGATGATCCCGGCCGGGCTCATCGACATGCACCGGGTCTGGCTCGACAAGGCGTGAGAGCGGGGCGCGGGCGGAGCGGCCGCTGCCGCCCGCGCCTCCAACCTCTCGCAAGCGGTGCAAGCTACGCGGCGTTGTGGAAGATGATGCCGAGCATGGAGCGGTGGCCTTCGATCAGACGGCTCACGCCGTGGCGCATGTTCGCGCGGTAGGAGCCGCGGGCGCCGGCGACGGGACGGTTGCGCGTGGAGCCCGGCCGGCGGGGGGCGTCGTCGTCCCCGGCGCCCGCCTCAGCGTGCCGCTGTAGCCGAGACAGGCGCGGCCGGGAGCGTCTTCACATCTCGCCTTGACATGCCTCCGAGGCGGCGCTATATCCTCGGCTCACGTTAGAACGGGTGGCTGAGTAACGCGCCGCGGCGTCTTCGGACGTCTGCCGGGAGCGGGCCTTCAGATCGCCTGCGCGCCGTGTCGATCCGAGCCTTGTGCGCGCGTTGAGTCACGGAGATTCCAGTCTCAGGGAGGTGCGAGATGACCCGAGCCCGACTGTCCGTCGTAGCCAGAGCGATGGCCGCCGCCTGCGTGGCCGCGACCGCGATGGGTGTCGCCACGCCGGCATTCGCCCAGACGGAGGTCTGGAACTTCAACATCTTCGGCCCGCCCCGCGCGGTCACGGCCGGCATCGAAGCGATGGCGGAGTTCTACAAGAAGGAATCGAACGGCGCGTTCGAGATCAAGATCGCCTACGGCTCCGCCCTCGGGCCGGAACGGCAGGCGCCGGAGTCCATCAAGACCCGCGGCTATGAAGGCGCACAGATGTGCGCCGGCTACTACCCGAACAAGTTTCCCCTGCTCTCCGCGATGGAGCTGCCCTTCCTGGCGCCCCGGCGCACGGAAGATAGCGCGAAGGTGGACCACGCCTTCCTGAACCACCCGCTGATCGTCAAGGAAATGGCCGAGCGCTGGAACATCAAGTATTTCGCGCCGACTTTCCTTCCCGCCTACGAGTTCATGGGGAACAAGCGGATCGCGACCGCCAACGACATGAAGGGCGTGAAGATGCGCATCTCCGGTCTGAACGGCAAGGCGCTCCAGGCCTTCGGCGCGGTGCCGACGATGGTGACGGCGCCCGAGAGTTACACCGCGCTGGAGCGCGGCACGATCGACAGCTTGGGATTCCCGTATGCGTACACCTTCGGCGCCTACAAGTCGTACGAGGTCTCGAAGTACGTGACCGAAGGCATCGCCATGAGCGGCTTTACGTGCTTCCAGGGCGTGAGCCTGGACGCGTGGAACAAGCTGCCCGCCGCCCTGAAAGCGAAGCTGCCCCAGGCCCAGCAGCTCGCGACGGCCGCGTTGCTCAAGGCCTACAAGGCGGAAGACGACAAGTGGATTCCCGTCTTCAGGCAGCGGCTCGAGGTGACCACGTTCCCTCCCGAGGAGCGCGCCAAGCTGGCCGCGGGCGCCAACGAGATCTGGGAGGCGTGGGTGAAGGAGCAGGAGGCCGCAGGCCGCCCTGGGCGGGAAATATTGAACTTCATCAAGTCGGAGGTGGCGAAGTACAAGTGATCTAGCCCGAGGGGCTGGACGTGTACGAGCTCGGCATTCTCCTGTCGGTCGTCGGCGTCATGATGGTCGTGACGGCGGCGGCCGCCGTCTTCGTCGGCCCTGCGCTGCGGCTCCTCGAATACGCGCTGCTCTGCGGCTCCGTCGTGGTCATCCTGGTCGTGATGGTCTTCGTCGGGGCCGAGGTCGTGATGCGCTATGCGTTCAATGCCCCCATTCCCGGGCATCTCGAAGGCTCGGAGCTGCTGCTGCCGATCATCGTCTTCCTGGCGCTGTCCTACACGCAGGCGACGCACGGACATGTCGGCATGGATCTGGTGCTCGACGCGCTGGCGCCCGCGGCGCGGCGCTATGCCACGATGGGGACGCTGCTGATCAGCATGCTGCTCTGCTCCATCCTGGCCTACTTCAGCTTCAAGCACGCGTACCGGCTCTGGGCGTACGACGACGTCACCATGACACCGCCGTACTTTCCCACGTGGCCGTCGGGGGCGGCGATCACGCTGGGGTACGCCCTGATCTCGATCAGGATGTACCTGCAACTTCTGAACATTGCCGATCCCGTGCGGTTCCCCGCGTACCCGCCCGTGGGCGGCGACCTGCACGTGGTCGAGTAGGGAAAGGCCGCCGTGGAACCGATCTCCCTCGGGATCCTCTCGCTCGCGGCCCTGACGCTGCTCCTGTTCTCGGGCATGCGGATCGCCTTCGCCACCGCCCTGTGCGGGTTCCTGGGGCTATGGATGCTGCGCGGCTACGATCCGGCCGCGGCGCTGTCGGCCACCTCCATCATCGGCCACCTGACGAACTACACTCTGCTGGTCCTGCCGCTCTTCATCCTGATGGGCTTCTTCGCCTATTACGCCGGCATCACGCGCGACCTCTACTGGGCAGCGCGGCAATGGTTCGGCCATCTGCCCGGCGGCCTCGCCATCGCGACGATCCTGGGCTCGGCCGGCTTCGCGGCGGCCTGCGGCGCCTCGACGGCCTCGGCGGCGGTGATGGGCCGCGTCGCCTTGCCGGAGCTCAAGAAGTACGGCTACGACGACAAGGTCTCCACCGGCTGTGTCGCCGCCGGCGGCACCATGGCGACGATGATTCCGCCCTCGGTGCTGATGGTCGTCTACGGCTTCATCGCCGAAGAGTCGATCGGCGCCCTGCTCCTGGCCGGCATCCTCCCGGGGCTCCTGGAAGCGGTGAGCTACGGGATCATGCTGCTCGTGCGCTTCCGTCTCGATCCCGCGCTGGGACCGCCGATCCGCGGCATCACGTGGCCCGACCGCGTCCGGTCCCTGAAGGGTGTCTGGGGCTTGATCGTCCTGATCGTGCTCGTGATGGGCGGCATCTACAGCGGCGTGGCCACGCCGACCGAGTCGGCCGGCGTCGGCGCGTTGGGCGCGCTCGCGATGGCGCTGCCGCGGCTCACCGGGCGGAAGTTCTGGGGGGCCGTGGTCGAAACGGCGAGAGCCTCGTCCCTGATCTTCGCCATCGTCGCCGGCGTTCTGATCTACGTCCATTTCCTCGGCTTCACCGGCATGCCGGGCGCGGTGGCGGCATTCATCGCGGCGCTCGACGCGCCGCCGATGGTCGTGCTGATCTGCATCCTGGCGCTCTATCTCGTCCTGGGCATGTTCCTGGATGGGATCGGCATGATCTTGTTGACGGTGCCGATCATCCTGCCGACGATCCAGCATCTGGGAATCCACCCCATCGTCTTCGGCGTCCTCGTCATCCGCATGGTCGAGATCGGCCTCATCACGCCGCCGGTCGGCCTCAACGTGTACGTGCTGAGAGGCGTCGCCCCGAACGTCTCAATGGGGGACATGTTCCGCGGGTGCGGCTGGTTCGTCTTCGTCGACCTCATCAACGTCGGCATCCTGCTCGCCTTCCCGCAGATCATCCTGCTGATCCCCCAGACCATGATCCGGTAGCCGGCGCCACCTCGACGACCGCGGGATGCCTTTACCAGCTTGTCAACCCGTCATTCCAGGCGCACGGGCTTTGCTCAGAACATTGCTGGGCAAGTGCCCGATTTTCATGCGGCGGCCACGCTCCAGTAGGACCGATAACCCCCAAGGTCCCTGATCTCCGGCGTGAGCTGGTCCTCCTGGATCTTCCTCTCCTGCACGCAGAGCACGTCGGGGCTCGAAGCAGCGACGAACTCGGGCAGCCCCTTCTTCCAGGCCGCGCGGGTGCCGATGACGTTCCAGGAGATGAGGAGCGTAGGCAACCTTAGCACCCTCCGGCACCGCCCGCCCCGCCCGTGGCCCCATCCCCGTGACATAATCGCCCATACTCGGACGCTGGCCGCCCCAGGAACCGCCGCCACAGATCGCGGCTGGTGCTCGAGCACCTGATCGCGACGCTGGAGCGTGACGAGACGCTCGAGCGCGGTCAGATCGAGTCCTGCC